>QMCE01000381.1_pt1 | contig 22521 bp, 23 predicted proteins | sample 1821851 | NCBI WGS metagenome assembly QMCE01 (sample SAMN09453174, study PRJNA476694) | Termite gut metagenome, whole genome shotgun sequencing project. | isolation source: worker | host: Odontotermes sp. | place: South Africa:Pretoria | collected 2016-01-28 | reverse complement strand
AATAGAATAAATATAAGGCGAACCGGGTGGCACGATGTTTTTATCGCGTTAGCCAAACTCATAACTCATAACTCAACACTCATAACTATCTTTTTAGCTCTCTTTGCTCTGGGCTGCTCTCCCGCGGCGAAGTTCTCACTCGTCGAGGCGGGAGTGCCGTCGCTACACGGAATGAGCCAGCTGAACGGACGCGCGACGGTGACCAACGGCGGCGGGCGCGACCTGATGGTGGAGAGCGCACTCGTCGTCGTCCGTTACCGCGACAGGGAGCTTGGGGCGGCGCGTTTGTTGCTGCCCGTGGAGATTCCGGCCGGCGCGACCACCCGCATCCGGTACGATCTTGCGCTCGAAGGGGTGAGCCTCTCGTCGATGCAAACTCTGCGGACGCGCCTGCTGTCGAACCCCGCCGCTTTCACGGTCGATGTGACCGGCAGGGTGCGGTGGGGCGCATTTGCGAAAAAAATCGAACTGAAGGGGCTGCCACTCACCGATTTGATGAAGATTATGCGTAACTTTGCACCATGAGACGTGTGGTGATAACTCTGGTGTTGCTCTGTGGGGCTTGCGGAATTCTCGGGACCCTCGGGATTTCGGAGGCTTCGGCCCAGGGGGTGCGCGGAGTGAGCGTGGTGCCGGTCGCGCCCGAGGATGTGCGGTGGGCGCCCGAAGTCTCGGTGCCGAGTGCGCAGGAGGTGAGCGTTCTCTACGGATCGGGGCAGGGGATGGAATATGTACGCCAGGCTTTGTCGCAGCCCGCTTTCGGTTCGGGAGCGCGCATGGAAATACGTGAGACTCCTGACGCCGCGGCAGCAGTGAGAAGAGCCGATCTGACCGCCGGACGGACGCAGGTGACGGCCTACGGGGTGAGCCTGTTTCGCGACAACAGCCAGAACGCCGGTGCCAACGCGCGCGCTGCGGTGAGCCGGTTCGCCGAAATGTATCCCGAAATTCCGGTCCGCGTGAAGTACGACAGTCCGTGGTTCACCGTGGAGGCGGGTCTGTTCGTCGACCGCACCGACGCCGTGGCGCTGGGTGGCAGGGTGCAGGCGCAATTCCCAAAAGCGGTCGTCATTCAGCATGAGGTGTCGATGGCCGAGGTTATTGCGGGCGAAATCAGAGAATAATTAACGTGAGTTCGATGAATTCAAATATTTTGACATATAGCACATTAAGTTATGTTTGGGGTTCATCTGAACTCATCGAACCCACGTTAACGGCTTCTCCGAAGCCGCACCTGTGTAACCTACTCCCTAAATCCCCCTTCGAAAGGGGGACTTTGCGAAGCTTGTGGCTTCGCGTAAGACGGAATAGATTGAACATTTATTACGATTAACAAATTCATCGAACTCACGTTAATTACTATATTTGCGCCATAAAATTAACCGATCCATAAAATTATTTAATCAGATGAAGAGATTTTTTACTTTGATCGCCGCTGCCGCACTGATCGTGGCATGTGACGGCGCCGGTGCCAAAAAAGATGCCGCCGCCCAAGATGCAGCCACACGTGCCGCCGTCGAATGTGCGTGCGAGAGCTGCGAGTGCAACCCGTGCGAATGCGCCGCGGCCTGCTGTGCCGAGAACGCAAAGGCTTGTTGTGCCGAGGGTGCCGAAGCTTGCTGCAAAGAGGGTGCCGCATGTTGCGCCGAAGGTGCGGAGTGCTGTAAGAAGGGTGCGGAGTGTTGCAAAAAAGAGGGCGCGGCGTGCTGCAAAGAGGGTGCTGCGTGCTGTGCCGAAACACCGGCCGAAACTCCTGCGCAGTAAGTTTTTATTACGACCCGCAACAAACAACCGCGGCCTCTCAATGGGGTCGCGGTTGTTTTGTGGGGTGCGGGGAAGCTAATATAACCTGCGTTCGACGAGTTCAAATGAACCCCAAACGTAACTTAATGCGCTATATGTCAAAACATTTGATTTCGTCGAACTCGCGTTAATATACCAACTCCAACTCGTCGACGTACATCTCGCTGCCTGTCTTGCCGTCGGGTCCGCCGCCGCTGGTGCCGGCTATGAAGTAGTTGCAGTTCTTGGACGAGGTGATCTGCAAAAAGAGCTGCGTGTTCTCCGGCAGCGGCCCCTCCTTCAGGTATTCGAGCAGCAGGGTGAACTCTCCCCACTCGGCCTGCTCGTCGCCGCTCACCATTGATCCGTAGGCGATCAGGCCATCAGTCACATACTCTTCGTACAGCGAAAAATCGAGGAACGCCCCGGGCGAGGTGTTGACCGTGAAGGGGATGTTGCGCCCCTCGGGGTCGGCCCACAGCGCGATGTTGACGTGCAGCGAGTCCATCGAACCGAGCCACTGATCTTTGGTCAGCTCGAACGGGTGGATATCGACGTAGTCATCTATCGCCGCGTCGATCGGCTGCGGGAAATATTTGTACCACCCCTTGAGCGCCCGCGGTTTGGTCTGCCACGGATGGCCTATGTCGCACGTTGCATTCAGGTCGGTGGTCAGTCCGCCGAACTTTCCGAAATAGATGTTACCACCGGCAGCCTTAATACCCCCCGCCAATATGGACACGAGTTTCGCGGCCCTGCCGGACGGGTTTGCCGGAGAGCCTTCGCCCGGGTCGGTGGCAATGCTGTTGCTTGTACTGAGAAGCGTGACGCCGTAGTTGCCGGTGTCCCACCAGCGATCGTGTCCCAACACGGCGCCCGCTCTCCAGGGATTCCATATCTTGCCGTCGGGATTGACCGTGCCGCCGCGATCGGCGCGGTGCCACTGCTCGAAATCGCCACCCGGAAGCGGCCGGTGCGGATCGAATTTGTTGGTCGCCGTGATAGTCCACTCGTAGTCGGCGGCGGTGGTGACCCTCACCCTGAGCGGCGACGACAGGTCGAGGGTGCTGCCCGCCGTGATCTCGCACCTGGCTGTCTCGACGAGCACTATTTCGACCACCTTCACCGCGCTCAGGTCACTCCCCTCGCCCAACTCGATGTTGATTGTGCGGGCGGCGGTGCTGACGTTGGACGGGCGGGTCTGGCCCTCGACCTCCAGCGACAATATGTTGCCCACGATGTCGGGCGTGAGCTTCAGCGGCTCGACGCACGAAGTGAAGAGTGCGAAAAAGACAGTTATGAGTGATGAGTTATGAATTATGAGTCGGGCTAACGCAATATGGCGTCTGCTCCTGCCCATTATGTTGTATTTTTTTTCCATACTAATATAATTTCCGCGTAGCAATTTTGCGTTAGCCCGACTCATAATTCATAACTAATAACTCATAACTACAAGTAGAACGTTGCGCCGAACGCGATAGACAGCAGGTCGAAACGCGCCGAGACGTTATGTGTCGTGCGGCTTCCGGGACGCGGCGCAAGGTCGATCTCTGCGGGCGTCGTTGCAGCGGCGGATGCCTCCTGGGTCAGGCGGCGGAACTCGTAGCCCAACAGTCCGATCTGCAACTCGATGGCCATGGAGTTGGTGACGAAGATCGTGGCGCCGGGCGAAAAACCGAGCCGGAAATCCAACGACCGCTGATGGGTCGAGCGTTTGTAGTCGCCGGCGGTGGTTTCGCCCATGTCCTCGCGACCGCTGCCGCCGCCGATGCCCGCCTGCACCTCGTTGAAAAACAACAGACGCTTGCTCGAACCGAAGCCCACGTAGTAGCGGTACGACACGTATCCCATGAAGCTGTCGTTCTCGTAGCGATATTTTATTCGCCCGTCCTCGCCCAACAGCATCGTCGCCAGCTCGGGCGTCAGGTGCAGCGACGCGTCGGCAACATCGAACAGCGAGCGGCCGTAGCGGAACCTCAGACCGATGGATTGGTTGTTGGCGAACACGTAGTGCACCATCGGACTGATCGTCATCGTGTTGCCGGTCGAATTCATGGCGTCGAGGATGAACACTCCGTAGTCACGGTTGTCGTGCTGGGAGTATGCGCCGCCGATGCCCGCCACCCACAGTCCCTTGGGCAGCGACGGGGTGCGCGTGTCGAAAGCCAGGCCGCGGTCGAAACGTTGGCGGCGAGAGAGTTTTTCACCCCGGTTTTCGCCCGCACCCGACCCCTCAACCTGCGAGTTAGCCGCCGAGACACACCCGGCGGCTAACAGCGCTGTCAATATTATTTTACGGATCATCTATCTGTGTTCTTAGTAAACGAGTTCGAAGTCGTCGACGGTCAGCACGCTGTCGGTACTGCCGGTGAAGTAGTCGCCGTACATGCTGGCGGTTGCCACAACCACGATGTGAGTGGGAGTACGCTCGTTGCGATAGGTGATTTCTATCGTCTGCTTCGTCCAGTCGGTCACGGTTGTGCTGTTGTCGAACGAGCCGAAGCCTATAACCCTGCTGTCGGTGGCCCAATCGACGGCCGTTCCGGGAAGATCTGCCGTGTCGACGGTGTGCCAATGATCGCCACCGTCGGCTCCATTGGCCGCGGGATCGTAGTCGGCACCGTCGACAAGGGCGATGAAGACCGCGTATTTGTCGGTGGCGCCGATGGCCGCCGGAGCGCCCGCCTTGGCGTAGTCGATGATGCCGGCCGAGCCCTTGTACCAGAACGACATCGACTTTGGACGCGCGGTGAAAGGTTGACCGAAGTGTACGGTGCCGCTGGGGTTAGAGAGGTCGACCCTTGTCTCGCCGAAATCTCCGGAATAGAGATTACCGGCGGCAAAAGCACCCATACCGAACATACCCAGAAACGTCGATTTCATCTCGACAGCCTTGCCGCCGTTACGCCCCTCGACCGAGGTGGTGACGCTCTTGCCGACCATCATTTGCGGAGCCGTTCCGCCGTTGCCGCTGTCCCAGAATTTGTCGGCAATGTCGGAGTAGAAGTACCACCCTATCTTGCCCGTGCCGGTACCGTCGTTCGTGGCGATCTCGAAATCGCCGTTGGGCAGTTGCGGCCGCGGGGCGTGGGTGAAGCTCATCTTGAGAACTTTGGTGGCGTTCGCGCCGCCCGCGTCCTTCACCGTGAGCGAGAAGTCGGCGGTCATGTCCTCGCCGGCGGCTACAATGAAGATCATCGGGATGAAGGCCGAGATGTCGAACTCAACATCGGTTTTGTCCTTCACAGCCGCGCCGTTCACAAGGCCCAGATCGTTCAGAAGCGCCGCAAGGTCGCCCGACGGATTGGCCAGGTCGAACTCGCCGCCCATGCCCATGTCGGCCAACGCGCCGTTGAACATCGCGTTCGACGACGAGATCGAGATCAGCAGCTGGTCGATGCCCTCCGAGGCGGATACGTCCACCTTCACCTGCGCGGTGGCGGCATCGGCCAGGTCGATGGTCTGCACCTGGTCGATGTCGAACCCGTCGCCCGCGATCGCTACATCTCCCGGAACGGGAGGAGCGGCCTCGACGGTGATCGTGCATGTGGCGTTCTTGCCGCTGCCGTCGTTCGCGGTGACGGTGACGGTGGCGGTGCCGACTTTGATGGCCTTGACGGTGACTGTTTTACCGGCGGAGCTCGTCTGCTCCACGGCGTCACCGGAGATGGAGAACGTCACGGAGGAGTCGGTGGCGTTAGTGGGGGCGACCGTCGCCGTGAGAGTGAGGGTTTCGTCGATCGTGAGTGTCTTCGAGGTTTCGTTCAGCGTGACGCTCGTGACCTTCACCGGATCGGGCGTGGGCGTGGTTTTGTCGCCGCACGAGGTAAATGTGATCGCCCCGAGGCACAGTGCGCAGAGGGCCGAAAATGCAAAATTCTTCTTCATATTCCTGAATGTTTTCATTTGGTTTCGTATTCGTATCAACCTGTTCGCGCATCGGCACGAATCAGCGCAAAGGTATGCCTTTTTTCCTTTACAGCCAAAGGATTTGGGTGTTTTGTCGATAAAATCGGGCGTTTGGTCGATACTTTCCACCACTCGCACCACACAGGATGTGTGCAGGGGATTCAGGGGGTCGCACGACATAACATACGACGAGCTTCACCAAGCCCGTCGTATGTTATTATTTCGTTAAATAACGATCTTTGCACGGGCGATCTGTTACATTATGGGTAATTTCGCACCGATTTTGTAATGTGACAAAACTATGAAACGGGCTGTTATAACAGGAATCGAGGCGTCGATCCCCGAATACATTCTCACCAACAGGGAACTCGAACAGCTGGTCGACACCTCCGACCAGTGGATACGCGAACGCACCGGAATCGTCGAGCGGCACATCCTCAAGCAGGACGGACTCGGCACCAGCGAAATGGGCGCGGACGCGGTGCGCAAACTGTTGGCCGCGACCAAAACCAAGGTCGAAGAGGTGGACATGGTGGTGTGTGCAACCGTCACGCCCGACATGATGTTTCCGGCCACGGCCAACGTCATCTCCGACAAGGTGGGCATCAAGAACGCCTGGGGATTCGATATCAACGCCGGCTGCTGCGGTTTCATATATTCGTTCGCAACGGTCGACGCTTTCATACGCACCGGCCGCGCCAAAAAACTGATCCTCGTGTGCGGCGAACGCATGAGCGGAATCACCGACTACACCGACCGAAATACATGCCCGCTGTTCGGCGACGCGGCGGTGGCGATGATGATCGAGCCGACGGACGACCCCGCCGTGGGTCTTGTCGATTACGAAAACCATGTGGACGGCATCGGACGGCATTTCCTCTATCAGAAGGCGGGCGGGTCGATGTATCCTCCCACGCTCGAAACCATCGCGCGGCGCGAACATTTCGTATATCAGGACGGCAAAACGGTATTCAAGTACGCCGTCAGCAACATGGCCGACGTGTCGGTGGCGATGATGGAGCGGCACGATCTGAAACCCGAGGACATAGCCTATCTCATTCCGCATCAGGCCAATCTGCGCATTCTCGCCGCCACGGGCCACAGGATGGGGTTGGCGGACGACAAGATCCTGGTCAACATCGAAAAATACGGCAACACCGCCGGAACCTCCATTCCACTCGTGATGTGGGACTTCCGCAAGCGCTTCAAACGCGGCGACAACCTCATCATCTCGGCCTTCGGCGCCGGGTTCACCTGGGGTGCGATGTACTACAAGTGGGGCATCTGAGCCGGAACACCCACGGCGAGTGGGAACGCCCACGGCGATTTTTAGCTACGCGCAATTTCTATAATTACCTGCACGGCTTTTTGCATCGCGCCCAGCGAGACGCTTTCGTCGAGGCTGTGGAAATCGAGGCCGCCCGCGAAAATGTTGGGGCACGGCAGGCCCATGAATGAGAGCCTCGCGCCGTCGGTTCCGCCGCGTATCGGTTTTATTTTCGGGGTGACGCCCGCCGCACGCATCGCCCGTTTCGCCCGTTCCACCACCTCGGGATGGCGTTCCAGCACCTCGCGCATGTTGTAGTACTGGTCGGTGATTTCGACGCTTACGGTTCCCGGGCCGTATTTTTTGTCGAGGCGGGCGGCAATCTCTTCCAACCTCTTTTTCCGGGCCTCGAATTTCGCGCGGTCGTGGTCGCGGACGATATATTCGAGGTGCGCTTCGGTCACCGTTCCGTCGAGGCGCATCAGATGGTAGAAACCCTCGTATCCGCAGGTCGTTTCGGGGCGCTCTTTCTGTGGCAGCGCGGTGTCGAATTCGGCGGCGAGCCTCAGTGCGTTGATCATCTTGCCCGAGGCATCTCCCGGGTGGGCGCTTCGTCCGCGGATCGTTATGACGGCTCCCGCGGCGTTGAAGTTCTCGTATTCCAGCTCGCCCTCGGCGCCGCCGTCCATCGTGTAGGCGAAGTCGGCGCCGAAAGCCCGCACGTCGAACCGGTCGACCCCGCGGCCTATCTCCTCGTCGGGGGTGAAGGCGATGCGGATGCGGCCGTGCTTCACTTCGGGGTGCGCCACAAGATACTCCGCCGCGGTGACGATCTCGGCCACTCCGGCTTTGTCGTCGGCGCCCAGAAGGGTCGTGCCGTCGGAGGTTATGATCGTCTCGCCGCCCTTTTCGTGCAGTTGCGGGCGCACGCCCGCTCCCGGGGCGTCCGGAGAGGTGTCGACGTGGGCCAGAAAACCGATCGTCGGGGCGGCCTCGCATCCGGCGGTGGCGGGAATAGTGGCGGTGAGGTAGCCATTGTCGTCCATGTCGACCTCCGCCGCACCGAGGGCACGCAACTCGTCGGCCAACATCCCCAGCAGCGTCAACTGTCCGGGCGTCGAGGGGAAAGCCTCGCTCGCCGGATCGCTCTGCGTGTCGATGGCGACGTACCTTAAAAATCTCTCAAGAAGTTTCACAACGATAATTCACTTGAACACTTATCAGTCAATGGCGACGTTTCTGCCAACTCGCCGCGGCCGTTGCCGCTGCAGTATATTAGCCCGCGGCGAAAGTACGGCGGGGCGATTTCGCGGTCGTAGAAGAAGAGCATCCACCCCGGGGAGGTGGAGACCCTGAAACCGCGGTCGAGCATCACCCCCGAGAGCCGCGCGTGGTCGCCGTCGCGGTGGTATGTGCAGATTATGGCGCGTGTGTCGGGCCTCGACAGGGCTTCGCCGGCGCCGGCCAGCACCTTTTCTTCGGCACCCTCGACGTCGAGTTTGAGCAGCAGCGGCGCCTGCCCGGGCGACACACCCCCGCCCAACGCCGCCTTGCCACGCAACCCCGCCTCGCGCAGCACCGTGTCGATGCGTACACTGCCCTCGCCGTCGGTGTCGGAGGCGAATGCGGCCACGATCGTCACCTTGTCGCGCCACGGTGCGAAAGTGCGCTCCAGCGCGCCGATCCACCCGGGCTCGACCTCGAACAGCACCGCGTGCGACGCCCGTTCGATACCCTCCAAAGCCCAGATCCCCTCCGCCGCGCCGATGTCCAACAGCACGTCGCCGGTGCGCGGCTCGAAACCCTCCGTCAGATAGCGGTGGGGCGAGGCGGCATCCTGTTCCTTCAGCAGGGCGCGGTATTGTCGGGCGACCGTTTCGGGCGGTGTTCCCTGACGGAAAAAGAGTCGCCGGTCGCCGTGCATCACCCACGGAAAACCGTCGTCGTCGAAGCGCACATCCACCACAAGACCCGCGTAACGCTCGCTCCCGGGAAACGAAAAGACCTCGATGGTGCCCGCACGCAGACGATTCACCGCCTCGGCCAGTGCCGGATCGGCGTACTGTTCGGGGTGGCGACGCGCGTGATGCACGATTCGCCTTTGCAACCGGTAGTGGGTGTGGAAGTAGCGGCCGAACCGTCTGTAAAGACCCGGGAAACTCCTGCGCAGCAGCTTTCTTATCCTCTCCGTCCTGTTCATATTTTTCGGATCGCGGCGGCCACCTCGTCCATCAGCCAGCGCGGGGTCGATGTGGCGCCGCACACGCCTGCCGAGCGCGCACTCCTGAACCATTCGGGGCGCAACTCTTCGGCGCTTTCGATCTTGTGGCTGCGGGGGTTGGCGGCTCTCACGGCTTCGAACAGTACGCGGCCGTTGGAACTTTTGGCACCACTGACGAAGATCACCACGTCGAAACGGCGGGCGAAGGCGGCCAGATGCTCCTCGCGGCCCGACACCTGGCGACAAATTGTGTCGAGTACCTTTATGTTGGTCGCCCGTCTGTTCATTTCGTCGGCCAGGCGGCGGAACTCGCCCAGCGAACTTGTGGTCTGGGCCAGGAGACAGATCGGCCTGGTGAAATCCAGTGTGTCGAGGTCGGCTTCGCTCTCCACCACGACCACCCTTCCATCCGTTTCGCGCAGCCCGAATCCGCCGTCGGCGTTCCGACCGTCGCCGCCGATTTGACCGGCAAGTCCCCTCACCTCGGCGTGTCCCCTGCGGCCGAAGATCACCACCCGGCCCCCGACCCACGCCATCTCGTCGTGGGCCCGGCGGACGGTCTTCTGCAACTGCGCCACCACCGGACACGTGGCGTCGATGAGCGTGATGCGGTGGCGGCGGGCCTCGGCGTACGTTTCGGGAGGTTCGCCGTGGGCGCGGATCAGCACCGTGCGGCCGGCCAGCGACGCCGGATCGGTATCCTCGGGCGCCACCTCAAGACCCAAAGCCTCCAGCCGCGCCATCTCGGCCCCGTTGTGAACAATGTCGCCGAGCGAAATCAGGCCGGAACGCCGACGGTGGATTTTTTGGTTCTCCCCGCACTCCCCTGCCTTCGGAGTCTCGCCCTTTTCGGCCCTGAGGTACTCCTCCGCCCGCGAGATGGCGTTCACCACCCCGAAGCAGAAGCCCGACTTGTCGTCTATCTCGACCCGCATACTCACTCTGCGCCGCAGCTGAATCCGCCGCCGGCGTTCCGGCTGCATAACTGTTCATCGACCCAGGCCATCTGATCTTCGAGGGTCATGTTGCTGTTGTCCAACACCACCGCGTCAGGGGCCTGGCGCAGAGGACTCAACTCGCGCGTCTGGTCGCGGTGGTCGCGCTCGCGGATGTTGCGTTCGATCTCGGCCGGCGACACATCCACACCCGCGGCGCGAAGTTCGTCGTAGCGGCGGCGCGCCCTCACTGCCGGATCCGCGGTGAGAAAGATCTTCAGGTCGGCGTTCGGAAAGACCACCGTGCCGATGTCCCTTCCGTCCATCACCACTCCGCCGCCGCGCCCCATGTCGCGTTGCAGCGCCACGAGCCTCTCGCGCACCGCACCGATCGAGCTCACGCGGCTCACGAGTTCGGAAACCTCGATCGAGCGGATCTCGTCCGAGACATCGCGCCCGTTAAGAAAGACGCCGCCCCTCAGTTCGATGCGTATGTCGTCCAACGCGGCCACCAGAGCCGCCTCGTCGAGAATGCCGTCCCGCACCATGCCGCCCTGCAACGCATACAGAGTGACCGCGCGGTACATCGCCCCGCTGTCGATGAAAACATATCCCAACCGGGCGGCGATGGCGCGCGCAAAGGTGCTTTTGCCGCCGCTCGAAAACCCGTCTATCGCTATTGTCAAACGTTTCATAGGATCCATCACAGGAAAGCCGAAAGTATCGCCGCCCCACCCAGCAGTGTTATCAGCACGCCGGCTATGCGGTTGATCCACAGCAGGTGGCGCGGACGAAAACGGCGGCGGAACAGCGACACGACCGATGTGAGTGTGAACCACCATGCCACCGCTCCGGCGAAAAATCCGAGTATCATCTGCGCACCCAGACCCACCCTCGACACGGCGATCTCCTCGCCCGCAGGATCGGAGTTGACGCCCAGGGCCGAGAATATGATCAGCAGCCAGAGTATGAACCCCGGATTGGTGAGCGTCAGTGCGAAAGTCGAGGCGAAATCCTGAGCAAGGTTCGAACGGCCCGCCCTGTTGCGGCGGATCTGCACCACCGGGTTTTTCAGGAAATAGTGGATCCCCACCGCCGCCACGAATGCTCCGCCGACGATCTTCAGTATCTGCATGTTGTTCTCTATGATCGACGAGATCACCGCCACGAAGAACCATGCCAGCGTTGCGAACAGCGTGTCGGCCACCGCGGCGCCCAGACCCGAGAACAGACCCGACAGGCGGCTCTTGCTCAGCGTGCGCTGGATGCACATCACCCCCACCGGCCCCAGCGTGATCGACGCCAGCAGCCCCACCAACAGGCCTCGCAACAGAATTTCGATATTCATCCTGCAAATATAGGTAATTCGTGCCGAATTACTATATTTGCGCTCATGAAGAATTTCATTTTGGTGGCGCTGGCCGCCGTGATGCTCTCTTTCGGATGGCTCGAACTGACGGGGCTGGTGATGTTGGGCGGGTTCGTGCCGATGCTCGTGTTGGCGTCGAGGTACGGGCGCGGGCGGCGCGACTTCTGGAAGATGGCGGGGTGGACGGCGCTGTTCATCGTGCTGTGGTACGGGATCACGGTGTGGTGGGTGTGGTTCGCAACTCCGGTGGGGCCGATCGCCGCGACCTTCTTTGCGCTGGTCTACACGGGCGGGGCGTTCATGCTATGGTTCTGGATCTCGAAGCGGGCGCCGCGGGCGTTGTCCCACACCGTTTTCGTGTCGGCGTGGATGGCGGGCGAGTGGATCTACAATAATAATCAGGCTTCGTTCCCGTGGCTGGCCGTGGGCAACGGATTCGCGCACGACACCTGGGCCGTGCAGTGGTACGAGTGGACGGGGGCCTACGGGGGGACGCTTTGGGTGCTGATTTGCTCGGTGCTCATATATGAGTTTTTGGTTGTGCGCAAACCCCGGCGTTGGTTACCTCCGGCGTTGGCGGTCGTGGTGCCGGTCGCGGTTTCGCTTGTCATGTACTTTACTTATCGCGAGCCGGAACGCACGGCGCGGGTCACCATCGTGCAACCCAACATTCCCGCCTGGGAGGAGGACACGATATCCGACCGGGCCAAGGCCGCGAATCTGGCCTCGCTCGCAGCCCTGGCTCCGGCCGACGCGCGGTTCATAGTGATGCCCGAGACGACGATCGGCGAGATCGTCACCGAAGGCAGTCTTGCCGCCTCGCCCTCGCTGCGGACTCTGCGCGACACTGTCGCCAGGCACTCCCCCGAGGCCACCGTGGTCGTGGGGGCGATGACGCGACGCAACTACGGCAACGTGCCCAAACCTACCCACACCGCCTACGCCGATTCGCAAGGGTGGTTCGACGTGTACAACGCCGCGTTGGCCGTCGCACCGGACGGCGGGGTGGACATACACCACAAAGCAAAGATGGTGATCGGCGCCGAGATGATGCCCACGTGGTGGTGGGTGAGAGGACTGCAACGGATGTTCGCGGGCGCGGCGTTCTACGGCGGGCACTATGGGTTCGGCACTTCCCGCACTGTGTTCAAAAACGATAGCGTACCCGAAAGTTTCGAGGCTCAAAATAAATCCGCCGTGGCCGTTGCCACCGCCGGTGCGGGTATATGTTGGGAGAGTGTCTACGGCGAGTACTTCTCGGAGTTCGTGCAGGGCGGTGCCCAGGTGCTGTTCATCATCACCAACGACGGATGGTGGCGCAACACTCCGGGCCACAGGCAACACTTCGACTTCGCACGCCTTCGCGCCATCGAGACACGCCGCGCTATCGCCCGCAGCGCAAACACGGGTCGCAGCGGATTCATCTCCTCGCGCGGCGACGTGATGCGGGACCCCGACGGAGAACTGCGGACTCTCGAATGGGACGAGCGCGGCGCCATCACAGCCGACGTGCCCCTGAGCAGCAGCCGCACGCTGTTCTCTCGTCTGGGCGACTGGCCGAGCAGGGTTTCGATGCTGGTGCTGGGGTTGTCGGTGCTCTATTTCATTGCCTGGCGCGTGCGGCGGCGCGATTATTTGGTTGAAAGTTGAAATCAGTTGAAAGTTGAAGAAGCTTTCAACTAACTGCAATGAATTACCCCGAAGCCATAGCCTTCCTGTTCGACGCGCTGCCGGTGTGGGAGCGCTCTCCGGACGCTTACAAGCCGGGGTTGGAGCGGATATCGGCTTTCGCGGAGATGCTGGGCGATCCGCAGCGGAGTTTCGCGGCGGTGCATGTGGCGGGGACGAACGGCAAAGGGTCGACGTGCCACATGCTGGCGGCGGTGTTGCAGGCGGCGGGATACCGCACGGGGCTCTTCACGTCGCCGCACCTGGTCGATTTCCGCGAACGGATACGTGTGGACGGGGCGATGATACCCCAGGAGGCGGTGGTGGAATTTACCTCGCGATGGCGGGACGGGATGGTGCGCTCGGGGCTCTCGTTTTTCGAGATGGCCACGGCGATGGGGCTGTGGTGGTTCTCGCGCTCCGGATGCGACATTGCAGTCATCGAAACAGGGTTGGGCGGGCGGCTCGACTCGACCAATATCGTTGTTCCGGCCGTGAGCGTGATCACCAATATAGGGCTGGAACACACTAAGTATCTGGGCGATACCATCGCAGCCATCGCGGCCGAAAAGGCGGGGATCATTAAGCCCGGAGTGCCGGTGGTCGTCGGCGAGAGCGATCCCCAGAGTGCGCCGGTTTTTCGTGCGGCGGCTGCGCAACTCGGCTCTGAAATAGACTTTGCGGCCGAAGGCCGTTCTCTGGGGGTCCGGAGTGTCCCCGATACTTCGACAGCCGTCACGACCCCCGGAGTGATCTTTGCCGACCGGCAAAAAGTGACGGAAAATTACACGCTCGATCTGGCGGGCGACCATCAGCAAAAGAATTTGCGGACGGTGCTGGCGACGGTCGAGGTTCTGCGCCGCCGGGGGTTCGAAATTTCCGACGGGGCGCTGCGCTGCGGACTGGCCCACGCCGCCGCAATGACGGGCCTTCAGGGACGATGGCAGGTGGTGAGGCGCGAGCCTCTGGTCGTTTTGGATACCGCCCACAATGCACACGGTCTGGCCGGTGTGATGCGTCAGATCGAGCGGGAACGCGCACTCCAACGCCGCGACAAACTCTTTATGGTTCTGGGTTTTGCAGCCGACAAAGATCTCGAAACGATCCTCCCGCTGTTGCCCGCCCGCGCCCGTTACATACTCACAGCCCCCGACACCCCGCGCGCCATGCCCGCCGGGGAGCTTGCCCGACGGTTCTCCGCCGTCCGCCCCGGCCGGATCAAATCCGTCCCGTCCGTCGCAGAGGCACTCGAACGGGCGCTGGAACAGGCCGGCCCATGCGACATGGTCTTCGCGGGGGGCAGCAACTTCGTGGTGGCGGAGGCTTTGCAGGCGCTCGATTGTTGATAATCGGACAATAACTTTGCCCGACGGGAGGTGCGACGGCGGGCGCGAAGGGTTACTTTTGCGTGAAACACACACACAACAACCTGTTGATACCAAAAATGTCTGAAAATCCTAAAAAAGGCATAGACCTTGAGCTCGACGAAGCCACCGCCCAGGGCCACTACGCCAATCTGGCAATCATATCGCACTCGGCTTCGGAGTTCGTGATCGACTTCGCGGCCATCATGCCCGGCGTGCCCAAGGCGAAGATCAAAAGCCGCATAGTGCTGGGGCCCGAACACGCAAAACGCCTGTTGATGTCGCTGCAGGACAACATCACGCGCTACGAAAGCGCCGTTGGTCGCATCGACATCCGCGGCCCGCAAACCTCCTCCGAGGATGGCGCCCTGACTATCGGTTTCGGACAGGGGGAAGCTTAAAGGCCTTTCAACGCTATCTTACTTAAAAATCCTCCTGAAAAGTTTAAGAGGAAGTATGTGCGTGCTGAAAAAGTTATATCTTTGGAGCAGGAAAACATACAGCCCTTTTTGGTAATGCAAAATTCAATAACCTCATACTTAGACAATGTAATTTGCGGAGATTGTTTGGCAACCATGAGAGACATGCCGAGCGAATCCATTGATTTGGTCGTGACCTCTCCGCCATATAATCTAAAAAACTCGACCGGCAACGGGATGAAAGACGGCAGAGGCGGAAAATGGGCGAATGCTGCGTTGCAGAATGGATACAGCCATTACGATGACAATATGCCGCACGATAAGTATGTGCAATGGCAACGTGATTGTCTCACCGAGATGTTCCGGCTGATCAAAGACAACGGTGCGATTTTTTACAACCATAAATGGCGCGTACAAGATGGATTGTTGCAAGATCGGCAGGATATCGTAAGCGGATTCCCTGTAAGACAAATAATTATCTGGAAAAGAAAAGGGGGTATAAATTTTAACTCCGGCTATTTTTTGCCTACGTATGAGGTTATTTATATGATCGCAAAACCGAATTTCAAACTCGCTCCGAAAACAAACTCTGTTGGCGATGTTTGGGAATTTACTCAGGAAATGAAAAACGGACATCCCGCGCCTTTCCCTGTCGCACTTATAGACAGAATTATTAGTTCGACTAATGCGCAAATCATTTTAGACCCATTTATGGGAAGCGGAACAACAGCCGTCGTCGCTATAGGGTTAAACAGGCGCTTCATAGGCATAGATTTATCGCCTGACTACTGCGAAATGGCAGAAAAAAGAATTGCTAAAAATAAAATTGAAAGTGAGTTGCTAAAATTTCGAACACCCACCCTATTTTAAGCAAAAAGGCATGAAACTATTCACGAAAGAGAATCTCATCGAAGAATTTCAAAAAATCGCAAATCAAGGTTGGATCGAAAATGCCCGTAGAGGGAATGCCGGTGGAGTAGGCAATACACTTGAAGATCTGCTGGGTATAGAAGAAAACAACCTACCGATACCTAATGCCGCCGAGTGGGAGTTAAAGGCTCAAAGATTAAATTCAAGTTCACTGACAACGTTATTCCACATCGAACCGTCGCCACGGGCTGTCAGATTCGTTCCTCAGGTTTTACTTTTAAATTACGGTTGGGCTCATCAGGAGGCGGGCACAAGATATCCTGATAATGAGATGAGTTTTAGGCAGACCATACATGGGAAGTCTCCGAGCGATCGGGGATTTAAAGTAAAAATCGACCGATCTAATAGGAAAGTACTCGTTTCCTTTAATCACGCTGATGTTGCCGGACATCACATGGATTGGCGAAACGAGGTCGAACGCAGAATAGGATTGGATGAATTAGCCCCTCAACCATATTGGGGATTCGATGATTTGGCAAACAAAGCGGGCACAAAACTACTGAATTGCTTCTATGTGCAGGCAGAAGTTAAACATGTGGAAGGTCGGGAATTCTATAAGTACTGCAAGGTTACTATGTTACAAAAATTCAGTTTCGATGGATTTTTAAATGAGCTCGAAAGTGGTAATGTGCTTGTCGATTTCGATGCTCGAACGGGACACAACCACGGAACAAAATTCAGGCTCAGGCAAAATTGTCTCCCGAATTTATATGAGAGCGTAACTGCAATAATATAAATCCATTATTTTTCTTATCTTTGCACCGGCAGATCCTGTTGGGGAGCGTTGCTTGTTGCAGGCACGGCTCTGAGGCGGGATTGACGTGAAACGTTTAACTAATTAAAAAACAACACTATGCAATCAATCAAACTGAGTGCCAAAAAGCGCGAAGAGTTCGGCAAGAAAGGCTCGAAAGCCGTGCGCCGTGCAGAGAGAATTCCCGCCGTGGTCTACGGCGAGGGCGAACCGGTCAACTTCTCGTTGGACGTGGCCGACATCAAACCGCTGATCTACTCCCCCGCCTCGTACATCGTCGAGCTCGACATCGAGGGACGCAAAGAGGTGGCCGTCATGCGCGAAGTGCAGTTCCACCCCGTGCGCGAGGAGATACTCCACATGGACTTCTTCCGCGTCAACGAGGCCAAACCCGTCACCATCGACATCCCTGTGCGCATCACGGGTAACAGCGAAGGTGTCAAAATGGGGGGCAAACTCGTGCAGAGCAAACGCAAACTCACCGTCAGCGGCCTGATGAAGAATCTGCCCGACGAGCTGGTGGTCGACATCACCGAGCTCGGAATCGGCAAGACCATCTTCGTGGGCGACCTGAAATATGACAACCTGCGACTGCTGAACCCCGCTTCGACGGCTGTGTGCGCCATCCGTGTGACCCGTGCGGCGGCTGCGGCGGCTGCGGCGGCATCGGCGGAAGCGGCGAAAAAATAGTTCGAGTTATGAGTTATGAGTTAAGCTACGCGGAATAAAAAACTTTCGCGTTAGCTGTTGCGCGTTAGCCAACTCATAATTCATAACTCATAATTCATAACTAAAAAAATTTCATGCGATGAAATTTTTAATAGTCGGTTTGGGGAATCCCGGCGTCGAGTATGCCGAGACACGCCACAACATCGGTTTTAAAGTGTTGGACACCCTTGCGGCGGTGTCCAACGCTGTTTTTGCGCCAGGCAGATACGGCGATACGTGTACCGTGCGGCATCGCGGCCATCAGCTCGTGCTCGTCAAACCGCAGACATACATGAACCTCAGCGGCAAGGCGGTGAGGTACTGGATGCAGGCCGAGAAGGTCGACATCGAGCGCGTGTTGGTGGTGGTGGACGACATCGCGCTGCCGTTCGGCAAGCTGCGGTTGAGGGCGCGCGGATCGGACGGCGGACACAACGGGCTGCACGACATAATCTGGACGCTGGAGGCGGACGATTTTCCGCGGATGAGGTTCGGTGTGGGCGGCGATTTTCCGCGCGGTATGCAGGTGGACTACGTTCTGGGACAGTGGACACGCGAGGAGAAGGCGCTGCTGCCCGAGCGGCTCGAAACGGCGGCAGAGGCGATACGGTCGTTCGCGGCGGTGGGCATCGAGCGGACGATGAATGTTTTTAATTGTTAGTTATGAGTTATGAGTTATGAATTATGAGTTATGCTACGCGGAATAAAAAACTTTCGCGTTAGCCGACTCATAACTCATGACAATTCTTGATCCAGATCAATAATTTTACCGGATCGCAAGGCGTTATCTTTGCGTTCTAAAAATTTGATAACTATGAAAAAAACAATCTTTTGCGCCATTGCCGCGCTGGTTCTCGTTCTCGGTCTCGTGCTCATTCCCACGGGCGCGAACGCACAGTCTGAAAATTTCGCATCGCTGCCCGCCACCGAGGCCACCCAGTCGGTGTCGCTCAACATTGCGGGCCTGCACTACGCCTACGAGCATCCGCTGGCACGCCGGGCCACCATCATCGGCCGTGCGGGTGTGGACGCGGGGGCTACGTGGGGCAGCAACATGCTTTTCGGCAGCTACTCCTACTGGATGATCGCGCCGTCGATCGACATCGAGCCGCGTTTCTACTACGGACTCGACCGCCGCGAGGCACGCGGACGCAGCACGACGGGCAACGCGAGCAGCTTCCTGTCCGTTCAGATGAAGAATGTGCTGCCGTTCGGCTACGTTTCGGACAGCGATCTGACGATCTACGGCGCCACGTCGTTCACTCCGATGTGGGGTATGCGCCGCGTGTGGGCCGACCACTGGCTGTTCGAGTTCACCGCCGGATTCAGCCTTGCATGGGGTTGGGGAGGAGGTTTCGGCACCTCGCCGCATCTCGGTGTGAGGTTCGGGTACGCGTTTTAACGTAAATTTTCTATCTTTGCACACTCGACTGTTTTCGTCAGAGTGGTGATTATGCAACGCCGTCGAGAAATTCACGAAGGAGCATACCGGACGTATGTGACTGAGTGAATTTTGAAGACAAGGCCGCAGAATCGCCGCTATCACGAAAACCGCGATCTTGGAATGGGTGTAAGGATAGATAAATGGCTGTGGTGCGTGCGGATATACAAGACCCGCACGGTGGCGGCGGACGCGGTGAAGATGAATCGCGTGTGGGTGAACGGCGCGTGGGTCAAACCTTCGTACGACGTTCGGGCGGGCGATGTGATCGACGTGCGAAAGGGCCACATCACCTTCCGGTTCCGCGTTCTGGAGCTTGTGACGGGCCGCCAGCCGGCGCGCGAGGTGCCGCGTTACGCCGAGAACATCACCCCGCAGGAGGAGCTGGACAAACTGCTGGTTCCGCGCGAGACACTCTTCGTCAGCCGCGAACGCGGTACCGGCCGGCCTACTAAAAAAGAGCGCCGCGACATGGACGAACTTATGGCGGAATTTTTCGACAGCGACGAGTCGTGACGCGAGCTGCTAAACGAATGTAAACACCTGATCAACAGCCTGAACAACTCCGGCCGTCCCCGATTCGCGGGCGGCCGTTTTTTTATATATTTTTGGAATAAATCGCGCCGCCTCTTGACAAACGGGTATCGGGGATACTATATTTGCACCGTCTGACAACCGAGGGCGGCCGCCCGAAAACCAAACACCAAAACACCAAACACCCCCGACAGGGCTTCCCGCCCGACCGAAAACAACCGACCCGCTATGAGCATCAAAAAATCGAAACGGCTTAAGGCCGCGAAAACCAAATCGAAACCCAAACCTTACGTGCCGATCTCCCGACCGACCCTCTCCACCACCTGTGCGATCTCCGCAACACCCGCAACCACTGCACCCCAGGCTTCTCCCGCAACCCCCGCGCAGACCGCCCCCCCCATCCAAAACCAAACCGCCGACACCGCGATCACGGCAATGCGCGCGGCGCTCGACTCGGTGTACGAGTTGATAGACGGCAGGCTCGGCGCCCGACTCTCGGTGTCACGTCTGATGGGCGTTGCGCGCGAGTTGAAGGAACTTCTCAAAGTAATGTCCGTCTACGGCGTATGAACAGGAACCGGCTCACCGTACTTATCTCGGCGGCGGCCTCGGCTCACGGCTACGCGTTCCACAGCGGAGACGAGCACGCGATGAACGGAACGCTCAGGGTCTATCCCGCCGCGTGGCTCACTCCTCCCGTCATGCGCGCACACTCGGGACGCAGCGAGGGCGAAACCACCTGGCGCCTGACCCTCCATCTGATGAACCTTCCCCGCGGCGCTTCCGGCTCCTCATCCTCCTCCGTCTCCCAGGCTCTGTGGCGCGAGCTCGAAACCCACGCCCTTGCGATCGCCTCGTCGCTGGCGGCCTCGGACGAAGTTTGCGCCGTCGACAACGTCGGGTGTACCCCTTCGAGCGGCTCGCTGACCGTCCACGGCGAGATCTCCGTGGCCCTCACCTGCGACGTCACAATGTGGTACCGTAACTAACGTGAGTTCGATGAATTCAAATATTTTGACATATAGCGCATGAACTCATCGAACCCGCGTTAACGGCTTCTCCGAAGCCGCTCCTTGTAACCTACCCCCTAAATCCCCCTCAAGGGGGACTTTGCAAAGCCTGCGGCTTTGCAGAAGCGGTAATAAACCAATTCGTCGAACTGACGTTAACCAAGAGCTTAAAAAACTCCGACCTACAACAATGAATGTAACGACTAATCCGAAACTTTTCGGGTCGGCCTTCCGTCCCGCGTGCTATGGTCTTGCGGGAGTGCAGCCCCCCGCGGCGGGGGGTGTCGACATCGAGATCCGCTCCTACGGCACCGACGAGGTGCTGGGTGTGAAGCGCCTCTACACCTCGGGCACCGCCTCGATCAACGTCGCTCCCTACGCGCGTCGATTCCTGTCGCCCCGTCCGATGTGCGACCGCGCCCAGGGCCTCTTCATCGCCCCCGACCGCGCCTACTTCTGCTACCTCGTCTCCGAGGGGTTCATATCCGATCCGGTGGCGCTGTGTGCGGGCGTCGAGGATGCTCCGACCGACGTGATCGCCTCGCTCGCACCCGCGGATGTTCGCATCGCCCCGGGCGAGAAGGACGAGATACCCATCCTCTCCGGTGACTGGATCACCCCCGAGATCATCTTTCACCGCGCCGGCACCACCTACACCGACACGTCGATGGGCCGTCGCAACGTTCTGGGCATGGTGGCGGCTGTGATCGACCCCGAGGCGGTGTGCGGAATCTACGCCGCGCGGACGGGCGGAGCGGCCTCCGAGCTGACCGAATTTTCGGTGCGTCTGCGTCTGTCGGCGAGTGGTTTCGAGAATGAGATCGTCGAGCGCCGCTACACGATCGACCGCACCGCCCGCACGGGCCGTCGTCTTGCGTGGATCAACCGTTTCGGCGCCATCGACTATTACACCTTTCCGCAGGCGGCCGAGTTTCGTTCGACGGGCAGCCGCTCCTCGGTTGAGACTCCCGCCGGACGCCTCACCGTGGGCACCGACGCCCGCCAATCGCTCAAACTCCTCTCCGAGCCGTGCGACGCTGTGACCGCCGGGTGGTTGTCCGAGATATTCTCCTCGCCCGAGGTGTGGATGGTCGAGGGCGCCTCTTTCGAAAAGGTGGACATTGCCGACGGCGGTGTGGTCGCCTCGCCCCTGAAGCCCTCCGTGGTGGAGGTTGTGGTGTCGCCCCGCGCGGCCGGTGTCTCACGCAAATCCTGACTCTTAGTAAGGCTCGAAGGAGACGAAGTAATTAAATCCGACTCGCGTGTAATGCTTAATATGTCGGCCATAGCCAAAGGATACTCGGTAGATGTTGTGGCGCGCTTGTTGGAAAGGCATGGCGTGAAAAATTACCTGTGCGAGATTGGCGGCGAAATATCGGCAAAAGGAGTAAACCAATCCGGAGAATGCTGGCGTATCGGTATCGAAAAACCAATAGATGACAACGCTGTACATACGTCAGAAGTGCAGGTTGTTATACACGTTTGTGATAAATCAATGGCCACTTCCGGAGATTACCGCAACTATTATATCAAAGACGGGAAAAAGTATACCCACACCATTCATCCCCAAACAGGCTATCCTTCGGAACAAAACATCCTTAGTGCAACCGTTGTGGCAAGTGATTGCATGACAGCCGATGCTTATGCTACCGCTTTTATGGTGCTTGGCATGGAAGAAGCTAAAAAAATGATTTCCGGTATACCCGATACATATTGTTACTTGATTTACCGTAAAGAAGACGGAACGATAGAAAGTGTTTATTCCGAAGGGTTCGACCGATTCTTAACAAAACAACAATAATTATTCCAGGTACCTGCTTACCTGTCCGCTAATCTGTAACAACGATATTTCACAAAGTTTTGTGTTGTATTCCGCCGTAACTAAGCGTTCTTCAGCTTCCAGTAAACTGTTTTGAGCTTCGCGGAGTTCAATACCCGATAAGTCGCCCAATTTATATCTTTCCATGGCTATTTCGTAGTTTTCTTCGGCATTTTGCAAGTTTTCCTGTTCCAAAGAAACCAATTCGATATTATTTTGGTAAGCCATCCAGATATTGGCAAAATCACTTCTCAAAGATAAAAGCAACTCTTTGTATTCCAGTTCCTTGTTTTCAATTGCTATTTTGGCATTTCGTTGTTCTCTGGAGCGGTTAAACCCATTGAACAAGTTAAATCCCAATGTTACACCATAATTAAGTCCCAAAGTGTTT
>QMCE01001997.1_pt1 | contig 22535 bp, 21 predicted proteins | sample 1821851 | NCBI WGS metagenome assembly QMCE01 (sample SAMN09453174, study PRJNA476694) | Termite gut metagenome, whole genome shotgun sequencing project. | isolation source: worker | host: Odontotermes sp. | place: South Africa:Pretoria | collected 2016-01-28 | reverse complement strand
GGCAGCGGGCTTTTTCTGGAGCTTATGCGGCGCGGGGGGCATGACGTCGCCGACAGGCACAACGACTGCGGGCTCATGATATACGACCGCGAAACCCAGGACGTAGGCTCCGGCGGCAGCGGCTGCGGCTGCTGCGCCACCGTGCTGTGCTCTTATATTTTAGAGTCCATGCGCGCGGCCAAATGGAACGACGTGCTCTTTGTCGCCACCGGCGCTCTTATGTCCACCGTCAGCGTGCAGCAGGGCCAGAGTATCCCCGCCGTGGCGCATTTGGTGCATTTTTCTTTACAAGATAAATGACCCGTAGGGGCGAACTGTGTTCGCCCGCTTCCAACGATTTGATGCGGTAATTTTTCGGGCGAACACAGTTCGCCCCTACATTCCGTATTATAATATAACTATTATACATTTAGGAGTGTTTTTATGGAATATTTGCGCGCTTTTCTAGTCGGCGGGGCCATGTGCGCCATAGGCCAGGTACTCATAGACTACACAAAAATGACGCCCGCAAGGATACTGGTGGCGTTCGTCGTCACGGGCGTTGCGCTCGGCGCTTTTGGGCTGTATCAGCCGCTAATTGATTACGCCGGCGGCGGCGCCACCGTTCCGCTGCTGGGCTTTGGAAATCTTATCGCCAAGGGCACCCTGGAGGCTGTGCGGGAAAAAGGCCTGCTTGGCGCGCTTTCGGGCGGACTTGCGGCGTCTTCGGCGGGTCTTGCGGCCGCGATCTTTTTCGGGCTTTTGTCGGCGGTCATATTTAAGTCCAAGGATAAGGCATGACATGGAAAGGCCCTCCGGCCAACGACCGGAGGGCCTTTATTGCTTTTTTACTAGCGGAGTGTTAACGCCTTGTCTGTGATGACGATGTAATTGCCGACTGTGGTGTTAAAGGTCACATAGCCGGTTGCGCTTACAGTATAGCCCGTGTTTATCGGGGTGTACTTGTTGGCCGCGACGTCGAAGGAATAGAACCTGAGCGAACCGGTATTCAGGTTGGGGTTGTTGAGCTTTGCCGTAACCTGAACGGTCTGCCCGAATTCGCCCTGCTGCGAAAGGTTCACAACGGAGACCTCGTTGTTGAAGTATCTTTCAAAATAAGCTTCGATAGTCGCCGCGTTCCTTGAATTCAGGGAAGTCGCGCCCGCAAGGTTGATCGCTTTCGTCGCCTGCTTGGGGTCTGCCGTAATGCGCACGTCAAGCTCGCCGGCAGTTGTGTTCCTGTCGGAGCTGATTCTGATTGAACGATTGCCGGCGGCGCTGGCCATGGAGTCCATTGTGGCTTTGTTGACAGTCGTCACGTTCCTGAAGCGCTGGGTAATAGTTCCGCTGCCGCTTGCAGCCGCGTTTTGCACCTGTGTGATCATGGCGCTCTGAGAGGGAGCCGTGGCGGTTGTCGCAGCCGCGCTGCTGGGGCGTGAGGATGAGGATCTTGACACAACCACGGTGGAGCGGGAGGACGAGCTTACGTAGTCGTCGTCATTTCCTCTGGCCTCTTCCATTTCAGCCCTGGTCTCGTAGACCCTGACCGTTATTTCCTTTTCGTCCCACATGCCGGTGTCGTCGTGCTCGGCGCGGACAGTTACCTCGTGTCGGCCTTCTTCGCCTTCGTCGATCGTACCTTCAAGCATGCCGTCGCTGTCAAGGGACAGGTCGTCCGGCCAGTTGCCGTCTATATCATCCCAGCTGATATCGCTTCTGTTGCCGCCGGAAGCGTTCAGCCGCTGGCTGACGCGCTGGCCTTCGTAGAAATATAGCGTACCGGTGGAGATTCTGACTCTTCCTTCGCCGCTGTCAAAGCGGTAAATCTCAAATTCATAAGTAACGCTTTCATGCTTAGAAGAATCTTTCGGGACTGTTTCAATAGTAATAGTGGTGGTGTCGCCCCTGTCTCCAAGGTCGATATTAACATCGTCATTGTTGCTCTCTATCGTCCCGTCATCTCCCGAGTCGGACGATACCTCAACGCTTTTCACATCACTGCCAAGCCTGACGGACACCCTTGTGGACCCGTTATTGGAATAGCCGTCGTAGCTCAATTTGTCTTCGTCAAAGTCGTTGTCGTCGTCAAAATCGACGCCGCTCAACGTAATTCTGCTAACATATGCTTTGTCCAACGCAAAAGCCGTAATCGGCGTCAGGCCGACTACCAATACCACTGCCAATAAAAACGACAACAGGGTTTTTCGTGTAAGTTTCATTCTTCTTTACTCCTTTGTCTTTAATAGTTGTTGTAAACTATTGTAGCTTATTTTTCCATATTGTTCAAGGTAGTCAGGCCTCATCATTTGGTATAATTTGTGAACTTTCTCTTACATTTTCGTTATCATCGGCAGAATTGCCCGGGTTTTCGCCGGGATTTTCTTCGTCGGACTCGCCGCCGTCCTCTTCGCGGGGGGAGCGTGCAAGCGTGACCACGCGGTTTTCGCCCGAAAGCCGCATTACCCTTACCCCTCCGCCGTAACGCGACTGCACGGTTATCTGCTCAGCGGGGATCCTTATAATAATTCCGTCGTCGGAAATAAGTATGACGTCGTCGTCGTCGTCCACTATCTTAATGCCGGCGACAAGCGCGTTCTTGCCGGTCTTGTAGTTTAAGATTCCCTTTCCGCCGCGGCTTTGCAGGCGGTAATTGTCAAGCTGCGTGCGGCGGCCCTTGCCGTCCTCCGAAACCGTGAGCAGCGTTGCGTCCTCCCGCACGCGGGCAATCCCGACAACGCTGTCGCCGCTTCTCAGCCGCAGCGCCTTTACCCCTCTGGCGCCGCGTCCCATGGCGCGGACGTCGTTTTCCTCAAAACGGATAGCCATTCCTCGTCTGGTTGCGATTACAAGCTCGTTTTCTCCGGTGGTAAGGCGCACGCCGCAGAGCTCGTCGCCCTCGTCAAGGTGCACGGCGATAAGCCCCGTCTTCCTCACATTTTTAAACTGCGAGAGCTGCGTGCGTTTAATAATGCCGTGCCGCGTTACCATCACGAGGTATTTGTCCTCGTCGTACTCGTTTACGCGCAGCAGCGCAGTTATCTTTTCGCCGCTTTCTATCGAAAGCAGATTCACCACGTTAGTGCCCTTGCTGACGCGGCTGGACATGGCGATCTCGTACGCCTTTATCCTGAAGCAGCGCCCGCGGCTTGTAAAGAACATGAGGTAGTCGTGGGTGTTCGCAATGAACATCTCTTCCACGAAATCCTCCTCGCGCTGGCTCATGCCGGAAATTCCGCGCCCGCCGCGCCTCTGCGACTTGTACTGCGCAATCTCCTGGGATTTTAAATACCCGTAGTGCGTAAGCGTAATGACGGTCTTTTCGTCTGGGATAAGATCCTCAATATCCATTTCTCCGCTAATAATCTGAATTTCTGTCCGGCGGTCGTCGCCAAACTTGCGGCGTATCTCCGCAAGCTCCGCCTTTATGATCTCCAGCACGCGGTTATAATCCGCGAGTATAGCCAAAAATTCCTCTATGCTCGCGTGCAGCTTCGCGAGCTCATCCTCGAGCTTTTGCCGCTCAAGGCCCGTGAGCCGAGCCATGGTCATTTCAGCGATAGCCTGCGCCTGAACGTCGGTAAGTCCGAACCGTTCCACAAGACGGCTTTTAGCCTCGGCCGTGCTCTTGCTTGTGCGGAAAATACTCACGACCTCGTCGATATTGTCCTGCGCGACGATAAGCCCTTCCAAAATATGTGCGCGCTCCTGGGCTTTTTTAAGGTCGTACTGAGTGCGGCGGGTGACGACCTGGCCCTGGAAATCCACGTACTGCCGGAGCATTTCTTTTAACGGCATTATCTTTGGCACGCCGTTCACCAACGCCAGCATGATGACGCCCACGGTCTCCTGAAGCTGGCTGAAGCTGTAAAGCTGGTTAAGCGTCACCTGCGCGTTCGCGTCGCGTCTCAAGTCTATGACTATGCGCATTCCGTCGCGGTCGGAGTGGTCGGCTATATGCACGATCGTCTCTATGCGCTTGTCCTTAACAAGCTCGGCGATATGCTCGATTAGCCGGGCTTTGTTAACGCTGTATGGCAATTCGGTTACGACTATTTGCTGCTTGCCGTTTTTGCCCTCTATAATCTCCGCACGCCCGCGGACCGACACCTTACCCCGGCCGGTGGAGTAAGCCGCGCGGATACCCGCCCTGCCCATGATGATGCCCGCGGTGGGGAAGTCAGGTCCCTTGATATGCTCCATCAGCTCATCGAGCGTGACTTCTGGATTATCTATAAGCGTAATTACGCCGTCTATTACCTCGCGCAGATTGTGCGGCGGAATATTAGTCGCCATGCCTACGGCTATGCCCATGCTGCCGTTCACCAGCAGGTTGGGGTATCTGGCGGGCAGCACCGACGGCTCTTTTTTCATGTCGTCAAAGTTCGGGACAAAATCCACGGTGTCTTTGTCGATATCGGTGAGGATACCCGTGGCGATCTTGCTCATTCTGGCCTCGGTATACCTGTAGGCGGCGGGGGGGTCTCCGTCCACCGAACCGAAGTTGCCGTGTCCGTCAACCAGCGGGTAACGCAAAGAAAAGCTCTGCGCCATTCGCACCAGCGCGTCGTAAACGCTTTGGTCTCCGTGGGGGTGGTAGTCGCCCAGCACGGCGCCGACCGTGGTGGCGCATTTGCGGTATGGCTTTTCGGGGGTGAGACCCTCCTCGTACATAGAGTACAGAATGCGTCTGTGCACGGGCTTGAGCCCGTCCCTTACATCCGGCAGCGCGCGGGAAACAATAACGCTCATGGAGTAATCCAGGAACGATTTTTTCATCTCGTCTTCTATGTCTACCAATATGACGCGGTCATCGTGTTCGTTGTACATTTTATCACCTAAATCATTTGATTAATCGTCAAGTGTGTTTTGCTCAACTATCCTCAGGCGCTCGTTTGAAAGCTCAAGCATTTCGCTGTTTTCCGCAAGCTCGCGGCTAAATTGATCAAGGCAGGAATTATTGCGTTCAAGATTCTTGATCGTTTGGTCAAGTCCTGCGTTTGTCGCGGCATACCTTCGGTTGTTACCCTGAAGCTCTTCGCTAATGCTATCAAGCCGTTTATTGTTTTTGCCGAGCGCAGCGGTATTCTCAGCTAGCTTAAGCATCTGTTCGCCAAGCTGGGCGTTTGTTGCCAGTTGCCCTTCTTTTATCTCTTCAATATCGGTACTCATATCATTGATAGTGGACTTAATCTGGCTGAACTCGTCCTTTATCTCGCGGTCCATTGTCACCAGTACCGCCTCGGTTCTGTCCTGCCGCGACGCGAGGTTTCTTATCAAGCTATCCGTTTGATCCTGTCTTTCAATAATCTTCTCAAACATACCCAAGATTTTCTGTTCCGTGTTAATTCCCCCTTTGATGTCTTTACAATTACAGCTTATACTATTCCGCATTTAAAATGCGTGAATAGTATCGTGCATCTGTTTCGGTTGTCTGGAATAGTATCGTGCATCTGTTTCGGTTGTCTGTCGAAGACAGACGAGAAACAGGCGCATCTTGAGCAATAAAAATCCCGAGCAATTCATTTGCGAGGAAACAGATTTTTATTGCGGATTAGTATTATATATCCAAATTCCTCACATACTTCGCGTTCTGTTCAATAAACTCTCGGCGGGGCTGGACCTTGTCGCCCATGAGGATCGTGAATATCTCGTCGGCGGCGGCGGCGTCCTCCATGCCCACATTTAGGATTATGCGGTTAGACGGGTCCATGGTGGTTTCCCAAAGCTGCTGGGGGTCCATTTCTCCCAGACCCTTGTACCGCTGAATCTCAACCTTTCCCGTGCCTTCGGGGGTGAGCTCGGCGATATATTTGTCGCGCTCGCGGTCTGAGTATGCGTAGCGGACTTCCTTGCCCCTTTGCAGCTTGAACAGCGGCGGCTGCGCGATATACACGTGCCCCGCCTCGATTAGCGGCCTCATAAAACGGAAGAAAAAGGTCAGAAGCAGAGTGCGGATGTGCGAGCCGTCGACGTCTGCGTCGGCCATGATGATGATCTTGCCGTACCTGAGACGTGTGAGGTCAAATTCGTCGGCCATGCCGGTACCAAGCGCCATAATAACCGGCATGAGCTTGTCGTTGCCGAAGACTTTGTCGAGCCTGGCTTTTTCAACGTTGAGCATCTTGCCCCACAGCGGCAGGATCGCCTGAAAATTCCGGTCGCGGCCTTCCTTTGCGCTTCCTCCCGCCGAGTCTCCCTCTACGATATATATCTCGGTCATGTCTATATCGCGGGATATGCAGTCGTGCAGCTTGCCGGGAAGTGCGGCGGAATCCAGCGCGGACTTGCGCCTCGTCATCTCTCTGGCCTTGCGGGCGGCCTCGCGGGCTCGCGCCGCGTTTATGGATTTTTCCATTATCGCCCGGGCTACCGAAGGATTTTCCTCAAAGTACGTGGAGAGCTTTTCGTACAGCATGTTCTCCACAAGCCCGCGAATCTCAGTGTTGCCGAGCTTTGCTTTTGTCTGCCCCTCGAACTGCGCATCCTTTAGCTTTACGGAAATAATCGCGGTAATCCCCTCGCGCACGTCGTCGCCGGAAAGGTTCGCGTCTTTTTCCTTGAGTATATTTGCTTTGCGGCCGTAATCGTTCATCACACGGGTAAGCGCGTTTTTAAAGCCGATCTCATGGGTGCCGCCTTCCAACGTATGGATATTGTTTGCAAAGCTTAAGATCAGCGCGTTGTAGCTGTCGTTATATTGCATGGCCACTTCCGCAGAGCTGCCCTGATCATTTTGCGCCGTAAGGTAAACTACGTCGTCGTGGACGACGTTCATCTGCTTTTTGCGGTGGATATGCTCCACAAAGCTGACTATTCCGCCCTCGTACCTGAGCTGCGTCACAACCGGCTCGGCCTCGCGAAGATCGTGGATTACTATGTTGATTCCGGCGTTCAGGAAAGCCTGTTCACGCAGGCGGTCCAGCAAAATATTGTAGTCGAAGACTGTGTCCTCAAAAATTTCGCTGTCCGGCTTAAAGGCGATCTTTGTGCCGTATTCCGCGGTGTCCCCGGTAACCGCCAGGTCGTCCACCGCGACTCCGCGCTCAAAGCGCTGGTAATAGCGGTGTTCGCCGTCGCAGACCTCGACCTCCAGCCACTCAGAAAGTGCGTTGACGACAGACGCGCCTACTCCGTGAAGCCCGCCGGAAACATTATACCCGCCTCCGCCGAATTTTCCTCCGGCGTGCAGCACGGTAAAAACCACCGTCACCGCAGGTATGCCTAGCTTTGGCTGAATTCCCACAGGGATACCGCGGCCGTTATCCTCGACCTCTATTATATTTCCTGGCAGAATCTTTACCTCTATTTTGTCGCAGAATCCTGCCAAGGCTTCATCAATGGAGTTGTCGACGATCTCATAAACCAGATGGTGCAGACCGCGCGGTCCCGTAGAGCCGATATACATACCGGGCCTTTTGCGCACGGCCTCAAGGCCTTCCAGCACCTGTATCTGTTCTCCGCCGTAGTTTTCGATATTTTCAATGTGTTCCATACGAACCTCCATTCAGTCTCTTCAGCAGTGTCGCCGGGGCTAGCTGTGAAAGGTAATCCCTTATTTTTCCGCCGCACTCGCACACAACAAAGCTTTTGGGCAATTCTTCGGACACTGTAAGCACTCTTTTTTGTTTTTCAGAGAAGCTCAGATAACCACGAGTTTCTTTTGAAACCGAGGTATTGTCCAAATCGAAGATGCCTATTATATCCCCGGTTTTAACCACGGTGTCCTGCCCCAAGTACAAATACATACAAAAGACCTTTCAAGAAATATCTTATCTGCTTTTTTTGGTGCAATCCATGCGAAGCTCATTCTTTGTTTTCGACTTCAAGCCGCCCTCTGTTTATCTTAAAGACGCCGCCCTCCTTAAAGGGCGAAAATAACGCGGCGTCGCAGCAAGTTATAAAGACCTGTTTACCGTCCAGCCTGTTAAGGAGATACTCCCGGCGGCTTTTGTCAAGCTCGCTCATAACGTCGTCGAGCAATATCACGGGCGGCTCGTTGTTCCTCTCTTCAAGTATGCCGCATTCCGCGAGCTTTAACGCCAAAATGCAGCTTCGTTGCTGCCCTTGGGAGCCAAAATTTCTGGCGCTTACCCCGCCGACGAGTATATCCATGTCGTCGCGGTGCGGACCCTTTGACGTAACGCCGGTCTTTATATCCTCGGCTTTTGATTTTTCCAGGCAAATTCGGAAGCTTTCACGCAATTCCTCGCGGCTGAGACTGTGCGCGTCGGTAAGATCATGATCCATGCCCGGCAAATATCCGGCTGAAAACTCTTCTTTACCCGCTGATATGCCATCGTAGATTGTTTTTGTTATTTCCGCAAGCTTTTTGATATAGCGAGCGCGCATATTGGTTATGTAAGCGCCGTAGTTTATAAGGTTTTCATCCCAAATATCAAGAGTATCCAACAGCTCGGGATGAGCTGGAATGTCTTTTAACAGGGAATTTCTCTGTTTAAGAGCCTTGGAGTAGCCATCAAGCAAACGGATATATTTTGGGTATGTCTGGCATAGAGAAATATCCAAAAAACGGCGGCGTTTTTCTGCTCCTTGCTTTACCAGCGAAAGATGCTCCGGAGAAAATACCACCGCACAGAACTCCCCGGCAAATTTAACGACGCTGTCTTGTTTGATTTCGTTTAATTCTGCAATTTTCTTTTCACCTTCAATAAAAATTGAAGCCTGTTGCCCGCGGTCTTTTGCATAGAATTTTAACTCAAGCTTTAAGGATTTTTCCTCGAAAGACGTAAGCTCCCCGTCTTTAGATCCTCTAAAACTTTTGGCTCCTGAAAAAATCCAAATGGCTTCCAGCAGATTTGTTTTTCCCTGCGCGTTGTTCCCGTGTATTATATTAACGCCGTCATGGGGTATAAATTCCATTTGGAAAATATTTCGAAAATTTTTTAGCTTTATATTTTCTACCCTCATGGTCACCTCATGGGTCCGCTGTTTCTTTGTTCTCTACTTCGTAAATTTTACCGTCAAAGGAGACTACGTCACCATTTTTTAATTTTTTACCCCTCACCAGGCAAGCTTCACCGTTTACCTTGACCATTCCGGCCGCGACATATTCTTTCGCTCTTCCGCCGGTCTCGGCAGCGCCGCAAAATTTAAGAAAAGAATCAAGCTTTATAAACCCGGAAGTTATTATTATTTTTTCATGCTTCATTTTTTAGCCTCACGGGCAATACAAGGAATAAAAAGCTTTCGCCTTCAGGCGGAAGTATTTTTATAGGAGAAAGTGGCCCGCTTATTTCAACTCTCACTTCGTCAGTCCCTGCGGCCTTTAAAGCCTCAAGCAAATATTTGTTGTTAAAGCCCATCTCTACCTTTTCACCTTTAAAATCACAGACTACCTCGTCGTAGCTCTTTCCTATAGAGGTGGAGCAGCTTATTGATATTTTTCCGGCGTCAAACGTTACGCGCAGGGGGCTGCGAAGTCTGTCAGATATAAGAAGAGATACCCTTTCCACGCTCTCTATAAACAAGCGGGTATTTACTCTTGCGGTAGCTATTCCTCCTGCCGGCACAGAATTATTATAATCAAGAAATTCTCCCTCTAAAAGACGGGAAATAACGGAATAATTGCCTATTTCAAAAACTATATGGCGCTTGCTTATCATAACGGCGGCGTCCTGCCCGCTTATAGTAAGAAGCTTGGAAATTTCTGAAAGAACTTTTCCCGGTACTACAAAGTGTAAATCCTCTTCGTAATTTACTGTCTCTTTTCTAAGCGCGAGCCTGAAGCCGTCTACCGCTACTACAAAAAGCGCCCCTTGTCTTTGTTCAAACAAAGCTCCGGTATGGACAGGCTTGGAGTCTGTGGTAGCCACAGCAAACAAAGTTTGGTCTATCATTGATCTTAAAGTGTCCTGCGGTATCTTAACCGCCTTTGCCTTTTCTATTTCCGGCAACTCGGGGTATTCCTCGGAAGGCGTCCCAAGGATTGTGAATTCCGTTAGTCCCGAGCGTATCTGCGTAAGATATTTCTCATCCGATAATATAGTGACCTCTTCTCCGGCCATTTTACGCAGCATATCCGCAAAAAGGCGCGCGGAAAGGACAATTTCTCCAGGCTCCTGGATTTTTGAGTCTATGGAGGTTTTTATTCCAGCTTCCATGTCGTAACCCGTAAGCCTGAGCTTTCCGTTTTCTGCCTTGATCTGCACGCCTTCCAGGGTAGGTATGCTGCTTTTAGCGGGGATAACTCTGGACACGTTGGTGACGGCTTCGGTAAGGGTCGCCTTGTCGCATGTGAATTTCATAAAATCTCTCCTTAGGCTAAGAAATCATAGGTTATATATATAGTAGTAGTAGTAGGGGCGGTTAAAAAGTTTAAAAGTTAAAAAAGGACTTAAATTAAAAGAAAAAGCTATGAGAGGGTTTTATAAAAGTGAGTTGATAAAAAATGAAAACGAAAAATAAAGATTATTGAAGAGTTAAAAAAGTGGAAAATAGGATGTTAAATGTTAAGTAAAAGTTTAAAAATTAAGATCCTCTTATATTTTTGATTATATCTTCTATAGTCTCTTTGTAGCGTGGATTTTTTTTGATGTTTGACTCGGCCTGCTTTACCTGATAAACAATAGTTGAGTGGTCGCGGCCGCCAAGTTCGGCGCCGATGTTAGTCATTGGAATCTGTGTGATCTCTCGTATGATATATGCTGAAACCTGCCTTGCGGTGGAAATATTGGAGCTGCGCTTAGATGAGCGGATATCTCCCGGAATAACGTTAAAGGTGCGGGCAACCTCGTTTATGATCCTATCTATGGTTACAGGGACAGGTTGATTGTCGTTTAAAATGTCTCGGATAGCGTTTTGCGCGCTCATAATAGAAGGAGGCTGATTGTTGAGCGTACTCATAGCCTTTATTTTTTTTACGGTCCCCTCCAGCTGGCGGATATTGATTTTAAGGCGGTTGGCCACATATTCGACTACCTCGGCCGGAAGGTCCATTCCGATAAGTTCGGCCTTACGGCGGATAATAGCGCAGCGCGTTTCAAAATCCGGCGCCTGTATGTCGGCGAGAAGTCCCCACTCAAATCTTGTACGCAGTCTTTCTTCAAGGGTCCTTATCTCTTTTGGAGGCCTGTCTGAGGTAAGTATTATCTGCTTGTTGTCCTGATAAAGAGTGTTAAAGGTATGAAAAAATTCTTCCTGGGTAGATTCTTTTCCGCCGATAAATTGGACGTCGTCCATCAAAAGGGCGTCAGCGGAGCGGTATTTGTCGTGAAAAGGCTTTGTTGTGCCGCGCTGGATCGCGTCTATTAGTTCGTTTGAAAACTGGTCTCCTTTCACGATGACAATATTCAGGTCGGGGTTATTTTTTAATATTTCATGCGATATAGCGTAGAGAAGATGAGTTTTTCCAAGTCCGGACGTTCCGTATATGAACAATGGGTTATAAGCGTTTGCAGGATTTGCGGCGACCGCCTGAGCCGCCGCGTGAGCAAATTTATTTGAGGATCCGACTATAAATGTGGAAAAGGTATACTCGTATTCGCCGTTTTGCTGGGGTTGTTCGGTTGACGCGCGTTTTGTTCCTTTTTGTTCCTCGTCATATTCTATTACCAGCTCGACGTCAAAGCCGAGTACCTCTTTAAAGCCTTTTAAAAGGGTGTCTTCATATTTTTCAAGAATTATATTTCTCTTAAACTTAGATTTGGCTTTTATGTAAGCCGTAAGTCCAACGAACTCCAGCGGCTCCAGATCCTCGATCCAGAGCGTGTAGTTAACGTCTGAAAGACATGCCTTGCAATATTCGCAAACCGCTGCGAACACCTGGTTGAAAGATTCTACCTGTGACATTAAAAAAACTCCGTTCCTGCGCTAAATAAAAAAACCGCCGTACCGGTTCCTTGCGGCTTAATTTTAACATAAAAAAACTATTTTTTCAAGGTTTTTAACAGTACTTTGGATAATCAACGGTAACCTAGTGTTGAAAAGTTGAAACAACCACTAGATAGGGTGTATTTGTAAAATTATGTTCAAACCGGGCAATGCTGCTTGACATTTAAAGAGTGTATGGGATATAATATAGTTTCGTAAGGGTGAAAAACTGCTTAAAACGCCAAAATCTTTCTAAAAAAGGAGTGAATATATATGAAAAGAACATACCAGCCCAAGAAGCTGCAAAGGAAAAAGGAACACGGCTTTAGAAAAAGAATGAAGACCAGCAGCGGCAGGAAGGTGCTTGCCTCCCGCAGGAGCAAGGGCAGGGCCAGGCTTACCCATTAAATTATGGAATTTACTCAGCCTCTGAACGAGAACCGAATATTCCGGCGCGTCTATGCCAGGGGAAAGTCTCATGTAACGCCATACTTCGTCCTGTATGTGATGAAAACACGCGCCGGAAATAACAGGTTGGGCATTACGGCCACAAAGAAAATAGGTAATGCGGTGGAGCGAAACCGCGCGAAAAGGGTAATAAGAGAAGCTTACAGGCTTGGGGAAGCAGGATTCCCAAAAGGCTGCGATATTGTGATAGTTGCAAGAAGAAAGACGGTGTCCTGCAAAATGCAGGACGTTTTGGCCGCGCTTGCTCCCTTGATGAACAGACCGTCTCCAAAAGGATTATAATAGATGAAAACTGTATTGCTGCTGCTCTTGCGATTTTACAGGCGGTTTATTTCACCATTAAAGCCGCCTTGCTGCAGATTTTACCCGACCTGTTCGGCTTATGCCATGACCGCCATTACGGAGCATGGGGCCTTGCGGGGCGGTTTTCTTGCTTTAAAAAGAATTTTAAAATGTCATCCTTTTCATGCGGGCGGGTACGATCCGGTCCCCGCGGCGCATTGCCGTTGCCATGACGCCGTAGACTTTTAACGTTAAAAATGATTATTTACCCGAATGGGTGACAGAATCAAAGTAAAAAAAGACGGTGACAAAAAAGACGGCCGTCGAAAGGGTTTTGCTGATGGCTATATTTAATTTTATCTATACCGTTTTCGGTTGGCCGCTTGGCTGGGGCCTGTGGCTTTGCTATAATCTTATAAAAAATTACGGCATCGCGTTGTTGGTATTTACTATACTTATAAAGCTTGCTTTGTTCCCGCTTTCATTAAGACAGCAAAAGTCTACCGTAAAAATGCAGATGCTAAAGCCCATGATGGACGAGCTGCAGACAAAGTACAAGAACAACCGCGAAAAGCTGAACGAAGAGATGATGAAGCTTTATCAGCAGGAGGGCTACAACCCCATGTCCGGGTGTCTTCCGCTGTTGATACAAATGCCGATCCTTTTCGGGCTTATAGAAGTAATTTACCGCCCGCTAAAGTATATCATGCGTCTGCCGGAGGAAGTTATCGCGGCGGGCGAGCAGGTCGTCGTAAACCTGGGGATGATGGGTGAGCGCGGATTGCAGGGACTTAACCCCGCGCAGCTCCATATAATTCAGGGCGTTCAGGGGGGACTGCCTGAGTTCAACGTAATGGGCGCCGACGCTATCGCTCAGATACAGGATTTCAGCATAAACTTTCTCGGCATGAACCTCGGCACCGTGCCGACCTTGGGGATGTTAACGGGCATTTTTAACGGCGGCTTTGACCCGGTTATCTTTATTCCGATATTATCAGGCGTTACGGCACTGCTCACCAGCATTTTGTCTATGAGGAACACGCCCTCCGCGGACGTTGCTGGAGCAAACGCCAGCATGAAGGGCATGATGTACACCATGCCGATATTTTCGGTCATGATCGCTTTTCAGGTGCCGGCCGGCGTGGGCCTTTACTGGATATACTCAAACCTTACGTCCCTTTTGCAGATGGTGATACTGAACAAATACTACAACCCCAAGGAAATGGCCGAAAAGGCGAAGGCGGAAATTGAGGAGCGGCGTGAACGTGAAAGGCTGGAGAGAATAGAAGCCAAGAAAAAAGCAAAGGAACTGGGCGCTGCCGTCGATGAAAAGACGCTTAGCCAAAAAGAAATAAACAAGAGAAAACTGGCCGAAGCCAGAAAGCGCATGGCCGAAAAATACGGCGAAGAATACAACGAGAGCAACGACGAGGATCTTAAATAAGGAGGATCGAACTTGCGTAAGGAAGTAACTGAGACAGGAAAAACACTGGAGGACGCGATAAACTCCGCATGTGAGCAACTGGGTATTTCCCGCGAGGACAGCGAGCTTGAGATCGAAGTGATAGACCGGCCCAAGAAAGGCTTTTTGGGAATAAAGAATACGCCCGCCAGAGTTCGCGTCAGCGTTGAGGTCCCGGATGAAAAACCGGCTGTGCGCGCGGCGGCTCAGGTAGAAAGAGAAGCGGCGCAAAAAGGACTTTCCACAGAGCATGAAAAGAAGAAACAGGTGGAAAAACAAGCTGCGAGAGCGACCCCGGCTGTGGCAGCTACCCCAGTTGCGGCAGATCCCCCAGTTGCTGCAGTTCCCAAAGAAATTAAGGAGCGAAAGGAACAGCCGCCAAAGCCAAAAGTAAAGGAAGAGCCGACAAGAGCCTCTAAAAAGGAACCGAGGCAAAGCGCCCCCGTTCCTGAAAGCGAATATGCCGAAAAAGAAAAGCTTGCCTGTGATTACCTTAAAGATGTGCTTGGAGCCTGTGGGTTGAGCGCGGAATTTAAAGTGACGAGAGACAGTGGCGGGACGTTCATAGATATTTCCGGCGAGGGATTGGGGCTTATTATCGGAAGGCGCGGGGAAACGCTTGACGCATTACAGTACTTGGCGGGACTGGTTGCCAACAGGGGTGACGGGGATTATCTTCGCCTTACAGTCGACTGCGGCGAATACCGCTTAAAGCGCAAGGACACCCTTGAGGAACTGGCAAAAAGGCTTGCGAATCAGGTACTTAAGACCAATACGAGCAAGGCATTGGAGCCGATGAACCCGTTTGAGCGCAGGATCATCCACGCTACCGTGTCTGAAATAGAGGGCGTTACTTCGTCTTCGGTGGGCGAAGAGCCGGGCCGCCGCGTTATCATAACGACGCCAACAGCAAAGCCAGGAAGACCGCCCCGGCCCGAAAGGCGCGGCCAGGGATACTCTTCAAGACCGAGGCGCGAAGGCCCAGGCAGGGAAGACGGGGAAAGGCCGCCGCGACGCGAAGGCGGAGACCGCGACCGCGGCCGTGACGACAGACGCCGCGGCGGGCGCGGAGACAGAGACAGGGGAGGAAGACCCCGCAGGGAGAGTGCTCCCGTGCCACAAGGCCCGCCCAAGCAAACCCCCGAGGCCGAAGCAATGTCCAGCGTGCGCTTTGGTAAGATAGATTTAGAGTAAACATGTTTAAGAGGGCGCCGGAATAAACGGCGCCCTTTCGTAGTAAAAGTTGGTGCAATTATGGAAGAAACTACAATCGCCGCTATCTCCACGCCGCCGGGTGCTGGAGGGATCGGCATAATAAGGCTTTCGGGGCCGCTGGCGTTTAAAATAGCGGCCGGTGCGTTCCGCGCGAACAGCGGTAAAGAGATTTTTAAAATGCCCGGCTACACGAGCGCGCTTGGCAGAGTATTTGACGGCGGCGAGCCTGTTGACGACGCGATACTGCACGTTTACCGCGCGCCGAAATCCTACACGGGCGAGGATGTTGCCGAGCTGAGCTGCCACGGCGGGCCGTGGGTGCTGCGAAGGGTACTGCGGCTGTGTCTTGCCTTGGGCGCGGAGCCGGCCGGTCCTGGGGAGTTTACCAGGCGGGCTTTTTTTAACGGGAAGCTCGGCCTTACCGAGGCGGAAGCCGTGATGGACGTAATATCCGCGCAGACGCAGGCCGCCAACCGCGCCGCTATTCTGGCGAGAGACAGTGCGGTTTCCCGCAAGATAAAAACGGTTGCGGATACTTTGGTTGGTCAGTCAGCGCATATCGCCGCGTGGGCGGACTTTCCTGAGGAGGACCTTGAGGAGCTTGACAGGAATTATCTGCGCGAGGTGCTTTTACACTCCCAACAGGAACTGGACGGGCTGTTGAAAAGCTACGACGCTGGCCGGGCGCTGCGCGAAGGAGTCCCCGCCGCCATTGTCGGGAAGCCGAACGTGGGAAAATCCACCCTTATGAACCTGCTTTCGGGGCAGGAGCGCAGTATCGTAACCGAGATACCAGGCACGACGCGGGACGTCGTGGAGGATTTTGTGCGGCTTGGAGATTTTATTCTTAAGCTTGCCGACACCGCAGGTATCCGCGAGACCGACGACCCCGTTGAGCATATCGGGGTAGAGCGGTCCCGCGAGAGGATAGACGCCGCAGGATTGGTGTTTGCGGTATTTGACAGCGCCGACGCCCTTGACGCTGAGGACGAAGCCCTGATTAAAAGCCTGCCCGCCGAAAGGACCATAGCAGTCATAAACAAGATAGACCTGCCGCAAAAGCTTGACCGCGCGGTGATTGAACGCAGCATCCCCCGCGTGGTGACAATCTCAGCCAAGGAAGGCTCGGGGCTTGAGGAATTGCGGCTTGCCGCCGGGGATCTGCTTGGCCTTACTGATTTTGACAGCGCAGCCGGGGTCATAATAAACGAAAGACAGCGCACCTGTGCGCTAAAAGCGCGGGATTCTGTCAAAGAGGCGCTTGACGCGCTCGCCGCCGGAATGCTGGACGCCGCCGGGGTTTCAATTGACTACGCGATAGATGAGCTTTTGGCGCTGACGGGTGAGCGCGCCTCAGAAAGAGTGATACTGTTTCAGCTTAGAAAAAGCTGAAACAGTATTCGTGCCGCACATGCGGCACGCGGCGCGCAGCGCCGAAGCGTAGGCGTGATTCACTCACGCCGGAGCTTTCATAATAGAAACATGTTGATGTTTCTATTATGAATTAGTATTAGAGAATAGAGAATAGTAATTCGGTTAATGGGAGGACAATAGAGAATGACAAAACTGGTCTGCTTTGATCTAGACGACACGATAGTCCGGGAGATAGACTCCGTCAGCCTTCTCTGCATGCTAAACGATAAAATGGACGAACACGCGAAAATTGACGCACTTGAGAAAAACGGAACTCTTAATTGGAGCAGGTAGCCGAAGCCGCAAAGGAGCGCTGGGGCTTTGACGATGCTTTTGGAAGCGATTACGAGGCTGTGGACGGCGTACTTACCGGCAGGATACTTGAACACATAGGGGACGAAGGAAAAATAAATTGTTTGCGGCTATACTGCCAAAAACACAATATACTGCCGGAAAGATGCGTTGCTGTGGGTGACGGCACAACGGATATCCCGCTGTTTGGCTTTTGCGGCGGCTCCATTGCCATTAACGCTTCAGAAGCCGCCAGACAAAAGGCCGTTCATTCGCTGTTTACAGACAGGCTTGATGATATATTGGAATTTATCTAAAACCGAAAGGACTATACACATTTGGAATACTTTGCGGGAAACATAGACGTCGCGGTTATAGGCGGCGGCCACGCGGGCGCCGAGGCCGCGCTTGCCGCCGCGCGTCTGGGCGCCGAGACCGTGCTTTTTACAATGTCCCTTGACGCCGTCTGCAATTTGCCCTGCAACCCCTCTATTGGCGGCACGGCGAAAGGCCATCTTGTCCGCGAGCTAGACGCGCTGGGCGGTGAGATGGGCAAGGCCGCAGACGCCGTGTTCCTGCAAAGCCGTATGCTCAACCGGGGCAAGGGCCCCGCCGTCCACAGCCTGCGCGCGCAGGTTGACCGCGCGAAATACCACCTGCATATGAAGGCCGTGCTGGAACGCGAGCCGAACCTCACCGTTAAGCAGGCAGAGATTGTGGATATAAGGGTGAACGCATCAGGCGCGGTGGAGCATGTGGTCACGAGACTCGGTGCGGCCTACAGCGTAAAGTCTGCGATCATCTGCACCGGAACATATCTTCGCGGAAAAATTTTTGTCGGAAACTCGGTATTTGAAAGCGGTCCCGACGGTCTGCACGCTTCGTCCCTGCTCTCGGAGTCGATCTCACGGCTGGGAATTGCGCTACGCCGATTTAAGACCGGGACGCCCGCGAGAGTCAAGCGCGGAAGCATAGACTTTTCCAAGCTTGAGAAACAATACGGAGATGACCCAATAACGCCATTTTCATTTGTAACAACGGGCGGGCTAAAAAATCAGATGCTCTGTTATATCGCATATACAAATGAAAAAACGCATGAGACCATACGCAGGAATATATCCCGTTCAGCAATGTACAGTGGCAATATTGTCGGGATAGGCGCGCGTTACTGCCCCAGCATAGAGGACAAGGTCATGCGCTTTGCCGACAAGCCGCGCCACCAAATATTCGTGGAGCCGATGGGGCTAGACACTGAGGAGGTCTATTTACAGGGTATGAGTTCTTCCTTGCCGGAGGATGTGCAGATAGAGATGTACAGGACTGTGCATGGCCTTGAAAACGTGGAGATCATGCGCAACGCCTACGCTATTGAGTACGACTGCGCCGACCCGTTACAGTTGAGATCTACCTTGGAGGCGATAACCGTCCCGGGGCTTTACGGTGCAGGACAGTTCAACGGGACCTCGGGCTACGAGGAAGCCGCCGTGCAGGGCTTTGTCGCCGGGGTGAACGCCGCGAAAAGTGTTAAAGGGGAAGCCGCATTCGTGTTGGAGAGAAGCGGCTCTTATATCGGCACTCTTATAGATGACCTTGTAACAAAGGGCTGCCATGATCCGTACAGAATGATGACCTCTCGCTCGGAGTACCGGTTGATATTGCGGCAGGATAACGCCGACGAGCGGCTGACGCCCACGGGCCGTGCGCTTGGGCTTATAAGCGACGAGCGCTGGGAAATGTTCCACGTGAAACAATCAAAAGTTGAAAACGAATACAAACGCGTATCTTCCGTGCGGCTGCCGCCGTCGGAGGGACTCAACGCCCTGCTCGCCGGGCGGGGGACCGCTCCCGTTAGTACCGGCGCAGGGTTAAAGGAGTTGATCCGCCGGCCGCAGCTTGACTACGCGGCGCTTGGCGCGTTTGACACGGAAAGACCGGACCTTCCCGCAGACGCTACCGAGCAGGTTGAGATAAAAATAAAATACGAAGGATATATCGCGAAGCAGCTTGAACAGGTGGAGCGGCAAAAGAAGCTTGAAAAGCGCGTCCTGCCCGGGGATATGGACTACTCCGCGATAAGCGGCCTGCGTCTTGAGGCAAGGGAGAAGCTGCAGAAGATAATGCCGGGAAGCATAGCCGCCGCCGCGCGGATTTCCGGCGTGACGCCCGCGGATATCTCCGTGCTGCTGATCGAGCTTGAGCGGAGGAGAAGAGAAGATGACAATAAAGATGAAGGGGGCCAATATGAGAATCGCAGAAAACGTGGAAATGCTTAAGCTGGGGCGAAAGGACAAACAGGGCGCGCTTTATCCGGTCTTGTTGTGGGACGACAAGGACGTCGTGCTTATTGACACATGCCTGCCCGGGCAGATGTACCTTTTGCGGGAGGCTATTGCAGACGCGGGGTTTTCTTTTGAGCGGATTACGAGGCTTTTTCTAACGCATCAGGATCTTGACCATATCGGCGCGGCGCGGGCAATTTCGGAGTTGGGAGCCAAGGTTTACGCACATGAGGCAGAGACGCCGTTTATACAGGGGAACGTAACATCCGTGAGGCTTGCGCGGATGGAAGCGCGCCTCGCGGAGATGGACCGGGCCGAGCGGGATTATTATGAGCAGACAAAGCAAAACGCGCATAATTATTTCACGAAAATAGATTTTCCGCTTAAAGACGGCGAGACCGTTGACTGCTGCGGGGGAATAAAGGCCGTGCATACGCCCGGACACATGCCGGGGCATATGGCGCTGCTGCTGAAAAAGAGCGGCGTTATAGTCGCGGGTGACGCTGCGAACATCACTGACGGCAAACTTACCGGAGCGAATCCGGTTTTTACGCAGGACATGCCGTTGGCCGGGGAATCCTTTAATAAGATGATGGCCGAAAAGCCCGCGTTTGTCGCAACGTTCCACGGTGGGCTGTACACCTGCGTCGACGCAAAATGAGCACGGTGATTGAAAGTCTGAAAAACTACTCCTCGGAATACGAAATATCGCTTTCGCGGGAACAGCTGCGGCAGTTTTCGCTGTACGCGGATAGGCTGATTGAATGGAACGGCAGGGTAAACCTCACCGCCATAACGGAGCCAGGGGAAATTGTTGTAAAGCACTTCCTGGACAGCCTGCTTCTGCTTAAAGCCGCAAAGCTGCCGGAAGGCGCGAAACTGGTGGACGTGGGCACAGGCGCAGGGTTTCCGGGCCTGCCCGTTAAAATAGCAAGGCCGGATATCGGTCTTACGCTTTTGGACAGCAGCGGCAAGCGCACGGCTTTTTTGCAGGCGGCGGCCGACGCGTTGGAAGTATCCGCAAGGGTGATACACGGCCGCGCGGAGGACCTGGGCCGCGAACCCGGTCTGCGCGAACGGTACGATATAGCCACGGCGCGAGCTGTAGCAGCCTTGCCAACATTGTGCGAGTACTGCATGCCATTTGTAAAAGAGGGCGGGGTATTCGCCGCCTTGAAAGGACCGGGGGCGAAAGCCGAGGCGGACGCCGCCGCCGCTGCTATAAAGGAGCTGGGCGGCAGGCTTTTAAGTGTCGCAGATTATGAGTTGCCGAACGCACACCGCCGGTCGATAGTGTTGATAGAAAAAATATCGCAAACTCCGCCAAAATACCCAAGGACTCCGCAGAAAATAGCAAAAAAGCCTTTGTAAAAAGGCTTTTTTTGTGTATCCGCGGCATATTCTGCGATGGAATATACTGGATGTATTAATGTTCCCGTGATACAATAATTTCGGTACAAGCTATCGGTCGGGAGGATGGCAATGATAGGCTTCGGGAAAAAGCAGAAAGAGATCAACAAGGTCGTCCTCATACCGCTGGAACAGATAAAGAAGAGCAGGGGACAGCCGAGAGGCAGATTCGACAATCAATCGATACAGGAACTTGCCCAGAGTATACAGCAAAACGGGCTGTTGCAACCCGTGACGGTGCGAAAAAGCGAAGACGGCGGCTACGAGTTGATCGCGGGGGAAAGGCGGACGCTCGCCTTTAAGCAGCTTGGGTTGGAGGAAATACCGGCAATTGTCGAAAGCTATTCGGACGAGCAGTCGATCATCCTCACGCTTATAGAAAACCTACAGCGTAAGGACCTCAACTTTTTTGAAGAGGCCGCGGGGATCGCCCGGTTGATGCAGGTATTGGGGTTTAACCAACAGCAAGTGAGCGAACGCCTGGGCAAGGCGCAGTCTACTGTGGCGAACAAGCTGCGGCTTTTAGCTTACCCGCCTGATATCCGCGAAAAGATGCTTGAAGCGGGCTTCACCGAACGGCACGCGCGCGCGCTGCTTAAGATAACGGACGAAGAACTGCTTAAAACCGCGATAGAACTGATTGAAAAAGACGGTCTGACCGTGGAGCAGACGGAGCAATTGGCGCAGTCCCTGATAAAAAAGCCGCAGAAGCACGGAACGCGGGTTTTTATACTAAAGGATGTGCGTGTGTTTTTAAACTCTATCCAAAAAGCCGTCAGCACTATGAACCAGGCGGGGATACCCGTGAACACCGACAAAACGGAAAATGACGATTTTGTAGAGCTGCGCATCAGAATACCAAAAACGGCGGTCTACCGCAGCCGAGTAGGACGCACCGGCGCCGTACTGTGACACCAATTACCGGCACTGCCGGTATTACATATATGCCCGCTGTCCTTTATTGGATAAGCATATCCCCCACCCCTTTTGCCGGCAGCCGTTAATGGCTGCAAAAAAGGCCGCCCCGCTCCGCCGCGGGGCGGCCTTTTTTATTAGCTGGAAAATAGAGAATAGGAAATAGTAGAACGAAAAAGGACGTGCATAATAGGGCCACGATTAAATCATAGATCCATATTGCGGACTATCGCGCTAATATGTACCTGTGTCGTGTCAATGACCGGGACACACAAATCGCCTTGCTTGATCATCATCGGGAGCTCCGTGCAGCCAAGGATCACCGCGTCTGCGTTTTGTTCCTTAACTATATTGTTCACAAGCTCCAGCATTTTCACCCTGTCTTCCGGAATAACAATCCCATTTTCTAAATTTGGGAAAAACAGTGAAAATATCTCTTGCTGCTCCTTTTCTGCCGGCAAAAGCGAAGTGATACCCTGTGACGTCAGCGGATTCGAGTACAGCCCGTTTTTCATGGTAAACAGCGTACCTATTGTCAATACACGCTTGTACTGTTCTTTGGCGACAAACTCGCAGGTCGCCTCAACAATGCTGATCAGAGGTATTTTGGACAACCGGCTGATCTCATTGAATACAAGATGCGGAGTGTTGGAGGCAATAGCGGCAATATCCGCACCGGCCAGCGCCAGAGAGTTTACAGCGCACGACACCATTGCGGCCGCTTTATCCCAATGCTTTTCTTCAATATAAGAAAGCATCTCAAACATATCAATGCTGTAGATAATGATTTCGGGATAATTAGGTTTTCCTCTTTTTTGTTTATATCCGTTGATTATTCCCATATAGTAATCTAATGTTGAGGTAGGGCCTATCCCGCCAATCAAACCAATCTTTTTTATGTCAAATCCCTGCCTTTATAAATATTTTATTATATAATGTTTACATGATATAATCGGACATCGCCGCAAGGCGGGCCAACAAATCTTTATATA
>QMCE01000378.1_pt1 | contig 22564 bp, 22 predicted proteins | sample 1821851 | NCBI WGS metagenome assembly QMCE01 (sample SAMN09453174, study PRJNA476694) | Termite gut metagenome, whole genome shotgun sequencing project. | isolation source: worker | host: Odontotermes sp. | place: South Africa:Pretoria | collected 2016-01-28 | reverse complement strand
GGCACCATCGCCCGCCGCCAAAAGCAAGCCTGATCCGCGCTCCCAGACACGCGCCGCGACACCGGCCAAGAGCACAAACGGCGGCAAACAAGCCGGCTACATGCTCGAACTGGTGCACAACGAACCGCTGCAAGCGCAACCGTCCGTCGAATGGGGCTACGAAGGCGCCGGCGCGCCGGAGAACTGGGCCAAGCTCGATCCACGTTATACGCTGTGCGCTTCCGGCCAGCGCCAGTCACCGATCGACATCCGCGACGGCATCAAGGTCGACGTCGAGCCGATTCAGTTCAACTACCGCCCGTCCCGCTTCCGCATCGTCGACTCCGGCCGTTCGGTCGATGTCTTCCTTGGCGACAACACCTTCACCCTGACCGGCAAGACCTACGCCTTGCAGCAAATCCACTTCCACCGCCCGGCCGAGGAACAGATCGACGGCCGCCGCTTCGACATGTCGGCCCACTTGGTACATCGCACCGACGACGGCCAACTGGCAGTAGTCGCCGTACTGCTCGAACGCGGTCCGGAAAATCCCTTCATCCAGACGCTGTGGAACTACCTGCCACTGGAAAAGCATCTCAGCGTCGAACCGCCGAGCGCCACGGTCGATCTCGCGGCGCTGCTGCCAGCCTCGCGCAATTACTACACCTACATGGGCTCGCTGAGCACGCCGCCGTGCACCGAAGGCGTGCTCTGGCTGGTACTCAAACAGCCAGTGCCGGTGTCGCCGGAACAAATCGACGTCTTCTCCCGCCTGTACCGCCACAACGCCCGCCCGATCCAGGCGACCGCCAACCGCCTAATCAAGGAAGGCCGCTGATGGCAGAGCAGGCCGATGGTGCCCGCCACGTGCCGAAGCCAGTCCGCTCTCGGTTATAATTTTCTTTTGTCGGAACCTATATATTAGCCAATGCTAATGCTATATCTGCGGAGACCCCATGAACATCGAGCAAGCACGCTTCAACATGATCGAACAGCAGATTCGCCCTTGGGAGGTGCTCGACCCACAGGTGCTTGACCTGCTGTTCGTCGTCAAGCGCGAGAACTTCACGCCGCCGGCCTACCGCAATCTCGCCTTCGCCGACATGGAAATTCCGCTCGGCGAAGGTCAGGCTATGCTGGCGCCGAAGATCGAGGCCAAGTTGCTGCAGGAACTGGGACTGAAGAAGACGGATAAGGTGCTCGAAATCGGCACTGGCAGCGGCTACATGGCTGCCCTGCTGGCGGCCCGTGCCGAGCACGTGGTCAGTGTCGAGAACCGTCCGGCGCTGGCCGAGCAGGCCCGCCGCAACCTGGCTGCCGCCGGCGTCGACAACGTCACTGTCGAAACCGGCGATGGCACCGGTGGCTGGCCCGCTCGCGGTCCCTACGACGCCATCGTCGTCTCCGGTTCGCTGCCGGAACTGCCCGCCGCCCTGCTCAAGCAACTCCGCCTCGGCGGCCGGCTGGCCGCCATCGTCGGCAGTGCGCCGGTCATGGAAGCGGTGCTGGTGACCTGTACCGGAGAAGGCATCTACAACACCGTCAACCTGTTCGAGACTGTCGTCGCACCGCTCGACGGCATCACCGCCAAGCCGGCCTTCGCGTTCTGATGTGATCGTTGCTGTCCGGCGTCCGTTCATGAGAGCGCTCACCTGCCTGTTTGCGCTCTCACTCGCCGGACCAGCCCTGAGCGCCGATCTGTTGCAGATCTACCGGGCCGCCCAGGACAACGACCCGACCTACGCCGCCGCTCGCTCGACGCTCGAAGCCGGCCGTGAAAAGCTGCCGCAGGGGCTGGCCGGCCTGTTGCCCAGCCTGAGCGCGTCGGGCAACAGCACCTGGAACGAGAATGAGTTGTCATCCTCCCTCAGTCCAGGCAGCACGCACCAGAACTTCAATTCCAACAGCTACCAGTTGGCCTTGTCGCAGCCGCTGTTCCGCTGGCAAAACTGGGTCACCTACGACCAGTCGAAATTCCAGGTCGCGCAGGCCGAGGCCAATTTTGCCCAAGCCCGCCAGGATTTGATCCTGCGCGTCGCCCAGGCCTATTTCGACACCCTGTTCGCCCACGAAAACCTGAGCGCCGTGCGCGCCAACAAGGAGGCAATCAGCCTACAGCTGGAATCGGCGAAAAAGAATTTCGAGGTCGGCACCGCCACCATTACCGACACGCATGAGGCACAGGCTCGCCACGACCTTGCCCAGGCGCAGGAGATCGCCGCCGAGAGCGATCTGGAAGTCAAGCAGAACACCCTGCAAGCCATCATCGGCCGCCCGCCCGGCAAGCTGGCCCGCCTGCGCAAGGATGCCGAGACCAGCCAACCGCAACCAAGCGACATGAACCAGTGGGTCGCCGCCGCCGAACGCGGCAGTATCTCGGTGCAGATTCAGCAAGCGGCGGCGGAAATCGCCGAACGCGAAGTCGACCGCCAACGCGCCGAGCATTACCCGACGCTCGACCTGGTGGCCAATGTCGGCTACGCCAAATCCTCCAGCCAGGGAGGCAATCTGCAGGAAAACGAATACCAGAATGTCGGCGTCCAGCTCAATCTCCCGCTCTACCTCGGCGGCCAGGTGAACTCCCGCCAGCGCGAAGCCAGCGCCAACCGCGCGGCGGCCCAATCGATGCTCGAAGCGGCGCGGCGTAGCGCCGCCCTGGCGGCCCGCCAGCACTACCTGGGCGTAGCCAACGGTCTGGCGCAGATCCACGCGCTGAAAGCGGCCTTGATTTCCTCGCAATCGGCGCTCGAATCCAACAAACTCGGTCACGAAGTCGGTGTGCGCATCATGATCGACGTGCTCAACGCCGAAAACCAGGTTTACGTGACCCGCCGCGACCTTGCCCGCTCCACCTTCGATACCCTGCTCGCCCAGTTGCAGTTGAAAAGCGCCGTCGGCACCCTCGGCGACGAGGACGTGGTTGCGCTCAATACCCTGCTCGACCCGACCACCGCGCAATAAGCGCCAGTGTCCGCTCCGCCGTCCCGCGATGGGCACAAGCAAAATCGCCGGCGGCCCGGCGCATCGCCGACAAAGCTCCGGCATCGGCCAACAACTCCCGCACCGTGCCCGCCAGTGCCTCGGCATCGCCGACCCGGCGCGCCGCACCGGCGACGATGGCATCCTCGGTCGCCTGTAGAAAATTGAAGGTATGCGGCCCGACCAGAACCGGGCAATCGCAGGCCGCCGCCTCGATCAAGTTCTGTCCGCCGAGCGGCAGCAGACTGCCGCCGATAAAGGCCAGATCGGCCAAGCGGTAATAAGCGGCCATTTCGCCCATGCTGTCGCCAAGCCAGACCTGCGTCCCGGCATCCGGCAGCCCTTCGCTGCGCCGCCGCCAGGACCAGCCCTGCTCATCGAGGAGGCTTGCCACATCGGCAAAACGTTGGGGATGACGCGGCACCAGCACCAATAGGGCATCATCGGACGACGCCATGCGACGCCAAGCCGCGAGCAGCAATTCCTCCTCGCCGTCGCGGGTGCTGGCCGCCAGCCAGACCGGCCGCGTTCCGATCGTCTCGCGCCAATGCTCGCCCAGCGCGATTTTTTCCGGGTCCGGCGTTACATCGAATTTGATGTTGCCACACACTTCGACCGGCTGGGCGCCGAGGGCGGCAATCCGCTGCGCGTCGTTAGCCGTCTGGGCGCAGGTTCCAGCCAGCGCCGCGAAAGCCGGCCGCACCAGCGCCGGCAGCCGTCCGTAGCCACGTGCCGAACGTTCCGACAAACGAGCATTGACCAGAATCACCGGCACCTCACGGGCAGCAGCAGCGGTCAGCAGGTTCGGCCAGATCTCGGTTTCCATCAACACCCCGAAGACGGGCCGAAAGTGCGCCAGGAAACGCCGCGTCGCACCCGAGTAGTCGTAAGGCAGATAAGCCTGCAACACCCGCTCGCCGTAAACCGCCTGCCCGGCTTCGCGGCCGGTCGGCGTCATGCCGGTGAGCAGAATACGATGCCCCGGCCAGCGCGCCAGCAGCCCCTCGATCAACGGCTGAGCGGCGCGCGTCTCACCGACCGAGACAGCATGCACCCAAATCAGCGGTCCCGGTGCCGGTTCACGACGATAGAAGCCGTAACGCTCGCTGAGGTGGCGGCGATATTCCGGTTGCCGGCGCGAGCGCCACAAGAGGCGTAACCAGATTAAGGGCGTCGCCAGATACCACAAGAGGGAATAGAGCCAGCGGGCCATCACCAAAGTCAAGCGGCAGAACCGTAGGCCAGGTTGATGCGTAGCGAAAACCCAGCGTCCGAACACCGAGGTTCCACTTCGTTCCAGCCTACGCTCCTAGGCATGGAACACACCATCCAGTAGCGTGATGACAAAGGGGACATACCAAAGCACCCCGAGTAGAAAAGCGATACGCAGGACAAAAACTAATCCTCGCAACAAGGGTACAGGGTTGTTCTGCCACCGATAAATAAACGCTGGACCGCCAAAAGCCACCCAGAATGCAGGCCCGAGTACAACAATTACAACTAGCCACTGTGAAAGGCGCGAGGCTTTGATCTCCCATGCCGCAAGACCGACACAGCCGAGAACATACCAAAAGGGCGACCAATCTCTCTTGTAGAGTGGCACTCCCAGATTTTTCGGCTCAATTTCCATTGCTATGCCTCAATTAAAACTGCATCGTACGTTGCGCACGGGTGGCCCGAAGCGGCTTTCACAATCATTCACCAACCCCCTGCAACTCGCCGAGTACCGCGTCCACTGTCGGCAGTTGCGCCTTGCCGCCCAGATTGCGATGGAAGGCAACGCCGAAAACGCCGGTCAAGCCCGGATCGGTGGCGATATAGAGGGCCACGGTCGGCACCTTCAGCGCCACCGCCAGATGCGTCAAGCCAGTATCCACCCCGACCACCGCGCGGGCGCCGGCCAACGCCGCGGCTAGGGCGGCGACATCGAGCGACGGCGCCGCCACGGCATCGGGAATGCCGGCTGCCAGCCGAGCCGCCCGCTCGCGCTCGACGGCGTTGCCGCCGGGCAGCACGACACGGCAGCCCTGCTCCCGCAGCCGCTTGCCGAGTTCCAGCCAATGCGCTTCGGGCCACAGCTTGTCGTCGCGGCTGGTGGCGGTCAGCAGTACCACGTAGGGAGGCGGCGGCAGCCAGGAAAATGCGGCCGGCGACACGGCAATACCGTAATCTGGCGTATCGTCCGGAACGTAGCCAAGCGCTGCGGCGGCGAGAAGGCGGTTGCGCGTGACGGCGTGTTCCGCCACCGATACCGCGACATGCCGTTGGTAAAAATGCGCCGCCAGCGGTTCGCGGACCGTATGCTGGTCGTAGCCACAGCGCGAGCCGATGGCCTGGGTAGCGATCAAAGCGCTTTTCAGCAGGCCCTGGGTATCGAGGATCAGATCGTAGCGTTGCGCTCGCAGCTTGGCGCGAAAGGCAGCGATTTCCCGCCAAGTGCTGCGGCGGAGCAACTGCTTGCGCCAGCGGCGGATGGCGACGGGGAATACTTCCGCGACACCGGGATGCAGACGTGGAATGGCGGCGAAGTTTTCCTCGACGCACCAGTCGATGACGGCCTCGGGGACATGCTGGCGGATGTCGCTGACCACCGGCAGATTGTGGATGACGTCGCCGAGCGAGGAGGTTTTCACGATCAAAATGCGCATCGGCGGATAAAATGGCGGCTTGCGAAACCGCGATTATAAAGGCCCGTCCGCTGCCGTCCGTGCATCATCGTGCTTGGTATCGAGTATGGAGCGCAGGCACAGGGCGGCGCCCGTTGCCGTGGCAGTGCGATAAAATTCCGCAATCATTATTCAGGATCCCATCGTGAAAATTCTCGTTACCGGCGCTGCTGGTTTCATTGGCATGACCACCGCGCTGCGCCTGCTGGCGCGAGGCGACACCGTCGTCGGCCTCGACAATCTCAACGATTATTACGAAGTCAGCCTCAAGGAGAGCCGCCTGGCCCGCCTGAACGGCCATGCCAACTTCCGCTTCGTCAAGCTTGACGTCGCCGATCGAGCCGGCATGGAGGCTCTGTTCGCCAGCGAGAAATTCGACAAGGTCATCCACCTCGCCGCCCAGGCCGGCGTCCGCTACTCGCTGCAGAATCCGCATGCCTATATCGACAGCAATTTGGTCGGCTTCACCAATATTCTTGAGGGCTGCCGCCACAACCGGGTGGCGCACCTGGTTTACGCTTCCAGCTCCAGCGTTTACGGCGGCAATACCAAGATGCCCTTCTCCGAGCACGACAGCGTCGACCACCCGGTCAGCCTGTACGCCGCGACCAAGAAAGCCAACGAGTTGATGGCGCATACCTACAGCCATCTCTACGGCCTGCCGACCACCGGCCTGCGCTTCTTCACCGTCTACGGCCCCTGGGGCCGTCCGGACATGGCCTTGTTCCTGTTCACCAAGGCCATTCTCGAAGGCCGGCCAATCGACGTGTTCAACCACGGCAACATGCGCCGAGACTTCACTTACGTCGACGATATCGTCGAAGGCGTGAGCCGCGTCCTCGACCGCAATGCCACGGCCTGCCCAGGCTACGACCCGCTGGTTGCCGACCCGGCGACCAGCAATGTTCCCTACCGCGTGTTCAATATCGGCAACAATAACCCGGTGCCGCTGCTCGACTTCATCGGCGCCATCGAGCAGGCTCTCGGCAAAACGGCGGAAAAACGCTTGTTGCCTCTGCAGGACGGCGACGTGCCGGCCACCTATGCCGATACCGCACTGCTCGACGACTGGATTGGTTTCGCCCCGGCGACGCCGGTCCAGGAAGGCGTCAAACGCTTCGTCGCCTGGTATCGCGAGTACTACCGGATCTGACTGTAACCGGCCGGAGACCATGCGCTGCCGGCCGACTTCCTCAACCTACCGTGAGCTAAAACCATGTGCGGCATCGTCGCGGCAGCAGCCGGCAACAACATCGTCCCCATCCTCGTCGAGGGTCTGAAAAAGCTCGAATATCGCGGTTACGACTCGGCCGGTCTGGCCGTCGTCGATGGTGACGCCATCTGCCGCGTCCGCTCGGCCGGCCGTGTCGCCGAACTGGAGGCGGCGGCCGTCGGCACCCACGCCGTCACCGGCATCGCCCACACCCGCTGGGCAACCCACGGCGTCCCCTCGGAACGCAACGCTCACCCGCACGTTTCCGGCTCGATCGCCGTGGTGCATAACGGCATCATCGAGAATTACGAAACCCTGCGCGCCGAATTGACGAAGCAGGGCTACGTCTTTACCTCCGACACCGATACCGAGAGCATCGCTCATCTGATCGCCGCCATGCGTTGCTGGGAACCCGACCTGTTCACCGCCGTCCGCCTCGCCTGTCAACGCTTGGTCGGCGCTTACGCCATCGCCGTCATCGACCACCATCAGCCGGGCAAGGTCATTGTTGCCCGCGAAGGCTCGCCGCTGCTGCTCGGCCTCTCCGAGCACGGCAACTACGCTGCTTCGGATGCCTCGGCGCTGTTGCAGGTAACGCGCAACATGGTCTATCTGGAAAACGGCGATGTCGCCGAACTGACGCCAACCGGCGCGCGTATCTGCCGGCTCGACGGAACGCCGGTCGAGCGCCCGGTCCATATCTCGGAACTGTCGGCCGCCGCCGTCGAGTTGGGCGCCTACCGCCACTACATGCAGAAGGAAATCTTCGAGCAGCCGCAGGCGCTGGCCAACACGCTGGAAATCGTCGGCGGCAGCAAGACGATACAACCCGGAATTTTCGGCGCTGAAGCCGGCCAATTGCTGGAAGATGTCGACCATATCCTGATTCTCGCCTGCGGCACCAGCAGCCATTCCGGTTATGCCGCCCGCTACTGGCTCGAAGCCATCGCCGGTGTGCCATGCACCGTCGAGATCGCCAGCGAGTACCGCTACCGGATCTCGGTCGCCAATCCGCGCCAGTTGGTCGTCGCTATCTCGCAGTCGGGCGAGACGGCCGACACCCTGGCCGCCCTGCGCCATGCCAAGGCGCTCGGCCAGAACAAGACCCTGGCCATCTGCAACGTGCCGGAATCGGCCATCGTCCGCGAATGCGCGCTGCGTTTCATCACCCGCGCCGGCCCGGAAATCGGCGTCGCCTCGACCAAGGCTTTCACCACCCAACTGGCCGCGCTGTTCGTGCTCACCCTGGTCATGGCCAAGTTGCGCCAGCGTCTGAGTGGCGAGCAGGAAAGCGCCTACATCGATCAGTTGCGCCACCTGCCGGTGGCGGTCAACAAGGTGCTCGAACTGGAACCGGCCATCGAAACCTGGGCCAAGCGCTTCGCCGACAAGCAGCACGCGCTGTTCCTCGGCCGCGGCCGACATTTCCCGATCGCCATGGAAGGCGCGCTGAAGCTCAAGGAAATCTCCTACATCCACGCCGAGGCCTATCCGGCCGGCGAACTGAAACACGGTCCGCTGGCCCTGGTCGACGCCAACATGCCGGTCATCTCGGTGGCTCCCAACGACATGCTGCTCGACAAGCTGAAATCCAACCTCAAGGAGGTCCAGGCACGCGGCGGCGAACTCTATGTCTTCGCCGACGCCGACTCGGAAATCCCGGAGTCGGAAGGCGTGCACATCCTGCGCCTGCCGGAGCACTACGGCGCCCTGTCGCCGATTCTGCACGTGGTGCCGCTGCAACTGCTCTCTTACCATGCAGCCCTGGTCAAGGGTACCGATGTAGACAAACCGCGTAACTTGGCCAAGTCGGTGACGGTCGAATAGCGACGCCATATGGCCACCTACGCCATCGGCGACATCCAGGGCTGCCACGACGCACTGCGCTGCCTGCTCGACCGGTGCGCCTTCGACCCGGCAAGCGACCGTCTGTGGCTGGTCGGCGATCTCGTCAATCGCGGCCCCAAATCGTTGGAAACGCTGCGTCTGGTCCGCTCGCTGGGCGACGCCGCGCTGACCGTGCTCGGCAACCACGATCTCTACCTGCTGATGGTGGCCGAGGGCGGGGCCAAGTTCCGCGCCAGGGACGACACGCTACAGCCGGTGCTCGATGCCCCCGATGCCGGCGAACTGCTCGACTGGCTGCGCCGCCAGCCCCTGTGCCACACCGAGGGCGGCTATTGCCTGGTGCACGCCGGCCTGCTGCCGCAATGGACGACGGCGCGCGCCCGCGAGCTGGCCCGCGAGGTCGAAGCCATGCTGCAAGGCGAACAGTTCCGCGACTTCATTCTCAATCTGTGGGGCAGCGAACCGGCGGCCTGGTCGGATGAACTGAGCGGCTGGCCGCGCCTGCGGGTGATCGTCAATGCCATGACGCGAATGCGCTTCTGCACGCCGGAAGGTGTCATGGAATTCAAGGCCAAGGGGAAACCGAGCAATGCTCCGGCGGGTCATCTGCCGTGGTTCGATCTGCCTGGCCGCAAGAGCGCGGATGCGGTACTGGTCACCGGCCACTGGTCGGCGCTCGGCCTCATGGTCAAGCCGCATTTGCTAGCGCTGGATTCCGGCTGTCTGTGGGGCGGGCATCTGACGGCGATCCGCCTGGAGGATCGCCGGCTGTTCCAAGTGGATTGCCCGCCAACGGAAGTCCAGCCGCTAAAGCGATAGCCGCCCGCGCCTCGGCAGCCACCTGTTTACGCGACTCACCGATACAGACCGGCATCGTCGCCAGTCGAGCAATCAGCCGGCGCCGGCCGAGAATGGCCCGCGTGCACTGGCCGAGTGAAATTGTGCCGTCATAGCGCGGCGCCAAGCTACGCCGGCCGTCCGGCTCCCAATAGGACAGCGCCACCGGCAGTACCGGGCGACCAGCCGCCAGCGCCGGCTGCAACAGTGCAGCGTGGAAATGCAGCAGACTGCGGCCGTCGCTGGTCGTACCCTCGGGAAAAACCACGACATGCTGGCCGCGAGTAAGTACCGCGGCGATCTCGGCATTGATTATGCTGGCATGACCACGACTGCCGCGGCGCAGGAAAATGGTGCCGTGGCGCGCAGCCAGCCAGCCGATCAGCGGCCAGTCGCGAACTTCGGCCTTGGACACGAAGGCGGCCGGCAACGCCGCATTGATCACATAGATGTCGATCCAGGAAATATGGTTGGCGACCAACAGGGCGCCCGGTACGACATGGCTCAAGTCGGCGTCGACCTCGACCCCCAGCGCATCGAGCAAGGCGGCCGCCCAACTCGCCTTGAGGCGCAGGCGAGCCGTTTCACCGCAAAAGGGACAAAGCAGCAGCGTGACCAGCAATCCAGCGAGGAAGAGCAGGACGATACGGCACAGACGCCAATAGCGCAGCGGAAAAGAGCTTCGATTGAGGCGGTTTGTCATATCCAGCAATTTCATTGTGTGCGGCCATTTACGAGGCAGCGCACAGGTAATGCTTGGCGTAACGACCGGTGACCCTGGCCATCGGCAGCAGAATCGGCAGGTCGGCGGTATTGAAATCCGGATCCCAGGCGGGTTCGCCGCAAATCCAGGCACCGGCCCGCAGATAGCCCTTGATCAACGGCGGCACCTCGACCGGACGATCCCGCTGCAGAGCGGCCAGCGGCAATGGACAACGCGGAAAAACACGATATTCCTGCGGCCCGAGGTGCCCGGCGGCCAAACGGTTATACAGACTGGCCGCGGCATGGCCGCCATCGGCCATGCTGATCGAGGCACAGCCCATCAGGTAGTCGTAGCCGTGGCGGGTCATGTAGTCGGCCAGGCCGGACCACAGCAGCATGATCGTCGGACCATTGCGATAATCCGGATGGACGCAGGAGCGGCCGATTTCGACCAAATGGGGACGCAGGTGCTGCAGGCGGGTGAGATCAAATTCATTCTCGGCGTAATAACCGGTCTGGGTGGCATCTTCCGGCGCCAGGATGCGATAGGTGCCGACTACTTCGCCGGACTGCGTATCGCGTACCAGCAGATGCTCACAGAAGGGATCGTAGATATCGTGATCGACGCCCGGCGTGCGGCTCGGCAGCCGGGCACCGAGTTCGCCAGCGAAAACACGGTGGCGCAGACGCTGGGCCTCAAGAATTTCACTGGTGCCGCGCGCCAGACTAACCGCCAAACAGGGACGTCCAGGGCGCGGGTTGTTCTGACCAAGATGCGTTTGTTCCATGCTGTTCTCCTTTCAAGGTTGCGGAGAACAGCATGGGCAGCGCGGGTTACAGCACTATTGCACGCATCTTACAGCGCCGTTGCAGCCACCAGCCCTACCAGGGCGCGGAACCGAAAGCGCGAAGGTAGCGGGCAGCGATTTCCTCGCGGCTTGGCTGATGGCTCTGGCCGCCGCGCTGGGCGATCTTGATCGCTCCCATGACTGCCGCCAGACGACCGGTGCTCGGCCAGTCGAAACCATTGGCGATACCGTGGAGCAAACCCGCACGATAGGCGTCGCCGCAGCCGGTCGGGTCGACGATGGCATCGGCAACCACGCAAGGAATGGCATGGCAAATACCATCGGCGTAAATATCGGAGCCTTCGCCGCCACGGGTAACGATCAGCGCCCGCACGGTGGTGGCGAGTTCGCCCAGGCTGCGCCCGGTACGTTCGCAAAGCAGCTTGGCTTCGTAGTCATTGAAGCAGGCGTAGTCGGCCAGACTCATGAAATCGAGCAGCTCGTCGCCGCTGAACATCGGCAGACCCTGACCCGGATCGAAGATGAAGGGCACGCCAGCGGCGGCGAAATCGCGGGCGTGCTGGAGCATGCCTTCGCGTCCGTCCGGGGCGACGATGCCGAGCTGGGCACCGGACGCCTGGCCGACCTTGTTCAGGTGCGAGAAGCTCATCGCTCCTGGATGGAAGGCGGTGATCTGGTTGTCGTCGAGATCGGTGGTGATGAAAGCCTGGGCGGTAAAACTGCCGGCTACCTGACGAACGTGTGTGCGCGCCAGGCCGAGCCGGTCAAGGCGTTCGAGATAGGGAGCCGCATCGTCGCCGACGGTAGCCATGATCAGCGGCTCGCCGCCGAGCAGCTTGAGGTTGTAGGCGATATTGCCGGCGCAGCCGCCGTATTCTCGACGCATATCGGGAACCAGAAAGGCGACGTTCAGAATGTGGATCTGTTCCGGCAAGATATGGTTCTTGAAACGGTCCGGAAAGACCATGATGTTGTCGAAGGCGAGAGAGCCGCAGATCAGTGTTGTCATGGATTAAGGGTAGAAAACGTAGAGCCGGTAGCCGGCGGCGCCGAGGCCGCGCGCCTCGATCCATAGGCGGACGGCGACTTCGCCGTTGGCCGGGAAGCGCTCCGGGCTGATCGCCGGCGGCAAGTATTCGGCGGCCGTCATCACCCGGCGAGCGACGATCGTGTCGCCGGCATCGGTCAAGGTCAATTCGAGCGCCGGCCAGTCCTGGGCGTAGTGCGCCCGGTTGCGTAACGTGGCCTGCAACACGAACTGGTCGCGCAGGTTGTCGAATTGCAGGTCGGAAGACTCGATGGCGACCAATTCGGCCTGGCGCGGCAAGGGAACGCTAATGCCAGCCAGTTCGTAATAGGCGGCTGTGTCCGGTAGCCAGCGCACTACCTCGGTGCGGAATTGGTGCAGCAGTTGCGCCGCCAGGGTCAGCGTCAGCAGCAGCGCGACGATGACGAATGGCCAGAGCATCCGCCGGCCCGCCTCGGGGGCGAAGTCGGATGCCTCGCCGGCCAGCGTACCGGCTGCCCAACGGTTGTAAGTTGGCGCTTCGGACCACTCGCGGGCAGCCACCAAGCCGGCCTCGCGCGCCGCCAGCGTGGACTGCTCGGGACTTTCAGCGAGAAGGGTTTCCGTTTCCGGCCAGTTCTCCGTCGCCGCGACCTTCTTGGTTTGCTTGTCGGCGGCCGGCACGGCGGCGGGTGGCGAATCCCTGGTATCCGGCAAGGGTTTGGCGACGGAAGGGGGCGAGCGCCTTGGCGCGAATTTGGTGGGTGCCTGTGTGTCGACCGGCGCATCCGCCATGCCGGCTGGCGATGCCATCTCCGGATCGGCCGCCTCGGGCTCGATATTCGTCTCGGCTGTTTTGCGGACAGGCGGCGACGCCGGTTTTCCACTGACCGGTAGCGATTGCGCTGTGATCGGCGGTTCGTCGGTCAGCAACTGATCGAAAGCATTGAAGATACCCCGGCAATGGCCGCAACGCACCTTGCCGGCCTTCAGGCGGAGCTGCTCGGAGGTGACCCGGAACACCGTGCCACACACCGGACAGCGGGTGCGCATCACGGTTTGCTCCCGGCCAGACATACCCAGTCCTCGCGGACGTCGGCAATTTCGAGCGGCAGCCAGGCAGCGTAGATGTCAATGATCTCGGCCGCCTGCTCGCGGAGAATGCCCGACAGCGCCAACTGGCCGCTGGAACGAACATGGGCGCAGATAGCCGGAGCCAGCACACGTAGCGGGTTGGCCAGGATGTTGGCGACGACGATGTCGTACTCGCCGGCCACCGGCTGCGCCGAATCGGCGAACAATGCGGTGACGCCATTGTTTTCGGCATTGGCCCGCGCCGCCGTGACGGCCTGGCTGTCGATATCGACACCGGCGACCCGGCCGGCGCCGAGCCGGGCGGCAGCGATAGCCAGGATGCCGGAGCCGCAGCCGTAGTCGAGCAGGGAACAACCGGGCGTCACCTGGCGCTCCAGCCATTCCAGGCACAGCCGGGTGGTCGGATGCGAACCGGTGCCGAAGGCCATGCCGGGATCGAGAATCAGGTTGATCGCCTCTGGGTCGGGGCTTTCATGCCACGACGGGACGATCCACAGGCGGGACGAAACCTGGATCGGATCGAACTGCGACTGGGTCAGTTGCACCCAGTTCTGCTCGGCGACAGTCTCGATGGCGTAAGCGGCGATGCCGGGTAGGCTGGCCGCGGCGGTAGCCGAGGCCAGCAGCGCGGCGACATCGGCATCGGCTTCGAGCAGGGCGACGATGCGCGAGTGCTTCCAGCCCGGCGTATTGACCGAACCAGGCTCGCCGAACTGCGGCTGCTCGTCCGGCGTACCGGCATCGGCATCCTCGATCGCCGCCGACAACGCGCCAGCCTCAAGCAACGCATCGCACAACGGCTCGGCGCTGGCGGCCTCGGTCAGGAAGCTGAGGCTTTGCCAGCTCATTCCTAACCCTTCACTTCGCCCATGTCGTCAAGCTTCTGTTCGAGATAGTGAATACTGGTGCCGCCCTTGATGAAATGAGCGTCGAGCATCAACTCCTGATGCAGCGGAATATTGGTCTTGATGCCCTGGATGCTCATTTCCGACAGCGCGATGCGCATGCGGCGGATGGCCTGCTCGCGGGTATCGCCATAGGCGATGACCTTGGCCACCATCGAATCGTAGTGCGGCGGCACGCGGTAGCCCTGGTAGATGTGCGAATCGACCCGGATGCCGGGGCCGCCGGGCGGATGATAAAACTCGATCTTGCCGGGAGATGGCACGAACGTGAAGGGATCTTCGGCGTTTATGCGGCATTCGATCGAATGACCGCGAAACACCAGATCCTTCTGGCGGTAGCGCAACTTCTCGCCGGCGGCGACGCGAATCTGCTCCTGCACGATGTCGACGCCGGTGATCATCTCGGTTACCGGATGCTCGACCTGAACACGAGTGTTCATCTCGATGAAATAGAACTCGCCATTCTCGTACAGGAACTCAAACGTACCGGCGCCGCGATAGCCGATCTTGCGGCAGGCGTCGGCGCAGCGTTCGCCGATGCGCGTGATCAGGCGGGCCGGAATGTGCGGGGCCGGCGCTTCCTCGATGACCTTCTGGTGACGACGCTGCATCGAGCAGTCGCGCTCGCCGAGGTAGATGGCGTTCCTGTACTGGTCGGCCAGCACCTGGATTTCGATATGACGCGGATTTTCCAGGAATTTTTCCATGTAGACGGCCGGATTGCCGAAGAACTGTCCGGCTTCCTGACTGGTCATCGCCACAGCGCTGACCAGCGCCGCCTCGGTATGCACGACGCGCATGCCGCGCCCGCCGCCGCCGCCGGCCGCCTTGATGATGACCGGGTAGCCGATGGCGCGGGCGATTCTGATGATTTCCTTTGAATCTTCCGGCAGGGCGCCGTCGGAGCCGGGCACGCAGGGCACGCCGGCCGCCTTCATGGCATCCTTGGCCGACACCTTGTCGCCCATCAGGCGGATGGTCTCGGCGCGCGGGCCGATGAAGACGAAACCCGAGGACTCGATCCGCTCGGCGAAATCGGCATTTTCCGAAAGGAAACCATAGCCGGGGTGAATCGCCTGCGCGTCGCAGACCTCGGCCGCCGAGATGATGGCCGGCACATTCAGGTAACTGGCGGCCGAGGCGGCCGGCCCGATGCAGACCGACTCATCGGCCAGTTTGACGTACTTGGCCTCGCGGTCGGCCTCGGAATGAACGACCACGGTCTTGATACCCAGCTCGCGGCAGGCGCGTTGGATGCGGAGGGCGATCTCCCCTCGATTGGCGATAAGGATCTTGTCGAACATGGGAGGCCGCTCAACCGATCACGAACAAGGGTTGGCCGAATTCGACCGGCTCGCCGTTCTCGATCAGGATGGCCTTGATGACGCCGGAAGCATCGGCCTCGATTTCATTGAGCAGCTTCATCGCCTCGATGATGCACAGCGTATCGCCCTGATTGACCGTCTGGCCTACCTTGACGAAAGCGTCGGCGCCGGGCGACGGCGAGCGGTAAAAAGTACCGACCATCGGCGACTTGACGACATGGCCTTCCGGCAACTCGTCCCCCTCATCGAGATTGGCCCCCGATGCGCCAGCAGCGGCCTGCGGCATCGCGACCGGCGCGGCCATCATGTATTGCTGCGCCGGCGGCGTGGCGACAGCGCCGTAATGCTTGGCGATGCGAACCTTTTCTTCACCCTCGGTAACCTCCAGCTCGGAAATGCCGGATTCCTGCACGAGGTCGATCAATTTCTTCAGTTTACGCAAATCCATGGGAACTCCTTCTGTTCTTTTGGCGCTCGTTGGGCGCAAGATAATCGCAAAATCGCGGCAAAAACCGGCTTATTCGATGTTGATACGGATATTGTTGAGCAGGTATTCCAGCGCCAGGCGATAGCCATCCTGGCCCAGGCCGCAAATGACGCCAATCGCCAGGTCGGAGAAATACGAGTGCTGCCGGAACGGTTCGCGGGCATGCACGTTGGACAGGTGCACCTCGACGAACGGAATGGCGATGGCCGCCAGGGCATCGCGCAACGCCACACTGGTATGCGTATAAGCCGCCGGATTGATGATGATGGCCCGCACGCCCTGCTCGCGCGCGGCGTGGATACGCTCGATCAGCGCTCCTTCGTGATTGCTCTGGAAGGCATCCAGGTCGACGCCGCCCGCTTCGGCCAGGCGGGCGAGGGACAAATTGATATCGGACAGGGTTACCTGGCCGTAATGCTCGGGTTCGCGGGTGCCGAGCAGATTCAAGTTAGGCCCATGCACCACCAGGATGCGGGGCTTTTCAACCGGCCCGGAAGCTGTTTTTCGCTTCGTCATGGCGGCGAGTTTGCCGCAAATCGCTACAACTTGTCCAGTCGAACACAGTGCGCCCGTCGGTCACAGCAGGGCGCGCAACGGCTCCGCCTTGATCCGCTCACGCGGCCGGCCATCGCGGGTTTTCAGAGCGATCCGTTCGCAAGCAACGGGAAAAATCACCAGATTGGCGTCGGCGACCGCCGTTTCCACGACCAATACCGCCTCCGCCTTGTCGTGACGGGGAGTGCCGTGGGCAAAGGAAATCTTGTGGTTGAGCAGGAAGATCTCAACTTCCTTGGCACTGTCGGCAAACAACAAGATGTCGATGCTCGAATGCTCGCCAGCCGTACCGTCGAGCACCGAGCCGGTCAGCCAGGGGCGGAAATCGGCGAGCAGTTCCAGCAATTCCAGCGCCGCCCGGCGCAAGGCGGCCAGTAATTCCGGATGCTGCTCGCCGTGATACAGACTGCGATAGGCGCGCAACTCGGCCTCGACCTCGGCATTGTCGGGCAACTGCGCGTGGTCGGCCAAGCCCAACTGGCGGGCGGCCTTTTTCTTGGCATGGTGATAGTCGGTGATGCCGTCCTCGGCCATCAGGCGAGCAGCGGTGCTGGCAATGCTGGCCCGGGCGGCGGACGCTGGGCGGAACCGGTCATGGCGGGGCATGGGTGCTGGAGCAAGGTAGAATCGTCCGCATTCTAACCACTGTACGCGCCATGCACATTCATATTCTCGGCATTTGCGGCACCTTCATGGGCGGTATCGCCCAATTGGCCGCGGCGGCCGGCCACCGGGTCACCGGTTGCGACGCCAATGTTTACCCGCCGATGAGCGACCAGTTGCGCGCCGCCGGTATCGAACTGATCGAGGGCTACGATGCCGCTCAATGTGCCCTGAAGCCCGACCTGTTCGTGGTCGGCAACGCCATCTCGCGCGGCAATGCGCTGCTCGAAGCCATCCTCGACCAGGGCTTGCCCTACGTTTCCGGTCCGCAATGGCTGGCCGACAACATCCTGCGGGGCCGTTGGGTGCTCGGCGTCGCCGGCACCCACGGCAAGACGACGACCAGTGCGATGCTGGCCTGGATACTGGAAGACGCCAACCTGACGCCGGGCTTCCTGATCGGCGGCGTACCGCTCGATTTCGGCGTCTCGGCACGGCTCGGCGGCACCCCCTTCTTCGTCATCGAAGCCGACGAGTACGACACCGCTTTCTGCGACAAGCGCTCCAAGTTCATCCACTATCGCCCGCGAACGGCGATCCTCAACAACCTGGAATTTGATCATGCCGACATTTTCGGTGATCTGGCGGCTATCGAGACGCAATTTCACCACTTGGTACGCACCTTGCCCGCCTCCGGCCTGATCATCGCCAATGCCGGCGAAGCCAGCCTCGAACGCGTGCTGCAGCGCGGCTGCTGGACGCCGGTGGAGCGCTTCAACGATCCAGCCGGCTATCGCACCGATGGCGACGACGCCAGCGGCGAACTGATTCTATCCGGCCCGGCGGGTGAAATCGGCCGCACCGTCTGGCAGTTATCCGGCGCCCACAACCGGGCCAACGCCTGCGCCGCGCTGCTGGCCGCTCGCCATGTCGGCGTGCCGTTCGCCCAGGGACTGGAAGCCCTGGCCCGCTTCGGCAACGTCAAGCGGCGCATGGAAGTGCGCGGCATGGTGCGCGGCATTACCCTCTACGACGATTTCGCCCACCATCCGACAGCCATCGCCACCACCGTCGCCGGCCTGCGCCGCAAAATCGGCCAGGCCCGCATCCTGGCCGTACTCGAACCGCGCTCGAACACGATGAAACTGGGCACCATGAAAAGCCAGTTGCCGGACAGCCTGCGCGAGGCCGATGCCGTCTACTGCTACGCCGGCAATCTCGGCTGGGATGCCAGCGCGGCATTGGCTCCGCTGGGCGAACGAGTCTGCGTGGCCGAGGATCTGGACGTGCTGATCGCACACATCGCCGCTGCAGCCCGTCCCGGTGATCACATCTTGGTGATGAGCAACGGCGGCTTTGGCGGTATTCACGACAAGTTGTTGCGGCGGCTGGCGAAGTGAAGTCTGCTGAAAAGAAGGCCATCCCAGGTTACGCGGTCGGCTGCGCTACTCGCCGGGCCGAGCGGCTGGCTAAACTCGCCTGCGGCTCGAACAATGCCAGCTGACTACCCCTGGCCCGCCGGCGTTGCTCGGCACTCCACATGGGGGACCCCGAAGGCGTCACAGCGTCATGGCCGAGGTTGAAACCACAACCCGCGCCAGACCCTCTGTCTTTCTCGCGTGCTTTGAGCGGGAATCCAACGTCTTTGCCTTTCTTGGAAAGTTTCGGTTTGCCTGAATGACATTTCGTTGGTATTTTCTCGGCGGCACATCACGTGCATACCGTTTTATCCGACCAGCCGCTGCAAGATGACTGTTGTCGATTTCTAGTTAGAAGGCACAACTATGACAAACGCCCCTAAAAAACATTGGTTTGGGATGATTGCTACCCTGTTCGGGTGCTTGGCTGTTATCGCGGCAGTCCTTCCTACCTGGGTGCTTCCTCTTGTTGTACCCCCAGCTCCGGTCGATAAAGTAGTGGTCGAAACTGCTCAAAAAATCAAAGATCGAGTCGTGGCTAAAGCGAAAGGAGTCGAGTACCAAGAGCCAGCGAAGAAAACCAACTGGTATCAGGTCTTTTCAACTGCTGCAATAACTCTCGGCGTGCTAGCGCTTGTTCTCGGAGCTATTTCATTCGTCGCACGCGAACCATGGCGCTATGCCGCTGCCGCTGGCACTTTAGGCACCGGGGCTATCATGTTCCAGTTCAGCCTCCTGGTTGCCGGCGCCATCATTACCATCTTGCTATTGGCGCTTATTCTCAACGCACTCGGCATTACCATCTGATCACACCTTGCGGGCAGCATCGAATATATTGCACCGTTTTTGGCGGAAATAACAAAGGCTCGTGCCTGCCGGAGGGTGCCCATGTTGAGTGCAGCCAAATAAAAAAGGTCTCGCCGCGGCGAGACCTTTTTCTTGAACGACGCCAGTTCAGCGTTCCATCGACTCAACTACCGCCAGTGCCGTCATATTGATCAGGCGGCGCACGGTTGCCGTGGCGGTCAGCACATGCACCGGGCGGGCCGCGCCGAGTAGGATGGGACCGATGGTGACGCCTTCGCCGCTGGTCATTTTGAGCAGGTTGTAGGAGATGTTGGCGGCTTCGATGTTGGGCATTACCAGCAGGTTGGCCTCGCCTTTCAACGGCGATTCGGGATTGGCCGCGTGGCGGATGCCTTCGTGCAAGGCGGAGTCGCCGTGCATTTCGCCGTCGATTTCCAGCTCGCCGGCGCTCATTGCCGCCACCAGGCTGGTGGCGGCGCGCATCTTATGGGCCGACTCGGAGGCGACGGAACCGAAGTTGGAGTGCGACAGCAGGGCCACTTTCGGGTGGCTACCGAAACGCTTGACCTGCTCGGCGGCCATCAGCGTCATTTCGGCGATTTCTTCGGCGCTTGGATTGTCGTTGACATGGGTATCGCAGATGAACAGCGAGCGACCGGGCAGCATCAGGTAGTTCATCGCCGCCAGCGTATTGACGCCGGTACGTTTGCCGATGATTTGGCGGATAACGCCGAGGTGATGGCTGAACTGACCGGTGGTGCCGCAGATCAGGCCGTCGGCGTAACCCAGCTTGAGCAGCATCGAGCCGATCAGCGTCGGTTTGCGGCGCATCGCTTCCTTGGCCAGCGCCGGTGTCACGCCGCGACGCGACATCAGCTTGTGGTAGGCGATCCAGCATTCGCGGTAGCGTGGGTCCTGTTCCGGGTTGACGATGTCGAAATCGACGCCCGGTTTGATGCGCAGTTTGGCTTGTTTCAGGCGGTGTTCGATGATGTCGGGCCGGCCGATCAGGATCGGGCGGGCGAATTTCTCCTCGATCACCACTTGGGCGGCGCGCAGTACGCGCTCTTCCTCGCCCTCGGCGTAGATGATGCGCTTGCCTTGCGCCTGGCGGGCGGCCTGGAAGATGGCGCGCATGCCGACGCCGGTGTGATAGACGAACTCGGACAGTTTGGCGCGATAGCCGGCCCAGTCGGTAATCGGCCGCGTGGCGACGCCCGAATCTATTGCCGCCTTGGCGACCGCCGGGGCGATCTTGACGATCAGGCGCGGATCGAAGGGCTTCGGGATCAGGTATTCGGGGCCGAAGGACAGTTCGTGGCCGGGATAGGCCATGGCCACCTCGTCGGTGACTTCGGCTTCGGCCAGTTCGGCGATGGCGCGCACCGACGCCATTTTCATTTCCTCGGTGATGCGGGTGGCGCCGACATCCAACGCGCCGCGGAAGATGAAGGGGAAGCAGAGTACGTTGTTGACCTGGTTCACATAGTCGGAGCGGCCGGTGGCGATGATCGCTTCGGGGCAGACCTCCTTGACCAGTTCCGGCATGATTTCCGGGGTCGGATTGGCCAGCGCGAAGATCATCGGCTGCCTGGCCATGCGCTTGACCATCTCCTGCGTGACCACGCCGCCGGTCGACAGGCCGAGAAAAACATCGGCATCGACCATCGCATCGGCCAAGGTGCGCTTCTCCGTATTCTGGGCGTAGCGGGCCTTGGTCTCGTCCATGCCGCCGGGACGGCCGACGTAGATGACGCCCTTGGAGTCGCAGACGGTAATGTTCTCGCGCTTGACGCCGAGATCGCACCACAGGTTGAGGCAGGAAATGGCGGCGGCGCCGGCGCCCGAGCAGACGACCTTGATTTCCTCGATCTTCTTGCCGACCACTTTCAGGCCGTTGAGCATGGCCGCGCCGGAAATGATCGCGGTACCGTGCTGGTCGTCGTGGAAAACCGGAATGTTCATCCGCTCCTTGAGCTTCTTCTCGATGTAGAAGCATTCCGGCGCCTTGATGTCCTCCAGATTGACGCCACCCAGCGTCGGTTCCAGCGCGGCGATCATGTCGATCAGTTTATCCGGGTCGTTCTCGGCCAGTTCGATGTCGAACACGTCGATGCCGGCGAATTTCTTGAACAGGCAGCCCTTGCCTTCCATCACCGGCTTCGAGGCCAGCGGTCCGATGTTGCCGAGGCCGAGCACGGCGGTGCCGTTGGTGACCACGCCGACCAGGTTGGCGCGTGAGGTGTAATCGGCGGCGGTGGCCGGATCCTCGGCGATGGCATCACAAGCGGCGGCGACTCCCGGCGAGTAGGCCAGAGCCAGATCGCGCTGATTGGTCAGGCCCTTGGTCGGACGAACGGAAATCTTGCCCGGTGTGGGCCAGCGATGATATTCAAGGGCGGCTTCGCGCAAGTCCTTTTCCACGGATGCTCCTCAGCGGGTGACTATTGGGGAAAACCTCGTAGGTTACTCCAACTCCCTCTGCCTGTGGATAGGTAATGATGGATTATCGGTGCGACCGCACAGAGTTCGCAGCCCGTCGTGAACAACCCGGCGAGCATATATTCAAAAATGCGGGAGCAACATCAGGCGGAAGGTTCGTTACTCGCTTGAAGATTATGTCGATTGAACCACGGCTTGGCCGGACAGAACCAAGGCGGCCGGCGGGGAAGATGAAAAAACAACGAGAAAATCAAGCGATCCGCACGAGGCCGCGCCCGGATCCGTGCGCCGGTTCGATGGCCCGGGCTGGCTGCGGATGCCGAGCGCGCGCTTTCTCCAAGCGAAGCATTTCCGCACTCAACGCCACCTGCTGGCCGGCGGTCAGCATCCGGTGACCGGTACGCCATTCGCACCGCATATCCACGGCCAGCACTCCAGCCTGATGCATGGCCCGCAGAACGCTCAGGCTGCCGGCCACGTTGACCGAATAATAGCTTTCCGGATCGCGCACCGACTGCCCCACATCGGCCAGGGCGGCAAAGTGGATGACGCCCTCCACGGCGTGGGCGCGCATGGCGCCGGCAAGGGAGGCGGTATCGCGAATGTCTCCGTGGACAAAGTCGCCCCACCGGACCAGTCTGCGGTGTCCGGAGGAAAGGTTGTCGTACACGACCGGAACATGCCCGGCCAGGGCCAGGGCTTTACAGGTATGCGAACCGATGTAGCCCGCTCCGCCGGTTATTAAAATTGACATATTATAAGTTCATTCCTTTCGCATTTCAGGCATCAGCCTACCGCTATTGCACCGTCATAGTATTCTATCATCAGACAATGAGAGCGGATCTTATAATCAAACACAGACTCGCGCAGCCGCTGGCCGGCCCG
>QMCE01001540.1_pt1 | contig 22569 bp, 15 predicted proteins | sample 1821851 | NCBI WGS metagenome assembly QMCE01 (sample SAMN09453174, study PRJNA476694) | Termite gut metagenome, whole genome shotgun sequencing project. | isolation source: worker | host: Odontotermes sp. | place: South Africa:Pretoria | collected 2016-01-28 | reverse complement strand
ATAAATTATATCAGACACATTTATGGGAGGAAAGTAAAATGAGTTATGTTTCTGAAGTTCTTGAGCAAACCATTGCTAAAAATCCAAGCCAGCCTGAATTTATACAGGCGGTAAAAGAGGTGCTCGAGACTTTGCAGCCGGTAATTTCTGTGAATGAAAGCCTTTACCGGCAAAATGCCATACTTGAGCGTATGGTCGAGCCTGATCGTCAGATAATTTTCAGGGTGCCGTGGGTAGACGATAAGGGCGTGCCTCATGTTAATAGAGGGTTCAGGGTGCAGTTTAATAACGCAATCGGTCCCTACAAGGGAGGTCTTCGCTTCCATCCATCGGTAAACTTGAGTATTATGAAATTTTTGGCGTTTGAACAGACATTCAAAAACAGCTTGACTGGTTTGCCTATCGGCGGCGGCAAGGGCGGCACGGATTTTGATCCTAAAGGAAAAAGCGATCAGGAAGTGTTCCGTTTCTGCCAGAGCTTTATATCTGAGCTTTATAAACATATCGGCGCAAATGTTGACGTACCTGCGGGTGATATCGGCGTAGGCGCGCGGGAAATTGGTTATATGTATGGAACTTACAAAAAGCTTACCACCTCTTACGAGGGCGTATTTACGGGCAAGGGGCTTGAGTACGGCGGCTCGCTTGTGAGAACGCCCGCTACAGGTTACGGTCTTGTATACCTCGTCGAGGCGATGCTTAATGATCACGGCGATAGCTTTAAGAATAAAATTGTTACTATATCGGGAAGCGGTAACGTCGCCATATACGCGGCGGAAAAAGCCGTGGAATTCGGCGCTACGGTCGTCACAATGTCCGATTCAAACGGCTGGATTTACGATAAGAACGGTATTGATCTCGCTCTTGTTAAAGAACTCAAGGAAGTTAAGAGGGTGAGAATTTCGGAGTATGTCAATACTCGGAAAAATGCGGAGTACCACGAGACTAAGAGTATGGACGATCTGCGCGTTTGGGGCGTAACGTGCGACATCGCGCTTCCGTGTGCGACTCAGAACGAGCTTGATATTCAACATGCCGAGGCGCTTGTTAAGAACGGCGTTAAGGCCGTTGGCGAAGGCGCGAATATGCCTTCGTCTCTTGCAGCGTGCGATCATTTTATTAAGAGCGGCGTATTGTTCGCTCCGGCAAAGGCGGCAAACGCTGGCGGCGTGGGAACGTCTGCGCTTGAAATGAGCCAGAACAGCATGAGATATTCGTGGACTTATGAGGAAGTTGACAAGAAGCTGTTGGACATGATGAACAATATTTACAAGAACATGTCCGCCGCCGCTATAAAATACGGCTATAAGGACAACTTCATCCTTGGCGCAAACATCGCGGGTTTTGAAAAGGTCGCAAAAGCCATGATCGCTCACGGCATACAGTAAAAATCATACCACCCGCTTTTTATGAAGCGGGTGGTATGATTCAGGGCGGCGAGGTAAAAAGTGTTCGTAGGGAATGTAAAGTACTGCGCTGTCATTCTGAAAAAACGTGTCTTTAAAAAACGCCTCTATTTTTCCCTATAAAATGAGAAGCTATTATAATCTGAACTCAAGTTGGCAAAGCCAAGCTCAATAAGCGGGAAGCCGAGCGCGCCATTAAAGAAAGCCACTCAAGAAATTTTTAACCGAAACGGAGGTTTCCATGAAAAAACTGGCGACAAAATGCGTACAAGCGGGTTATAGTCCGAAAAATGGCGAACCGCGAGTAACGCCAATCGTACAAAGTACTACCTTCCTGTATGAAAATCCAGAAGAAATGGCGGAGTTGTTTAACCTTTCTAAGGCGGGTTATTTTTATACCCGTTTGGGCAACCCTACTTTGGGCGTGTTTGAAGAGAAGATGACCGCTTTAGAGGGCGGCGTAGGGGCGTTGGCGACCGCGAGCGGTATGTCCGCAACTATGTTTGCCGTGTTAACCATTGCGCAAAAAGGGGATAACATTGTGTCCGCCGCCGCCATTTACGGCGGCACCTACAACCTCTTTAAAGTCACGCTTCCTCGTTTAGGGGTGGAAACCCGTTTCTTTACGGAAACGGCAAGCGAAGCCGAAATAGAGGCGCTTATAGACGAAAACACCAAGGTGATTTTTGCCGAAAGTCTGGCGAATCCCGCTATGACGGTTTGTGACTTTGCAAAACTTGCTAAAATAGCCAAAAAGCACGGTATTGTGTTCATAGTGGATAACACCCTGCCCACGCCTTATCTTTGCCGCCCGTTTGAGCATGGCGCGAATATTATCGTGCACGCCTCCACCAAATATTTAGACGGTCACGCCACAAGCTTGGGCGGCGTTATTGTGGACGGCGGCAATTTTGATTGGATGGGCAACCCGCGTTATCCCCTCTTAACCGAGGCGGACGAGAGCTATCATGGTCTGGTGTTCGGGGAAGCCGGTGGCAAGGGGGCGTTTATATTAAGAGCGCGCGGCGTGTGTATGCGGGATATGGGCGCGCAAATGGCGCCGATGAACGCGTTTTTAACGTGTATTGGTATCGAAACGCTGCATTTGCGGATGCCCAGACACAGCGAAAACGCCTTTGCCGTTGCCAAGGCGCTTGAGGGAAATCCTAATGTGGAATGGGTAAAATACGCGGGACTTCCCGATGACAAAAACTATGCCCTTGCCCAAAAATATTTTGACAGGGGATTAGCATCTGGTATGGTTTCGTTTGGCATTAAGGGCGGAACAGAGGCGGCGGCGCGCTTCCAAAAAGCGCTTAAGCTCTTTGCTGTGGTCACCCATATAGCAGACAGCCGGAGCTGCGTCCTGCACCCTGCCACTACCACCCATCGCCAGCTTTCCGAAAGCGACATGGAGGTCGCGGGCATCCCTCAAAATCTCATCCGCCTTTCGGTTGGTACGGAGGATGCTGAAGACATTATAGAAGATATTTTACAGGCACTGGATCGCAGTAAATAGAAGAATAGGTTTTCCCCAATAAAAAAGCGCCGCCTTGAAAAAGACGGCGCTTTTTTATTGAACGGATTAGTTACCGGCTTTTCCAACGGGAAAATTTCCCGCCGGAAAAGCCGCAGTATCGTTACAAATCCTTACTTACCCAACACGACGTCCGAGAAGATGTTCTCGTACAATTCCTGCTTGGCGCTGGTCATGCCTTGCTTGCCGTAGTCTTTTGCGAGCGCGGCGAGCGCGTCAAGCGTGAAGCCGCCCTTCTCAAAGGTTGCGCCATCGCCGGAATCAAAGGAGACGTAGCGATCTTTAACCATTTTGGCGATCCTGCCGTCTGCGACAATCGCGGTGGCTTTTTCAAGCCCGTAAGCGAAACTGTCCATGCCGCCGATATGGGCAATAAATATATCTTCCATGTCTGTGGAGTTGCGGCGGATTTTCGCGTCAAAGTTCAAGCCGCCGGTTTTAAATCCGCCCATACGCATAATCTGAAGCATCGCCTGGGTGGTTTCATAGACATTGTTCGGGAATTGATCGGTGTCCCAGCCGTTGCGGGAATCGCCACGGTTCGCGTCAACCGAGCCGAGCATATCGTTGTCAACGCACACGGTAAGGTCGTGGACAAAGTCGTGTCCGGCGAGTTCCGCGTGGTTTGCCTCAATGTTGCATTTGAAGTCTTTGTCAAGCCCATACGTGCGGAGAAATCCAATGACGGTTTCCGCGTCAAAGTCGTACTGGTGCTTGGTGGGTTCCATGGGCTTAGGTTCGATGTAGAAGCAGCCGGTGAAACCTTGTTTGCGCCCATAATCGCGGGCTATCGTGAGCATCATGGCGAGATGTTCTTTCTCGCGTTTCATGTCTGTGTTGAGGAGGCTCATATAGCCTTCGCGTCCGCCCCAGAAGGTGTAACCCTGACCGCCCAGCTTGATCGTGCCATCGATGGCGTGCATGATTTGGTTGGCGGCGTGGGCGACAACAGCGAATTCCGGGTTGGTCGCCGCGCCATTCATAAAGCGGGGATTGGAAAAAGCGTTAGCGGTACCCCAAAGGAGCTTCACGCCGGTAGCATCCTGCCGTTTCTTGAGTTCGTCAATGATGATGCTCAGATTCTTGGCGCTCTCGTCAGGCGTTTTACCTTCAGGGGCGATATCGCGGTCGTGCCATGCGTAGAAAGGCGCGCCGATTTTGGTGAAAAACTCAAAGGCGCCATCCGCTTTGTTCACGGCGTTCTGCATAGCGTCGTCAGTGGAATTCCATGGGAAAACGATTGTCGCGCGGCCGAAGGGGTCAGTGCCATCCGCGCAGAAGCTGTGCCAGTAGGCAATAGCAAAGCGCAGCCAGTCTTTCATTTTCTTGCCAGCAACGATTTTTTCCGCGTCGTAGTACTTGAATGCAAGCGGATTCTTGGACGCCGCTCCCTCAAACGGAATTTTCCCGATACCGGGGAAGTATTCCTTGTTTCCGATAAAAATACTCATAAAAACCTCCAATGTTCTGCGGCATATATGTCGCCGCATAAATATTAATTATGATATTAACTTATAGCGCACCAGTGCCGGTAAAAAAGTCCTCCCTACTTATACAAGGACGATAAGGCTTCTAAATATTTTCCATATTCCCTATACGCTGTATCATACAAAACCGCGTTCTTTTCATTCGGCGTAATACTCTCGTCTTCCCGAATGGCGATATGCTCGTCCGTGAGCGCGGCTATGTCGGCGTTCTTGCCGTTCAGTTTAAGCCAGCACCACAACGCCTGTACCGCGCCGCCCAGCGCGGCGGCTTCCGAACTTTCGGGGCGTTTCACGGGCAACTTCATGATATCAGCCGCCATCTGCCGCCATATCGGGCTTTTACTGCCGCCGCCCGTGATGCGTATTTCTCGCGCTTTGAAACCCAGCGCGGAAAACGCCTCTAAGCCGCCTCGCATACCGAAAATCGCGGACTCCATTGCGGCGCGGGCTATGTTTTCCCGCGAGCAGTTCGCGGCGGTCAGTCCCATGATGCTCGCTCTGCCGTTGGGCAGATTTGGGGTGCGCTCGCCGTTGAAGAAAGGCAGGAACGCCACGCCATCCGCGCCCGGACGCGCCTTTTCGGCGAGCGCGTCAAAGTCCTTCACGCCAAGCGCGAACAAGCTGCGAGTCTCTTCGGTGGCGACCGTACAGTTCATTGTACAGAGCAAGGGCAGGTAGCCGCCGGTAGACGAGTTGAAGCCGGAAAGTCCGCGCTTGGGGTCGGCAAGCGGCATGTCGGAATAGCCGAATAAAGTCCCGGAAGTACCGAGGCTCATCGTCAAAAAGCCGTCTCGCACCGCGCCCGTACCAATCGCGCTCATCATATTGTCCCCGCCGCCCGAGGAAACTGGAATTCCTGCCGGAATCCCAAAACGTTTCGCCGCCGCATCCGTAACAAAGCCGTTCGGCTCGTCAGAAGCGATAATCGGCGGCAATAAGTCAAGGAGCTTGTTGTCAATAACGGCGCACATTTTTTTAGACCATGTCCGTTCCGCCCCGTTAAAAACCGCCATACCGGAAGCGTCTCCGCACTCGGCTTTGTATGCACCAGTAAACAGATAGTTGAGATAATCGTGGGGAAGCATGATGAAACGCAGGCGGGCGAAAGCGTCGGGTTTATGCCGTTTAAGCCACAGAATTTTGGGAGCGGTGAAGCCCGGTAGCATCAGGTTGCGAACTTCGGCAATCACTGCGTCGTCGCCACCCGCGGCTTCCGTGATAAGGCGGCACTCTTCCGTGGTGGAAGTGTCGTTCCAAAGCTTCACATTATAGAGCGCCGCGCCGTCCTCGCTGAGCGGCACAAAACCGTGCTGATGCCCGGAAATCCCAATCGCTGTTATAGTTTTTTTATCCTCATCAGAAAAAGCCGCGAAACATTTTTCAAGCGCGGTATCGTACCATTCGGTTTTCTGCTCGCGCGTACCATCGTTTTCCGCGATAATCGCCAGTGGCTCCTGAAAACTCTTTTCAATACGCCGTTCTTCCCAGTTATAAAGCACCACTTTGATGCTTTGGGTTCCCATATCTATACCGGCTATTGTTTTCATACTATTCGCTCCATGCAAAGTAAAATAAGGTAAGCGCGTATGCTTGGCGCGTACAATACGCTTACTTTAACAGAAAAATTGACAAAGACTATCAGGTTTATTCCTTAATAAACCACTCCCAGCCGCGTCTGCTGCCCACGTAAACTCTGCGCACGGTGCGCAATAGGTTTTATATCCGCCTATGAATGACCCTCCCCGCCGCAAGCGTCGGGGAAACATGTACGTGTTACAGAATTGACAAGGTTCGTTCTGTAAGGAAATTAGTACCTATGGGATTTACTACCATTGAATTATAAGTAGTACACTATAGCAACCGCCCCAGAGCGACGGGGTTTAACCCCCATTGCGAATAAAAAGAAAGCGCGTAAAGTCTCCTTTACACGCTTTCTCTTAACGCGCCACTCAACAAAACAGACGGACAAGTCTTTTGTATATATGGATTAGCTTGCCTTCTTCCTGTTTTTAGACACCACGTCGAACACGACCGCCGCGAGCAGCACCAATCCCTTCACAGCTCTCTGCCAGTTCGCGTCTATTCCCATGATGGACATACCGTTGTTCAAAACGCCCATGAAAATCGCGCCTATGACCGCGCCGCTCACCGTACCGGTACCGCCATACGCGGACGCGCCGCCTATGAAGCACGATGCGATGGCGTCCATCTCGTAGTTTGTGCCCGCAGAAGGCGAGGCGGAGTTAAACCGCGCCACGCACATCAGCGCCGCCACGCCAGCAAGGAAGCCCATATTCGCGTAGGCGAAAAACAGCATCTTGTTAGTGTTAACACCGCTCATTTTGGCGGCTTTCTCGTTGCCGCCGAGCGCGTAGAGGTAGCGCCCCGGCACAGTGTTCGACGTAAAGTAACTGTATATCAAAACGATGACCGCTATAATGATAAGCACGACTGGCACACCCTTATTCTGCGCCAGAAGGAAGAACAAGAACAGCACCACAACGGACACCACCGTAAGCTTCACAGCGAACAGAATCGTAGAGCCAATCTCATACCCTTTTTTTCGTTTCTTAATTCTATCCATTACCTGCGAGACCATGTAAATCAGAATAGAAACCACGCCAATAGCGACTGTTACCCAGAATATAAGAGTGGCGTTGTCGGTTACAGGGAGGAAACTCGTAAAGTAGCGCAGATATTCGCGGGGGAACGGGGAAATCGTCAGACCTTCCAGAATAACCCAAGCTATGCCGCGCCACAGGAGCATACCCGCGAGCGTAACGATGAAGGGCGGAATTCGTACATACGCTATCCAGAATCCCTGCCACACGCCTATAGCAAGTCCTGTAACCAGACAGATAAGCATAGTCAGATAGATGTTCAGATTAAGGTTGACGATGAGCGTGCCAGCTATGGCGCCGACCAGTACCACAATGGAACCGACGGACAAGTCTATGTTGCCGCCGGTAAGGATGCAGAGCAGCATACCGGAAGCAAGCACCACCACGTAGGCGTTCTGACCTATGAGGTTGGACACGTTGCCCGGTGAAAAAAGCGAACCTTTATCCGAGACCACAATGGCGATTTGGAAAAAAAGCATCACAACCACTAAGGCTATGAACATAGTGTTTTTCTTGAGATTGTCCTTAATACTAAACGCGTTAGCCATTACGCGCCCTCCTTTTTGTTAAACATCTTTTATGGTTTTTTATCAGATTGAACCCGGCTGCTTTTAAAAATCAAAGATTTGCAGGAGCAGTCTCTCTGTGCGATTTTAAGATATATTCCATTATCTTCTCTTGAGAAGCCTCTTCTTTGGAAAGTTCCGCAACTATTCTGCCATCGTTCATTACATAGATGCGGTCGCACATTCCCAACAGTTCAGGCATCTCGGAAGAAATCATCACCACGCTCTTGCCTTCGCTCACGAGATGGTTGATAATCGTGTAAATTTCATATTTCGCGCCCACGTCTATACCCCGCGTTGGTTCGTCGAGCAGAAGAATTTCGGGATCGGTGAACATCCACTTGCTCAGCAACACCTTCTGTTGGTTGCCGCCGGAAAGACTGCCCACAAGCTGCTGGACGCTGGAGCTTTTCGTATTGAGCTTTTTGCGATACTCCTCGGAAACCTGTATCTCAAGGTCCTTGTCAATGATGTTCCGATCGCTCACTTTGTCCATAGCCGCCAATGTCGTATTCGTCGAAATAGAGTTGGACAAGATAAGCCCGTTGCCCTTGCGGTCTTCAGTAACATAGGCGATCTTCTTGTCAATGGCTTCGCGTATGGTCTTGAGAACGACCTCCTCGCCGTTGATGAAGATATGTCCCGAAATATCCGAACCATAGCTCCGTCCGAAAATACTCATAGCAAGCTCCGTGCGCCCAGCTCCTATAAGTCCGCTGAAGCCCACGACCTCGCCCTTCCTTATATTGAAGTTTACTTTGTCGCACACAACACGCCCTTCATACAGAGGATGGTACACAGTCCAATCCCGCACCTCAAGAGCGACATCGCCTATATGCGGCGTCCGTTTGGGAAAGCGGTCAGTCAGACTACGCCCCACCATCGCGCCTATGATCGAGCCTTCGTCAAAAGAATTCTCGCGACTCATGGTGGTAATCACGCTGCCGTCGCGGATAACGGTGATATTGTCCGCCACATAAGCGACCTCGTTGAGCTTGTGTGAAATAAGAATGGAAGTGATGCCGGATTTTTTGAGTTCGAGGAGCAGGTCAAGGAGATGCCGAGAATCCGTCTCGTTAAGACTGGATGTCGGCTCGTCAAGAATGAGCAGACGCACATCTTTGGCAAGCGACTTGGCGATTTCCACAAGCTGCTGCTTGCCCACGCCTATGTCCTTGATAAGAGTATGCGACGATTCCTCCAAGCCCACCTGCTTCAGATATTTCGCCGCCTGGATGTGGGTCTCGTCCCAGTCTATTTTATAAGGCTTCCCGCGTTCGTTGCCCAGAAACAGATTCTCGCCTATGGAAAGATAAGGAATAAGCGCCAGTTCCTGATGAATAATAACGATGCCTTTTTTTTCGCTCTGCTTTATGGAATGAAACGCGCACGTCTCATTGTCAAATACGACGTCGCCCGAATAACTGCCAAACGGATACACGCCGCTCAACACGTTCATCAGGGTGGACTTCCCCGCCCCGTTTTCCCCTACTATACCGTGAATTTCTCCTTTCTTGATAGATAAATTCACATTACTCAGCGCGGGAACACCGGAAAAAGTCTTGGTGATATTCCTCATTTCAAGCAAATTGTCCGACACGCTAACCTCCTGGTTTTAAAGGTTTGACTGGGATTGTTTTGTTTCCGCGTTCTGTTGTATAGAAGGCGACTTCCGCTGAGCGGAAACAAAACGCCCCTCTTGGGAAGAAGAGGGGCTTCCCCCTGCTCAAGGCAGGAGGAACGGGTAAAATGGAAAACTACTGAATATCGGCGGGTGTGTAGTAACCACTGTCAATCAGAGCTCTCTGGATGTCGCCCTTCTGCACAACGATAGGATCGCAGAGGAAAGAGGGAACGACGCGCGTGCCGTTGTTGTAGGTTCTGGTGTCATTGACCGGAACCGTCTGACCTTTGGCAATAGCGTCGATCATCTTGACAACCTGGGACGCCAGCGTGCGGGTATCCTTGAACACAGACATAGCCTGGGTTCCGGCGTTCATGTTCTTGACGGACGGTTTGTCGCAGTCCTGACCAGTGAGGATCGGGAAGTTCGCGGCAGTGTAACCGGCAGCGACGAGCGCATTAGTAACGCCGTTCGCGGTGGAGTCGTTGGAAGCCAGAACCGCGTCAAGCTTCACGCCGTTAGGACCATAACCCACGGAGGTAATGATGTTCTCAAAGCGTTTCTGAGCTTCTTCAGTTGACCAGTTCGGGGTAGCAACCTGCGCCTGGGTAACCTGTCCTGACCTCACCACCAGCCACCACCAGCTTGCCGCTGTCGATGTAGGGTTTCAACACAGACATAGCACCGCCGAAGAAGAAGTTGACATTGTTATCCGCTGGATCGCCGGTGATAAGCTCGATATTGAAGGTACCGGCCGCGCTCCGCAGGTTGAGTTTATCCACAATGTACTGACCTTGCAGCTGCCCAACTTTATTGTTGTCAAACGAAGCATAGTAGGAAACCGCATCGGTGTTCATGATAAGGCGGTCATAAGCGATAACCGGAATACCTTTGGACTTAGCTTCTCTCAGAACCTCAGTAAGGGAAGAACCGTCAATAGCCGCGATGACGAGCGCCGCGCAGCCGCCAGTGATCATGTTTTCGATCTGGTTGACCTGCGTCGGAATGTCATTGTCGCCAGCGTACTGGAGATCAACTACATAACCAGCAGCTTCAAGCTGAGACTTCATATTGTCCCCATCCTGATTCCACCGCTGAAGGCTCTTTGTGGGCATGGATACGCCAATTCTTTTCCTACCGCCGCCAGACTGGTCTGAACCAGGTGCCGCAAATACCATGCTCGCACTCACAATAAGTGCTGTTACCACTAATAGCAATTTCTTCATGTCTATCCTCCTCGTGATAGTCTGTTAAAAAATTCACTTTCTCAAGAAAGTCTTAAATAATACTAACACATTTTGTTTGCTTTGCAATCGGAAAAACCACTTATTTTAAATTTTTTTAAACATTTTTTTAATGTTTACCGCATACAATGCAGATATGCGTCTTGCTATACGTTTTTCGTGCCGCGCCCCAGAAATTTTCTGACAATAAAAATGCCCGTTCTGAACCACCACGGCTCCATCGTTCTTTTGACGGCTTCCAAATCCGCCATGACAGGAAGGCTCTGGGGGCAGTGTTTCTCGCACGCGCCGCACTTGACGCAGAGGCGGGGACTGCCATATTTCTCGGAAGTCGCCGCTATGCTCGTGAGGTACTGCTGCATACCCGCGTACAGCCCCATAGCGAAGCGGGAGTTGTACGCGGTAAAACACGCCGGTATGTTGACGCCTTGAGGACAGGGCATACAGTAACCGCAGCCGGTACAGGGAATTTTGCAGCTTTTACTGAAGATAGCGAGAACCTCTTTGTACGCCGATTTCTCCGTATCCAACAACGAATTCGGCATGCAAATATCTGCTATGGCGGCATTTTCCTCCAGCTGCGCAGCGGAATTCATACCCGAAAGCGTAACGGTCGCCTCCGCGTGATCCCATACCCATTTGAGCGCCCACTGCGCTGGCGTAAGGCTAGAATTCGCCTTCTTAAACGCCGCTTTCGCTTCGTCAGGCAGCGCATTGGCGAGCTTGCCGCCCAAAAGCGGCTCCATAATGACAACCGGCATACCGAGCCCGGCGGCTTTCTTTAGTCCCGCGGTACCGGCTTGGAAGTTTTCGTCCGAATAATTGTACTGAATTTGGCAGAATTCCCACGGATAGAGATCGAGCAGTTTGAGAAATTCGGTTCCCGCCCCGTGAAACGAAAAGCCGATTTGCCCTATCTGCCCCGTCTTCTTTTTTTCGGCTATCCAGTCCTTTATGCCCCATGAGACAAGTGTATTCCAGTGGTCAACACTGGTGAGCATGTGCAGAAGGTAGTAATCAATAGTAGATACTTTGAGACGGCGGGCGGAAACATCAAAACATTTGTCAAAATCCGCCGCGCTTTTCAGCGTTACAAGGGGAAGTTTTGACGCGATGAACACCTTGTCCCGCAGCTTATGTTTTTCAAGGATGATCCCCAGTGCATCTTCGCTGCCCGGATAAAGGTACGCCGTGTCAAAATAGTTGACTCCTTTTTCGACCGCGCTCGTTATCATCTCTTCGGTTTTCTTCATATCTATAAGCCCGGTTACGCCGCGCGGAAACCGCATACATCCAAAGCCAAGAACCGAAAGTTTATTGCCTGTTTTATTGTCCAAACGGTACTGCATCATATCTCCTTATTTGATCTTACAGGGAAACCTCAATTTACGCAAGGACGAATTTAAAAAAATGCCCTCCTATATGGATGAAATGTATCATCCATATCATCACCAATAAAATGAGGCAGAAGAGCGCCGCCATTTATCTAAATCTACCTCTCTATATTATTCATTGCGAAAGCGAAAACTGGCAACAGCAGAGCAAGAAAGAGATACCATTCTGTTTTTTCATCAAAGCTATCATAAATAACTTCCAAAAGTTATGTTTCCTGCGCGCTCGTCGTCAATTTCCTGCGCAACAAATTATTTTTTCTGCGCAGGAAATTTTTTTTATTGCGCAGGAAATTATTTTTTCTGCGCGGCCGTTTGGCAATCTTCCCCTCGTTTCTTTCTTATGCGCCTTTATCCTACTTTCCCAAAGTGGTTTTTAGCGTATTTCATGATTTAACGTGATAACAAACCGTTTCCGCTAAAGCCATCATGGCATAAGGTCCGGGATCACCGATTTTCCGATAAATATTCTGCATTTGATCTTACAGGGAAACTTAAATTCGCGCAAGGACGAATTTAAAAAATGCCTTTTCTTGACATTAGGGGTGAAACGGTGTATGCTTGCGCACATGAAAACAGTAACACCCCACGAAATCATGTATTGTCGGTCGCGGTCGTAACGCCATGTCCGTAATGGAGAAGACGGATGCCTTCCGCGGCGCGGCGGAGAGCGTTCCTGAAAAAGCGGCGATTCTCCCCTTCCCCCGTATAGACCTTCAGTGGTTCGCTTCCGCCGAAGAAGAGGGGCGCACCGAAGAGCCGTCCGAGTACAAAATCCGCAAGGCGCGGGAAGAGGAAGGGCGCGTCGCCAAAAGCCAAGAGCTGATAGGCGCGCTTGTACTGCTTATTCCGGCGCTGCTGCTTTTGTTTCTCGCCCCGTATATGATGCGTACTTTTGTGGAAATGGTGGAATTCTACCTGTCGCGCGTCTGCGAAATCGATCCGTCTAAGGATCGTACAATAGTCGGTGTTTCGCTCTTTTATTTCGTAAAGCTCTGCCTGCCGCTCCTGATTGTAGCTATGATCGCGGCGATATTCGCCAATATAGTGCAGGTTGGCGTCCTTTTCACCACCAAACCCCTGACGCCGAAATTCTCGAAAATCATTCCTAACTTTGGCAAATACTTTCAAAAAACGCTTTTTTCTATGGAAGGGGTCTTTAATTTTTTTAAATCTATTGTTAAAATGATAGTCATTGGTTTGGTGGCATACATTATTATAAGCTCTAGAATCAAGGAGCTAGCTAATCTGCAGACCATGAATTTATGGAAAAGTGTTACGATTATCGCTACTATGAGTATACAGATGATCGTCTTTACGGCACTGTTCCTGCTGCTTCTGTCCATAGCGGACTATATGTTTCAGCGCTGGCAGTACCGTGAATCCCTCAAGATGAGCCGCAAGGAAGTCGAGGAGGAGCGCAAGATGTACGAGGGCGACCCCTTTGTGAAGGCGCGGCTTAAACGGCGTATGCGGGAGATGTTAAGCAAAAATATGGCGATTAACGCGGCAAAAGCAGACGTGGTGATCACAAACCCGACGCATTTCGCTGTGGCGCTTGAGTACGAAATGGGCGCTGGGGGCGCGCCCCTTGTTACGGCAAAGGGCGAGGATGAGATGGCGTTCCGTATACGGCGCATCGCCCTGGATAACGGTGTCCCCATAGTTGAAAATAAACCACTCGCCCGCGCTCTTTACAACGAAACTGAGGTCGGCGACGAGGTGCCCGAGCAGTACTGGCAGGCAGTCATTCTGGTACTGCAAAAAGTCTGGGCTATAAACGAGGAACGGAGGAAGAGCAAAAAGTGAGGAAAACCACGGACATAGCGCTTGCGGTAAGCGTTGTTGGGGCGGTGCTGCTGTTTATTATTCCACTTCCCACGATTATACTTGACGCGCTCATGGCGTTGAACCTTGTTCTGTCCATCCTGATACTTCTGACAGTGTTGTACACCAAAAAAGCCACTGATTTCAGCTTGTTTCCAGCGGTACTGCTGGCGGTCACCGTGTTCGGGCTTATGCTGAATGTCTCATCCACACGTCTTATTCTGACGCTCGGTTCTCAATTTGACGGGCGCATGATCATAGCTTTCGCCACCTTTGTTGTCGGTTCGTCCAACGCGCTTGACGGTCTCGTGGTTGGCACCATCATATTCATTATCATTATTGTCGTGCAGGTTGTGGTTATTACGAAGGGAGCGACACGTACCTCGGAAGTGGCGGCGCGCTTCACCCTTGACGCCATGCCGAACAAGTATATGGCGATTGACTCGGAGTATAGCTCCGGTGCCATTACCGAAGACGAAGCCCGCAAACGCAAACAGGAACTGCAGCAGGAAGCGGACTATTACGGGTCTATGGACGGCGCGAGCAAGTTCATATCGGGAAACGTCAAGGCGAGTATTTTTATCACTGTGGTGAACGTGTTAGGCGGCATCATCATAGGTACGGCGATTCACGGCGAGCCGATTGGCTCGGCAGTGAGCAACTATATACGTTTTTCCATAGGCGACGGCCTGCTTTCCCAGCTTCCCGCTCTCATCGTCTCAACAGCCGTGGGTATTGTGGTAACGCGGGCGGCGACGCCGGGCGATCTGGGCGAAGAAGTCGGCGTACAGTTCTCACGCGACGCCCGTATCTATTGGGTCGCCGCTGGTGTGCTGCTGCTCCTCGCCTTTTTGCCGGGCTTTCCCCATGCGGTACTTATCGTCATGGCGGCGCTTATCGGCTTCTACGCCTATCATATCACCATAAAGCGGCAAAAAGAGGAACAGGCGGCGCTTGTCGCGGCGGGCAAGACAATGAAGCCCAAAGAAGACACGGGCGAAATGCCCGCCATAGTGCCGCTCGACGCGCTTTCCCTTGAGTTAGGCTATGGACTGATCCCGCTCGTGGACAAGGACAAAGGCGCGGAATTGCTTGAACGGGTGCAGGGCGTGCGCCGCCAGTCCGCCCTTGACTTAGGCTTGGTTATTCCGAAAATTCGTATCATTGACAATATGATATTGGAGCCGTCCGAGTATTGCTTTAAGATTCGCGGCGTGGACGTGGGGCGCGGCAAAATCCGCATGAGCTACTATTTGTGCATCAACCCCGGTCATGTGAAAGAAGAGCTTCACGGCGAAAAAACCCGCGACCCGGCGTTTGGGCTGCCAGCAGTGTGGATAAGCGACGAGAAACGTGACGAGGCGGAGCGGCTGGGCTATACGGTGGTTGATCCGCCCACGATTATTTCCACACATCTTACCGAGATTATCAAGCGGAACGCGCCCGAAATTCTGGGGCGGCAGGAAACGCAGGCGATTGTCGAAACTATCAAGAAAGAGTACCCGGCGGTACTTGAGGAAGCTATGGGATCAAAGGGCTTGACGCTCGGCGAAGTCCAGAAGGTTCTTCAAAATCTGCTGAAAGAGCAGGTTTCAATCCGCAATATGGTAACAATTTTGGAGGCGCTTGCGGATTATGCGCCGCTTACGCACGACACGCGCTTTCTTACGGAAAAGGCGCGGCAGGGCTTGGGGCGGCAGATTTGCCACAAATACGCGGACGAAAATAAATCGCTGCACGTTCTGGTCATAGAGCCAAGCCTTGAACAAAAAATCGTGGCGAGTAAGGTTGACACGAGTTCAGGTCCTGTTGCCGCGATGGAACCGGCGCTACAGCGCTCGTGGATAAAGTCGCTCACCCGTTCCATAACCGCGGTGCAGGATCACGGCTACCTGCCAGTGATAGTCTGCGCGGAACAGGCTCGTTACCTCGTAAAATCCTCCACCGAGCGGGAACTGCCGGAGCTGGTCGTCCTCTCCGTCCCGGAAATCTCCAACGACGTTACTCTCGAATCCCTCGGTACAATCCGCCTTGAATAGCTTAAAGGCATTCTCCATATAAGTTTGAAAGGAGGATTTCGGTTGTAAGGGATATATGTTTAGCATAACAAGTTATACAACCCTTCATGCTTAAAAATCCCCTTAGATTCAAGGGTATAGAAACGGGCTTCTTCTTGGGAAGCGGCTTAAAAAAGGAAGTACTATGGAACAGAGTTTGACAGCCGGGCAGCAAGTACACGGTTTTGAAGTGATCAACACCGTCTCTCTGCCGGAATTGGACGCCGCCGGAATTTTTATGCGGCACACGCAAAGCGGCGCGGAGCTTTTCCACGTCCTCAACAGCGACGAGGAGAACCTTTTCGCCTTTGCCTTTCTCACTGCACCCGAGGATTCTACCGGCGTCGCCCATATCGTAGAACATTCGGTACTGTGCGGTTCCCAGAAATATCCGCTCAAGGACGCCTTTCTCACCTTGGCGCAGGGCAGTTTGCAGACCTACCTTAACGCGTGGACATTCCCGGACAAAACCGTCTATCCCGCGAGTTCCGTAAACGAGCGCGACTATTTCAACCTGATGGGCGTGTACGCGGACGCGGTGTTCCATCCCCTGCTTTCCGAATGGACATTTATGCAGGAAGGCTGGCGTCTGGAATGTGACGAACACAAGAACCTTGTCCCAACCGGCGTGGTCTATAACGAGATGAAGGGCGCGTATTCCTCGCCGGAAACCTATGCAGATAGCGCGCCCTCGCGGATTTTGCTGGAAGGAACGCCCTACGCCCACGAATCTGGCGGCGATCCGGATCATATTATGGATTTGACCTACGAAGCTTTCAAAGACTTCCATAAAACACGGTACGCGCCCGCAAACTGCAGGATTTTCCTTGCCGGGAATATTCCCACCGAGAAGCAATGCGCGTTCTTAGATGAAATTCTGTCAAAAATCCCCAAAGGGAAAGCTTCGACTGATCTGCCGCTCGCCCCTCAGTGGGAACAACCCTGCTATAAGCGTGTGCCGTGTCCGGCTGGCAGCGAAGATAAGGCGGCGGTTCTGCTTGCGTGGCTCTGCGGCGACGGGCGCGACGCGGACGAAATTATGCGGCTTGCCACGCTTACCGAGATTCTGTTCGGTCATCACGGATCGCCCCTCAACCGCGCCCTTGTGGAATCCAAGCTGGGCGAAGATTTATCGCCCGCGAGCGGCTATCAGGATGAGTTGCGGCAGACACTGTTCATTGCCGGACTGCGCGGCGTGGATATGGCAGACCATTCCGCCCAAGAAATAGAAAATTTTATCTTGCATGAGCTGCGCACTCTTGCGGATAATGGAATTCCGCCAGAGGAAATCGAAGCCGCGCTTGTGTCGATGGAGTTTTCTAACCGCGAAATCAAGCGGGTGGGCGGTCCTTTTTCGCTTGTGTGGATGCAAAAGGCGCTGCGCGGTTGGCTTCACGGCACTAAACCCTGGGAAACCCTTCTCTTTCTACCTGCCTTTAACAAAATGAAGGCGGACGCGGCGGCGGATACTCGCTTCTTTGAGAAGCTCATCCGCAAATATTTTCTGGACAACCCGCACCGCGCTCTTATATCCGTAGAGCCGCAGGCGGATTTTCTTTCCAACAAAGAAACTGCTTTAAAAGAAAAACTGACGAAACAACAAGAATCTCTTTCCAAAGACGAGCTGAAAGCCATAGGGAAAAAAGCGAAAGAGCTTGAGAAAATTCAAGAGGCTAAGGACAGCCCCGAAGCGCTTGCGGCGATTCCTCATCTGTCGCGGAGCGACCTTTCACCGGACATCAGCGTCATACCCAGGACGTTTTTTGCAGCGGACGCGGCGCCGCTTATGGCGCACGAGCTTTTCACCAACGGCGTTACCTACGCGAATATAGCCGTTCCAGCAGACGCGCTTGACATCGCGGACTATCCGTGGCTCACGCTGTTCAGCCGCGCCGCAACGTCGGTGGGACTGCCCGGCATGGATTACGCGGTACTTTCAAGCCTCCTCGCGCGCACAGTGGGCGACTTTTCAGGCTTTCCCAGAAGCGGAATCCTCGCGCCCGGCGCGACTAACTCCGCGACCCTGCCCTTCGGGACCTTTGACCTGCGCGGCAGGGACTGGTTCTTCTGGAATTTCAGGTGTCTTGACGAAAAATTCCCCAAAGCCGCCGCCCTTGTCCGCGACATTATCACGAGCGCTGATTTCTCCGACCACCGCCGACTGGGAGACCTTGTGCTGAATTTCAAGAACGACGCGGCGGCGAGTATTGCGCCAGACGGGAGCAGTTACGCGGCGGGCAGAGCAGGCGCTTGCCTGTCGCAGAGGCTCGCCATTGAAGAATTGTGGAACGGAATTTCCCAGCTTGAATTTGTCAAACGGCTGACAGATATGAAAACAGGGGAAATCGCGGAAAACCTCACTCGTATTCGGGACAAGCTGCTGGGAGCCGGGCTTTTCGCCAATATTACCGCGTCCACGGAAGCAGTTCACGCCGCCCTACCCGTCATAACAGACGTATTTGCGCCCTTTGGCGCGCCCAAGCCGCGCCAAGAACGGGATATTTCGACCTTCCTTAAAAACATCGAGAAAACCGAAGTGTGGAAACATGCAGCACTGCAGGTGGGATTTGCGAGCACGGTGTTTCCATGCGCGGAATACGCCTCGCGGGAGTTCGCCGCCGGGATCGTGCTGGCTCACTACGCAAGCACTGGCGAATTGTGGGAAACCATTCGTATGAAAGGTGGCGCGTATGGCGCGTTTGCTTATATTTCCGGATTGGAAAAAACCTTCACGCTTGCCAGTTACCGCGATCCTGCGCCGCTCAAGACCTTAAAGGCGTTTCAGTCCGCCCTGAAAAAAATCGGAAAACATGGGATAGACGAGGAAAGCTTTGAAAAAGCGCTCATCGGCACCTACGCAAAGGAAACGCGCCCGCAAACGCCCGCGCAAAAAGGCATAACAGACTGCCTTCGTTTCCTTGCTGGAATCGAAGACGAGCGCAGGGCGGAAATCAGGCGTCACCTGCTTTCCGTTACAGCGGAAGAAACAGCGCGTGAAGCCTCCCGCCTCGCCGCCGCCGCGGAAGCTTCCCTGACCGCTTCCTGCGTACTAGAAGGCAGCACAGGAAGTCACGGCGCGGAAAAAACCGCGGCCGCACTCGGTTGCACAGAGCGTACGCTGCCAGTCTAACAAAAAACGGGAGACGAAATTCAAATTCCATCTCCCGTTTTTCGTTATTTTTTATATAGCCTTCTGTTACAAATCCCGCTTACGCAAGAAAACCTCACAATAGCGTTGCAAAAAGTAGAATGAAGAGATACGGGTATCAAGCGAAATGTATCAATTCTATAGGTGTGTTTTCGCTCAACTGCTTTATTCGTAGTGGGATTTACTGCCCTGCCCTTTATGGCGCTTACTGTTTATAAAACTTTGTAATTCATGGCAGTAAACCCTGCAATTTAATAATTTCCTTACAGACGAACCTCCTCAACAGTATACAGCGTTTACAAGATGCCACGCCCTTCAGGGCAGAGAGGTTCATCATACGTTGTCAAACACCGCCTTACCTCTTACTAATCGACCTGAAGTATCCTCGTAAATAGAAGTTCAGAACAGGTACAGCGGAGTTCTGAACTTGGAAACCGGAGTTCCGAACTAGGACGTCGGAGTTCCGAACAAGGCAATCGGAGTTCCGAACCTTGAGTTTGAAGGTAATAAGTTCAATGACGGGTATCCGAACTTGGAATAGGATGTTTTGAACTATAAACTTGGAATTATGAACAAAAGGCGGAGTCAGGAACTGCGCTGCCGGAGAAAGAAGCGGCAAAGGAGGATGTCGATGGACAAACCACTACAACATCTCTAACGTCACTCATTTTTTAACCCTCCCTTCTCAAAAAAATCAAAAAAAATTCCTTATATAAAGATGACAAAAAAAGGAATATATGATAGGATTACATCAGGTTTTATATGAACAAAGTTTTACAAGAACACATAAAAGAAGCCCTTTCATCAGTACTTCCCATTACTGCCATAGTGTTGCTGGCAAGTATTATTTTTGTTCCAATGTCCGCTGGTGTAATCCTGTTGTTCATTACAGGCGCGGCGCTGCTTATTATAGGCATGGGCTTTTTCACACTGGGCGCGGATATGGCGATGATGCCTATGGGCGAAGGCATAGGCGTACAGCTGACCAAAACGTCCAATGTGGCGCTTATGTTGGGTATCAGCTTCCTTATGGGGCTTATCATCACCATAGCCGAACCGGATTTGCAGGTGCTGGCGGGGCAGCTTGCCGGATCCCTAAATCCATGGACGCTTATCATCACGGTTGGCGTTGGCGTGGGGATATTTCTCGCCATAGCTGTGGCGCGGGTGCTGCTCGGCATTCCGCTTCTGGTGCTACTCATATTCTTTTACCTTATTACCTTTGGCATTGTGGCGTATATGGTGACGACGCCCATAGGCGCGTTCATCACGGTGGGTTTTGATTCGGGCGGGGTAACGACAGGACCTATCACCGTGCCGTTTATGCTTGCTATGTGCGTCGGCGTGGCATCCCTGCGTGGAGACAAAGGCTCAAAAGACGACAGTTTCGGCTTTGTGGCGCTGTGCAGTGTGGGACCCATTCTTGCAGTGCTGGTGCTGGGATTGGTGAACAAGATAGACTCGGTGAACACCATGCCGCCGCCCAATGTGGACTCCATCGCCGCTTACACTATCCGCGATATAGTTGTGGATTTTCTGAGGCATTTTCCAGCTATAGTGCAGGAAGTCGGCATGGCACTTACCGCGATACTGGTATTCTTTGTCATTTTCCAGTTACTCACGCGAAGGTATAAAAAACAGCAGTTAATGCGGATCATCGTGGGGTTCATTTACACTTTCATAGGATTGGTGGTATTTTTAACCGGCGTAAACGTGGGATTCCTGCCGGTGGGACAGCTTTTCGGCACGCAGCTTGCCCAATCTGAACTCAAATGGGTGCTTGTCCCGCTTAGTATGATCATCGGGTATTATATCGTGGCGGCAGAACCGGCAGTGCTGGTCTTGAAGAAACAGGTCGAGGATGTGTCCCAAGGCGCGATCACTCAGAAGGTTATGGGAACAGGGCTTGCTATAGGTATGGCGCTCGCGCTTGGCATGAATATGATAAGAATCCTAACCGGCATTTCGATCATGTGGTTTCTGGTACCGGGGTACGCGTTTGCCATGCTGTTGACCTTTTTTGTTCCGCGCATTTTTACTGGCATAGCGTTTGACTCAGGCGGCGTGTGTTCCGGTCCTATGACCAGTACCTTTCTGCTTCCGCTTGCGCTGGGCGCCTGCGAAGGCGTGGGCGGTAATATGCTGCGGGACGGTTTCGGCGTCGTGGCGATGGTCGTCATGACCCCGCTCGTGGTGATACAGCTTTTAGGGCTTATCTATGGAAAGAAGATGAAGGTATCCGAAGAAGACAAAACTACATTCAAGGGTAAGGGCAAAGCCGGAGAGATCATCGTATTCACGGAGGATTATGTGTATGTCTAATGATAAGGGATCGGAAGCGCGGACTTCGGCGCTTCAAGAAAATCAGAAAATATCCCCGCGCCTCAAACTGCTGGCTCTCATTATAGACTGGGACAAAAACCAAGCGGTCTCGGATGCGTTCGAGAAGGAACAAGTGGGCTTTGTGTGCCTTAGCAAAGCTAGAGGCACAGCGACGTCGGAGATTCTGGACATTTTAGGCGTGGGCAGCACGGATAAGGCGCTGATATTAAGCCTTGCGGAAGGGTATGAAACAATACCTGCTCTGATTACGGCGGTACGGCGCAAACTTGGCGCGCGGAGCGCGGGCGCAGGTATTGCCTTTACGGTACCGCTTACAGGCATAAACGCCTCGATCCTGCGGCTTTTTATAGACGCTATACTGCCGACCGAAACCGGCTCTCAAGATACCGGGGAGGGCGTCGTGCTGCAAGACGCGACTCAACAAACACAAAAAACTGAAATGGGGGACAATATGGACGAAACCAAGGTGGAAATACGGCACAACGCGATCATCAGTATTCTCAATCATGGGTACAGCGATGACTTTATGAAAACCGCCCGCGAAGCCGGTGCCAGGGGCGGCACAGTGATAAGCGCGCGAGGTCTTACCTCACAAAAATCGCGTAAATTTTTAGGCATGTCCATTCAGGACGAGAAAGAGATCATCATCGTGCTTACCGACCGCGAAAAAAGCGTGGATATTATGAGCGCGGTCAGCGGAGAATTCGGCGCGTCAAGTAAGGCGGAAGGTATTGTGTTCTCCCTGCCGGTGGACAGAGTGATGAGCTTGAATGATATGGGTTAAATGAGGCGAATATGCAACTTTATCAATGGGATAGTTCCCTCGAATGCAAGCATGAACTGATAGATAAACAACATAAGCAGCTTGTTGCTATGCTGAATGAGATGTGGGACGCCTACCATAACGGAACTGGCGCTGAAAAGCTTGAGCAAAGTCTTGATTTTCTTGTCGGTTACGTGGTTAAGCACTTCACAGATGAGGAAAAGTTGCAAATCGCCTACAAATATCCCGATTATATCCAACATCGGCAGATTCATAACGATTTTAAGCAGGCGGTTAAGGAACTGCGCAAACGACTTAACGACGAGGGCGTTTCCGAGGAACTCGTTGACGAGGTCTGCGTGGCTATGGGAACATGGTTTGTTACCCATATACAGGGCGATGATTTCAGGTTCGCGGCATATATTAAAACGCAGGATTCTGAACCATATCTTTAAGAATCTGTTTAAATTTTAGCGAAAATTTTTATTCTGGTAGAATCTGACAACTATTCTTAGCAATTTTTTTATGCTCTTTTTAGCGTATTTTTTCCTTTTT
>QMCE01001006.1_pt1 | contig 22570 bp, 14 predicted proteins | sample 1821851 | NCBI WGS metagenome assembly QMCE01 (sample SAMN09453174, study PRJNA476694) | Termite gut metagenome, whole genome shotgun sequencing project. | isolation source: worker | host: Odontotermes sp. | place: South Africa:Pretoria | collected 2016-01-28 | reverse complement strand
AACTTTGTCCGGTTTCATTGGGCGGTACCATGTGCAGCTTAGCGGCCATACGTTCAATAAGGCGCTGCACGCTCGACTTACTTATTTGCAACAAGCGGACGATATTACTGATACCGCAACCCTCATTGTTTAATTTTACTACCCATTCATATTTTTCTTGTACTATACGGTACTTGGTATAAGAAACCTGCTGGTATTTTTTGCATGATTTACAGCGGTAACGCTGAACACCTTTCCGGCTACCGGATTTAACACAAACATTATTACAATAATGACAATTCATAAATAACTATTTTTCTGTTGATTATAAGCAATATCTGCAAATGGTACACTACGTTGGAAAGAAACTTGATTTTACGCCATTTTCCACACCATAATATACAAAAAAAGGTGGATTGCTCCACCAAATTTTGCACATGTGACCCGTCGTAATATGTTGAATAATAAGTAATAAATTTTTAAACGCCAAAAAATCTGCCAAATGGTACACTGCCTATAAACTCTTTCCTTTTCCACAAATAGCCCGGGCGCAAAATGGTACACTGCCGAATTATCCAGTATAAAATTTATCAATAAAATGCTCCAATATCCAACCTATTTTTGTAGGTTCATAATTTTCATCAAAGTGCGCAGCTACAATATCTGCCGCCAATTCTCGAATCTCGTCTGCAATTTCTATAGCTAAAACAACTTTAATACCATCATTCTGTTTAACAAAATCTAGCTTATTAGTAATTTCTTTGCGATCCTTTAAAAGGTCATTGATTAAATATTCATATTCATCGTTTGTCAAGATTGTTGTGTGTTTCATCACTTGCCTCCTAATTTATTTACTATATTTGAATGTGTTCCATATACTGTTATAATATTTCCCGTTTGAGGATTGACTATTACAGTGGCCCCTCTTCCGATATAAGATATACTTGGTCGCCCTAAAGCATCATACCTTACCTCTGTAATTTTCAATGGATTGTTGAGTGCATCTATTTCCCGTTATAGGATTAACTCCATTTGCGTAGGAAACGCCAGCTGTAGTAGCAACGCCAATAATTCCCCCAATAGCCATGCTTTGTCCTAAGCCATCAAAAGAGTTTGCGAAAGCTTCACCCAAATTCTGTCCGTCAATAAGGTTGGCAGTTGTCCCTCCGGCAATATGCCCTGCACCTGCTGCTAACGGTGAAACTACGGCTGAACGGAGAATAGGACTACTTACACCATTGACGAGAAAAGCATATCCGGCTGCAGAGCCGGCGCCTCCGGCAACACCGCCTATAACTGCTTGTTTACCCACCTTACCCCAGTCAACATCTTCTATCCCCTCAAAGTTGGCACCTGTTTGTGCAACTATACTATTATTGGCTGATACGGCAGCTCCACCGGCAGCTCCTATCCCAATAACCGCCCAAACTCCTGCTCCGGCACCTGCCGTAGCATAGGTAACCCAACCTGCACCTGCACCTATTCCAAAAGTAGCTAACCCATCCCAAAATCCTTCGATATTATTCCAGTTTAATGCAAGATTGACAACACCGCCTATTAATGCAGCAATAGCATCATCTATACCGAACCATTCTCCATTCGGGTCAACGTACAATACCGGATTATTGGCACAATAGGCATAAGGATGTAATCCATAGCCCCGCGCAGCCGCCATAAACATGCCCAGCATGGGGTTATAGTAGCGTGAGCCATAATCATACCAGCCCAAATCAAATTCACCTAATAACTCTTTGCTGTTATACCGCAGCGTATTCTCTACCCAGCCATTGCTGCTGTACATGAAATCACGAATGAGGCCGCCAAAGGGATAGTAACTATTCTCTTGGACTACCACCCCACCCTGACCCTCCCCTAAGGGGAGGGAAAAAGCAACGCGGACATTGCCTAAATGGTCAGTTAAATGGTATTCAAAGGTGAACGTACTGTCATAGGCATTGTACACTATCCTGCCTTCGGGCATGATGATGTGGTCTAAATTGTTGTTGATGTCGAATACCAAATTACCGCTGTAGCTCCGGTAAGCCTCATAGTCGCCCGTGGTGTACTGCGCATCCGTGATCAGCTTGCGCCCGTCGGCAGCATAGGTGTTCTTCAGGGAACGTCCACCCAATAAATTAATGTGGCGGGGTAAATTGAGCAAATTATAGGCAATTTGGGTAGTGCCGTCAAAGGTGATATTACCGTTGAGGTCATATTTGTAGGTTGTGCCGCCCACCGGAACACCTGCCGGGGTACCCCTATCGTTCACCTGTTGCAGGTGGGCGCCGGTGTAGCTGTATTGCAGGTCGTCAATCAATTGGTTGCCGCCCACATATCGTTGCAAGGTTTGTATACGGCCGGTGGGATCGTAGGTCAGGTTTTCGGTGTAGTCGTTTGAGAATTGAGAGTTGATTGCTTCGTCCCTCGCAATGACGGAGAATTGAGAGTGAATTAACCGCGACAGGTCATCATAGGTAAATGCGTAGGCGCGGGTGCCCTGCCGCGCGGTGCGCCAACGCACGGCGGTGATGTCGCCGTTGTATCTGGGGGCTACATCGCCCAAAGGCCGGTCGTAGAACAATTCTTCGGTGAACAGATTGGAAGCAATAGCCGTAGGCCAGTTCTTGATGTTGTAGGTGTAGTCAATGGTTTCGGCGTTGCCATGCAAGCGCTTGGTTTTTGCCCGCAGCAATTCATCATATTCCATGGCCGACACCGTGACCGGCGCCTCATCATTAATGGTCATTACCGTAGTTAGCGGCCGCTGCAAGTCATCGTAGGTGTAAGTCATAAGCAGGCGCAGGGTGTCCAACTGCTCTTCGCCATTAAGCCACACGCTTTCCTGCAATACTTTATCCACAGCGCCGTTCCACAGGTAGGCCGTACTGATGCGGTCGGCGCCGCCCAGTATGTTCTCCGCCACCGATTGTATCATTTGGCCGCGCTCGTCGTAATAATAGGCCGTAGCGAGGAAATCCCCCTCATCTCCCTCCCCCGAGGGGAGGGCCGGGGTGGGGTGTAATATTCGCGTGCGGGTCATGGTGATGCGGCCGCGGTTGGTGGCGGCTAAATCCGCTTCCTTCACTATATCATTCGCCTTAAATCCGAGATCAATCCCCCCTCCTTGGGAGGGGTCGGGGGAGGCTGTGGGGCTGTCATACCACGTCTCCGACAATACCGTGCGCTCCGTAAAGGGCATTTCGGTGCTGTGGTCGTAGAGGTACTGCACCGTTCCCTGCGGGAAAGGCAGTATCAACTGCACTTCTTCCATACGGACGGGACGGTTCAGTGCATCATAGATTTGCAGTGCCCACCGGCCGTCTTTCATCTGGTTGGCATCTGCCGTCATCACCTTGCGGTTGCGCGTGTCGTACACGGCATAAGTCCATCCTGCACCGGGTGTTTTTTGTGCTATGGTGCGGCCGCGCTCGTCGTACTCGTAGAAGCTACGCCCGGCGGCACCACCACCCGCAAGCGGTCGAAGTCGTCATACACGTAGACGGTACGCAGCCCGGCCTGTTCCGTCATAATGTCCCGTCCCTGCTTGTCTTTATAGGCGATAGCCTTTACGCCGTGGACATCAGTAGCCTCGGTAACATACAAGCTATAGGGAGGATAAACCACCTGCTGCCAACTGCCTGCTGTATACCGCCAACTGCCTACTGTTCCGGTGTTGGTTTGCAATTGTTGGGATACGGGGCGCTCATGCCAGGCGCTGCCGGCGGACACCTGTCGCTCCACCCTGTTCAGGGGGGAGTTGTCATAGAAGTTTTGGCTGAAGGCATAGTTCCCTTCCGCACCATAGAAAGACTGCTGCGCCTGCAAGGCCTGTTCCGGGGGGATAAAGGCGCCCGGTGTGGCGTTTTGCGCAGGGTAGGGCAGGTATTGCTTATGCTCGCGCCCTAAGGCATCATAGTCGGCCCATTGCACCATGTCTCTGCCCTCCGGTGTTTGCAGGGGCAATATGGTTTGCAGGGGGCGCCCCAGTCCGTCGAAATAGCTCACTACCGAGGCTTGCTTTTGTTGCGACAGGGAGAGGTCGGCCACATTATCTACGGCCGTTAAGGGGGTGCAGGTGACCGTATAATTCACCGGAAAATCCGTAGGCGTGGTGTAGTAATCGAGGCTGACAGGGCCGTCTTTCACCGTTATGGTGACTTTGTTGCTGAATGACACAAAGCCTTCGGCCGAGGTGACCATGCGGCGGTAGTAATATACACCGGGTTGGTTGTCTAAGCCTGCGGGCAAATAATGCTCTCCCGTAGCGCCTGCTATATTCTGCCAGTCGCGCCCGGCCACAGAATCCTGCCAGCGGTAGGTGAACCCGCTGCCGGTAATGGGGTCGACCCCGTAAAGTTCCCGCACGCTCGCATTGGAGCCAACGACCTGGTCGCCCGCAATGCGGCCGGCCATGCCCACTCGCACTATGTTGGAATACAGGGTGCCTAAATGTTCACCCTCGCACACTAAATCTACTCGCCGGCGATACCAGCGGGTTTCGGTCAGCGTACCGGGCCGGTAAGCGGCTTCCACCGCATAGTTAATATTCTGCCAACGGCCATACACCGTAGAATCCTGCCACTGGTAGCGGCGGGTATTACAAAAACCTCCCGTGGCCGGCGCTTCGCCGGTCAACAAAGCAGGCTGAGCACCCGGCAGTATTTTTTGTTCGCCGCCTATGCTACCGGCGGTAAAGGCGGTGTACACATACACTATGGCCGTATCGCTATGACTCTTCATCCCGAAACTTTGGATTTCGCAGTAATAGTAAGTAGTGTCCTGCAGTACCGGCGGCCGGTACACCGCCGCAGTGTTATCGCCTGCTGCCGGCTCCCAGGTAATCTTGTCGTGCGACTGCCTCCACCTGTAGGTATATTGATTGTTTCCGCCCGACGCCTCCGCACGGACATCTGCCGGGGCGGTGCCGGCCAATATTATCTGAAGAGGAATGTTATACCATTCGGGGTTATCATTCAGTCCTTTTTTCGCCCGCAAGGTTTCATACACTGTGATGGTTACCGTGTTGGAATAGATTGTTGTGTCGCCACACACCGCACCGCGGCGGTAGTAGGTGGTCGTGTCCAACGCTGCGGGTTGGTAGCCGGCTTCTGTTTCTCCTTCAATTACCTGCCAGTGGTCGTTATCAACGGAATATTCCCACCGGTAGGTGATGTACGCGCAGTCGGGCTCCACTATTTGCGACAGGATAGCAGGCGCCGTGTGTTCCACTATTTCCTGATTTTCGGCTACAATGCCGCCTTCGGTGTAAGGATACACCATTATACCCACGGTATTGGTCGTATCGGCAGTGCCGAAACTGCTTACCCTGCAACGGTAATAATAATGTCCGAGCGCATCTGCCGGCGGCGTGTACTGTACACTGCTCGCTGCCGACTGCCCACTGTTTACTGTTTCCCATTGTTCCTTGTCGGCCGAGCGTTCCCAAACATAGTCATAAGCGCCGTTGCCACCCGAAAACTCCGCTTGCAGGGGCGACAAGCTGCTATGCTGCCACACATATTGATTGTTCGCCGGAAGATGGGTTATTTTCACCGTATCATATACTGTTACACATAGTGTATTGGACATTTGGGTTACAGGAGTATCCACTTCTTTACTGTCCACCACGCGCCGGAAACAGGTAGATTGTTGTAAATAACCGGTCTGATACACCTCTCCGTCATCATAAATGCCGGGGGCATTGTCCCAGCTTGCCTCATTGTCGGCGGACAGCTGCCATGTGTAGTTATATTCACCGTTGCCGCCGGAAGCAGCCGTTTCGTTAAGTAGGGTAAGGTACGTGCCGGAAAGGATTTCCGCTTTCGCCGGCTCCTCTAAGCGAATAGTGCCAGGCAGCAGGGGATCATACACGGTGAATTCAATGTCTGGTGTGTACACGCAGCGAAAACTATCACAGGCCTTGCGGCGGAAACGTGTAATGGCAGTTAAGTCATCCGGTTGGTAAGCCGCGGCCGTAGCGCCGGAAATGGCTGTAAAATCGGTATAAGTAGTCCCCGATGCGTAAGACACCTCCCACTGGTACTCCAGTGTTCCTGCATTGCCCACAGCGGCGTTAACACTTTCTATCACCTCTGGCCGGGTGGGATTGCTTACCTTCGTTGGAGACGTAGCGGCTATGGTGCCGGGCCTCAGTTCAGGCAGGCTAAGGTTCAACGTGAGGATGTCTGTATAAAAAGGTTCAAAGGCTATCCGCACATATACATGCTGCCCCTTGTTATAATATGCCTCGCAAAAATCATCATAGCCCATAATTTCCGCGGCATTGGCTGAAAAAGAACTCTTCCCCTGATACTGTGCCGGAAAATTTTTCCATGCAATATTTTCCCGGTTTGCGCCTATCCCATATTGCCATTTATATACTTCTTTTGCAAAACCGGAGGTGGCAGAAAATCCGGTCTGTTTCGCATAATCAATAGTCGTAATTCCACCGGTATAAATGCTAACACCAGGATACATACGGAAATAATGCACCTTGATAGTATTGGAACTAAATTTAAGGCATCGAAAATAAGTTGTCTGATTGGTTGTATTGTTTAGCGCATTCGTAAGATCAAAAGTATGTTGCACGCCATTGGACTGGTATATATCCGCATCGCCGCTTCCGCATGAAGAATCCCAAAATCCGGCACCAAACGCAATATTATTCCAGGTCTGCCGGCTTAATCCGGTAAAGGTTATTTTTTGTATAGGGCCGCTGTAACGGGTTTCATGATTATATATAGTTTCATAACATACCGATCTTCCTCCATCTCTTCCGGGTTCTATAGTGGCAACAGAATATACTTGATGGTTAGCAAATTCTGCATTTTCGTTTATTAACGACCCATTCCCCGGATTGTTTAGAGGACATGGCACCTCAACCTGCTGCGGAATTGATACAGTATAATTCGCAGGTATAGATATCCTGTTTTTAACCGTTTGGTTATTTTGTGCCCGGTACAATCCAACACCAATAGTGCCACTTTTGCCTGCTGTATAATAATAAATATTATCCCAATAAAAACGGAAATCATCTCCTGCCTTAAGATTTAAATCTATATGGTATTCCAATATATAGTTTTGCCCCTGCAATGCAGTGCACCAGCACAGCAAGCCCGCCAGCAGTGCTATAGACCGTGAGACTTTGATTGCTTCGTTCCTCGCAATGACGAGTTGAGACCGTGAGACCCAACGCCGTCGGCATGCTTGTATGTATCTTATCCAGTCCAATTTAATTTATTATTTATTATTTCCTAATCTCTTAATCTCTTAATCTCCTAATCTCTCAGTCTCTTAGTCTCTCGTCTCTTAGTCTCTTATCTCCCATCATGGTACCTGTACTCATGTTCCCTCACCACCTTCCCCTCATGGTCGCGCACCCGTTTCAAGCGGTTCAACGCATCGTACTCATAATAGGTGGTCAACCCGTTAGGGCCGGTTTGTGAACTGATGCCCACCAAGGGCTTGTAGGTGTAATTAGTAATCATGGCTTGCGGCAGTTTTTCACGCAAGTCGCGCAGGCTGCGCAAATACGCCGCGTCGGGCGCTGCCACCGAGAGGTTCATTCCCGCCGCCGCTTCCCGCACCTCGTCATACGTAGCGCCCACCACTTCGGCCAACTTGTATAAGCCCGAATAGTCCCACAGGTAACTCGCCGTTAACCCGTCGACACTGCGCTGTTGCAGCACATTGCCGTAACTGTCATAGCGTTCATAGGTCTGTTGCGGTTTCATCCGCCGGTCAATATTCACACCATCGAAATCGGTGACCGGCATATTGGTTTCCAATTGCAACACTTCCGAGGGATACACTTTCCGGTTGGCGCCTGCATCATTAAAAAATTGAAACTTCACTAAGGAGGCGCCTATTACCGCTCCGCCTTTATAATGGATGGTTTCTATCGGAATATTACGGATGTTTTTTTCGCGCATAGCGGCATATTCCGCATTGTCGCGATGGTCGTCAATGTAACGGTATTCGGTTTTTAATACCGTGCCGTCACTGGCCGTAGTCGTTTGGATCACCGGATAGGCATCTTTGCGGTTATGGTAGTCGTAACCGGTTACCGTAGTAATGGAATGATTGTCGAAATACTGGGTGACGGTTTCCCGTTGAGGAGCTATAGGGCAGTGGTAGATTTTAAAAGCATTGGCATCAAATTCGCCCATAGCCACCGACGGCACCCATTCGCCGGGAAAATCAGCGGCAGTGGAATAGTCTATATGCTTTCGCTCTACCGGGCGTCCCTCCTTGTCGTACACCTGCATACTGGTCAGCAGGCCCCGTTCAAAGTAGCGACTGCTGTACTGTTTCCGCAACTGCCTCCATTGATCCAAATAGTTAAACCCCTCTGTATTATCTACATGTTGTTTGGTGAAAAAATCGTTATTATCCGGTGTGTCCGCATAATTGGTGTAGAAATATTTTATATATCCGTTATCGGGGCTTCTTGTTTCCCACACTTCCGGATAATGAATAAAGGATTCGCCTGGGTAATAATTTGTCGCAACAGAACTGGCCTGCCCACGAATCACCATATGTTTTACCGGAAAAAGGCCTATAATGTCGTCACCTCTCGTTTCTTCATAAAAAAAGGCGTAACGCGGCCACGACATCAATATGCCTCCCGCAGGATAAGTATAGGTGACCCGTTGCGTATTTTGTCCGTTCGAATAGTCCACCGCCGCAATCCTTGCTCCGCCGGTAATGCCTTCCATATTGTACAAGGCCGGCAAATAGTTATTCCCGTACCTGCGCTCCAGGCGTTGAGTATATTTGTGCGGTTCATAAAAAAAGGTGGTTTTACCCCCGGTAGGGTAGGTGATGCTTTTCAGCAAGCCTGCATTGCAGTACGCACCATCGGGGTCGCGTATTGTTTCGGTATACGAAATATCACCTTCTATGCTGCCGGCAGCCGGCACCAAAGAGGTATTCCCATCTTTGCCATTCCAAAATCCCCAATGGTCTATGCCTTTGGTTAGCGGATTGGGCAGTGGCTTTTCAGGAATATAGTAACTAAAGGTATTGGCCAACTGCTGCTGTTCTGTTACGGAGGTCAGGAACAAGCGTTGCCCTGTAGTCTTGGAACCAAAGATAGCCATGAACCAGGGTGGAGGATTTCCTAAATAACTATAGGCAAACTGAAAATCAGTAATTTTTTCATTACCATATCGCACTTCAACTTTATCCAATTTCAGGTTGGACTGGTTGTAGGCCGTATGATTTATTCCAAAAAGACGCCCGTTCTTATTGACTTCATCAATGGTTTTAGCATGGAAAGGCCGTTCGTTCGGCGAATAACCAAAATTAATGTAGGCAGTACCTATAGCAATGCTTTCCAGATAGGCTGTCTTGGTAATGTTTTCAACATTTTTAATTTTCAACTTTTTCACATGATCCGCCGATAGGTTATGACGCGCATCTACCTTGTCGGACTGGTCAAAAAATGCATTGTACAAATAATCCATGCCGGCATCAAACCTTTTATAGTTATATTCTACTTTCCGCCCGTTAGGCGCTGTAATTGTTTTCAGGTGCCACGCCGTTACCACAGCCGAAGAGTCGGCAATATAATCTACGTCTGTAAACCAACCCAAGTTCTTTCTCTCAAAATAAATCGACCATTCCTTTTCCGCATCGCCGCCGCCAAACAGGTATTTGTAGCCGTTATCTGCCGTAATAGTTATCGTAGAATATTTTATTTGTGTACCCTTAGCCGGCTGTTCTACCATGCTGTTCAGCTCCACCACAAAGGGTTTGTTGCCGGCGCATTTTACCGTGCCGTCGTAGTTAATGTAAAACCAACCGCTCAGGCCCGGCGCCACAAAGGTGAACTCATCAGGGGTGAGCTCCACATCATTGGCTGTCCAATAGCCGTCTTTTTGCTCGCCCACCCTTAAATTAAAAATATCCTGCTTATTGAAATTGCCCAACTTCCGGTTTTTCGCTCCCGCCCAAATACCCATGGGACTTTTCCGTTCCCCCTTTTCATTTTTTCCGCTGCAATCGTCGGGCAGGCCATTGACCTTACGCACCACCGCGCCGCCGGCATTCAATGCCCAGTTCAGGCCCACCGGGCCTTCCCGTTTTGAAGGAATAAAGCCCGACGCATTATAAGACAAGGCCAGGGGAATTTCAAAATCCTTATCCTTGTATGTATACAAAGGTATAGACATATTGACCGTGCCGGTGTAGTGCGACACGGTATGAAAAAAATCGCGGGTTTGAGGCGACAGTAAATCAGGCGCTTCCTGCCCCCTCGCTCCTGCGGCGGACAATAACAGGAAAAACAATAATACCGGACTTGATAGATAAAATTTAGGCATATTAAGATGTATAGTTGCTGCCGCTAAGTTAATCATTTTTTTTCAACAAAAATGTCATTTCAAAGAATTTAACAGTAACATGCAAAAAAAATTACTATCTTTGTGCACATATATACCTAAGCATTATACACCGGTGAAAAAAATAGTTTTATTGATTGCATTATTGCCGGCTTTCATTCCGGCTACAGCCCGCCACGCCGGCGATACGGTAGCGGTAGTGGAGTATCCGGCTGTTATTCGTCAAAACGAGCAGCGCGAATGGGATTTCAGTTCCCTTGCACCGGACGGAACCACGCCGGTAATCAGCAGCATGGAAACAGCCCAACGGCGACTAACCATTACAGAAGGAAACAGCCGTTTTTATTTTGATGTCCGCCCCGACGGCAATTACTTTACCGGACGGGAAGACGGCGAAAAAACCGTTGTCCTGCAACAGGCGTATAACCAACGGCCAAAACAGTTCATTCCGGGGAGTAGTTATACTACGCCTTATTCGGCCACCGGCAACTATATGGAAAGCGGTATCAGCACTGCCATTACCGGCACCTACAGCATGGAGGTACTCGGCACCGGCACGCTGCTGCTGCCCGGCGACCGCCGCTTTTGCGCCGCTACCTTGGTAAAAACCACCGACCGCTATCATGAAACCAGCTGCAACACCACCGAAGTACATGTCAGCAAACACCTGTGGTATACGCCTTATTATCCGCTTCCGGTATTTGTAAGCGTAGAAACTGCTTATACCTATACCGGCGGCGGCAGCGACACCCTGCGCGGCGCTTATTACACGGTCAACGCCATGCCTGCACCGGAAATACACAGCAGTAACGATACTATTATATGTATAGGCGAGGAAGTGCAATTGCAGGCTTTGGGCTATGGCCATTTTTCCCTGCGCAATCACACGTTAGATACGCCTTTTGAATCCTTCACGGAGACGGCCAATGTGCGGCCGCAACAAACCTCTACTTTTGTTCTCAGGGCTGCCGATGAGCAATGCCATTCAACGCCGGCTTTCGACACGGTAACCGTAACGGTGGAAAACCCGCCGGTGCTCCGCCTGCTGAACTGCGACACCACCATTTGCGAAACGGCGCCGGTAGTACTGCAAGCCCTTAGCAACAACCGGCTCCAATGGTATGAAATGAACGAGCAGGGACAGGCTGTTGCACTCACCACCACACAGGTGGCGCCCGGCGCCACTACACGTTACATGGCCAGGGCCTACAACACCGCCTGCACACCGGCAGAGGCCGGCTTTACTATCAGCGTGAACCCCGTGCCTGAGCCTTTGTTCAGCACCATGCAAACAGGCAATGATGTGGTGTTCTTCATCACCCATCCTATGGTCAAAGGCTACAGTTATAATTATGATTTCGGCGACCTGTCCAGAGCCTACAACCTCTCTACCCACCTGCACACTTATCGCCGGCCGGGTAACTACACGGCCACCCTCACGGTAATTAACTACCAAAACGGCTGTGAACGCAGCTATAGTCGGCCGGTGGCGATAGCTGCCCCCGAAGTGGAACCTGAAATACAATTCTTGCTCTATCCCAATCCCGTGGAAGACATAGCCACGGTAACAGCGCCAGATGCTATTGTTTCCTACAGCGTGGTGGAAGCAGGTTCCGGCAGGATATTTATGGAGAAAACGCTGCCGGGCACCGAAGCCTCCATACAAATTGATATGCAAAGCCTGCACGTTGGCGCCTACGTTATCCAAGTACGAACAGGCCATCAGCGGTTCAATAAATTATTTGTAAAAGCAAAATAACGGACGGTAAGCAGTCGGCAGTAAACAGCCTATAAATTAAAACGGAATAAATGGATACAACGCATAACTCATCACTGACGGCGCGGCAAGCGCGCCACTACTCATCACTCATCACTCATCACCGTCATTGCGAGGAACGAAGCAAACTCATCGCTCTATTGCTTACTGTCTGCTGCCTACTGTTCCCCCTTGGGGGGATAGGGGGCTTGCATGCCCAGCAACTCCGCTGGCAGTGGGCGGTGCAGGCCAACAGCACAGGCAGCAGCCGGGTGTGCGGCACAGCCTGCGACACGTCAGGAAATATCTACCTCACCGGTAGCTTTTCAGATACCCTGCGTTTCGGACAGCAGCAATTAATACCGGCCGGCGATGAGGATGTGTACTGGGTGAAATTTGATGCGGAAGGGAAAGTAGTGTGGGCGCAGCAAGCCGGCAACGAACGCCGCGATATTCCCACCGCCATGGTGGTGTCGGAAGCAGGCATGATCTACACCGCCGGCATCTGCGGAAAAGAGGCCTTTCCGGGACAGGCAACAACACGCCAATTTAATTTCTTTATCAGCTGCCATAATCCCGCCGGAGAATTACAATGGATAAAAACTTTTGGCGCCAAGCGCAGCGATCATATCACGTCCATTGCCACGGACACTGCCGGACATATTTATTTTGCCGGATATTTTGAAGGGAAATTAACCATTGGAGATTACCAATTCCCTGCGGCAAAGGGCTGCAAGGCTTTTTTGGCTTGTGTAGATGCCTCGGGCGAAACACTATGGGCTAAATCATGGGGCGGCAACGGTTCCAACCGCATAACGGCGCTCCGCAGCCGCATAAATAATGACGGCGTTATTCTGCTCGGCCTGTGCGACACTCCTTTTTCTTTTGGAACAACCACTATTGCTCCCGCTACAGGATTGAGCACGGCGGCCTACACGGCAGTTTGCCGCCCTGACGGAACGATAGACGCTATCAACAGTGTTGTGTCGGGACAGGCGGTAGATGTTAGTTGTGTCATGGAAACAACCGGCGGAATGCTATTAACTGCCGGGAATTTTACCGACTCCTTACTGATTGGCACTTCTGTGTTATATTCCCACGGCAACAGCGATATGTTTATTGTGGCCGTAGACAGCACCGGCGCCCCTGCCTGGCATAAACAAATCGGCAGCATGGCCTACGACCGGTTGTTTGAAATCCTGCCTCACCCCTGGGGACATATTATCATTACCGGTCTTTACTCCGGCGCCTTGACCTGCGATGGGGACACTATTGCGCCGGGCAATGCTTTTTGTGATGTATTTACCGCTTCATTCGGTCACGACGGACGCTTACAGGAGGTCAATCCCATGGGCGGCCGCGCCGAAGAGTTCCCGCAAGTGATGACCCACGACCGCCAGGGGCATATCTTTGTGGCAGGGCTTTTCCGCGACACCACTCAGTTGAGACATAATACACTGTTTACCGCTTCCGGCAGCGATGAGTTGTTTTTGGCCAAGCTATATCACTGCAACAAAAATAAAATTGTTTTTTCCTGCGATACGATATTTGCCGAAGGCAGCTTGTTGTCGCTCGAAGTGCAAGGTGATTACACAAGCTATGAATGGGAACACGGGGCGTCAATGGCTGCCAATTATGTGGTTAATTGCAGCAAAACATACCAGGTATTGGTGAGCGACAGCCTGGCCTGCGTTTACCGCGATTCTATTACCGTACAACAGGTGCCGGTGGCACCCAAGGTGCAAATACGGGCGCAGGCATTTCCTTCTCAAGGTCTCAATGTCTCAACTCGTCATTGTGGTTGCTTCGTCGTTCCTCCTCGCAATGACGCGAAGCAATCAACATCTCAAGATCTCAACATCTCAAGGTCTATTTTCCGGCGAAAGGATGATCTTATAGTCGCATTAAAACCTTATACCGGCAGTGAAGCCTATCCATGTCACGAATTTGGTGCTGTTGGTGTTCATTTCTTCGTGAGATAGTGCGTAAGGAATATGGAAGTTGAGCGGATTTTTATCCGTATTGTCGCCTATATATAAATTGAATGTCGGGCCGGCAAACAGTTTAAAATGTTTGGCTATCTTCCAATAAGCCACAGGGCGTATTTGTTCTACGCTGTTCAGCCTTTTCGTATTGAAATCATCGTCCGTAAGCGTGTAGTGCACAGCTTCCAAATTTAATCCCCAATTGTTTGAAAAACGGAATGTCGTGCCCAGCCCGAACCCATGTACCCAGTAATTATCGTTAAAATTACGGCCGAGTGCGATAATGGAATACAATTTCTCCCTGCCCGAACGGAAAGAGACGGTGACCGGCAGGAACCCGAAGTCGCCGGCCGCCACTTCCACTTCTATCAGGCCGCCTTTCTTTGCAATATTAACAAGTCCCAGCATGTAGCCGTCGGTCGTATCGCGAATATTTATCACACCCATCTGAAACCCGCCGCGCTTAGTGACGTTGACTACTCCGGCAATTTGTACGTCGCTGCTCTCAGCAACGTTGACCACTCCGGCAATCTGCACAACACTGCTGTCGGCGATGTTGACTGTCCCCGACACTTGCGTTCTGGCTTCTTTTGCCATATTGCCTACGCCTGCTATTTGGACAGGCACCTCGCTGCTTATATTGAATACACCTGAGTATTGTGCTCCCTGCATGCCTCCGGCTGCCATGTTGTAGACACCTGCAAACTGTGCACCATGTACGTAGCCTTCGGTGGTGTTGAATATGCCGGCACCTTGCACTCCCTTTACATTTCCTTTGGTCATGTTGAAGATACCGGCGCCTTGCGCGCCTTGTACATCATATTCGTTCATGTTGTATAGCCACGCAAATTCTGCTCCATGTACGCCTCCCGTACGGCCGCCGATAATATTTAACGATAAATTATAGGTGTTTTGAGCCGTATTGGTACCATAAATTCCCACCGGATACACAAAAGTCAGTTGAAAAGGTTGTATATTCTCCTGCCGGGTAGCCGTGCTGTCTACGATGGCCGGCTGCGCCGTTAACGAGGTTATAGACGATAAAAAGGCAAGAAGTAATCCGTAAAATGTGTTTTTTTGTTGTTTCATTGCTCCGTTATTTTTTAAAATTATACTATTATGACAAGTATAATTTATTTTACCACTACTCCGCAGCGGTGAAATTTTTTTTAAAGGTAATGAGGTGTCTCGTTGAACGGTTAGTTGCGGCGTAGGCTCAATAATTACAGGCAGGGGTTCCGGTTGTGGAGGAGTATACAGGAGAATGACATATACGCCGCTGGCTTTAAATGTTATGTCTGCGGGCAGCAATTGCGGCAGCACTGTGGCAATAGGTGCAGTTGTTTGCAGGGATATTTTCCGGGAATCATTAAATAATTGCGGGTCGTAAGAAAAGACGGCGCCGGTTTGTTCGCTGATAGCAGCCAATACATCCTTGATACTTTGGTTCCGGACGGATAATGCTACTGTTTTTCTTAGTATGTCATCATTTTGTCCGGTTGCACGCACAGGACTGTGGAGTATCACCCATACAAGTAGTATAACTTTCAAACTGTTTATAAAGAAGATGGTAGAGGGATGGCGTTCGTTGTTCATTTTAATTAGCGGGGGGAGAGTATATACCTGTCGTTTTCACGTGTAAGTGTAAGCGATAGTGTTTCTGAAATAATAGTTAATATGGTATGAATATCCTCATCTTCAAAGCGGACGTTAATGCGCCGCTGCGCAAGGGAGGCATCTGTTAAATGAATGGGTGTGCTGTAGCGTTGAGAGAGGACAGTAATTACTTCTTGCAAGGTGGCGGCATCAAAAATCAGCGGCTCAGGTATTTTTTCCTGCACGGTTTCTATACTTCCCGATGTTTTGTGATAGCTACCCGTTTCACCGGCATACAATTCGGTTTTCCGGGTATTTTTAGGTGATGTGAACACCACCGCGCCGGTTTCTACCGCTATGTCGACATGGTCGTTTTCGGCATAAGCATCTACCGTAAATATTGTTCCAACGTCTTGTATGGTCAGGTCTCCGGCCATAACAGTGAATTGTCCCGCGCCATGTGTGCCCACATCAAACGTGGCTTTTCCCGTTAATTGCACCCGCCGTTCCTGTACTCCAAAATCTTTGTTGTAGCTGATCCGGCTGCCGGGGGCTATGGTAACAATGCTGCTGTCCGGTAAAATAATTGTTTCTGTAGTCGCTGTGGCCGCTACCTGTATAGTGGTTTCGTTCGGCTGCAGGTGGAAAACGGTTAATGTTACGGCCATCACCAGTACAGCCGCCGCAGACCAGTATAAGTAGTTGCGCAGTGTAAACCGGCGGGTATTCTTCTCCGGTTGTTGCATATATTCTTTAAATAATTGCAATGCCTTACCGGTATTGGGCTGCTGAGAAGTTGAAAAAGGCGCGGCCTTTTCAAACAAAAGGGTCATTTGTTCGAACACCTGTTCGTTAGCTTCCGACTCCGCCAACCACGTATCCAGCACAGCCATATCCTTGTCGTTGGCTTCCCCGCTAAAATACCGGGCTAATATATTGTCTATTTCCGGATTCATGGCTATTGATTTTTTAATAACACTAAAAATAATAAAGGCAAAAACTCTTTTAAATTTGCTCGCAGCAGTTTCAGCGCTTTCGACATGTGGTTCTCTACGGTATTGGTCGATATATCTAATGCTTTGGCTATTTCCGCATAGCTTAATTGTTGAAAGCGGTTCATCTCAAATACTTTTTTGCACTGCGGCGGTAGTGCATCAATGGCTTTCAGTATTTCTCCCTCCAATTCATTGTGCAGCACCTTGCTTGCCGTGTTCTCCACCGTACTTGGAACTATATGCACGTATTGCCGGTGGTGCTCCGCACGGGTGTTGACCTGCTGTATTTTATTCAAACAACTATTGTGTACCATGCGGTACAGGTAGGATTTTACGGAAGTGCGTATTACTATATCCTTCCGCCGGTCCCATAATTTGCAAAACATTTTTTGCACAATATCTTCCGCCTCATTGATGTCGCGTACAATAGAACAGGCGTAGTAGCACAACGGCTCGTACCATAAGCTGAAAATCCGTTCGTAGGCGAGGTGGTCGCCATTGCGCAACTGTTCGGCGGTAAAATCTTTTATAATGGCAGGATTACTCATTCCTAAGCATAAATAATCTGCGAAGATAAGGATTTTTGATCAATTATGATAATCAACGTTTTGCCGTAGCTGCCCGTACTACTACATTTAAGACAGTTGAAAGGCAGCTTGCCACTACACCGGCGGGTGAAATTTTATTGCCTTGAATTCCAGCTGTTTTTATTTTAGATTACTAAATTGTTAAGAAATTATTTTGCCGTTTAAAAAAAGCATACTACTTTCGCGGCCTAATAACCATGGCCTAATAACCATAATTTATTTATATAGTGAAATTTAAGCAAGATCTTTCGCCCGTGGCCTACCCGTGCAATGACCCCAAGTCAATCGCCCAACTATTGCAAGACATTCAACCGAAAGGGAAACATCGCAATAAAATTGCCCAATTGCTTAAAGAGTTGAAAACGCTTGACATGACTACCCATCCGCAGGCATTTTGTCTGTTACTGAGGAGTATTCTGGAACTTTCGGCCAAAGCCTATTGTTTGGAACATGACATTCAAATTCACAAAGACAATGGAAGGGAGAAGCCTTTAGTAGATATATTATACGAAGTAGTCGTTCACATTGAGGTACATAATGCCCATTACGCGCACTTGAAATTATTGCACGGCACTTTTGTTGAACTACGGCGTAAAGACGGCTTCTTATCTATTCCCTCTCTGAACCAGGTGGTTCATAATCTTTATTTTTCTATTGCTGTGGGCGATATTTGCATGTATTTTAACAACATTTTTCCCCTGCTGGAAGCAATGAATTAAATCTTTTTTGTATATTTGTAAAATATGGACTTCTATTTCAGCATAAAAGAAATTATTACAGCCTTTGTGGTGCTGTTTGCCGTCATTGATATTACCGGCGCCATCCCCGTTATTATTGATTTAAATAGTTCCGGCCGGAAAGTGAATGCGGTGAAGGCAAGTTGGCTTTCCTTGATTATTCTGGTGGTTTTTCTTTTTGCCGGAGATGCGCTGCTGCGGTTATTCAATACGGATATCGCTTCTTTTGCCATGGCCGGGGCTTTGGTGCTTTTTGCACTGGCTGTTGAAATGACTCTGGATATAGAAATTTTCCGCCATAACGGTCCGGCAGGTTATACCACGCTGGTGCCGGTGGTTTTTCCTTTGGTGGCAGGGCCGGGAACGCTGACTACGGCATTGACGCTGCGGGCAGAATGCAGTGTGGAAAATATTATCATCGCCATACTCATTAATATGGTGGTTGTGTACATCGTGTTAAGCAAGGTGAACCTTATGGAACGCCTGATTGGTAAAGGCGGTATTTATATCTTGCGTAAATTTTTCTCCTAAGCCTTTCCCCAAGTTGTCATAATAGCCTGCATTTTCTGCGCTATGGCAGCCGTGCACAGGTTGCCTATGCTGCCTTCATGTGTGTGACGTACCTGCTTTGCGGCTTTGAAAGTGCCGTCGGACACCTGTTGCCCCACTTTCCGGTAAGCATCGCGGAAAGGCACGCCCTCTAAGGTAAGGCGGTTGACTTCTTCCACCGTAAACAGGTAATCATATTTCGGATCGTCCAAAATGTGAGGGTTGATTTGTATGTGCTGCAACATGAATTCGGCAATGACCAAACAATCTTTCAGTGTGGTAATGGCAGGGAACAGGGCGTCTTTCATCAGTTGGTAGTCGCGGTGGTAGCCGTGGGGCAGGTTGGTGGTCATGATGGTGAGCTCATTCGGCAGGCTTTGCAGCCGATTACATTTTCCGCGGATGAGTTCGAACACATCGGGATTTTTCTTGTGAGGCATGATACTCGAACCGGTAGTCAGTTCTTCGGGAAAGCTGATGAATCCGAAATTCTGACTGATGAAAATACAAATATCGGAAGCCAGTTTATTTAATGTAGAAGCAATGGACGCCATGCCGTAAGATAAGGCGCGTTCTGCTTTTCCGCGACTCATCTGTGCGGCAACGACGTTGTAGAGCATGCTGTCGAAACCCAGCAATTTCGTAGTCATGGCGCGGTCCAGCGGGAAGGAACTGCCGTAGCCTGCGGCTGAACCCAGTGGATTTTGATTGACCATCTTGTATGCTCCGGCGAAGAGTTGCATATCGTCGGTGAGGGCTTCGGCGTAGGCGCCAAACCACAGGCCGAACGATGAAGGCATGGCGATCTGGAAATGGGTGTAGCCGGGCATCAACACTTCTTTATGCGCCTCGCTGAGGATTTGCAGTCGTTGGAATAATTGGTATACCAATTGTGCGATAGCTTGCATTTCCGCACGCATAAACAGTTTGAGGTCTACCAGCACCTGATCGTTGCGCGAACGGCCGGAATGGATTTTCTTGCCGGTTTCGCCTAATTTCCGTGTGAGCATCAACTCCACCTGAGAGTGCACGTCTTCCACGCCGTCTTCAATAATGAACCCGCCGGTTTCGGCCACTTTCAAAATATCCTGCAGGGCAGCGGTTAGCTGCTCCGTTTCTTCTTTGGTAAGCAGTCCTATGCTTTGCAACATCTGCACGTGCGCCATAGAGCCGCGCACATCATGCGGTGCTAATTGCAGGTCGAGTTCGCGGTCCTGCCCCACGGTAAATTGTTCCACGAGTTGGTGGGAGTCCTTGCCTTTGCTCCAAAGTTTATTCATGGTTGAATGCTTTTAAAAATGCGATATATTGTTGAATGCCCTCTTCAATTTCTTTGATATAAACAAATTCATCGGCCTGGTGCGACCGTGCCGAATCGCCCACGCCCATTTTAATAGCGGGAAAAGTCATGCGTATGCGGTCGGAGGTGGTGGGCGAAACAAAGAGGGGAATATGTAATGCTTTAGCTGTTTGTACCAGCGGATGATTTTCGTCGGTGGATGAGGCCTTGTGTTTGGTGGATCGCGGCGCCACATCACACTGCACGTGTTGCCGGATGATGTCGACAATTTCGGTGTTGGCATACCCGTCGGTGGGACGCACGTCTACCACAAAACGGCATTCGCCGGGCACTACGTTGTGTTGCGTGCCGGCATTGATTTGTGTGACGGTCATTTTCACCTCGCCCATCAAGGGTGAAGTGTTGGGGAAATGAAAATTACGGAACCAGTTGATATCGTCGATAGCGTGGTATAAGGCGTTGTCGCCCTCACTGCGGGCGGCGTGGCCCGGTGTTCCGTGCGCCGTACAGTCGAGTACCATCAGTCCGCGCTCGGCAATGGCCGCTTTCATTTGCGTGGGCTCGCCCACAATAGCGCAATCAATGGCCGGTAATTGTTGCAGCACTAAGGCAATGCCGTTGTCGCCCGTCACCTCTTCTTCCGCCGTAATGGCCAAGATGAGGTTATAGTTCATTTTTTTATCGTAGTAATAACAGAAGGCTTGTATCAGCGCCACCACGGAGGCGCCGGCGTCATTGCTGCCCAAGCCGTACAGTTTGCCGTCTTTTTCGAGCGGCGTGAAAGGGTCTAAGGTGTAAGCCGCTGTGGGTTTCACCGTGTCGTGGTGAGAGTTGAGCAGCAGGGTAGGCCTTGCCGGATCGAAATGGAGATTGCGGGCGTACACGTTGTTCTGCAACCGTTGCGCTGCAACGCCTTTCGCTGACAAAAAATCAGCAATAATCCCCGCCGTCTTATCCTCCTCACGGGAGAATGACGGTGTGGCGATGAGTTGCTTGAGTAGGGCGAGGGCTTCCATATATTAAGTGACTAAGTGATTAAGAGACTAAGAGATTAGGGGATTAAGAGATTAGGATATTAGGATGGGAGATTGTTGTTCCCCTATCCTGTAATACATTCTTCGCATGCTTGATCACCACTTCTTGCACGCCTGCATCAATAGCTTTGAATGCGTTGTCGATTTTCGGGAGCATGCCTGCGGTGATAATACCGTCCGCTTTCAGCGTGGCGTACGATGAACGGGTAATTTCCGGAATGACGGAACGCTCATCGTCGGGATTAGACAGCACGCCTTCTTTTTCGAAGCAGAACACCAATCGCACGTCATAGGTGGAAGATAAGGCTATCGCCAATGAGGAGGCAATGGTGTCGGCATTGCTGTTGAGCAGGTTCCCCTGTGTGTCGTGTGTAATGGCGCAGCATACGGGACAAATATCCTGTTGCAGTAAGGTGCTTAAAAATGTGTGATTGATTTGTTCCGGTTGCACATCGCCGACAAAGCCGAAGTCGATAGGCGCCGGCGCCCGGCGGACGGCAGGAATTACATTGGCATCGGCGCCCGACAGGCCAATGGCATTGCAGTGCAGCCGTTGAAGCTGTGCCACGATATTTTTATTGATCCATCCGGCGTATACCATGGTCACGATTTTCAGTGTGTCGGCATCGGTGATGCGGCGCCCTTCGTGCATTTGCGTGGGAATATTCAATTGCTCCGCCATGCGGGTAGCTAATTTCCCACCGCCATGTATCAACACTTTCGCTCCTTCGAGGGAAGCAAAATCCTGTAAGAATTGGGACAATGCCGCCTCGTTGTCAATGACGTTGCCGCCTATTTTGACGATATTGATTTCCGGTTTCATGTTAATAATTATCCTGCAACAAACGTTTAATGACTACCTGTGCCGATATTTCACGGTTGGCCGCTTCGGGAATAACGATGGATTGCGGACTTTCGATCACCTCGTCGGTGACAATCATATTGCGGCGCACCGGTAAGCAGTGCATGAAATACGCATTGTTTGTCAACGCCATTTTTTGACTGTCCACCGTCCAGGCCCTGTCGGCGTGGATAACTTTACCGTAGTTCGGGCCATTGTAAGCCGACCAGTTTTTGGCGTAAATAAAATCGGCGCTTTCAAAGGCTTTGCGCTGATCGTATTCTACTTTGGCTTTGCCCACGAACTCCGGCGCCAGCTCGTAGCCTTCGGGGTGTGTGATTACAAAATCGTAGTCCGTGGCATTCATCCATTCGGCGAAGGAGTTGGGAACGGCCTGTGGTAAGGCTTTGGGGTGCGGCGCCCAGGTGAGCACTACTTTCGGCCGGTCGGTTTTCTTGTACTCTTCAATGGTAATTAAATCGGCAAAACTCTGTAAGGGGTGGCGGGTAGCAGCCTCCATGCTGAACACAGGCTTGCCCGAATGCTGCATAAACTGGTGGAGTATAATTTCGTTGTAGTCGTCGGCCTTGCTTTCAAACTGTGCAAAAGAGCGGACGCCGATGATGTCGCAATAGGAAGCCATCACGGGAATGGCTTCGAGCAGGTGTTCCGATTTGTCGCCGTCCATCACCACGCCCCGTTGGGTTTCGAGTTTCCATGCACCTTGATTTACGTCGAGCACCATCACGTTCATGCCTAAGTTCATGGCGGCTTTTTGTGTGCTCAGACGGGTACGCAAACTGTTGTTGAAAAACAGCATCAGCAGGGTTTTATTTTTGCCGAGCATGTCGTATTTAAACGGATCTTT
>QMCE01000377.1_pt1 | contig 22581 bp, 19 predicted proteins | sample 1821851 | NCBI WGS metagenome assembly QMCE01 (sample SAMN09453174, study PRJNA476694) | Termite gut metagenome, whole genome shotgun sequencing project. | isolation source: worker | host: Odontotermes sp. | place: South Africa:Pretoria | collected 2016-01-28 | reverse complement strand
GCAGCTCCAAAATCTCAAACAGCCGCACCAACTCCGCAAGCTGAATGTCTTTGGGTTTCGAAATGGTCTTAAACTCGTATATGTAAAGCACACTGGTTTTGGGTATGCTGTCGAGATTAGACGCCGTAAGGGCAACGCCATTTTTTAAAGTGATGAGATCGTTAATTTTGCCTCTTGAATTTAACAATTATGTCTTTATGAAAAACATGGGAAAGCTTCGTTTATTAATTTGCTTGTTTGCGGGAATAATGTCTGCATCTGTACTGTATGGTGAAGAAAACAAACTTGGTTTCCGTCTTGATTTATCCGGCGAATGGCGGTTTCAGACAGACCGCAATGACGAGGGCGAACAGCAGAAATGGTTTCAACACAAACCGGAGGATGTAATCAATTTACCCGGATCTATGCCGGAAAAACTGAAAGGTGATGATGTTTCCGTACGTACGCAATGGACGGGCAGCTTGTACGACAGTTCTTTCTTTTTTAATCCGGCCATGGAAAAATACCGTGTGGATGGAAATGTGAAATTGCCTTTTTTTCTGACTCCCGACAAGCATTACGTAGGGGTGGCATGGTATCAGAAAGAGGTGGTTATACCCGCCTTATGGAAGGGACAGCGGGTCGTACTGTCGTTGGAAAGGCCGCACATAGAGACGACGGTCTGGATAAACGACAATAAGATCGGTATGCAAAACAGTCTTTGCGTGCCCCATGTATATGATATTACATCTTACGTGCAAAATACCGGAAAAGCTGAAAAGTGCCGGATTACGATACGTGTGGATAATCGTATCAAGGAGATCAATGTAGGCCCGGATTCGCATAGTATTACCGATCAGACACAGGGAAACTGGAACGGAATAGTCGGAAAAATGGAATTATTCGCAACTTCCGGTACGTATATTGATGATGTGCAGGTCTATCCCGATCTGTCAAACAAATCGGCCAAAGTCCGTATACATATAAAGAGTAATCAATATAAAAGTGGGGAAGGCAGTATTACCGTTTCCGCAAAAAGTTTTAATTCTCCTGTAAATCATACTGTATCGCCTGTAACGCACCCGTTTCGCCTGGTTGAGGGGAGCAGTGAGACGGAGATCGTACTGGATATGGGGGAAAATATGCTGACCTGGGATGAGTTTGATCCGGCTTTGTACCGTCTGACCGTATCATTTGGGTTGGAAAAAGACCGGGGAGAGCATCAGGTACAGTTTGGCATGCGTGAATTTAAGATACAAGGTAAGTGGTTTTATGTGAACGGAAACAAAACCATGTTGCGCGGTACGGTCGAGAACTGTGATTTTCCGCATACCGGATATGCTCCTATGGATGTGGAAGCATGGGAAAGGGTGTTTCGTATTTGCCGTAGTTACGGATTGAATCATATGCGTTTTCATTCTTATTGTCCGCCGGAAGCGGCATTTATTGCAGCGGATAGAGTCGGATTTTATTTGCAGCCTGAAGGGCCGAGCTGGCCCAATCATGGCCCCAGGCTTGGTATGGGACAACCGATTGATGCCTATCTGATGGAAGAAACACAACGCCTGACGAAAGCGTATGGCAATTATGCATCTTATTGTATGCTGGCTTGCGGCAATGAACCTGCCGGGCGTTGGGTGGAGTGGGTGAGTGATTTTGTGGCGTATTGGGAAAAGACCGATCCGCGCCGTGTGTATACGGGAGCGTCTGTCGGGAACAGTTGGCAATGGCAACCGCGTAGTCAATATCATGTGAAAGCCGGTGCGCGCGGTTTGGATTGGGCTGTGAGAGCTCCCGAATCAATGACGGATTACCGGGGACGTATCGATTCCGTCAAACAACCGTACGTTTCCCATGAAACAGGCCAATGGTGCGTCTTTCCGAATTTTGACGAAATACGGAAATATACGGGCGTGAATAAGGCAAAGAACTTTGAGATTTTCCGTGACATACTGAATGATAATAAAATGGGACATCTTTCCCGTGAGTTTGTGATGGCTTCCGGGAAGTTGCAGGCCCTTTGCTATAAGCATGAGATAGAAAAGACTTTGCGTACGCCGGATTACGCAGGTTTTCAACTGCTGGCCCTGAATGATTATTCGGGACAGGGCACGGCATTGGTCGGCCTTACGGATGTGTTTTTTGAACCAAAGGCATATATCAGTGCGGAAGATGTGCGACGTTTCTGTAATCCGACGGTACCTTTGGCGCGTATTCCTAAATTTACGTATACGAGTGAAGAAACATTCCGTGCCGGTATCGAAGCCTGTCACTTCCGGAAAGAACCGTTGAAAAATGCGCGTGTTACGTATGTTATCCGCGATGCTTACGGGGCTGTCAAGGCAGAGGGTGTCGTCAAAGAATCTTTTGCCCGGACGGTGAACGGATCTGCGGATATTCCTGTCGGTAATTGTACGGAACTTGGGAAGGTTATTGTTGATTTAAAGGATTTGAAAGCGCCGGCCCGGTATAACCTGGAAGTCCGTATTGATAGTGAATCCCTGCGGGAAGAAGAATATGCCGAAGCGGTCAATGACTGGGATTTCTGGGTATATCCTTCCGCGCCTGAGATTGAGAAAGGAGCTATATTCGTTACGGATACATTTGACAGCAAAACATTGCAAATACTTAAAAACGGCGGAAACGTATTGATTACGGCGGCCGGAAAAATCCGTTTCGGCAAAGATATTGTACAATATTTTACGCCCGCATTCTGGAATACATCTTGGTTTAAGATGCGTCCGCCTCACACGACGGGGATCCTGGTGAATGAATATCATCCGGTTTTTGACGCATTTCCGACGGAATATCACAGCAACCTGCAATGGTGGGAATTGCTTAACAGGCAACAAGTTATGCAGTTTACCGGATTCCCGGACGATTTTCAGCCGCTTGTACAGGGTATTGATACCTGGTTTATCAGCCGTAAGGCAGGGATGATGTTCGAAGCGAATGTGCTGAACGGAAAACTGATCATGACCAGTATGGATATCACAAGTGATCCGGATAAACGAATCGTGGCGCGTCAGCTTTATAAATCCGTGTTGGATTATATGCGGTCGGATCGGTTCCGGCCCGCTTCTACATTGGATGCCGGACTTATCGGTTCGTTGTTTACGGAAGATGCTCCCAAAGTGGATATGTTTACGAAAGATTCGCCGGATGAGTTGAAACCGGTGAGGGTAACCGTAAAGCCTAAAGATGCATATTATTTTACTTTTGACGGCAATAAAGTGTTGGCCGGCTATGAATGCCTGGCCGTAAGCCGGCCCTATTCGGACGAAACAGGGTACGGTTATGATTTTCAGGGTATACCTGAAAAAGATAGTAATAAACCGTTCTTTTTCTCTGTCGCCGTTCCGGACGGCGACTATCAGGTAACCGTCAGGTTCGGTTCGGCGGTAAAAGCCGGTGTGACGACGGTTCGCGGCGAGTCCCGCCGGCTGTTTATGGAAAATATACCTACCCAAAAAGGTGAATTTAAAGAACATACCTTTGTTGTGAATAAGCGCAATACGCTCATTTATCCCGATGGAGCGTGCGTACGGATCAAGCCGCGTGAAAAGAATAAACTGAACTGGGACGATAAGCTGACGTTGGAATTCAACGGGGATGCTCCTGTTGTTTCGGAGGTTTTGATTGAAAAAACGAACAGTGCCGTTACCGTATTTTTATGTGGAAATTCTACGGTCGTGGATCAGGATAATGAGCCCTGGGCCAGTTGGGGCCAGATGATACCCCGTTTTTTTGACGCTCCCGTTAGTTTTGCCAATTATGCCGAATCCGGTGAATCCGCCAATTCCTTCATTGCGGCCGGACGTCTGAAAAAATTGCTTACACAAATGAAGGCAGGTGATTATATCTTTGTTGAGTTCGGGCATAACGACCAGAAACAGAAGGGCGAAGGTAAAGGCGCTTATACTTCTTTTACCGAAAGCCTCCGGGTCTTTATACGTGAATCGCGTGCGCGTGGTGCATATCCGGTTTTTGTAACCCCAACCCAGCGGCGTAGTTTTGATGAAAAAGGAAGGATTAAGGATACGCATGAAGATTATCCCGATGCGATGCGCCGGCTGGCTGCGGAAGAAAATATACCTTTGGTCGATCTGCATGCGATGACGCGCACACTATATGAAGCGCTGGGTGTTGAAGGATCTAAAAAAGCCTTTGTTCATTATCCTGCAAATACCTGGCCGGGCCAGACGAAGGTATTGGAAGATAATACACATTTCAATCCTTACGGCGCATATCAGATAGCGAAATGTGTGATTACAGGATTACGCAATCTGCAACGACAAGGTTATCAACTTGATTTTATGGAATACCTGAATCCTGATTTCATTCCTTACAGTCCGTCTATGCCGGATCCGGTAAAATTATTCAAATGGAATCCGAGCCCTTTTGCGGAAATGGAACAGCCGGACGGAAATTAAGAGCGCGCAACGTTTTTTTTGTACTGTGTAAATTTATGATGAAGTTTATGATGAAATATACACTATTGATATTCGCCTTGTCGTGCACTATATGCAGTTGTACGGATACACAACAGGATTTACCGTCTTTTGAATGGATGGAAGAGTCGGAGCGTCCCGATGTTGCATGGATCAGTCAGGTAGGCGCAAAAACGTTTCCGGAGAAAAGAATCTATTCCGTAAATGACTATCATGCGGTTGGCGATGGCGTCACTTTTTCCGGAGGTGCCATCCAGCAAGCGATTGATGCATGTCATGAATCGGGAGGAGGGACGGTAACCTTTAATTCCGGAAAATACCTTACCGGTGCTTTGTTTGTAAAAAGCGGAGTCAATCTCCGGATAGATAAAGATGTTACGTTGATTGCCACCGCCGACAGTACGGCTTATCCGGATATACAGACGCGTGTAGCGGGTATTGAGATGATATGGCCCGCGGCGGTTATTAATGTGATTGATCAGCATAATGCGGCTGTTAGCGGCGGCGGACTGATTGATTGTCAGGGCGAAGTATGGTGGGATAAGTATTGGGCGATGCGTAAAGATTATGAACAACGCGGTTTGCGCTGGATCATAGATTACGATTGTAAGCGTGTGCGCGGACTGCTTGTATCCAACAGTTCGGATGTTACATTGCGTGATTTTACGATGATGCGCAGCGGTTTCTGGGCTATCCACATTGTGTATTCCGGTCATTGCACGGTTGACGGCGTAACGATCCGTAATAACGTGGATGGGAAACACGGCCCGAGTACGGACGGAATAGATATTGATTCGTCGGATCGCATCCTGATAGAAAATTGTACTGTCGATTGTAATGACGATAATATATGCCTGAAAGCGGGTCGTGATGCCGACGGATTGCGTGTGAACCGTCCGACGGAATATGTTGTGATACGGAATTGTACCTCGTTGAAAGGTGCCGGTCTAATCACCTGCGGAAGTGAAACATCGGGAGGAATACGGCATGTTGTAGGATATAACCTGAAAGCGCACGGGACTTCCAATCTGTTACGCATCAAGTCTGCGCTTAACAGAGGGGGTGTTGTGGAACATGTTTATGTGACGGATGTCGCCGCCGATAGTGTGAAAACCGTATTTTCCGTCGACCTGAATTGGAATCCCAGTTATAGCTATTCTACGCTTCCGCCCGAATATGAAGGGCGGGAAATACCTGCCCACTGGCATACCATGCTTACCAGAGTGGAGCCGGAAGAAAGAGGTTTTCCGCGTTTCAGAAAAATATACGCGTCGAATATTAAATCGGCGAATACCGGAACGCTTATCAGTGCATCCGGATGGAACGAATCTCTTAAAATAGAAGATATGGGTATGTATAATGTTGTAGCCGATGCTAAATCGGGAGGCCGTATAAGGTTTTCGGATCATTTCCGGTTGCAAAATATTCGATTAAAAACGGATCATAAGATTGTCTTTGAAAATAATACCGGATTGAAAAAGGATATAGCATATACGGATTTCTAACTTCCCGCGGAATCCGTATCCGCACCGGTCTTGCATTTTGTAATTTATCATAAATAAATTATATTTGTCCCACACTAATTAAAGTTGTGAGATAGATAAGTATGACTGTTGATATGGAAGAAAGGAATCGCTTCGTAAAGAAAAATACACGAATAGATGTTGCGGATGTTTTGCGCGGGTTTGCCGTGATGGGTATTATTATTTTGCATAGTGTCGAACATTTTAATTTTTATCGTTATCCGCCTGATGTTCCGTTTGAATGGATGAAGTTTACGGATAAGGCTGTTTGGGACGGATTGTTTTTCACTTTTGGCGGCAAGGCTTATGCTATTTTTGCCTTGCTTTTCGGATTCAGTTTTTTTATCCAGGATGATAATGAAAGTCGCCGGGGAGGTGATTTCCGGCTGCGTTTTCTGTGGCGTCTTGTGCTGCTTTTTCTGCTCGGACAGCTTAATGCCGCATTTTTTACGGCCGAAATACTGACGATGTATGCGATGGTTGGCATTGTGCTGCCTTTGTGTTGCAGGATGAATAACAAACTATTGATCACGGTAATCATTATCTGTTTGTTGCAGCCGTTAGACCTTGCGAATGTGGTGTATGCATTATTCAATCCGGATTATGTCGCTGCCGCCGCCGACGGTGGAATCAAGTATTGGGAGGCAGCGTTCAAAGCGCAGTCGGAGGCTTCTTTCATAGAAATGGTGAAGGTAAACCTGTATGAAGGCCAACTGGCTTCGCTGACATGGGCTTGGGAACACGGGCGTATTTTTCAGACTGCCGGATTATTCCTTGCCGGATTGTGGGTCGGGCGCAGAAAACTGTTTGTGAATACCGGTAATCATGAAACCTGTTGGCTTCGTTTTCTCCTTTTCGGCTTATTGCTGTTTTTCCCATTGAAAGGATTACACGATATGATGCCGGATTATATTTCGCGTCCCGAACTATTGCAACCTCTTCAACGTATTCTGCAATCACTTGCAAACTTTGGCTTTATGACGGCTATGGTTACAGGTATCATCCTGGTCTATTACCGGAGCCGTAATACCTCGTGGTTCATGTGGCTTGCGCCGTACGGCAAGATGAGCCTGACGAACTACCTGACACAATCCATGATCGGCTCGCTATTCTTTTATCATTGGGGAGTTTATCTGCATATCGGAATTACGTACAGTTTTTTGTTCGGGATAGCCTTGTTTGTGGTTCAGCTCACTTTTTGTACCGTTTGGATGAAATATTTTTCCCACGGCCCGTTCGAAGGTTTGTGGAAACGCCTGACATGGATAGGCGTTAAAAGGTCGTAAGAAAAAAGGATGTTTTGATTTTTTATTTGCCAATCCGTGAAACGGCATATAGCGGATAAACTTTGACGTTTTGGTAGGTTCCGAAATTTTCCATTGAACAGCGGATGCCATACTGATAATTCTTTTCGGACAGAAACTGAAACATACTTTGCATAGCCCCTTTCGTACCCGATTTCACTTCGAGGGGAACAATATCAGTATTACACTGTACTACATAATCCACTTCGGCAGAACTCCCTGGTTTTTCGCGTTGCCAATAGTAAAGTTGTGTGGGATATGTACATGGCGCCGACTTCAACAATTCCAAACCTACGAACAATTCGGCCAAAGCGCCTTTGTTTACCTGTTCCAGACTTTCAGGGCTAAGTAGTTGGCCTAAATTCAAACGCAAAAAACGCTGGTATATTCCGGTATCCATGGGAAGGTACTTGCGGTGTTTGATATTCATTTCGGCAGCCAGTGGCAGCCCATTGGCCGATGTATGTGTGACAGGATAAATAATCCCCGCCAATTCCAATAATTCCGTGCTTTCTTTTATTTGTAAACGGTTGGCATGTTGCGAAGCATGGGAATAAGTGAACTTTCCTCCTGTTTGCCGGATGACGGACGAAAATACTTCGCGCAGACGCGATGAAGGTACACGGTCTTTGTATTTAGAAAAATCGTCATACAACGAAAGCATTAAATCGTCCAACACTTGTTGACATTCGAGCATCGTTCCGCCGGAAGCGTGCGTAGCCACCACTTCGGGCATTCCTCCAATAAGCATAAAGCGTACCAATTCCTGTATATATCTGTTGTGAACCGCTTCGGAAAACGGTTTTTCAGGTGAAGCGTTTTGCAAGGCATCAGCAAGCATGACCAACCCTGTCGCACGTAAATATTCATCATACGAAAAAGGATACAGGAACATGGAACGGATGCGCCCCACACCAAACGAGGGTAGTTCCTGCAAAGCAAACTCCAACAATGATCCGGCGGCAATCACGTGTAATTCGGGGTATTCTTCGTAAAAATAACGCAATGAAGAAATAGCAGAAATACAATCCTGAATTTCGTCCAAAAACAACAGTGTACACCCTGCAACAATTGGTTTACCGTATATGGTAGAGAGGTCATCACATATCCGTTTGGGATCAGATGTTCTTTCAAAGACCTCGTTTACATTATATTTCAGATTATCTCTTTCAAAATTGATTTCCACAAAAGAATCAAATTGTTTACTCAATTCCCTTACGGTTGAAGACTTCCCTACTTGTCGTGCGCCCCTTAGCAATATGGGTTTTCGTTTTGCATCTTCTTTCCACTTCAACAAATAGCTATCAATGGTCCGTATTAAATATTCGCCGCTCATAAATCGTAAAAATCAGGTAATTATTTTCCTGCAAATATAATACTTAATTTTAATATACGATATGGATAAAAGAAATATTTTTTGTTTTTAATACCCAATATGAATGAATAAAGTTCGTTTTTAATACTCAATAATGCATTTTATTCTGCCAATTGTTTTACAATCTTGTCGCTTTTATCCGGACTTCAGCTATCAACTGACGTACCGGAAGATCAAAAGGTCACCGTTATGAGGCACCGGCAAATTTTGAATATATACACAGGGATAATTCTTGCTTTTGATGCGGTTATATATATTAAATATGTTATCTTTGTTCCATTATTTTAACTTTAAAATACAATGGAAACAAGACGTAATTTTCTGAAAAAGGCGGCATTCGCAGGAGTTGGTATGGCGGTGATACCTGATATTGCCGAAGCAGTGGTAAATAAGCAACAGTCAGTACATGCTAACAAGATCACATTGAAAAAGGATCCGGTGATTCTTTTTCAGGGCGATTCCATTACGGACTGCGGCCGCAAAAGAGATTCGATCACATGTAATAATACGGATCAGTTAGGAATGGGTTATGCGCTTTTTACCGCTACTTCCATTTTGAATAAACAAGCAGATAAACAACCTAAGATCTATAACCGCGGTATAAGCGGAAACAAAGTGTTTCAGTTGCGCGAACGTTGGGAAATAGATACTTTGTCTTTTATGCCGGATGTGTTGAGTATTCTGATCGGCGTGAATGATTACTGGCATACGCTGAACGGTAGTTATAAAGGTACTGTTGAGGTATATGAGAACGATCTTCGTAATTTGTTGAGATATACGAAGGAAAAGTTACCGAAAATACAGTTGGTGCTTTGTGAACCGTTTGTATTGACCGCAGGGTCGGCTATTAGTGACAGTGCGTGGTTCCCGATGTTTGATGCTTACAGGACATCGCTTCAAAAGCTGACCGGAGAGTTTGACGCCGTATTCGTACCTTTTCAGTCGGCATTTGATGAAGCTTTGAAAATCGCTCCGACATCGTACTGGGCGGCTGACGGAGTACATCCCGATCTTCCGGGACGTCAGTTGATGGCTGAAGTCTGGATGAAAGCGACGGGATTATAAATACTCGTTATCCCTGCATAGGATCTTGATGACTTCTTCGGGTGTTTTTGCTACCTGCCACAGGCATGCCTGTTCCGGACGGATGAATTTCTCCCGGGTTGCCCGGCCGAGCATTTCGAGTAGCGGGTCGTAATAGTTGTTGGTGTTTAAGACGATGACCGGTTTTTGGTATAGCCCTAACTGACGCCAGGTGATGATTTCAAGTAATTCTTCAAGTGTGCCGTATCCGCCGGGGAGGGCTATGGCGGCATCGGACAGGTTCGCCATCAGTTGTTTTCGCTCGTGCATGGTTTCGGTCCGGATAAGTTCCGTTAATCCGTTGTGACACCATCCGTTTTCTATCATAAAATGAGGAATTATACCTGTTACGGCGCCGCCGGCTTTGATTGTTGCATCCGAAACGATCCGCATCAGTCCGATGCTTCCGGCTCCGTTAATTACGTGTATATTGCGCTGTCCCAGCAAAGTGCCTAACTTTTCGGCGTCTTTCACATAAACAGTATCAATACCGGCGCTTGAAGCGCAATATATGCAAACGGATTGTATCATATTTTTCATCATAAGGAGGATAAAAATACATATTTTACGCGCATCATCCCATATTTCCGCTGATCAGGTCAAGAAGTTCATTTGTAATGGCTTGTTGACGTGATTTGTTGTACTCGATCGTTAGTTCGGAAACAAGGTCGTCCGCATTATCCGTCGCCGTCTGCATCGCGATCATACGGGCGGCGTGTTCGGAAGCGTTTGAGTCTAAAAGCATCGTGTATAACCGTAGTTTGATACTTTTGGGAATAACCACGCGGAGAATTTCCTCGCGCGACGGTTCGAAGATATATCCGGTATTTGCATGACTATCCGGATTTTCTTTTGGGGGGAGTATGACCGGCAGTAAAGTTTCGTTGATAAGCTCCTGTGAACCTGCGCTTTTGAAATGATGGTAGATGATGTCCGCGCGGTCTATCTCGCCACGCTCGAATTGCGTGATTAAGGATCCGGCAAAATCTGCGATTGTATGATAATCCGATTTGCCGGCCAGATTTTCGAAATTTTGGGTGATGGTTATATCTGTTTTTCTGACTGCGTCATATACTTTCCTGCCGATCGTATAGATGAAAATATGATCGACGGATCGTGATTTTCTGTATGCTGCGATCGTTTTCTGTAACTCACGTACTATATTGGAATTAAAAGCTCCGCAAAGGGAAGAATCGGATGAGAATGCAACGATAGCTATATTCTTAACGGGGCGTTCCCGGCTCAACATACTTGCATCGTCTCCGGTCAATAGTGATTCCATTATGTGATGTAACGCTTCCGAATACGGTAACATGTTTGATATGACACTTTCGGCTTTATGTAGTTTGGAAGATGCTACCATCTTCATGGCCGATGTCGTTTTCCGGGTGCTTGCAATAGAATTAATCCGTTTTTTTATTTCCTTGAGTGCCGCCATAAAAGTTTCAGGATTTACTGTCTCCGACTATTTTTGCGGCACATGCCTCAATGGCAGCGGCTACGTTGTCATCAAAAAAACCTTTCCGCAGAGGTTCCAGTATATCCTCCTGATGGCTGCTTCTTAAAAGATGCAGGAAGGTTTGTTCAAATTCATGTACTTTATTTACTTCTATATTTCTGAGAAGTCCGTGTGTGCCGCAATAAAGGACTGCTACCTGTTCTTCAACAACCATGGGCGCGTATTGTTCCTGAATAAGTAATCGCGTATTCTTTTGTCCCTTGTCTATCGTAAATGCGGTGACTTTATCCAAATCACTACCGAATTTTGTAAAAGCCTCCAGTTCACGGTATTGAGCCTGGTCTATTTTCAATGTTCCGGCTACCTGTTTCATTGCTTTTATCTGTGCGCTTCCTCCTACGCGCGATACGGAAATACCTACATTAATAGCCGGACGTATACCCTGATTGAATAAGTCGTTTTCAAGGAATATTTGTCCGTCGGTAATGGATATTACATTTGTCGGGATATAAGCCGATACGTCGCCTGCCTGTGTTTCAATGAGGGGAAGCGCTGTGAGGGAACCTCCGCCTTTCACTTTACCTTTCAGACTATCAGGCAGATCATTCATGTTTTCGGCAACATCCTGTTGGTCTATTATTTTGGCGGCACGTTCCAGCAGTCTTGAATGAAGATAGAATATATCGCCCGGGTATGCTTCACGGCCCGACGGACGGCGTAATACAAGGGATACCTCGCGGTAAGATACGGCTTGTTTGGATAAATCATCGTAGACGACAAGCGCATGACGTCCGGTATCGCGGAAATATTCGCCGATCGCAGCGCCGGCGAAAGGCGCAAAGTATTGCAATGCCGCCGGATCGGAGGCTGTGGCTGCCACCACAATGGTATAGTCCATGGCTCCCTTTTCGTGCAGTGTATTTACAACAGATGCAACGGTAGAGCCTTTTTGTCCTACGGCAACATAAATGCAGTAGACCGGATCTCCTTTCTCAAAATTGGAACGTTGGTTGATGATTGTATCAATCGCAATAGCCGTTTTACCGGTTTGACGGTCTCCGATGATTAATTCACGCTGCCCCCTGCCGATAGGTATCATGGCGTCAATCGCTTTAATACCCGTTTGTAACGGTTGATTTACCGGTTGACGGAATATCACTTCGGGCGCTTTTCGTTCGAGCGGCATCCGGAAGCGTTCCCCTTCAATCAGCCCTTTGCCGTCGAGCGCTTCACCCAACGGATCAATGACGCGTCCGAGCATACCTTCTCCTACGTCAATCGAAGTGATTTCTTTCGTTCGTTTTACCGAAAAACCTTCTTTGATCTTGTTCGTAGGTCCCAGCAGAACGGCTCCGACATTATCTTCTTCCAGGTTCATAACGACTCCCTTGATACCGTTTTCAAATTCCAGCAATTCATTTGCTTCGGCATTGTGCAATCCGTAGATGCGTACAACTCCGTCACTGACCTGTAAAACCGTACCGACTTCGTCATATGACATTCTGACGTTTATTTTGTCAAGCTGCATCTTGAGCACTTCGGAAACTTCACTTATTTTTATATTGTCTGTCATCATACTAATATATTCGTTTCTGTATCTATCGTACTAACTGCTAAATAATAGATTTGTTTATTTGTGCCAAACGCCTGCCGATCTGGTTAAGTTGTCCTTTTACCGAAGCATCTATGCGGATGTCATTCAACTGGAAAATAAATCCGTCGTCTATGGAAGGGTCTATCCGGGTCGAAAATTCCACTTTTCCGTGTGTCCGTTGCTCCGTCAGATACCGGATCCGTTCAATCGCCTTACCCGGCACTTTTTTTGCGGAAATAAGATGAACAACGCTGATTTTTTTCTTTTGACGATAAAGTACCTGATAGCTCAGGGATATCATTAGCAGCGCATTGCCTCTGTGGTTGGTCATGACGAGGTCTATAAAGTCAAGATACGATTGTTCCGGATTTTTGCCCGTTGCGTTTTTTAACAGGTTTAGTTTTTCCCCCACGGAAATCATGGGGGATCTTAAACTTTCCCTGAATTCCGGCATTTTGCGCAACAGTGTTTCCAGGATTTGCATTCTGTGATACAGAAGCGCCTCTTCACCCATGTCTGACGCATGAAAATAGAGAGCTTTAGCGTATCTTTTGGATATTAACCCTTCATCCATTATTTCGATAATATTTACGTATTAATTCTTCAGTTTTTTGCAATATTGAGATCTTCAATTTCGTCAAGAAACTGTGAAATCAATTGGTCATGCTTTTCCGTATTGTCAAGTTGATGCCGTAGTATTTTTTCCGCAATATCAACGGATAGCGCCGCAACCTGGGAACGAATTTCTCCGATAGCCCTTTGCTTTTGCATTTCAATCAGTCTTAGTGCTTCATCAAGTTTCTGTTTCCCTAATGCGGATGCTTCTTCTTTTGCTTTCTGCATAATCTGGCCGGCATCAGCCGTCGCCTGTCTGATGATTTCTGTCTGCCGCTTTTTGGCGTCTTCGATTAGCTCTTCGGATTTCTGTTTGATACTTTCCAATGTACGGTTGGCTTCGTCAGCGTTGGTAAGGGATTGTTGTATGTATTCCTGCCGTTCATCAACCATCTTGGTGATGACAGGAAATCCGAATTTGGCCAATATGCCGAATACAATGGCAAATGACAATACCATCCAGAATATAAGCCCGAGATCAGGTGTTAATAACGACATATTATTTTTTCTTTTTTATCCCAGGGCCATCAGGCAGACTACAATTGCAAATAGTGCGGCGCCCTCGATCAATGCGGCAACAATGATCATCGACATACGGATATCGCTGGCGGCTTCCGGTTGGCGGGCAATGGCTTCCATAGCGCTGGCGCCGATTTTTCCGATACCTAAACCGGCTCCGACTACTACGATCGCCGCACCTATAGGAGCAGCCAGAGGACCAAAACTTGCTGTTGCTTGTAGCAGAATGTTTAACAGTGTCATAATTTTAAATGTATTAAGTTAGTAATTTGCGTTTTATGTTGTTTTTATGTTATTGTTGATTTTAGTTGCTTTTTCGTCATGACTGCCTTCCTGGCGTGAAAGTCCGATAAATACGGCAGACAACATGGTGAAAACGTATGCCTGAATATAAGCGACCAGCATTTCCAGAAAGCTCATAAATACGGATAACACGACGGAAAAGATCGTCATCCCCGTATTCATTGCCGCACCCATTCTGACCGTTATGAAAATAAGGCATGTCAGCGCCAGGATGACGGCATGTCCTGCTGTTATGTTGGCAAAAAGACGGATTGTCAATGCAAAAGGTTTGGATATGACTCCGAATAGTTCGATGACAGGCATTAAGGGTATGGGCACTTTCATCCATAAAGGTACATCCGGCCAGCCTATTTCTTTCCAGTATTCTTTGTTGCCGAACAGATTGATAGCCAGCATGGTGCATAATGCCAGCACAAGCGTTACGGATATATTTCCGGTAACGTTTGCGCCTCCGGGAAAGAGGGGTATAAGCCCCATCAGGTTATTGATAAAAATAAAGAAAAAAGCCGTCAGCAGGTACGGAGAATAGCGGGCGTAATCTTTGCCGATGCTTTTTCGTATGATATCATTTTCGACACTCATCACTAACATTTCTATCGCACCTACAAATCCTCCGGGTACGGCATGCGCGGGTCTCCGTTTATACCAGCGTGCGACGGATAAAAACAGAATGAGCATGATTGCTGAGTTTACAACGATAGCAAACGCTATTTTGGTAAGGGATAAATCAACCGGCCGGATCTCTTTTCCCGCACTGTTTAATTCTACTATTTTTCCTGCGTATTTTCCTTCTTCCGATATGAAAAAACCTTTGTATTTATCGCCATGATCTACGCGCGAAGAAGAAAACAGGTGGAAGCCGCTGTTTGAAGAATATATGATAACAGGCAGATATACGGAGATATGATGATCTTTGATGGTGGTTATATGCCACCAGTATGCGTCTTGTATATGATCGAATATAATTTCTCTCGGACGGATATTACCGTCGGATGCTTCGGATGCGGAAATCTTTGTATTGACGAGCAACATCATCAGAAAGATAAAGAGCCACGTTGTATGTTTATGTATTCTTATTTGCATCTTTGAGGCGTTTTGTTTCTATTTTGTGTAGCTTATCGATATTATAAAGTATGAAAAATTTCAGGCACATGAAAAATATGTAAAAAACACTGAAAGTAATCAGTACGGTATGTTCTTGTACATCAAGGAAATAGTAGTAACAGGACATCAGGAGAAATGAGAGTAACATTTGTGCAACATTAAACAGCATAAGCCTTGCAATGGCGCGTCCCGGATGTAACCTCTTACGTTTCATGCGCGACAGCACAAGCAATACACTGGTTCCCAATAACAGAAAATACAGGGGTATAAATAGCAGATAGTTTGTATAATGAGAAGGATATACCAAACGGATAAATCCCATTTCCAGTATGCCGAAAATTAAAATGCCGAAAATAACGAGTTTTCTGGTTTCTTTTGCCCTGTATGCCCTTTCCATGTTTCTAATCGTTTGGTTCTGGTGTTTGTTCGATACATACTGTAATCCTGTCGTCTTTCACTTCTACAAGTCCGCTTTGCACGGGAATCGTTTTTTTTTCACTGTCGGAAGCATAACAAATAATATTTCCTTTTATTAAAGTGGATATGATAGGGGCGTGTAGCGGATATACGGAAAAAGAGCCTGCTTCTCCCGGGAACGTCACATGTGCAACATTTCCGTCGAATACCGTACCGGCCGGAGAAAGAATTGTCATTTTTATCATTGTATATCTGTTTATTTTGTTATTTCATCTGACTTTTTAATTTGTCGGCTTTTTTAATGGCATCTTCGATGGTACCGACATTCAGAAACGCCTGTTCCGGTAGTTCATCGACTTCGCCGTCAAGGATCATGCGGAATCCTTTGATCGTATCTTCGATAGAAACCATTGCTCCCGGAACTCCCGTGAATTGTTCGGCAACAAAAAAAGGTTGTGAAAGAAAACGTTGTACGCGCCGCGCACGGTTTACCGTTATCCGGTCCTCGTCGGAAAGTTCTTCCATACCGAGTATGGAAATGATATCCTGTAACTCTTTATTGCGCTGAAGGATTTGTTTTATTCTTTGCGCCGTGTCGTAGTGTTCTTTTCCCACAATGTTGGGGTCCAGAATACGTGATGTCGATTCAAGCGGATCAACAGCCGGGTAAATACCCAGTTCCGTAATTTTACGGCTTAACACAGTCGTCGCGTCAAGGTATGAAAAGGTGGTAGCCGGAGCCGGATCCGTCAGGTCGTCAGCCGGAACATATACTGCCTGTACGGAGGTGATAGAGCCGTTTTTAGTGGAAGTGATTCTTTCCTGCAAGGCGCCCATTTCGGTGGCAAGCGTGGGTTGGTATCCCACGGCAGACGGCATTCTTCCCAAAAGGGCGGATACTTCGCTTCCCGCTTGTGTGAAACGGAAAATATTGTCGATAAAAAACAGAATATCTTTAGAGCCGCCATCGGCATCACGGAACGACTCTGCCATGGTTAGTCCGGATAATGCCACCGAAGCGCGCGCTCCCGGAGGTTCATTCATCTGTCCGAAGATCAACGTGGCCTGGGACTTCTTCAGTTCATCATAATCAATTTTTGATAAATCCCAGTTGCCTTTTTCCATGGATTCTTCAAATGCTTTTCCGTAGCGTATTACACCGGATTCTATCATTTCACGAAGCAGGTCATTGCCTTCACGTGTACGTTCGCCGACACCTGCAAATACGGAAAATCCGTTGTGCCGTTTTGCAATATTATTGATCAGTTCTTTTATAAGCACGGTTTTGCCGACACCGGCGCCGCCGAATAATCCGATTTTCCCCCCTTTAAGGTAAGGTTCGAGCAAGTCTATGACCTTGATGCCGGTGAAGAGAATTTCCTGTTTGGTAGAAAGGTCTTCAAATTTGGGCGCCTCTCTGTGTATGGGCAGCGTATGGGTTTTGTCCAACGGTTTCATTCCGTCGATCGTGTCGCCTATCACATTCAGTAATCGTCCTTTTGTCTGTTCGCCGACCGGCATACTGATAGGGGCATAATCGGATATGGCTTCCATACCGCGGTATAGCCCATCCGTAGAGTCCATTGCTACCGAGCGTACACAGTTCTCTCCGATATGTTGTTGTATTTCAGCGATTAAGACACGACCGTCCGGACGGGGTATTTTTATCGCATCATGAATAGACGGTAAAGCGATTTTTCCGGCATCATCTTCATTCGTTTCGAAACTAATGTCAATAACCGGCCCTATGATCTGGGATATATGTCCTTTTATTTCCTGTTGCATAATTGTAATTTTTCTGTGCAAAGATAAACTTTATTTGTCAATCAGAGCATATTCTTTTTCTCCGTATATGTATTCTTTTCTACTTTATGTTAAAAAATCCGGCATTTTATAGGGCCTTTTTAATCCGAACGATTTTTTATAGCTGAAATTGTGATTTTCATTCATTCTGTTTTAAATTATTATTTATTAGACAATAAGATGTGCTCCTGCGGAAGAAGGCCTGCTTGTTTTGTCTTATGCTTGTTTTAATTTCAATAAAAAAGATTATCTTTGCGGCGGTTTTTTAACAGGGGATTAAAGTTATGAGTAATCGATTTACGGAATACAACGCATTTGACTTATCGGAAGTTAATAAAAAGGTGTTGAAGAAGTGGAAAGAAGGAAATGTTTTCCACAAGAGTCTGGGTATCCGGAAAGACGCTCCTTCGTTTATTTTTTACGAAGGTCCGCCGTCGGCCAACGGTATGCCTGGTATTCATCATGTGATTGCTCGTTCTATTAAAGATATATTTTGTCGTTACAAGACGATGAAAGGTTTTTTGGTTGAGCGTAAGGCCGGCTGGGATACACATGGTTTGCCGGTTGAGCTTGGCGTAGAAAAAAAACTGGGTATAACAAAAGAAGACATCGGTAAGAAGATATCGGTTGCCGATTATAATAAGGAGTGCCGCAAAGATGTCATGAAGTTCACCAAAGAATGGGAAGAACTGACGGAGAAAATGGGTTACTGGGTAGATATGGATCATCCTTATATCACTTTTGATAACCGTTATATCGAATCTTTGTGGTTTTTACTCAAAGAACTTTATGAGAAAAAATTGTTATATAAGGGATATACCATCCAACCTTATTCTCCTGCTGCGGGAACGGGATTGAGTACGCATGAACTGAATCAGCCGGGATGCTACCGGGATGTGAAAGATACGACCGTTACGGCTCTTTTTAAGATGAAGAATCCGAAACCGGAAATGACGGGGTGGGGGATACCTTACTTTATTGCCTGGACAACAACCCCTTGGACTTTACCTTCTAACACCGCGTTGTGTGTGGGTCCTACTATACAATATGCAGTTGTCCGGACTTATAATCCTTACAGCGGAGAACCCATAACAATCGTACTGGCAAAAGATTTGATACCGGCTCATTTCAGTGTAAAAGCTGAAGGCATGGCGTTGGAAGATTACAAAGCCGGAGATAAAGCGGTGCCCTATGAAGTGGTTGCCGAATATCAGGGTAAAGAGCTGGTTGGAATGGAGTATGAGCAACTGATACCCTGGTTTTATCCCGGCGAAGGCGCATTTCGTGTTATTTCGGGAGATTACGTGACGACGGAAGACGGTACGGGTATTGTACATATAGCTCCTACATTCGGGGCTGACGATGCGCGTGTGGCAAAGAGTTTCAACGTGCCGCCCGTTCAATTAACGGACAAAGCGGGTAATCTTCGTCCGGCGGTTGACCTGAAAGGACGCTTTTACCGTTTGGAAGACTTGGATGAAGCATATATTCAATCGAGTGTAAATGTTGACTTATATAAGAATTTTGCCGGACGTTTTGTGAAAAATGAATACGAACCGGAGCCGGACGGCAAAAACGAGACGCTTGATATTGATTTGAGTGTCATGCTTAAGCAACAGGGGCTTGCGTTCAGAATAGAAAAACATATCCATAATTATCCGCACTGCTGGCGTACGGATAAACCGATCCTGTATTATCCGCTGGATAGCTGGTTTGTGAGGACTACGGCTTGTCGGGAACGGATGATAGCGTTGAACAATACCATTAATTGGAAACCGCAAAGTACCGGTACCGGGCGTTTCGGCAAATGGTTGGAGAATCTGCAGGATTGGAACCTGAGCCGTAGCCGTTATTGGGGAACTCCGCTTCCGGTATGGCGTACGTACGACGGAGGAGAAGAAATATGTGTAGGTTCGGTTGAAGAATTATATAATGAAATAGAGAAATCGGTTGCCGCCGGCGTGATGAAAAGTAATCCTTATAAAGAGATCGGGTTTGTACCCGGCGATTATTCGGAAGAAAATTATAATAAGATAGATCTTCACCGTCCTTATGTGGACGATATAGTGCTGGTTGCCGGCAACGGTGAACCGATGAAACGCGAAACAGACCTGATTGATGTTTGGTTTGATTCGGGAGCAATGCCTTATGCGCAGATACATTATCCGTTTGAAAGTAAGGAAATGCTGGATAATCGTGTTGTCTTTCCGGCGGATTTTATTGCAGAAGGAGTAGACCAGACGCGTGGGTGGTTTTTTACACTGCATGCGTTGGGAAGTATGATATTTGATAGCGTGGCATTTAAAAATGTTGTCTCCAACGGCCTTGTCCTTGATAAGAACGGGAATAAAATGTCCAAACGTCTTGGAAACGGCGTCGATCCATTTGAAACCATAGAGAAATACGGCTCGGATCCGTTACGCTGGTATATGATAACGAATGCTTCTCCGTGGGATAATATTAAATTTGATGTGGACGGTATTGAAGAGATACGCCGTAAATTTTTCGGAACATTGTATAATACCTATTCATTCTTTTCGTTGTATGCCAATGTGGACGGATTTACTTATAGCGAACCGGATGTGCCCCTGAATGAGCGTCCGGAAATAGACCGTTGGATTCTGTCGCTTCTGAATTCGCTGATTAAGGATGTGGACGAATATTATAATACGTACGAACCTACACGTGCGGGGCGTCTTATCTCTGATTTTGTAAACGATCACCTGAGTAACTGGTATGTACGCCTTAACCGCCGTCGTTTCTGGGGAGGGGGTATGACGATCGATAAACTGTCGGCTTATCAGACACTGTATACCTGTCTTGAAACCGTAAGCCGGTTGATAGCTCCGATATCACCGTTTTACTCCGATCAGTTGTTTACCGATCTGGTTTCCGTTACGGGCCGTAATAAGGCTGAATCCGTTCATCTGGCCGATTTCCCGGTATATGATGAGTCGGTGATTAATAATACGCTTGAAGACCGGATGCAGGTTGCGCAGTCAATATCTTCCATGGTGCTGGCGTTACGGCGTAAAGTAAATATAAAAGTTCGCCAACCGCTTCGGGCCATTATGGTACCCGCACTGAATGACGAACAAAAAACAAATATAGAAGCCGTAAAAAATATCGTACTGAATGAGGTAAATGTGAAGGAACTGGATTTTGTGGACAATGCTTCGGGGATTCTGGTAAAAAAAATAAAACCGGATTTCAAAAAGTTAGGGCCGCGTTATGGTAAGGTGATGAAGCAGTTAGCCGTATCCATACAGGATATGTCACAGGATGAGATCGTTTCGTTCGAACAGAACGGCAGATTTACGTTTGACATAGACGGACAGGGCTGCGAAATTCTGCCGGATGATGTGGAAATTGTATCCGAAGATATTCCGGGATGGCTTGTGGCAAATGAAGGAAATCTGACAATTGCTCTTGATATTACCGTGACGGATGATTTGCGGAAAGAAGGTTTGGCGCGTGAACTGGTGAACCGTATACAAAATATACGAAAGAATAACGGACTTGAGATAACGGATAAAATACGTATAAAAATATCTTCTTCCCATGAAACCGATGAAGCTGTCCGGGATTATGCCGGTTATATTAAAAAACAGGTATTGGCGGAGTCGCTTGAAGTTGTTGACGGACAGGTTGATGGCACAGAGTTGGATTTTGACGACTTTAAATTATTCATAAAAATAGAAAAAGTTTAATTGGGATCAGGCGGAATATGTAAAATATATAGTATATTTGAGGTGATATAATATTTTTATTGTTTAATGTAATTATTGGGATCTATGGCAGAAAAAACAAGATATTCGGACGAGGAATTGGAAGAGTTCCGCGCCATTATTTTAGAAAAACTGGATAAGGCGAAACGTGACTATGAGCAATTGCGTGCCGGTGTGACGAACTCGGAGGGAAATGATGTGTCGGATACGTCTCCTACTTTTAAAGTGCTTGAAGAAGGTGCGACGACACTATCGAAAGAAGAGACGGGACGTCTGGCGCAACGTCAGATGAAATTCATCCAGAACCTGCAGGCGGCGCTTGTGCGTATAGAAAATAAAACGTATGGTATATGCCGTGAGACCGGAAAACTTATTCCGAAAGAACGTCTTCGCGCGGTACCTCATGCAACATTAAGTATTGAAGCAAAGGAAAGTGGCATTAAGTAAAACACAGCATAAATGCTTATGGGGAGCGGTATTGGCCGTTTTTCTCCTGTTGATTGTGGACCAGGCTTCCAAGATTTGGATAAAGACGCATATGCAACTTTATGAAAGTATTGAGATTTTTTCGTGGTTCAAAATCTATTTTACCGAGAATCCCGGTATGGCTTTTGGGATTGAAATCGTTGATACGTATATTCTTACCATATTCAGGATTATTGTTGTCAGTTTTCTGGGAGTTTTTATTTATAAACTCATAAAACAGAATTTTGAATTTGGCTTTATTATGTGTTTGTCACTTATATTGGCCGGAGCGCTTGGCAATATAATCGACTGTACATTCTATGGGGTTCTGTTTGATACGAGTTACGGACAAGTGGCAACCTTTATGCCGGAAGGAGGCGGTTACTCGACTTTTCTACATGGGAAAGTAGTTGATATGCTTTATTTTCCGCTTATCAAGACGACATGGCCGTCATGGATGCCTTTTTGGGCAGGTCAGGAACTGATCTTTTTCAGGCCTATTTTTAATATAGCGGATTCGTCTATCTGTGTAAGTGTATTTATATTACTTTTGTTTTACAGACATTCTCTATCGGTAAGTATTAGCGAAAGAAAAAAGGTTCATGACGGATAAATTACGTATATACGCTATTTTAATGTTAATCTGCTTAGCAGCTTCATGTAGCCGGGTACCTAAACATATTATTTCCGAAAAAAAGATGAGGACCGTACTGTATGATATGCAGATTGCCGAAGCCCTTGTTGAGACGGAAAACGAATCTTACGGAACAAATGACGCGAGGCAGGCCGTATATGATGCCGTATTTGCCAAGCATAATATTACACAGGCCGAATATGACTCTTCACTGATGTGGTATGG
>QMCE01000376.1_pt1 | contig 22624 bp, 21 predicted proteins | sample 1821851 | NCBI WGS metagenome assembly QMCE01 (sample SAMN09453174, study PRJNA476694) | Termite gut metagenome, whole genome shotgun sequencing project. | isolation source: worker | host: Odontotermes sp. | place: South Africa:Pretoria | collected 2016-01-28 | reverse complement strand
GCGCAATGCGGTCGTACACCTCGGCCGTCACCGCTCGCGTGCGCTCCAGCACGGCCCCTGAGGGCATATCCACACTGATGATGATAAACCCCTGGTCGGAGGGCGGCATAAACTCCATGCCCACCCGTTGCGGCGAGAGGAACGAGAGATAAAACGAGCCAAACGTAAGCAGAACGGAGAGAACGATAACGATCGTCTTGTGCCCCGTGGCCCAGTTAAGGGCGCGGCGGTAAGCGTTGTCGATGCCGTCGATACCTTTGCCCCAAAAATCCATGAGGTGCTGCAGCGGGTTTTTGGCTGTTCCCACTTTGCGCGGCGGCGTGAGAAAGATAGCGCAGGTCATAGGCACAAAGGTGAGCGAAACCAATAGCGACGCCCCCAGCGAGAAAGAGACGGAGAGAGCCAGATCGTTGAATACCTGCGCTATCATGCCGCCCATCCAAGCCACCGGCACAAAGACCGCCACGGTGGTGAGCGTGGAGGCCACGATAGACATGGCCACCTCGCGCGCGCCGTTTACCGCCGCTTTCGAGCGGCTTTCACCCTGCTCGAGCCGACGGAAGATGGCCTCAAGCACAACGATGGAGTTATCTACCAGCATACCGATGCCCAGCGTGATGCCGCCCAGCGACATCATATTCACCGACATGCCGGCAAAATACATAAACGAGAAGGTGATGATGACCGAAAGCGGTATCGACGCGCCCACCACCAGCGTGGCCCGCACGTGCCGCAAAAACAGCAGCAGCACCACAATGGCCAGCAGCATGCCGCTTACCGCCGTGTCGGCCACCGAGGCGATGGCCATGTTGATGTAATCGGCCGGATCCTGTACGGTAATAAACGTAAGCTCGGGGAATTCGAGACGCAGCGCGTCCAGCTCGCGGTTCATATCGCGCGACATGTTCACCATATTGGAGTTGCTCTGCTTGCTCACCGTCAGCACAAGCCCGGGGGTGTTGCCCAACAGGGCGTAGCCGGTCTGCTCGCGGTTCACCTCGCGTACGCTCGCGATATCGCGCAAATAAACCGTGGATCCGCGCGCCGTTGTAACAGGCAGCCCGGCGATCTCCTCAAGCGAGGAGAATTCGGCGTCCACCTTGATGGTGAGGTTGCGCCCCGAATCTTCCACCGAGCCGGAGGGCGCCGCGATATTCTCGCCGGCTAGCAACGCGGCGATCTGCGCCTCCGAGATGCCCAGCCCCCGGATGCGGTCTTCGATAAGCTCTACGACAATTTCCTGCTCGATGCCGCCCGAAAGGCTCACCGACGCCACCCCCGGCAGCCGCTCGAGCCGGTTGAGGATCTTATCTTCCACCTTGTTTCTCAGCGCGATAAGGTCGTCCGTCTCCGACGCCACGCCGAGGTAGACGCCGGACGACATGTCGTTGATATCCATTTTGAGCACCATCGGCTCGTCGGCGTCCTCGGGCAGCATCCCCGTCACCATGCCCAGCGCCTCGCGCATATCGATGGCGGCCATATCGAGATCGACGTCGGTATCGAACTGCATGAGGACAATGGATTGCCCCTCCGACGAGATGCTCTGCATCGTATCCAGCCCGTTGATGGTGGCCATCACTCGCTCTACAGGCTGAGTGACAAGGTTTTGGATCTGCTCGGGCGAGGCGCCGTCGTAGGTGGTCATCACCAGCGCGATGGGAATATTCATATTGGGCAGAAGATCCATGCTCAGGTTGAGAAGGCTCATGCCGCCAAACGCGACAAAAATAAGCAGAATCATAATGGTGGTAACGGGGCGCCGAACCGCCAGTTTTGTCATAACAAACTCCGTTTCACCGAATTTGGGCGGCGAAAATGCCGCCCAAATCCGATCGTGTAGGATATGTTCCGCAATTGCGGCGAAAAACGGTTAAAACCGTTCTCTGCCGGGCTTACCCGATACGCTGGCCGTTGCGGGATACGATATTCACCGGCGTATCGGCATACAGGTATTCCTGCCCCACAACAACGACGTCGTCGTCGGGGCCTACACCCGATACAAGCTCCACTTGCGTGCCGGTGGTAAGGCCGGTGGTCACCGGCATTTTTACGGCGACGCCGTCTTTGATAACAAAAACATACTCCGAGGTCTCGTCGCGCAGCACAACGTTTTTATCCACTACAAGGACGCCATCCTTCTGCGCTTCGATAAACGTGACCTGTGAGAACATGCCGGGCTTGATGAGATGGTCGGCGTTGGGCAGCTCGACACGAATGGGGAAGGTGCTGCCGGCGTTGGCCACGGGCGATACGGCGGTCACGGTGCCGGTGAGGGAGCCGCCGCCCTCGAGTGCCTGCAGCGAAACGGCCACGCGGTCGCCCACATGGATCTTATTGATAAGCGTTTCGGAAACGCTTACCTCAACGAGAACGGGATCCATTTGGATAATGGTGAAAGGCATCGAGGCCTGCGACGCCATCTGCCCCACCTCTACATTACGCGCGCTCACCACACCCGAAATGGGGCTGGTAACAATGGCGCGCTCGAGGTTGCTTTGCAGGATAGAAAGCTGCGTCTCGGTGGAGGTGCGCCCGGCCATCGCCGCCAGCACGCCGAACTCGGCTGCCTTGGTGGCCTGCTGCTTGCCGACCTCCACTACCTCTTTATAAGCGTTGTAAGTTTCCTGAGCGTCGCGCAACGTGGCGTCGGCCTGCCTGCGACCGATGCCGGCAATGTCACGGGCGCCGTCGGTTTCCATTTCAAGCGCTTCCAACTCGGTTACCGCGCTCTGGGCCGTCGCCAAATTCTCTTTCAAAGTGTCAAGAGTGGCGGTGAGCGTAGGGTCGCCCGGCTTTGCCGCCAGTGCCGCCTCCGTTTCGACAATGCTTTTTCTGAGGTCGCTGACGGCGTTCTCGGCGTCGTCGAGCATGTCGTCAATTTTCTCCCATGCGTCCTGTGCCTGCGAACGCCGCTCGGCGCCGATGTCGGCGGCATAGCCGGCCTGCCGGATGCCGCTTTCGAACTCCAGCTCGCGCAGACGCTGGTCGGCGCTGCCGTCTATCGCCATTTGCAGCGAATACTGCGCCGACTGTATGCCTACATCCTGCGCGGCCAGCGACGACCTGAGCGTGCGCAGCTGATCCTGCATATCCTTGGCGTCCAGCGTAAAGAGGATGTCACCCTCCTGCACCGTATCGCCGATATCAAAATTGACCGCCGTCACCTCAGCGGCCAGCATCCCCACAACGTTTACCGTCCGGTTCGGCCGCACCTGCCCTATGTAGGTGAGCTCGTTGCGGATAACGGTGGGTGCAAGGTTTGCCACCTCCACCGCCGTGGCGATGATCTCGGGGGCTTCCGGTTCGGCGGGCGGCGCGGCAGCCTGCGCCACCGACATGCATCCCGAAATAAGCAACGCGGCGGCAATACCCAGCGCCAGCACACGCAAGGTTCCTTTCTGCTCTATCAATGGGTGTTCCTCCTGTATCGTTGTGTAATTTTCACACAATGAAAAGTATATCCCGCCGCCCGCCCGCTTGTCAATTGGCTGGGGCGTATTTTAATGTCATCTTAATATATACCCTATGGATGTTGCGCAGATATGAACAATCATGGTTTATTGTCTTTCCCCCAAAGATGGAAGAAAACGCTTTGCGTATTGCAATATCAAAAAAGGAAGGGGTCGCCGCAGGTTTGCTTGTGTGATATTATAATGATATCACAAATATATTACCATGATTTTAAGAGACTGTCAATACGCCGGAAGAAAAAGGAAGGCCGGCCCAAAATGCTTGACAACCGCTCCGCCTTCTGCTATGATGATTACACAATAAAGCAGAACATGATTCCGTTCTCACCCGTCGGCAAGCGCGCCGCACGCGGTCAATACGGCTGGTCACGCCAAGTTTTGGCGTGCGGCGGCATGTATGCGGCGCGGAAGTGATTTCCGTGCTTTTTGTTGTGAGAAAATCCATTATATCTTTCGGTAAGCGGGAGGTGCTTGACAATCGCAAAAAAAGAGCAGCTTATCAACGAGGAGATCAGAGTGCCCGAGGTGCGCGTCGTAGGCGCGGCGGGAGAACAGCTGGGCATTATGGCCACGGCGAAGGCTATGCAGCTGGCAATAGAAAAATCCCTTGATTTGGTGCTTATCGCGCCGCAGGGCGTGCCGCCGGTGTGCCGTATCATGGATTACGGCAAGCACAAGTTTGAGCAGGCCAAGCGCGACAAGGAAGCGCGAAAGAACCAAAAGATCGTCGAAACCAAAGAAATTCGCCTTTCGTTGAATATCGACGACCACGACCTCGACACCAAGCTCAAGAACGCGCTCAAATTCCTCGACGCGGGCGACAAGGTAAAGATATCGATTCGCTTCCGCGGCCGTGAAATGACACACCAAAATCGCGGCGACGCCCTCATGAAACGCGTGGCCGAGCAGCTCAGCGTAGTCGGCAAAATAGATAAGCTGCCCAAAATGGAGGGACGCAGCATGGTAATGTTTGTAAACTCCATTAAGCCCAAATTGTAACCTGCGCCCCGCAACTACCGGTTTGCACTTAGAAGCTGTGTTCACAGGCGGGGAATTGCCGTCGGTGCAGCGTTTTCTAACGTATGAACACAGCGCAAACGGCGGTATCGTGCCGTTTTTCTCCTGCTTTTTGCGGGGAGGCAACGAAACAGGCACTTGACCGGCAAGCAAAGCATGAAGCTGTTCTTCCCCTGTTTTGCGGGAAGAACTAAAGAATGAAGGAGGATACACCCGAATGCCGAAGCTAAAGACCCATTCCGGCGCTAAAAAACGCTTTAACCTTACCAAAAACGGCAAAGTAAAGCGCGCGCGCGCCTATAGGCGCCACAATCTCAACGCCAGCGATTTTGGCAAGAGCGCCAAGCGCAAGCGTCGTCTGCGCAAGGTTGCCATGGCCGATGTGACAAACGCCAAGGTCATCAAGCTTCTTATCCCTTACAAATAACGGTGCGCCCGTTCTTCTTTGCGTCACCGCTCACCAATCCCGAGCTCTCCTTTCGCGGGAGGGCGGCAGCGGGCTGCTTCTTCTCCGCAGTTTTGGTATCTTCATTCCGCCCGGGGCGGGGAGAAACTGCGAGAAGAGTGCAATATGGCGACCGGCTCACCCGAACAGTTCTTCCACGCCTTTTGCGGGGAAGAAAACAGCTGAAAAACTATACCGCGCCCGGCAAGGCTCAGCCGGGGCGCAACGGAGGTAATAAGCCATGGCTCGTATCAAAAGAGCAACAATGACCCACAAGCGCAGAACCGCGGTATTGCGGCTGGCCAGAGGCTACTACGGCAGCAAAAGCAAGCATTTCAAAATGGCCAAGCAAGCCGTTTACAAATCGGGGCTCAAAGCTTATGTTGGCCGCAAAGAGCGCAAGCGCACCTTCCGCGCCCTGTGGATCACCCGTATATCGGCGGGCTGCAAGCTCAACGGCGTCAACTACTCCACCTTTATGAACGGCCTCAAAAAGGCCGGCGTCACCCTCAACCGCAAGATGCTCAGCGAGCTGGCCATCGCCGACCCTGCCGCCTTCACCGCGCTGGTGGAACAGGCCAAGGCCGCCCGGTAGCTTTCGCGCTCAAACAGGGTACTCCCGAGCCCCCCAAAGGGCTTTCGGGAGTACCTTTTGACAATTGCTCATTGTCAATTGCGCTTTATTGGGGGAAACAGCATGGCGTCGGATGAGGCGGCGGTGATATCGTCGCGGCGCAGCGTGCGGGCGGCACGGCTTGACGCGGTGCTGCGCGGCAAAAAGGCGCGCGACGAAACGGGGCTGTTCGCCCTTGAGGGGCGGCGCCTCTGCGTGGACGCTGCGCGGGTCGGGGTTCCGATAGTCGAAGCTTTTGCCACGCCCGCGGCCGTCTCGCGCTACCCCGACGACGCGCGCCTGCTGTCCGGCGCGGCCGGCGGGCTCACGTTGCTTGCCGACGAGCTGGCCGCGCGTATCGGCGAGACAAAGACTTCACAGGGCTTCTTTTTGTTGTGCCAAAAGCCCTGCCTTGCCGAACAAAGGCTGCATATCGAGCCGGCGGGCGGGTATCTTCTTTTATATCGGGTGCGCGATCCCGGCAATCTGGGAAGCATTCTGCGTACCGCCGCCGCGCTGGGAGCGGCGGGCGTGCTGCTGTGCGATTGCACCGAGCTGTTCAGCCCCAAGACACTGCGCGCGGCCATGGGCGGCGCGTGGCGCGTTCCCGTGGCTGTTTGCGAAGATATTATCGCGACCATCGGCCGGTTGCGCCGTGCGGGCGTATTAACGCTGGCCGGCGCACTGCGGCCCGACGCGCCGGGCCCCCGGGCGTTGGCCGGCGGCGGCAGAGCGATCTTGATCGGCAACGAGGCGGAGGGCCTGCCGGAACATCTCATCGATGCCTGCCACAGCGCTGTTACCCTTCCGATGCACGCCGGCAGCGACAGTCTTGGCGCCGCCGTGGCTGCGGGGATTCTGTTGTGGGAAATGCTGAAGGGCAATTGAGAATTGACATTTATGCTATTCTACAATAAAAAGCCGTTCACCTTTGCGCCGATCCGGCGCAAGGGCGCTAACAATCGAAGAGCGGTATAAGGCCGACAGAACGTTACTCTGCATCAAGAACGACAGATAGGAAGACAGAATGAACCTTACGCGGTATATGGTTTCGATTAACATCATTTTTACAGCAATGGCGGTCGGCCTGTTTCTGTTTGGGAACGCGACGATGTTTGTGCTGACATATACCGGCATCTTTATTTTTACGGTGGCGAGAACGCTTTCCTCCAACGATAAAATGAGGATAAAGCTGTATCTTTGTATCGCGTACGGATTCATGTTGGTGATGCAGGCGGTTTTTTGCCTGGAGGTCGCGTTTGCGGGGCAAGGGCCTTTTTACGAGCAGCCTTTCCGCCGCCTTTTCGCCGTGCTGATCGCCCTGCTGCCGCTGGGCGTAAACCGGTATATCAGCGTGGGAAAGTACGCGCAGTTTTATTTGCCGTCGCTGCAGGATCTGTCGGCTGTCAGCTTTGCCGAGCTAAAAAACGGGGCGGACAGTATTTCCAACGCCGTGGAGCTGCTCGAAAAAGCGGGCGAAGGGCTTTCGCCCGAAAACCTCAGGGCGGTAGCCGAAGATTTGCCGCGCCACGATTCCTTCCGGTACATCAACGGAGGAAGCCTGACAGACGAATATTTCACCGAGGCGCGCAAATATCTGGACGACCCGTATCTTTATATCGTTATCTCGCGCACGGGAAGCCCTGCCAGCGAGATAATCTCCGTCTTTACGCAAAAGCAATACAATCATGCCTCCCTTTCCTTTGACCGCGGCCTTAATACGATCCTCAGCTACAACGGCGGCGAACGCGTCTATCCGCCCGGCCTAAACAAAGAAATGCTGGAATTCTTCAACAAAAAACCGGACGCCTCCATTCTCGTTTACAAGCTCGGCTGCGAGCGGGAGCAAAAAGAGTGTGTTCTGCAAAAGGTGGAGGAAATTAACCGGGACGGCAGTGCCTACAATATGCTGGGCCTTGTGCTCAAGTATTCGCATAAACCCAATATCATGTTTTGCTCGCAGTTTGTTTATCGCATGCTCGAGTTGGCAGGGCTGGCTTATTTCAGCAAAACGGCAGGCGGCGTAACGCCCACCGATTTGGTCGAGCGGGATTATTACCGCAAGCTGCGCTTCGAGTATGAAATTAAATTTGACACCGGATGAGGTGGCGGGATGACAGACAGTATCTACTGGATTTGGTTTCAGCGGATGTTTGGCGTGGGGTCGCGGCGCGCGCATGCGCTGCTGGAATATTTCGAGGGGCCGGAGGAAATTTGGCGCGATATCCAAAGCGGCGGGCGCGCGTATGGCATGCTGCGCGCCGAGGAGCTGGCCGCCGCCGCGCCTTGTATGGAATGGGCGGGTGAAACACAGCGGCGCACACTGCGCAAGGGCTGCGAGATCGTTACTCCGGAACACCCCGATTACCCGCCGCTGCTGCAAAATATATTTTCCAAACCCGCCGTTCTCTATGTTAAGGGTGATCTGAGTTGCCTGCGGGGCGTGCTGGTCATCGGTATGGTGGGCACGCGCAATTACAGCGATTACGGGCGCGACGCCGCGCGCAGCCTGGCCGGCGAACTGGCCGAAAGCGGCGCCGTGGTGGTAAGCGGGCTGGCGCGCGGCGTCGATACCTTTTGCCACGAGGCGGCGCTGGATGCCGGCGGAAAGAGCATCGGCATCCTCGGCTGCGGCATCGACATCGATTATCCCGCCGGCAGTGCGGCGATCAAGCGGCGAATGAGCCAAAACGGCGCCGTTATCAGCGAATATCCGCTGGGCGCGGAGCCAAGCCAGTGGAACTTCCCGCTGCGCAACCGGCTGATCTCAGGCATGTCGCACGGCGTTGTCGTTGTCGAGGCCGGGTTCAAAAGCGGCTCGATGCTTACCGCCGGTCACGCCGCCGAGCAAAACCGCGAGCTCTTCGCCGTGCCGGGCAGCATCTTCGAAGCGGTCGGGCAGGGTGCCAACAGCCTCATTCGAGACGGCGCAAAGCTTACGCAATGCGCGGCCGATATCCTCGAGGAATTTGCCCATCTGTACTTTGTCGGGCTGCGGCGTGCCCCGCGCCCCACAGCCGCGCGCCCCGAGCCGGGTGCGGCCCTTGCCCACGCGCAGGACGAAATGGCCAAGGGCCTTGCCAGAGCCCGCGCCAAAGCCGCCAAAATAAGTATGCCGCCGGTTGGCGACGGCGCGCCGCCTCCGGCGGATACGCCCCGCGCCGCCAGCACCGAAGAAGCGCCGCAAACCATCCTGCCTGGCAGCGGCCCGACACTGCCCAACGGCTGCTCCGCGCAGGCCGGCGAGGTGTACGCCCTCTTTGGCGGCGCCCCCGTCGCCTTCGAAGAACTGGCCGCCGGTTGCGCCCTCGATGTTCCGGCTCTTCAAACAGCGTTGACGGAACTGGAGATATATGGTTTAATCAGGGGGCAGCCCGGGCGAAAATTCAGCAGGTGCTGATCGGTATGCATGTGTGCGCGGCACGTGCTGTCATACTGCTCCGCGAATAAAATACCCCATGTCCGCCCATCTCGCGCAAATCCGCCCCGCGCCGTTTTTCTTGTCAGATAAAGATTTCGCCCGGCGTCTGTGCCGCATTTTAACCGCAGAGTCTTATTCATCAAAATGGAGGCCGCAATGTCAAAGCTAGTCATCGTCGAGTCGCCGGCCAAGGCGAAAACCATTCAAAAATATCTGGGGAAAGATTATGCGGTGCTCGCCTCCAACGGGCATATCCGCGACCTGCCCAAATCAAAATTCGGGGTGGATCTCGATAACGGCTTTTCGCCGCAGTATATCGAGATCGAGGGCAAAGAGACGCTGGTGCGTACACTAAAAAAAGAGGCCAAAAAGAGCGAGATGGTATATCTGGCTACCGACCCCGACCGCGAGGGAGAGGCTATCTCGTGGCATTTGGCCGACGCGCTGGGGCTGGATCAGACACAAGCCAACCGCGTCACCTTCAACGAGATCACAAAAAGCGGCGTGGCCGACGGCATGCGCGCCCCCCGCACTATCGATAAGGATCTGGTAAACGCGCAGCAGGCGCGGCGCATTCTCGACCGCATCGTAGGCTATAAGCTGAGCCCCTTTTTGTGGCGCAAGGTGCGCAAGGGCCTCTCGGCGGGGCGCGTACAAAGCGTGGCCGTGCGCCTTATCGTCGACCGCGAAAAAGAGATCACCGGCTTCAAAACCGAGGAATACTGGTCGATCGACGCTGCCCTCGCAAAAAAAGGCGAGAAAAAAACCTTTGCCGCCAAGCTGCACTCCCATAAAGGAAAGAAACTGGCTATCCGCAACGAAGCCGAGGCCACACAAATTTTTAACGCTATCAAAAGCCTTCCCTTCACCGTCGAAGAGGTGAAGAAGAGTGTTCGCAAAAAGTCGCCCGCGCCGCCCTTTATCACGTCCACGCTGCAACAGGAGGCCAGCAAGAAGCTGGGCTTTCAGGCGCGCCGCACCATGAAAGCCGCGCAGGAGCTGTACGAGGGCGTCGAGGTGGCGGACCTGGGCGCCGTGGGCCTTATCACCTATATGCGCACCGATTCGCTGCGCATCTCGGCCGAGGCATTGGGCGAGACAGTGCGCTTTATCGAGCAAACGTACGGCAGAGCTTATTTGCCTGCAGCGCCCCGCGTCTACAAATCAAAAAAAAGCGCGCAGGACGCCCACGAGTGCATTCGCCCGTCGATGCCCTCGCTGACTCCCGAGCGTGTTAAAGGCAGCCTCACCGGTGATCAGTACAAGCTCTACAAGCTGATTTGGGAACGCTTTATTGCCTGTCAGATGGCCGGCGCGCTGCTCGACGCCGTCTCCGTCAAAATCGCCGTGGGCGAATACGGCTTTACGGCCAGCGGGTTCACCGTCAAGTTCGACGGTTACACCCGCCTTTACGAGGTCGCGCTCGACGAAAGCGAAGCGGAAGAACGGCCCGAGGCGCTGCCCGAGCTTGCCGACGGCGAGGTGCTTGACGTAAAAAAGCTCGACCCAAACCAGCATTTCACGCAGCCGCCCGCACGCTATACCGAGGCCAGCCTGATCAAGGCACTGGAAGAAAACGGAATCGGCAGGCCCTCCACCTACGCGCCGACGATCACAACGATCCTCAACCGCGGCTATGTCGAGCGCGATAAAAAATCCCTTGCGCCCACGGCGCTGGGCGACGTCACAACAAAGCTGATGGAAGAGCAGTTCCAGTTCATCGTCGACGCCGATTTTACCGCCAATATGGAGCAACGCCTCGACGAGGTCGAGGAGGGCAAGGCCGACTGGGTGAGCATTCTGGGCGCGTTCTACGGCGATTTTGCCGATACGCTCAAGCGCGCCGAAAAAAATATGGAGGGTACGCGCGTCAAGGTGCCCGATGAGGAGACCGATGTCGTCTGCGAGCTGTGCGGGCGTAAGATGGTCATCAAAATGGGGCGCTTCGGAAAATTTTTGGCGTGCCCCGGCTTCCCCGAGTGCCGCAACACCAAAAAGATCGTGCAGGAAACGGGCGGTCTGTGTCCTGTTTGCGGCAAGCGCATGCTGGCCAAAAAATCGAAGAACGGCAAGGGTTACTACGGCTGCGAGGGCTTCCCCGATTGTAAATTCATGACATGGGATAAGCCATTGAGCGAAAAATGCCCCAAGTGCGGCGCCACGCTGTTTCGCAAAATGGGCCGCGGCGGCAAGATACTCTGCCACAAAGAAGGCTGCGGGTTCGAGAAGCCGTATGAGAAGAAGGCGGCGGGCGACGGCGAATAGTTCCGCGCAGAGGCATACAAACCGCTACGACGCATTCACCTACGGGTTGAGCCAATATATTGTCGACGGTGATATCGCCTGCGAGATCGATGAGATCGATGAAGCGCAGCTGCCATTGGAGCGTGAACAACACCAGAGAATTATTTCACTGGTAACGGACGTCAAAGAAGCCTTTGAAGCGATGGAGATAACACAAACGGCGATCACCGGCACGCCCGGCGATTGAATGGAAAACAATGATGATAAATTCGACCGTTCCGCCCGTCCGCGTTATCGGCGGCGGCCTTGCCGGCTGTGAGGCCGCATGGCGGCTGGCAAACTACGGCCACACTGTATATCTCCACGAAATGAAGCCGCAAAGGCGCTCGCCGGCGCACCACAGCGGCGATTTGGCCGAGCTTGTGTGCTCCAATTCCTTCAAAGCGGCGCGCGTCGGCTCTGCGGCGGGGCTGCTCAAGGCCGAGATGCGGCTGCTGGGCTCGCTGCTGCTGCCATGCGCCGACGCCTGCGCCATACCGGCGGGCGGCGCGCTGGCTGTCGACCGCCACGCGTTTTCGGCGATGGTAACATGTAAGATCTGCGCACATCCGCAAATCAAGATCATTCCCGGCGAGGTAACGTCTCTCGATGCGTTTTTGAAGGAGCCGCTCATCGTCGCTACCGGCCCGCTGACGACACCGGCACTGTCGGAATCCATCGCGGCGTTGGTCGGGCGCGAGCAGCTCAGCTTCTTCGACGCCGCCAGCCCCATCATCGCCGCCGAGAGCATCGACCGTTCCGTCTGCTTTGCCGCAGCGCGTTACGGGCGCGGCGGCGACGATTACCTCAATTGCCCCATGAACAGGCAAGAATACGAGGCATTTTACGAGGCGCTCGTTTCGGCAAAGCAGGCGGAGCTGAAAGATTTTGAAAAAGGCGCTTTTTGTGTTTACGAGGGCTGTATGCCCGTTGAGACGCTGGCCGCGCGGGGCCGCGACAGCCTGCGCTTTGGCCCCCTTAAGCCGGTTGGTCTTACCGACCCGCGCACAGAGCGGCGTCCGTGGGCCGTGGCGCAACTGCGGCAGGAAAACAGCGCGGCAACACTCTATAACCTTGTCGGATTCCAAACAAATCTGACATTTCCCGAACAAAAACGTGTATTTTCTCTTCTGCCCGGCCTCAAAAACGCCGAATTCGTGCGCTATGGCGTCATGCATCGCAACACCTTTCTCGATTCGCCCCGCCTTCTTACGCGGGATGGCTCGCTGCGCGGTTATCCGCTGCTCTTCTTTGCCGGGCAGATCGCCGGCGTGGAAGGGTATATGGAATCGGCCTCCGGCGGCATCCTCATGGCGGAGCAGTTGCATCGCAAGCTTACCGGCGCGCCGCCTTTCCGGCTTCCGGACGATACAATGCTTGGCGCCTTGTGTGCCTATATAACCAATCAAAACCTTGTGGATTTTCAACCGGTCGGCGCCAATATGGGCTTTTTGCCGCCGCTTTTCGCATCTGTCAAGGATAAGCGTCAGCGCTACGAAGCGCTGGCCGTGCGCGCATTATCCTCTATCGAAAGCATGCTTGCCGTTACAAAGTAAGTATTTATTAACCAATAATCACTGTTTGGAACGATACTGTTCACATTCGCATCATTTGACGATTCATTGGGAGGGTCATGCTATGAACATCATCATCGACGCGCACGGCGGCGACAATGCGCCTGTGGAGGTGCTTCGCGGTGCGGTGCTGGCCGTGAAGGAGTATGGCGTGCAAATCACCCTGTGCGGTGTGGAGGATGCCATCCGCGAGGCCGCCGAACGCAGCGGCGTGCCGCTGGCCGGTATTGAAGGGATCCGCATTGCGCGGGCGGCCAGAGCCATGCCGGTGGAGGTCGATCCTACCGAGGTGCTGCACAGCTATACCGATAGCTCGATGGCAGTCGGCCTCGGGCTGCTGGCCGAGGGCAGGGGAGACGCCTTTGTCACAGCGGGCAGCACCGGCGCGGCGGTAGTGGGCGCGTCCACCATCGTCAAACGTCTCAAGGGTATCAGGCGCGCGGCCATTGCCACCTGCATTCCCGCCCAAAAGGGGCCATACCTGCTCATCGATGCCGGCGCCAACGCCGAATGCCGCCCCGAAATGCTCGCTCACTTTGGCGTTATGGGCAGCGCCTATATGGAAAAGGTGATGGGAATTGCGGCGCCGCGCGTTGGCGTTGTCAACATCGGCCTGGAAGAGAACAAGGGGCTGGAGCTGCAAATCGAGACAAACAAGCTGCTGCGCGGCGCACCTGTCAATTTTATCGGCAATATCGAGGCGCGCGAGCTGCCTTTGAGCGGCTGCGACGTCGCTGTATGCGACGGCTTTACCGGCAACGTTATCCTCAAGCTTACCGAAGGGTGCGGGCAATGGATCTCGGCGGAACTGAAGGGTATCCTGCTTAAGAACCTCGGCACAAAGCTCGCCGCGCTCCTCATCCAAAACGGCATTCAAGCCTTCCGCAAGCAGCTCGATTACGCCGAGCACGGCGGCGCGCCATTGCTGGGCATCGCGCGGCCGGTGGTCAAGGCCCACGGCAGCTCCAATGGAAAGGCGTTTAAGAACGCCATCCGCCAGGCGAAGCTGATGGTGGAAAACCGCATGATAGAAACCATTACCGCCGCGCTCGCAACGCAGAAGGCGGAAGATAATAAGGATATGAATAATGAGCAGCCATAACGGATTGGAAGATAGGATCAGCCACAAATTCCGCAAAGAAAGCTATCTGCGCGTGGCGCTTACCCATTCCTCCTACGCCAACGAGGTCAAGGGCGGCGAGTGCAACGAGCGGCAGGAGTTTTTGGGCGACGCTATTCTCTCGTTGGTGGTGAGCGAATACTTATTCAAGCGCTTCCACATGGCTGAGGGGGATCTGACACGAGTGCGCGCAACATTGGTTTGCGAAAAAAGCCTCTGCGCCTTCGCCGGTGAAATCGCTCTGGGCGACGCGCTCCTGCTGGGTAAGGGCGAGGAGATGACAGGTGGCCGCCGGCGCGCTTCAGTGCTGGCCGACGCTTTCGAGGCGTTGCTGGCCGCCGTGTATCTCGATGGAGGGCTTACCGCGGCGCGCAAATTCGTGTTGCCGTTCATCGAACGAGCCCTCGCCGGCGACGACGGCCAGCAGGGTTTCGACGATTATAAAACGCATCTGCAGGAAGTCGTGCAAAAGAACCCCGGCGAGCTGCTTTCCTATATCCTCGCCGATGAATCGGGCCCCGACCATGACAAGCGCTTTGTTGTCGAAGTGCGGCTCAATTCCAATGTCATCGGCAGGGGAGAGGGCCGCAGCAAAAAAGCCGCCGAGCAGGCCGCCGCAAAAGAAGCGCTGGAGCTCATGGGCAGATAGCAATGCGCGATAGCGAAAAATACAGCTAATAACGGAGATTGGCAAATGGCGAGGCAAAGCAAAGACGTGACCATCAGGCGATACGAAGCGCAGGACGAGCAAGACCTGTTTGGGTTACTGGAACGCGAGGGCGACGAGTGGAAGGAGTACTGGTGTGGCCCGGCGCGTAAGAAATACAAAAGAGCGATGCGCAATTCCGTGGTTTACCTTCTGTTTGAGGGCAAAGAGCTCTGCGGCTACGCGCGCTGCCGCGACGACGACGGCTACGGTGTTTATGTCTACGATCTTTTGGTAGATAAAGCCCATCGTGGCAAGGAATACGGCCGTTTGCTGATGGAGCGGGCCTGCCGGGATTTTCCGGGTGCGCCGGCCTATGTGCTGGGCGACGTCTACCCCTATTACGAAAAACTGGGTTATGCCGTGGAGGGCAGCATTTACACCATAAAGCCGAAATAGGAAAAGATGGGTGCATGCTTTGCACCGTATATGCAAAAGGAGGTGACGCTGTTTTGCGGCTCAAAAGGCTCGAACTGCAAGGCTTTAAGTCCTTTCCCGACCGCACGGCGCTCACCTTTGAGGGGGATATCACGGCGGTGGTGGGGCCCAACGGGAGCGGCAAATCCAACATCGCCGACGCCGTGCGCTGGGTTTTGGGTGAACAAAGCACAAAGAATTTGCGCGGCGGCAAGATGGAGGACGTCATCTTCGGCGGCACGCAGGCGCGCAGGGCAGTGGGCTATGCCTTCGCGCAGCTCACGATAGATAACAGCGACCGCCGGCTGGCCGAGCAGCCCGACGAGCTCACTGTCTCGCGGCGGATCTACCGCTCGGGCGAGAGCGAATACCGTATTGGAGGCGCGATGGTGCGCCTTAAAGATGTGCACGAGCTGTTTATGGATACCGGTTTGGGCCGCGACGGCTACTCTATCATCGGGCAGGGCAAAATTGCGGAGATCGTATCGGCAAAAGCGGCGGCGCGGCGCGAGATCTTCGAGGAGGCCGCCGGTATTTCAAAATTCCGTTACCGCAAGGAAGAAGCCGAGCGACGCCTTGCGCAGGCTGAGGAAAACCTTGTTCGTCTGCGCGATATATTAGCGGAGCTATCCGAACGCGTGGGGCCCCTTAAAGAACAAAGCGAAAAGGCCGGAGAATTCCTTGCCTACAGCGACGAAAAGCGTACACTGGAAATCTCGCTGTGGATGCAGGGGCTGGGTCTGCTCAAGGAACAGCTTTCAACACAGGACGACAAGGTCTATCTTGCCAGAAGCCGTTACGAGGAGCTCGAACGCGAAAGCGAGGGCCACGAGCGCGAGATCGAGGCCGCCTATTCGCAGATGCAGTCGCTGGGCGTCGAGATAGAGGAAAAACGGGCGGCCATCAAGACCCTGGAAGAGCAAATTGCGCTTGCGCAGTCGCAGTCGGCGGTGCTGCAAAATGATATCCGCCACAACGAACAGAGCATTGCCGGCGTCGAGACTGAACTGGCCGGCTCTGGGCTGAGCGGCGAGCAATTGCAGGCACAGGTCGCGCAAAGAGAAGAAGAGCTTGCCACAGCGCAGCGTGAGCTGCAAACTCTCACCGGTAAGCTGGAGGCGTCGGCGCAACGGCTGGAGGAGCAGCGGGCGCAGGTGGCGCGCGTTACGCAAGAGCTGGACGAGCTTGCCGTGCGGCGCGCGTCGGCGGCCGAACTGGTGCAGGAAACGCGACTGGCAAAGGCTTCGTCCGGCACGGTGCTGGCCGAGAGCCTCGCGCGTCTCGAGGCGCTGAGGCAGAGCAGCGGCGCGCACGACAACGCCGTCGCCGAGCTAAGGGAAGCCATTGCCGAATGCGGGGCGCGGCAGGCCGACGAAGAAGAAAATATAGAAGGGCTCGAAAACTCGCGCAAGGGGTATTTGCTCAAGGCCGAGAGCCGCCGCCGCTCGGCGGACGAGTTGGACGGCAAGCTGAACGGTCTGCGCGAGCAGGCGCAGGATAGGCGCCGCCGCGCGCGGCTGCTCGATGAACTCGAAAAGAGCATGGAGGGGTTCGCCGGCAGCGTGAAATACATTCTCGCGCAAGCGGCAAAGGGCGCGGTAGACGGCGTTATCGGGCCGGTCAGCTCGCTGATCTCCACGCGCGAGGAGTACACCCTTGCCATCGAAACGGCGCTGGGTGCGGCCATGCAGAACATCGTCGTCGATGACGATGCCGTGGCCAAGCGCGCTATCCGAATGCTGCAAAGCGCAAAAGCGGGCCGCGTTACGTTCTTGCCTCTCAATACCGTCAGGGGGCGCGGCACGCCCGATCTCTCCGCCGCCAAACGGCAGGAGGGCTACATCGGCCTTGCCGGTGAACTGGTGGAGTACGATACAAAGCTGCGCGGCATTGTCGATTTTTTGCTGGGCCGGGTCGCCGTCGCCGAGGATCTGGAGTGCGCTGGGCGCATCGCCAAAGCAAGCAATTATTCGTTGCGTATCGTCACGCTGGACGGTCAGGTCATCAACGCGGGCGGTTCGTTCAGCGGCGGCTCGTCGGCCAAGGGGGCCGGTGTGCTGGGCCGCCGCGCCGAAATCGAGCGGCTTGAGGCAAAGGCCCGGGAGTTCGAGGCGCAGGCCGCCGCCCTCGAGCCGAAGCGCAAGGCGCTCACCGAGGAGCTTTCGGCGGTGGACGCGGCCATGAGCGGCGTCGACGCCGAAATCAAAACGGCGCGCGAAGAGGCTGTGCGCCTTGCCGCCACCGGCGCGCAGCTGGCGCGCAGCCTCGAAACCGCCGAGAAAAACCGCATATTGGCGCAAAAAGAAGTGCAAACGCTGGGCGAGCGGCTGCAGGCGCTACGCGGCGAGGAGGCCACCGCCGAGGCGCTGGTGAGCGAGATGGAAGGCGCGCTGGCCGCGCTGGACGAGCAGCTGGCGGCGGTGGGCGCCCGCCGCGACATGCTGGTGCTGGGCGCCGAAACGGCAAACGCCGCGCTGGGCGAGCAGCGCCTTCTCGAGGTGGAAGCAAAGCACGGCACCGAGGCCGCCGGGCAGGAGCTGGCGCGCGCGCGAGAGGCTCTTCAAAGCGCCGGCGAGCGCGCAAAGCAATTGGCGGAGCGCAAAAAAAACCTGCAAAATGAAAACGAGCAGACGGTAAAGCGTATCGGCGAAATAGAAAGTGACATCGCGCACGCGGCGGAAGAAAAAACGCGGCTGCAGGAAGTGATCACGCAGCGCAACGGCAGCCGCACCGAGCTGGAGGCCAAGATCACCGCGTTGCACGCCGCCGATAAGGTCGCCCTTGGCCACAAGGAGGAGGTCGGCCGCGAGCTGGCTGCCGTGGAGGCGCGTAAGGCCTCGCTGCAAGGCGATTACGACGCCATCATCACAAAGCTGTGGGACGAATACGAGCTTACGCGCTCGCAGGCCGCCGCTCTGGCCGTCGAGCTGCCCCGCAAAGATAAAGCCCAGCGCCGCCTTGGCGAGTTGCGCGGTAAGATCCGCGCGCTTGGCACCGTTAACGTGGCGGCTATCGAGGAATACAAGCAGGTGAGCGAGCGGTTCGAATTCCTCTCGGCGCAGGTAGCCGACGCCGAAGGCTCGCGCAAAAAGCTGCTCGAGCTCATCGGCAGCCTCACCGACGAGATGCGCGCCCTCTTTGCCGAGAATTTTGCCAGGATAGCGCGGCATTTTTCCACCATCTTCGCCGAGCTGTTCGGCGGCGGCCGCGCCGAGCTCACCCTCACGCAGGAAGAGGACGTGCTCGAATCGGGTGTGGAGATCTACGTGCAGCCGCCGGGCAAGATCATCAAGAATCTGTCGCTGCTTTCGGGCGGCGAGCAGGCGTTTGTGGCCATCGCCATCTATTTTTCCATCCTGCGCGTGCGCCCGTCGCCCTTCTGCCTGCTCGACGAGATCGAGGCCGCGCTCGACGACGTCAATGTCACCAAATTTGCCGCCTATCTGCGACGCATGGCCGCCAACACACAGTTTATCGCCATCACCCACCGCCGCGGCACCATGGAGGAAGCCGACGTCCTCTACGGCGTTACAATGCAGGAGGAAGGCGTGAGCAAGCTGCTCGAGCTCAAGGTAAGCGAGGTGGAGGAGCGGCTGGGGGGTGGGTGAGACAGAGAAGTAAAAGGATATTTGCAACGAGTTCAAGCGGGAAAATTAACGAAAAGAGGATGACATGATGAAACACGATAGCAGAATAATCTCAACCGAGCAGCAGGAACGCTATGCAGAATACGAGCGGCATAGCGCAAAAAAATACATGGCTATGTATAGGGAATGGATCGGGAGGTATATTGCCCAAGGGAAAATGGAAATAATCGACATAGGAGGGGGAGGGGGGTACTTCGCGAACGAAATAGCGAACTATTATCGACAGAATGGAACCGATGCAGCCGTTTACCTTGTTGATAATTGCAAATATGACGAATGGCAAGGCTTTGACATGATATGTTTTATCCATGATACGGCGTATGCCGCATTGAACAACTTTGAAGATGCAAGCATTGATATTTGCTTTTTGAATCTTGTGTTGCATCATTTGGTGACAGATTCCTATCATAAGACAAAAGAAAACCAGAAAGCGCTTTTACAAATGATATATAGAAAATTAAAGCCTGGCGGACTTGTCTTTATTCACGAGTGTTATTATTGGAATCCGATTCTCTCCAATGCTTCCATGCGGATGGTTCATTTCATGAGTACAAGCAAATGGCCACCCATGATTAAGATTTCCAAACATTTCGGCTCAAAATCGGCCGGAGTAGGCGGATGTTTTTTGTCAAACAGAAAATGGACGAAGATATTGAAAGAGATTGGCTATGTTGTAAAAGAGTATCGCGAAGACTCACGCGGTTGGGTTAGAAGTTTTCTGATAAAAGAAAAATTCTTCCAGTTTTTATTGCAAAAAGAATCATAAACAGCGCGATCAACAATCTGCAATGCCGTGACTCATCCTCTCAATTACGACGAAGGAGCAAACCATGTCCATCTTTTCAAAACTCAGCGAGGGCCTCAAAAAAACGCGCGACAGCTTTACAAAGCAAATGGATCTCATCGTCAATTCCTTCACCGCCATCGATGACGAGCTGATGGACGAACTGGAGGAAAGCCTCATCATGGCCGACGCGGGCACGGTGACGGCGGCGCGCGTTATCGCAAAGCTGCGCGAGGAGATCAAAAAAACCGGCGTCACCGACCCTTCGCTGCTCAAGGATATGATAGCCGGCATCGTCGCCGGCATGCTCGAGGGCGATTGCGCGCTCAGGCTCACCACAACGCCGTCGGTCATTCTCGTTATCGGCGTCAACGGCGCGGGCAAGACCACAACGATCGGCAAGCTGGCGCTTCGCCTCAAAGATGAGGGCAAGAGCGTGTTGCTCTGCGCCGCCGATACCTTTCGCGCGGCAGCCATCGGGCAGCTTGAGATATGGGCGCAGCGGGCGCAGGCAGAGCTTATCAAGCAGGCCGAGGGCGCCGACCCCGCCGCTGTTGTTTTCGACGCCATGCGCGCGGGCAAGGCGCGCGGGCGCGACGTTATCATCTGCGATACGGCGGGCCGCCTGCACAACAAAAAGCATTTGATGGACGAGCTGGCCAAAATAAGCCGTGTCATCGCCCGCGAACTGCCCGACGCCGACGTCGAGACGTTGCTGGTGCTCGACGCCACCACCGGCCAGAACGCGCTTAACCAAGCCAGACAGTTTAAGGAAACCACCGGTCTTACCGGCGTGGTGCTCACCAAGCTGGACGGTACGGCCAAGGGCGGCGTCGTGCTGGGCATCCGCGAGGAAACACAGGTGCCCATCAAGTTTGTGGGCGTCGGCGAGGCCATCGACGATTTGCGCCCCTTCGACGCCGCGCAGTTTGCCAAAGCGTTGTTCGCGCCGGTGGAAGAGCAGAGCGGCAAAGCGTGAGAACCCTTTCGCGCGGCTGCCGCAGGACATTTTATAGAGGGAAGGTAGCAAGGATGGCAAAAGGACGAAGGTTTATTTACGATGATAAAGAGGGCATAGTGGCAGGAACAAGGGTAATCACCGACCGCGAAACGGGCGTACAGTATCTGTTCGCGTTTGACGGCTATGCCGGCGGCCTGACCGTTTTGGTGGATAAAGACGGGAAGCCGCTGCTGGATAACCGGCAGGCGTATGCTTAAGGAGACGGGAAAAACGCAATTGCGACCAAACCATCCGGCCGGCATTGTCGCCGCTACCGGCAACCCGCATAAGCTTGCGGAATTCCGGCGTATTCTATCGCCGCTGGGAATAGAAGTCCTCTCGCCCGCCGATATTGGGATTTCACCCGCTGTGGACGAAACGGGCGATACGTTTATGGCCAACGCCCGCCTCAAGGCGCGCGCCGTCTTCGAGGCAAGCGGCAAGCCCGCGCTGGCCGACGATTCCGGCCTGTGCGTCGATGCGCTGGGCGGCCGCCCCGGCGTGTTTTCGGCGCGCTATCAGGGCGAAAACGCCACTTATGAGGAAAAGATCGCCGCCCTTGTCGCCGAACTGCGTGATATTCCGCCGCGGGAACGCACCGCGCGGTTTGAATGCGCTATCTGCTGCATGCTGGATGCCGATACCGTTATTAAGGCGCAAGGCAGCGTCGAGGGGTTCATCGGCGATGTGCCGCGCGGCCAAAACGGTTTTGGCTACGACCCCATCTTCTACATGGCGGAAGACGCCGCCGGCCGCACGATGGCCCAGCTTTCCGACGCCGAAAAGGACGCTGTCAGCCATCGCGGCAACGCCCTGCGCGATTTTGAAAAGAAGCTGCGCGAAATGATAGGTTAGGCGCTTGCCTCCGCGAGGCGTTTGCTCTCGCAATGACCCTGCCGTTTCAGTGTTCTTTCCCCCCGCCGAAGGCGGGGAAAGAACTTGCGTTATCTCCCCGCTTTCTTCAGGGGAAAATATAAGGAGCGTTCATGATAACCACAAAGCAGCGCGCCGCCCTGCGGGGTATGGCCAACGGGATCGATACCATCGTGCAGATCGGCAAGGGGGGCATCGGGCCGCATGTGCTCACACAGGCGGACGACGCTCTCACCGCCCGTGAGCTTATCAAGCTGCGCGTTCTGCCCGGCTGCGAGCTTTCGGCGCGCGAGGCCGCCGATGCCCTCGCCGCCCCTCTGCGCGCCGAGGTCGTGCAGGTTATTGGCACGCGGTTTATCCTTTACCGCAACAACCCCAAGAAGAATCTCATCAAGTTGTAGCAGGTTTTGCAAATGATAAGTACAGACGGCATGCCGCGGCCAATTCCCATCAAGCGTTTGGGCGTTCTTGGCGGCACCTTCAACCCCATCCACAGCGCGCATGTTTCCATCGCGGAAGAATACGCGCGCGGTCTCGCGCTGGAACGTATGGTGATAGTACCCGCCGCGCTGCCGCCCCACAAGGAGGCCGGCGACCTTGCGCCGGGGCCGGCAAGGCTCGCCATGTGCCGGCTTGCCACCCGCCACGCGCCGCTTTTTACCGTTTGCGATTACGAAGTAGAGCAGGGCGGCAAGAGCTACACCTACAAAACGTTGCGCTATCTGCGCGGGCAATATCCCGGATGCGAGCTGTTCCTTATCATGGGGGGCGATATGTTCCTCACGGTGAGCGAGTGGCGGGCCGCCGCCGAGATCTTCCGCCTCGCCACGCTGTGCGGCGCGCCGCGCGAGGAGGCCGAGCGCGCTCTTATGCAGGTGCACCGCGGCGTGCTGGAAGCGCAGGGCGCGCGCTGTGTTCTGTTGCCGCTGGCGGCATGGCCGCTGTCGTCGACACGGCTGCGCGAAATGGTCGCGGCGGACGAGGATACCGCCGGTCTGCTGCATCCCGACGTGCGCGCCTACATCGACGCGCACGGGCTGTACAGATATATATCCCGCGAATAACGCGATGGGAACGGTTCTGGCCGTTCCGGCCCAACGGGCGCCGCGATCACGGAACGGCAATACCGTTCCCCACATACCACAGGGGGCAAAGCAATGAGAAGAAAAGACAGGCAAGTGACCGATATCGCGGATATTCTCGGCATCATCGAAAAGTGCGACGTCTGCCGGCTCGCGCTGGCAGAGGGCA
>QMCE01000375.1_pt1 | contig 22634 bp, 19 predicted proteins | sample 1821851 | NCBI WGS metagenome assembly QMCE01 (sample SAMN09453174, study PRJNA476694) | Termite gut metagenome, whole genome shotgun sequencing project. | isolation source: worker | host: Odontotermes sp. | place: South Africa:Pretoria | collected 2016-01-28 | reverse complement strand
CTCAGCTACAACGAGCTGAAGACCATCATGGCCAATATTCAGAAGAAGGCGAGCAAAAACATCGGCGAGCAGAACGCGGCCAATATAATATGGGGTGCGGGCGACGACGAATCGCTCACCGACGAAGTAACGCTTACGCTGGTCGCCACGGGTTTCGAATCGGTCGATATCGCGGACCCGCCCCCGCCGGAGCCCAAGATAATTATGGGCGGCGCAGGAGGCGGTATAGATGTAATAGCCCCGCCGATGGGCACCATAAAATTACTTGGCAAGAACAGGATACCCGAAGTGGAAAAATACCTTGCCACACCATCGTATGTACGCCGCAACGTGAGGCTTTTCAACGCCGGCAGCGCCGGAAAGGGTGCCGTGTCGATAAAGGAAGACGGGGAGCACGCGAAACAGACAGAACCCAAGGAGGGGAACCTTTTCGGGGAGTAAGAACAGAAAAATTTGAAAATTTGAAAATTTGAAAATTTGAAAATTTGAAAAAATAATTTTATTGGAACCTCAACTAAGCACATTCATATACAACGGCTTCGGTCTGGGCACGATATTGAGTCTGGCGGCATTATTGGTACTTATAATCCTGTCGGCAAGCGCTTCCGGATCGGAAACTTCCCTGTTCTCGCTTTCGCCGAAAGACATCCACACCATACGCCGGCGGAGATCGGGAAGCGACAAAGCCATACTCAAACTGCTGTCGATGGAGGATTACCTGCTCGCCACAGTGCTGATAGCGAACAATCTCGTAAATATCTGCATAGTCATCCTGTCGAACGACATCATAAATTCGGTGGTTACGATCACGAGCCTGGGATGGAATTTTGCAATAAAGACAATCATAGTTACATTCATACTGTTGATGTTCGGGGAGATAATCCCCAAAATATTCGCCTCGCACTATCCGTTGCGATTCGCCGGCATGGTCGCCAAGCCGCTGTTGGCCGTAAAATCGTTGTTCAAGCCGCTATCGTGGATATTGGTCAGAATGGGTAAGGGATTCAACCGCAGGGCTGCGAACAGGAAAAGCAACATCTCCATGGGAGAGTTATCCGACGCCCTCGAAATGACATCCGACCAGAGCAGCGAGGAGAAGAAGATGCTGTCGGGCATAGTGGATTTCGTCAATACGGACGTGGAGGAGATCATGCATCCGAGACTCGACATCACGGCCATAAACATAGAGAGCCTTTACAGCACGGTCAAGAAAACCATAATAGATTCGGGCTACTCGCGCATTCCGGTCTTCAGGGAGAGCATCGACAATATCGAAGGTGTGCTTTATGTCAAGGATATGCTCCCCCATCTGAACAAAAGCGATGACTTCGCCTGGTGGAAGCACCTTCGCCCCGCCTATTACATCCCCGCGCACAAGAAGATCAACGACCTTCTGGAAGAGTTCCAGACCAACAAGATCCACCTTGCCATCGTAGTGGACGAATACGGCTCCACCATGGGACTGCTCTCGTTGGAAGACATACTCGAAGAGATAGTCGGAGAGATAACGGACGAGAGCGACAAAGAGCAGGATTTCTACACCCGGACAGGAGAGAACACATACATTTTCGACGGCAAAACGCATATAGGCGATTTTCTCGAAGTGGCGGATATGGACGACAACGCATTCGACGACATAAGGGGCGAGGCGGAGACCATCGCCGGACTGATGCTCGAAATAAAGCGCAACTTCCTTAAGCCTGGCGAATCGATAACCGCCCACAGGGTGAAATTCACCGTGAAGGCCATGGAAGGACGCCGTATCGACAAAGTGAAGGTCGAACTGCTCGACAGGTAATCATGGCGGAGGAGGTATTTATAGTAGACCGTGCGGAGATAATAGTGGTTCCGATCGAAGAAGAGGAGAATTACCGCAATCTGCTCAGCGGCGAAGACAGGTCGCATATCGACTCCCTCGGTTCTCCGCGGCGGCGCGCCGAATCGACCGCCTGGCGCGCAGCCGTCAGAAAGAAGCTCGGCCGTGATGTATTTATAGGATATAACGAGATCGGGGCTCCGACGGTTTCGGGCGCCGGATCGGAATACAACATCGGAGTAACGCATACCGACAGGTTCGCCGCGGTGATATTCTCCGGCCGGCGTTGCGCGATAGATATGGAAAGCACCGGACGCAACTTCGACAGGGCGGCCGGCCGCTTCATATCGCCCGAAGAGGCGGCGTTGCCTGAGGGCGGCCACCCGCTTTTCAAATGCGCGGTGTGGTGCGCCAAGGAGACACTATACAAATATTCCGGCTGCAAGGAGCTCGACCTGCTGCGAGACATAAAGATAACCTCCACCGACATCGACGGCGGAAAACTTTCGGGAGCGATACTGTCGCCCGAAAGCATATGGCAAGAACACTCACTCGGCCTGATGCCCTACGGCGGGAAATACATTATAGTATATATAACATCATGACTGAACCTAAAAACACCGTATTCATCGCCGGACCCTGCGTCATAGAGAGCGCGGAGTTACTGGACACCATAGCACAGGAGCTCGTGAGGCTCAATAAGTTGCTTGGCACAGACATAATCTTCAAGGCCTCGTTCGACAAGGCCAACCGCACCTCCATAGGCTCGTTCCGCGGCCCCGGTATGGAGAAGGGATTGCAGATGCTCGGCGACGTGAAATCGAAATACGGGCTGCGGATACTTACCGACATACACGAATCGCATCAGGCCGCACCCGTGGGACAGGTCGTCGATGTGATACAGATACCAGCCTTCCTTTGCCGTCAGACCGACCTGCTGGTCGCCGCGGCCAAAACTGGCAAGACGGTCAATATCAAAAAGGCGCAGTTCCTCTCCGGCAGGGATATGGAGTATCCCGTGCAGAAAGTGCGCGAGAGCGGCAACGACAGCGTGTGGCTTACCGAGAGGGGTAATATGTTCGGCTACAACAACCTTATAGTCGACTTCCGCAACATCCCCGACATGATGGAGATAACCCCGCGCGTGATAATGGACTGTACCCATTCGGTGCAGCGCCCCGGAGCAGGTAAAGGCATCACGGGCGGCAACCGCGAATTCGTACACCCCATGGCGCTGGCGGCAAAGGCTTTCGGGGCCAACGGATACTTTTTCGAAGTACACCCCCGCGCCCACGAGTCGTTGAGCGACGCCGCCAATTCGCTCTACCTTTCTGACCTTGAAACAGTAATCGAATCATTGCTATGAACGATATCAGAAAAAGCGCCTTGACCACATTCGAAGTCGAATCCGAAGCCATAGCCGGTCTGGCCGGACAACTTACGGACGACTTCGAGAAAGCCGTGGAAGCGATCATCGGCGGCCGCGGCAAGGTCGTGGTGACCGGAATGGGAAAATCGGGACTCATAGGGCGCAAGATAGCGGCTACGCTGGCAAGCACGGGCACATCGTCATTCTTCCTCCATCCCGGCGAGGCATACCACGGCGATCTGGGCATGATAGAAAAGAGCGACATCGTGCTGGCGCTCTCCACCTCCGGACAGACCGACGAAGTGCTGAAACTGATACCTTTCTTTCAGGCCAACGGCAACGTGATCATATCCATAACAGGCAATCCGTCCTCGACGCTCGCCCGCAACTCGGCCTTTCATCTCAACTCGGCAGTTAAGCACGAAGCGTGCCCCCTGAGCCTTGCTCCCACCTCATCTACAACGGCTATGCTGGCTATGGGCGACGCACTCGCGGTGGCTTTAATGCACGCCCGTGACTTCAAGGCGGAAGATTTCGCACGTTTCCACCCCGGGGGATCGCTCGGACGGCGACTCCTCACAAAGGTTCGCGACGTGATGCGCCGCGACAACCTCCCGACCGTCGATCCCGGAATGAAACTAGGCGACGTGATAATCGCTATCAGCAACGCCCGTATGGGTGTGGCGGTGGTAACGGAGAACGGAGAGATAAAGGGTCTCGTCACGGACGGCGACGTAAGACGCGCCATGCTCAAATACCGCGACCGCTTCTTTGATACGGCCGTCGAGGAGATAATGACCCGCACTCCTAAGATCATATCCGAGGACGACCGTGTCACCGACGCCGAAGAGCTTATGCAGCTACACAAGATACATTCGCTGATAGTGACCGGCCACAGCGGCAAACTGTCCGGGATCATAGAACTGTACGACCTCAAATGAATCGACAATGGATGTAAAGATCTCCGGGGAGTGGAAAGAGATACTTAAAGACGAATTCGACAAGCCGTATTTCGCCGCGCTGGTCGATTTCGTACACAGGGAATATGCGGCGCATAAAGTATTTCCCGCCGGCCGCAACATATTCCGCGCTTTCGACAAGTGCCCGCTCGACAACCTCAAGGCTGTTATCATCGGGCAGGATCCCTATCACGGCGACGGACAGGCCAACGGGCTCTGCTTCTCCGTGAACGACGGCATCCCCTTCCCTCCGTCGCTCAGGAACATATTTCAGGAGATACAGACCGAACTCGGCACCCCCGTTCCCCGCAGCGGCAACCTCGACCGCTGGGCCGAACAGGGAGTGCTCCTGCTCAACGCCGTACTCACCGTGAGGGCGCATGAGGCGGCCTCGCACGCCGGATACGGCTGGGAACAATTCACCGACGCCGTGGTCGCCGCAATAAACCGGCACAAAACCGGCATAGTGTATATGCTCTGGGGAAGCTATGCCCAGAAGAAAGGCGCCATGGTCGACCCTTCACGCAACTGCATACTCAAAAGTCCACACCCTTCCCCACTCTCCGCCCACAGCGGTTTTTTCGGCAACAATCACTTCACCGCCGCCAATCAATACCTTACATCCCACGATATTACCCCTGTCGTCTGGTAGCCTCTTCGCCATAAAAGGAGGGGCTTGCAATTTTTTTTGTTCCATTTTGCAAAAGAGAACCCGATATGTTGAAAATTAGGGTTATCTTTGGCGGGTTAAAAATGTAATTAATCAATATAATCAATCAAACATAATAATTATGAATATTCCTGCAAATTTGAAGTATTCGAAAGACCACGAGTGGATCAGAGTCGAAGGCGATATGGCTTACATCGGGATCACCGATTTTGCACAGGGACAGTTGGGCGACATAGTTTTTGTCGATGTTCCCACTGTGGGCGAGGCTTTGGCGCAGAACGATGTTTTCGGGTCTATCGAGGCCGTGAAGACCGTTTCGGATGCGTTTATTCCTGTCGGCGGCGAAGTCGTCGAGTTCAACGAGAGCCTCAACGACGAACCCGACCGTGTTAACAAAGATCCCTATGGCGAAGGCTGGATCATCAAGATCAGGATGAGCGATCAGTCGGAGATCGATTCGCTCCTTTCGGCGGAAGATTACGGGAAGCTGATAGGCTGATCATAAAAGACCGCACAAAAATATAACCGCAAGACAATATCTTGCGGTTATATTTTTGGGGTAATGATGCCAAAAGATCTGAAAAATCAAAACAACCTCTAAACATTCGCTACATTCCAAGCACCTTCTTTATCCCCAACACAATGTCGAACCGCAGGGTGCGGAGGAATTTCTTCCAGAGACTATAAGCCGTGAGCAGGCGCCAGCGGGACGAGCGGTAACGGATATCCTTTTCGTTTCGCCGTATGCGTTCCACCTGTGCGGCGACATTATCGCGGGTCGATATTTCGGTTACGCGGTAATTGCCGTCGCCCTTTATCGTGAGCCTGTTGCCGTCGATACGGCGTATGCGGTGGAGTATATGATTGTTATGATGGCGGAAAAGGACCACCATGCCCGGCCTCAGGCCGGCCTTGTCCACGGGAGCAAGGCAGGCAATGTCGCGGCCGTCGCGCAGAAAGGGGCGCATACTGCCTCCCTTGACGCGCAGTTGAATACGTCCGCCGCCGGAGACGATATCCTCCACATCGGCGAACAGGTCGCTGTTCTTTACGGTTTTTACACTATCGGGGGATGTTGCCATTTATAGTAAGAAGCTGTTTTGATTTTGCATCCGAAGCGATTTTCGGCTCCGGTCGAGAGATTTTCCACCCGCCTAGGGAGACGTAGCGGCTCCTACGGCGAGTGAAACGGGTGGAAAAAGCGCCGGCCGGAGAGCGGAAAGCGCGAGATATGTAAATTCCACACAACCTCTAAAAGTCTCATTTCCCATTGATCTCGATTATTCTGTCGCAGAATGTAAGCGTGCGGTCGCGGTGCGATATTATCAGCATGGTAAGATCGCTGCGGTCGGCCGAGAGTTTCTCTATGGCACGCACGATCTCCTCCTCGGTCTTGTTGTCGAGCGATGAGGTGGCCTCGTCGAACAGCAACACCGACGCTTCTTTGTAGAGTGCGCGGGCTATGCCGATCCTTTGCCGCTGTCCGCCCGAAATGCGGCATCCGCTCTCGCCAGTAACCGTATCGACGCCATCGGGGAGCGAGCGCACGAATTCGTCGAGCGATGCGGTGGCGATAGCCTTGCGGAGCCTCTCTTCGTCGATGTCCGAACGCTCCATACCGAAGGCTATATTCTCCGCTATGGTCGCGTCGGGAATGAATACGTCCTGCGAAACGCAGGCGAGGTTGTTTTGCCATCGGCGTCTGTTTTCCGGAGTGAGCGGAGCGCCGTCCACGCGGATCGTGCCCGAATCGGGATCGAAGAATCCGCATATTACGTTGAAAAGCGTCGTCTTACCCGCGCCGGAATAGCCGCGAATGCCTATCTTTTCGCCTTTGCGTATGCTGAGCGAGAAGTTGTCCAGTACCTGTTTGCCGCCTTCGTAGGCGAACGATATGTTTTCGAGCGCTATCTCCTTTTCGAACCGAAGCTTTTCCGTCGAGGCCGAATCGAATGTGACGGCGGGTGCGTCGCCGAATGTGGAGCGTATGGTCTCGGCGGCAAATGAATTGCGCTTGTATTCCACCCAACTGTTCACTATCCGGTTTACCGACGGGACTATCTTGTAGGCGGCGAACGCGAATACGCCGAGCGAGATAGCCAGCGACGACATCTCCTTGCCTATCGAAAGCCCTATGACGATCAACGACACCACGCCGAGTATCAGCGAGAATTCCACGACCCGCCCCGACGCCATACGCACAAGCCCGGCCTTTCGCCTGTATTCCGAAAGGGTCTTCAGTCCCTCTTTGAATTTGCGCGACACATATTTTTCGGCGTTGTTTATCTCTATGTCGGAATATCCCCGCAGGGTCTCGTACATGGTTTTGTTCTGGGCTACGAAGAGCTTGTTCTCCTCACGCCCGTTATCGATCATGCGGCGTTTGAATATGCGCGAATATACGACGGCCAGGGGTACGAACACAGCCGCGGCGAGCAGCACCAGAAACGGGTCGTACACCAGAAGTACGGCCAATATCATCATCAGCAGCAGCGTGTCGCTGACTATCTCGAAAAGCGAACCTATCACCCCGTCGGCAAACCGGAGGCATATACCGTTGACATTGTTGATAAGCTGCGAGGTGTGGTGGCTGCGTATGAAGAGCAGTCCCTTGGAGAGGTATATGTCGAACATCCGCGTGGAATAGTAGCGGAACAGCGACAGTTGGAATTTGCGCATGGCGTTTACCACGAGTACGGTAAAAACGCTTTTAAGGGCTATGACCAACAGAATGGCGATGCATACCGCCATGACGAAACCGTTCGTGGAAGTGAATCCCAATGCTTCGTACAGGCGGCTTATGGTACCGTTGGCGAGAATGGCCTCCTCGTCGAGGATCAGGTAAAGTATCGGCATGAACGCGGCCACGCCTATAAAATCCAATACGGCAAGCAGTGCCGACGCCAATGTCACGCCCAATGCGCCGCGCCTTTTGCCGTGCGGTATCAACGAGAACACCTCCCGGAGCGACGCCCCTTTTATTGTTTCCTGATCGGTCGAAGCCATAGTCGTTCTTAGGTTCGTAGATTAACGCAAAGATAAAGTTATTATGCGGATTAAATTATATTTAAGGCTGTTTAAATTTCCTTTATCGAAATTTAATAAATTCTTAATTCTATCTTATTTGTATAATTCTGAAATAAATTGTAAATTTGTCGTGATATAGTGAATATATTTTTATGTATTTTGCCGATCACACATGGTTTTATATTTTATATCAGAATATTACAGTAACTCTAATTAACCGCAATTATGAAAAAGGACAATTATTCGGCTCCCGTTGTCGATATCGTTGAAGTAGCGATCGAGAACGGCATAGCCCAAAGCGAAACTCCCGGCACGACCGGATCACTCGATTACGACCCGGAAGGAGACCACTACGAATTCTAACCATCTGAACTTTAATTAAAATGAAAAAATTTATAGTATTTGGAATGAGCTTGATGCTGGCGGCATCGGGCTTCACGGGATGCCAAAAAGACGTAAATACCGTCAACAAGGGAACCGACGGCGAACTAAAACTTACCATCAAATCCTCCCCGGCCGAAACAGCCGACACCAGGACGATACTCGAAGGCGACAGGGAAACGGGTTTCAACACCGCGTGGAATCTGGAAACCGACAAATTGGGCGTATACTCCTACAACCCCGATGTTACTTCCGAGGAACTCACCATGAACTCGCAGTTCGATATTACGAACATCAACGGTGACGGAGTGGCTACTTTCGTGGGCAATATAAGGCATGATGCGGTAGATCGTACATACGATCTCTATGCTTACTATCCGAGGAATGCGGCCAACAATTATTCTAACTCTACATATACCTCGGTAGCGGGAGTTATTTCGGACATTCAGACTATGCCCGCCAACGGCACGTTCGACCACGCCAGCGACTATATGGTGGCCCTTCCAGGCCAGCAGGTGATCGTAACGGGCGGAGAGACCCTGACGGCTCTTCTCGACAACTTCCAATTCCGCTATCTGGTAGGTTTCATGCACCTGTCGGTGCCGCAGATCACGGCCGATGGTATTGCATCGACAGATGTCGTCGAGAATGTGAAGATATCGGCAGAGGCTATGGATTCGAACCCGGTTCTTTCCGGCGACTTCACCCTCGACCTCACCAATGGTGAAATGTCCTTCACTACGACATACAACGAAGTGACCGTCGTATGCCCCGAAGGAGTGACCCTCGGCAACCTCAATGCCTGGGCTGTCGTAAATCCGTTCTCGCTTACCGATGAGATCGAAGAGCTAACTTTCCTCATAACGACCGCAACACATACCATCGAAAAGACAGTTACCGTCGGAGATCTTACTGGCGGCAACACATTCAGCATCGCGGCCGGCGGCATCAAGACTTTCCATATGACGGTCGACAACAATTGCACCATTCAACCGAGGTCTCCCGGCGGCGTTCTACCAGGAGATATATTGTATGAGGAAACTTGGGGAACTTACGGCTTTAGTGGATCTCAATACGGTGCAGCAGGTGCTCTGAGCGGTTATGATTACAGCGGCACGACGATCTATTCGGGAGATCCTACAACCACGATAGCTTATTCGACAACCAATACTACCGGTAATTTTATCAACGATGGAACCGGAGCAGGCGCTAAAGTCAGTGGCAGCAACTTCTTCATGCAGGGTAATCCGACGAGTTCGATGACCATAAAAGGCATAGAACTCCATGGCGCTACTACCGTGATTTTGAAGTATGCAAGTTCCAACGCAAATATACGTACATTCTACAGTGTCGGTACGGATGAACCTACGACTTCTTCTACGGCTATTCAGAGTGCCAACAGTAATAGCAGTGGCGTAAGCGCTCTGAACTCCTTCCAGTTTACGGTTCCTGCAGGGACGGAGGTGATCAACATACTTATGAACAAGACCAATACGACAAACTGCAGGCTTGACAATATTATTCTCGAGGTGGTTGAATAAGCCGGCGGCAGAATTATAATTTCCAATATGGCGACAATGTTATTGTCGCCATATTTTTTGCTGCATAGGGGCGGCACGGATTTATTTTACTCACGTATAAACTCATAAAAATTGACAAAGAAGAGGATGTCTCTGAGCTTTTAGACAGCCTCATTTTTCAATTTTTAAAGAATCACATTCTCTCCGGGACGTCTATACCAAGCAGGCGCATACCGCTTTTGATGACCCTTGCCACCTGTCGGCTAAGGCTCAGCCTCATGGCGCGGACGGCAGTGTTCTCCTCGCGCAGTATGGAGTGGTCGTGATAGTATCCGTTGTACGCCTTGGCGAGTTCGTAGACGTAGTTGGCTATCATGGCCGGGGAATAATTCTCGCCCGCCGCGGCCACCGTCGCCGGAAAGTCGGCCAGCATCTTGATAAGTCCTGTCTCTTCGGTTATCAGTGCAGCCCCGCCTGCGCCGCAGTCGCCCATGTCGCCGCCGACCGCACCATCCGGCAGGACGATCTCCGCTTCGGCGGCCTTGCGTAGTACCGAGCGGATGCGCGCGTGGGTATATTGTATGAACGGCCCTGTGTTGCCATTGAAATCTATCGACTCCCTGGGGTCGAAAAGCATGGTCTTGCGCGGATCGACCTTGAGTATGAAGTATTTGAGCGCACCGAGTCCCACCATACGGCTTATGGTATCGGCTTCCTGCGGGGTGGCGTCGTCGAGTTTGCCGAGTTCGCGCGACATATCGCGTGCAGTGCCCACCATGCCTTCGATAAGGTCGTCGGCATCGACCACGGTACCCTCGCGCGACTTCATTTTACCCTCCGGCAGCTCCACCATACCGTATGAAAGGTGGTATATATGGTCGCTCCACCCGTAGCCCAACTTTTTCAGCACCAGCTTCAACACTTGGAAATGGTAATTCTGTTCGTTGCCCACCACGTATATCATCTCGTCGAGCTTGTCGTCGGCAAAGCGGCGGTATGCCGTACCGAGGTCCTGTGTCATATATACCGAAGTGCCGTCGCTGCGAAGCAACAGTTTTTCGTCGAGCCCGTCGGCCGTGAGGTCTATCCACACCGACCCGTCCGGCCGGCGGTAAAGCACCCCCTTGCGAAGCCCCTCATCGACCAGCTCCTTGCCGAGGAGATAGGTCTGCGACTCGTAATACATCTTGTCGAAATCGACGCCGAGGTCTGCATATGTCTTGCGGAAACCGTCGTATACCCACCCGTTCATCGTCTCCCAAAGGGAGTAAACTTCGGGGTCTTTGGCCTCCCACCTGCGCAGCATCTCCTGCGCCGAGGCCATTATGGGGGCGTTCTTCTTCGCATCCTCCTCGCTCTGCCCTTCGGCCATAAGCTTTTTAACCTCATCCTTGTAGTGCCTGTCGAACTCGACGTAATACTTGCCCACGAGGTGGTCTCCCTTCATGCCGCTGCTTTCGGGGGTCTCGCCGCCGCCATACATCCGCCACGCCAACATCGACTTGCAGATGTGTATGCCGCGGTCGTTCACAAGGTTGGCCTTTATGACGTCGTGGCCGCACGCTTTGAGTATCTCAGCCACGGAATAGCCCAGCAGATTGTTGCGTATGTGCCCCAGATGTAGGGGCTTGTTGGTGTTGGGCGACGAATACTCCACCATTATGGTCTTTCCCGTAGCGGGTGCGCAACCATAGTTGGCGTCGGCCGCAATCTCCGCGAACCTCTCCCTCCAGAAGTCTTCGCCGAGCGAGAAGTTAAGGAATCCTTTCACCACATTGAACGAGACCACCTCCGGCATCTTCTCAGTGAGCGCCGCGCCCAACTCCTGCGCCGTCGCCTCCGGCGACTTGCGGCTGGCCTTGAGAAGCGGAAAGACGACGACCGTATAGTCGCCCTCGAATTCCTTCCTCGTTTTCTGTATCTGCAACTGCGCACCGCCCGAATCGCCGTACAACTCCGCCGCCACAGCACCGACGGCCTTCTCCAAGAAACTTTCTATATTCATCGCGTAAATAATTATCGAAGTACAAAGATAACTATTTTTATATACCTGTTATTCGTGTTATTTTTGCCGGCATCTTCTTTTTCTGCCCAATTTTACATACATTTACTGAACTATTAAAATCCGACGACATTATGAAAAAGGCTATTACCCTGATATTTATTTGCTTGTCCATCTGCATATACAGATCGGCAGCCCAAAACGAAACGAATACCGCTTCGACAAAAATGGATCTTGCCATAAAGATGATGCAACAGGGGTTTAACGACGAGGCTATCGTCCTGTTGGACGAAGCCGATGCCATGGATCCCACTCCCACTTATAAATATTTATACGAGAAGGCGTTCGCTTACTATCAGAAAGAAGAGTATCGTACCGCTATCAAGTTGCTCAGGAAGTCTCTGAAGTTCGACGATGCCACCGATCTGGCATATCAGATGCTCGGCAATGCCTATGATATGTCGGGAAATCCCAAAAAAGCGCTCAAGACCTATGCCGAAGGTCTTAAGAAGTTCCCCGGCTCAGGCCGATTATACCGCGAGTCGGGAGTGATACATTACCTCAAGGGCGAATACGATAGGGCTTTGCAGTATTTTATGGATGGCGCCGAAGTCGAACCGCATTATCCGAGTAATTGGTTCGGCGCTGCGACCCTGTTTTTAACCTCCGACAACAAAGCTATGACAATGATATACGGCGAGACGGCCATCTGTCTCGAACCCGAATCCGAGCGCTCACATAATATGGGTAAAATACTGCTCGACACCTACCGCGATAACATTACTTTTTCAAACGACACTACGGCGGTTCTTAGTTTTGCGAACAAAACGATCACCCTGAGCGTCGACGATATTTTCAATTTCAAAATACCGCTCCCGATAGTCTATGAACTTATTATGGCGGGTGCCGTAGGGACGGAGAAGAATTTGGATGTGCCATCGCTTATCGAGATCCGTCGCAGGTTCGTGGAAGTATGGTTTGCCGAAGAAACGAAATATTACAAAGACTATCCGGTACACCTGTTCGACTTTCACCGTGCCCTCATAGATGCGGGACATTTCGAAGCGTATAACTACTGGCTATTCTCGTTCGGAGACAGTAAGGCTATGGACGAATGGTACCTCTATAACGAAAAGGCATTCGAAGCGTTCGTCGAATGGTTCAATAAAACCGATATCATCCAACCATAAGTAACTGTCATGATTTTTCTGCGCCATGAAGATAGCCTGTATTGACCTTGGAGAGAAGCCTCTGCTGCTTGCGCCGATGGAGGATGTGACCGATCCCTCGTTCCGTTTCATGTGCAAGCGGTTCGGTGCCGACATGGTCTATACGGAGTTCATATCGTCCGACGGGCTTATCCGCGACGGGGTCAAATCGGTGGCCAAACTCAATATTTCTGACGGCGAAAGGCCGGTGGGCATACAGATCTACGGCCACCTGATAGAGCCGATGGTCGAATCGGCACTAATAGCCGAGCGCGCCCGTCCGGATGTCATAGACATCAACTTCGGCTGCCCGATGAAGAAGATCGCAGGCCGCGGCGCCGGAAGCAGCATGATGCGCGACGTACCGGCAATGGTCGAGATGACGCGCCGCATAGTCGAAGCCGTCCGCATCCCCGTGACCGTCAAAACACGCCTCGGCTGGGACGACCAACACAAGAACATCGAGGAGATAGCCCTCCGTCTGCAGGACGTGGGCATTGCCGCCCTCACCATTCACGGCCGTACCCGCGCGCAGCTCTATACCGGCGCCGCCGACTGGACGCTCATCGGCCGCGTGAAGAACAATCCCGCGATAAAAATACCCATAATAGGCAACGGCGACATAGACTCCCCCGAAAGTGCGGCGCGCGCATTCGACGACTACGGAGTCGACGGAATAATGATCGGGCGTGCGACTTACGGCCGCCCCTGGATATTCCGCGAGATAAGGCACTACCTGCTCACGGGCGAAAAACTGCCGCAGCCATCGGTAATCGAACGTGTCGCGACAGCCAAAGCCCACTTGCTGAAATCGGTCGAGGTCAAAGGCGAAAAAGTGGGTGTTCTGGAGATGAGGCGCCACCTGTCGAACTACTTCAAGGGGCTGCCCGACTTTAAACAGACGCGCCTCAGGCTCGTAACCCTAAACGACGTACCTGAAATAATGGCCACCCTGGATCATGTTGCCGCAAATTGGGGCAGCTACGACTTCTCGCGCACCGTTCCGCCACCGCTTTCACATGAGATATAGGCAATAAATGGTGTAGTGATCCTCTCCGGTATGCTCTGAAAGGTTACTCATAAGAGCTTCGGGAATGACTCCCAACAAATCTGCCGCCGTTACCTTGTGTCATAAAAAAGTGGCCGGAATTTCTTCCGGCCACTCGTGGCAAACGCCCCATCTTTTTTACATTATCGCCAATTATCGATTGTCAACTGTCAATTGATAATATCACCGTCTTTGCCCTGCGCGCGGCATCATCATTTTACCGCCGCCAGCCACGGTTTTCATCATCTTGCGGCTCTGGTCGAACTGCTTGAGGAGTTTGTTTACCTCGGCGACCGTGGTACCGCTGCCCTTGGCGATGCGCTCCTTGCGGCTCGGATTGATGATCTCCGGGTTCTCCCTCTCGGCAGGAGTCATGGAGTATATCATGGACTCGGTCTGTCTGAACATATCGTCGGATATCTCCACATCCCTCATCGCTTTCCCCACGCCGGGGATCATACTCATAAGGTCTTTCATGTTGCCCATTTTCTTGATCTGGGCTATCTGTGTAAGAAAATCGTTGAAATTGAACTGGTTCTTGACCAGCTTTTTCTTCAGCCTGCGCGCGTCTTCTTCGTCGAACTGCTCCTGGGCACGCTCCACGAACGACACTATGTCGCCCATGCCGAGGATGCGGTCGGCCATACGCTCCGGATGGAACACCTGCAGAGCATCCATCTTCTCGCCCGAAGAGATGAACTTGAGCGGCTTATTCACCACCGAACGTATGGATATGGCGGCACCGCCGCGTGTATCGCCGTCGAGCTTGGTCAGTACCACTCCGTCGTAATCGAGCCTGTCGTTGAATTCCCTGGCGGTATTCACTGCATCCTGACCCGTCATGGAGTCCACGACGAAAAGTATCTCGGACGGCTTTACGGCCTTCTTGATGGCCGCAATCTCGTTCATCATAGCCTCGTCGACGGCCAGACGCCCCGCAGTATCGACGATAACGGTATTGAGGTTCTTGCCGCGCGCGTATTTAATGGCGTTCTCGGCTATCTCTACGGGGTTTTTGTTGCCTTCTTCGGTATAAACCTCCACGCCCACCTGCTGGCCGAGTATCTTCAACTGTTCGATAGCAGCCGGACGATAGACGTCGCCAGCGACCAGCAACACTCCCCTGCCCCGCTTGCTCTTGAGCAGATTGGCGAGTTTGCCCGAAAAAGTCGTCTTACCCGAACCCTGCAAGCCGGCTATAAGTATGACCGCCGGACGCCCGTCGAGGTCGATATCCGCCGCTGTACCACCCATCAGCAGGGCGAGTTCGTCGCGGACTATCTTTGTCATCATCTGCCCCGGCTTCACCGCCGTAAGCACGTTGGCACCTATGGCTTTCTGCTTGACATCGTCGGTGAACGTCTTGGCCACCTTGTAGTTGACGTCGGCGTCAATGAGCGCGCGACGTATCTCCTTGAGCGTTTCGGCAACGTTGATCTCAGTGATCCTGCCCTCACCCTTCAGTATCTTAAACGACCTCTCTAACCTGTCGGTCAAATTCTCGAACATAGCTTATCGGATTATTAACCCGCAAATGTACTGCTTTTCAAAAAGAATTACAATAAATACGAATTAGGGTGTGTTGGAAATTTGCTAATTCGCATGAGCTATTGATTTTTTGCCTTTTCCCAAATCTCCGCCGGGATCACGTCCGGACATGGATTTGCGATCATGTGTGGCGCCATACGCCGGATGGTTTGCGCTTTTACCAGCAGCAGGTCGCCCAGCAATTCTGTCTGGCCTGTTTTCGTGTAGGTCGAAACGAGAAGGGTCGCCTGCGCCACCTGCAGCCACACCGGAGCATTGTCACGGTCTTCCTGCGCCCGTTTCATGTACTTTTCATAGTTCGGCGCAATCTCCTCGACACGTTCGAGCGATGTATCAACGAACTCCGACCGCACATCGCCGTCGTGTTCCTCGAGCCTGTCGGTGTCGAAAAGGGCGCCCGCCTGTTGTGTCATGGCGGCATCGAGGCGGTAGTTCTTCACAGATCCGGCAGCGTGATAGGTGTACGACGTGCTCGACTGCGTCACGATGTAGGGCGGATTTTTACTGAGTGGGGCGCGCATATTGGCCTCGTTGCCGTTGTAGAAAAAGCCTTTCAGCACATACTTGCCGCCCGAGTTGCGGTAGACGGCGGTCTCGCCGCCCGCCTCGATGTAAATGGCGCCGTTGCGGGGCTTGACGATATGCGGCGCACCGTTGTCGGGCGTGGTGTAGTAACCCGGCTGTACCTGCGCCGCGGCCGTGCCTATGCACAGCAACACTGCAAATATCACGAAAACGGTCCTCATGGTCATTCCGTAGTCTTCATTCCCGTCAATTTGCCGTCTTTGTCGGCGCCGTAGCCCCAAAAAAATGTACCGGAGTCAAAGATGCCCGAATAGGTAATGCCCTCTTTTGTTACCAGTGTGCCCGGCCCGTGAGGAGACCCATAATTGAAATGGCCGATGTAATAGTTGCCGTTCTCCCACAACTCTCCGAATCCGTCGTACTTATCGGCGAAGAACGTGCCGCGGTAGACCTTGCCGGACGCTTGGGTGAACGTACCCTTGGCCCGTTCGCCGTAATCCATCTCGCCCTCGAACTTATCGCCGTTCGCATATAGCATCGTTCCCTTGCCGTGGGGGACTTTTTTGAAATCGCTCACCGAGATGCGCTCCCCCGACCATTTGTCCCTCTGCGCATAAATGTTCGTTGCCGTCAGCGCGAAGAGCAATAATAATACTATCCGTTTCATATTCGTTTGCCTGTTTTGTCGATGTAAAATGTCTCCTTGCCTTTGGTTACGCTGCACTTGCCGTCCACAAAGCCGATATCCTCGATTTTGTCGAAGTGGACATCTTTGTCCCAGACCCAGTTGCCGTCCGTATCCATAAATGTCCACTCCTTGGCTTCGGCCCACCCATTGATACGGCGCGGAACCCTGAACCAACCGTCGATCACCATGAAGTCGAGCGGCTGTGCTTCCAACGCCATGTACAGATTGGCACTGATGTCGCCCTGCGATATTTTTTCTCCCAGCTCGTTGACTATCGCCAACTTGCCGTCGTAATAGTCTATAAAGCGGTCTTTTGCCAAGGGCATCGGACACAAAGGCTTGTCAGCCGGCGGAAATATCCACCTTCCATCGTGAGAGAAAATGCCGTACAGGCCGGTGATCGTGCGCACGGAGACATAACCGCTCTTATCGAAAGCGTACATATAATAGCGGGCGTAATCCGTGGAAAAATGGTTTTTCTTGCCGCGGGAGTTCTTGTAAACGGTCATCGAAGGCATCACGTCGGCATAGAGGCAGGGGAGAATGGTCTTACCCGTCTGGTCGATGATGCCCCAGCGCCCCTCTTTGCACACTCGCGCGAAACCGTTAACAAAGATGGTCGCAATGTCGTACTCCCCGTCGAACGCTCGGCTACCGTCGGGCGCGGCGTAGATCATCTTACCGTTCCGCACTATTGGATAGACATAGCCGGAGGCGATAAACCTCTCTTTTGTCAGGATTGATCTCGGATCGCCGTTCATTCCGCTTTCGCGGCTCAGTATCTTTAACGCCTCAAACATACCGTCGAGAGTCCTCTCCGTCTCCATGAATTTCTTCAGCGCCAGTGTCCTTGCCTCCTGCGGCGCGATTTTCGTCAGTTCACCCAGCAGTATCCTGTCGAATTCATCCGTATCCTCACTCAGGTAGATGCGGTAGAAGAGAAAATCCTTGTTGTTCGGATATTTAGCCATGCCTATGTCGGCGAAGTCGCGCGCGGCACGGATGAAATGGATATGCGGGACGGACAATTTTCGCTCGATGGTAGCCAAAAGCATCTCGGCGGTAGGCTCCTTCACCGCTGCCACGGCGCCGTATTTAGAGGTCGCGGGACGCGGGCAGTTGGAGTTCAACCACGAAGTGCTGGCCAGCGAAAAGTTATGTTCGATATACGAGCATTCGCAATCGAGGTAGTTGGCCAGATCGAGGTACTTCTTCTCCTCGGCCTCCGAGAGTTGGAATGCGGCGGCCATCAGGTAGAAATCGATCATTCGGCGCTTCTCCGCCAACACATCCTCGCGAAGGGCGAAGAATTTCTCCTCGAACTCGACTGTCAGCCGGGCACGCTCCCGTGCCGCCTGCTCCTCGGCGGAGCGCTGTGCCGATTCGGCAAACATCCCGGAGAGCACGCCGCCCACCGCGCCGCCCAACTCCTGCCACTCGGACGAGAGCATTCCCTGCACCACGCCGACCCCCGCGTTGAACGCCGCGACCTTGCTCTGATAGATCTCCTGATAGGACTGGGTGATGGCCACAAGCTTGCCCTGAAACTCGGCCGTGATCTGCGCCGGGTCGCGCGAATCGGAAAGTTTGAGCAAATCCTCTTTCTCGGCTGCATAGGCCGAATAGGTCTTGCGGTGCTGCTGCAAATATTGTCCGAAGGTTACCATATCGCGGTAATCGGGCACATTCTGCGCCTGCACGGCCGTTGTGGACAGCAACACCGTCAGGCAAAAAATGAGTTTTCTTATCATGGATAATTTGGTTTATCAATCAATGGACAAAAATAATCAATATTATCGATTGCTTTTTATATCTTTTATTGTATTTGAAATTTTCTTTCGGCAATCTATACGCATTATTCCGTTTTCGACGAAAATGATTACTTTTGTGGGTTATTATAGAACGATACCCGCAATAATGGCAGACAATACTATATTGAGCAGGCTCGACGGCCTGAAATTGAAATTCGAGGAGACGGGCAACCAGATGACAGACCCCGAAGTGATCGCCGACATGAAGAAATTCGTGGCGCTCAACAAGGAATACAAGGAGTTGAAACCCATCGTCGAGACGAGCGACCGTTACCGCAGCGCGATCAACAACCTCAAGGAGGCGAAAGATATTCTGGCCTCGGAAAAGGACGAAGACCTGCGCGAAATGGCGCGCGAGGAGGTCTCGGAGCTCGAACCGCTGATCGAAAAGCTGGAGGAGGAGATAAAGCTCCTGCTCATCCCCAAGGATCCGCAGGACGAAAAGAACGCCATAATGGAGATCCGCGGCGGCACGGGAGGCGACGAGGCCGCCATATTTGCAGGCGACCTTATGCGTATGTATGTCAAATACTTCGAGACCAAGGGCTGGAAATACGAAATCACCAACACCTCGGAGGGCGCCGCCGGAGGATACAAGGAGGTTGTGATGAAAGTCACGGGCGACAACGTTTACGGCACGCTCAAATACGAGTCGGGCGTACACCGCGTGCAGCGCGTCCCGCAGACCGAGACTCAGGGCAGGGTACACACCTCGGCCGCGTCGGTGGCCGTACTGCCCGAAGCCGAGGAGTTCGACATAGAGCTGAACATGAACGATATCCGCAAGGACACGTTTTGCTCGTCGGGTCCCGGCGGACAGTCGGTGAACACCACCTATTCGGCCATACGCCTCACGCACATCCCCACGGGTATCGTGGTGCAGTGCCAGGACCAGAAGTCGCAGCTCAAGAACTTCGACAAGGCGCTCGAAGAGCTTCGCACGCGCATATTCAACCTCGAATACCAGAAATACCTCGACGAAATAGCGGGCAAGCGCAAGACTATGGTCTCCACGGGCGACCGCAGTGCGAAGATACGCACCTACAACTACCCGCAGGGGCGCATCACCGACCACCGCATCAACTACACGATCTACAACCTGTCGGCCTTCATGGACGGCGACATTCAGGACGTCATCGACCACCTGATCGTCGAAGAGAACGCCGAACGCCTGAAAGAGAGCGAATTGTAATAGAGATTATTTATACTATTAACTATTGTGGCATCATTACATCAAGTGATTTTTTAAGATATATATCGTCAGACGTCATACACGAGAAAGTGACTATATATCCATTATTGTCAAATATTGCATTTTGTACGAACGCGTCGTTGAATTGAATCAAATATAGAAAATCACCGTAGCAAGGGTTTTTTGTCGCAATAATAGTTATCTCTTGTATAATTGTCGGATCTTTCATGATATTTACACCTGCTTCGATGGTCTTTCCCGTATAAGTAAATGATTTGTCGAAAGTCATAGAAAAAGTATCTTCAAGCAAACTATTGTCTATAACACATCCCTGCTTAGTAGCGTAGCATTGAGAACCGGTACTCAGTTTTATAGTTCCGGCAATTTGTTCGGTTATATAACCGCGTATTCCGAAGATTATTTCATTTTTAAATCCATTAAATGGATAGCGATAGGATTCGTTACCGGTATTAGGATTAGTGTATTTCTCAAGCGGTTCGATCCTTATATTGACAATTAAATAATGAATTGTCTTACAGCCGACCGTACCTGCAAACAGAAATAAAATTAAAAGACCGACGAACTTTTTCATAAATATAATTTTTGCAATTAATACAATGTGTTAAGTATATGGCAAAGATATGAATTTTTCATCAAACACAAAATCGAAGCAATTTCTTATTTTGAAGCGACATGCTATATTTGCCGTCCGGCCGTTATGAATATAGGACAACGACAAGTTATGGACAACACAAGATACGACGAATTTTTCCGTCTCATAGAGAAAACCTACAACCCCGAAAGGGTGCGGACCATTCGTGATGCCTTCGGCATTGCGGCCGCCGCCCTCGAAGGCATGACGCGCTACGACGGCACCCCGCTGCTCGACCACTCGGTCGGCACCGCTGCGATAGTGGTCGCCGAGGTGGGCCTTGGGCGCAGCTCCGCCATAGCCACTCTGCTGCACGACGCCGTCCGCATGGGGCTTACCGGCCTCGACGAGGCGGAGAAGCAATACGGCGCCGAGGTTGCGGGCATCCTGCGCGGTATGAACCTGATATCGGGCGTCAGGACCAAGGATTCGATAGGGCAGGCCGACAACTTCCGCGAACTCATCATATCCTATTCGACCGACCCGCGCGTGATACTCATCAAGTTGGCCGACAGGCTCGAAGTGATGCGTTCGCTGGCGATGTTCCCCTCCGAGAAGCGGCGCAAGAAAAGCTGGGAGAGCATGAACCTCTACGCCCCCATAGCGCACAAGCTGGGGCTGTATTCCATAAAGAGCGAGTTGGAGGACATCTCGCTCCGCTGGCTCGAACCGGCCGGCTACAACCACATCAAGGCCAAGCTGGAGGAGACCTCCGCCGAGCGCGGCAAATTCATCGCGAGGTTCACCGCCCCCATCGAGGAAAAGCTGCTGAAGCAGGGTATAAAGTACCACATAAAGGGTCGCACCAAGTCGATATACTCGATATGGGGCAAGATGAAACGCACGGGAGTGCCCTTCGAGGAGATATACGACATCTTCGCCATACGCATCATCGTCGATTGCGCCCCGGAGGCCGAGAAGCAACTCTGCTGGAACGTCTATTCCATCGTAACCGATTTCTACACTCCCAACCCCGACCGCATGCGCGACTGGATCTCCATTCCGAAGTCCAACGGCTACGAATCGCTCCACACCACGGTGGTTACCGGAGATGGCAATTGGGTCGAGATACAGATACGCTCCGAGCGTATGGACGAGGTGGCCGAAAAGGGCATCGCGGCACATTGGCGCTACAAGGGCATCCACGGCGACGGCCGCAGCAACGAGGATTGGCTGGCGAGCCTCCGCGAAATGATGGAGGAGAGCGACCGCAAGAGCATCGGCTCCGGCAAGGTATCCCCCGCACCCGCGTCGGGCGAGATATTCGTATTCACCCCCAACGGCGACCTGCGCAAGCTGCCCGAAGGGGCTACCGTACTCGACTTCGCGTTCGACATCCACACCGGCGTCGGCTCCACATGCACGGGGGCGCGCATCGGCGGCCGCAACGTCCCGATAAAAGAGCCGCTTCGCAACGGCGACATAGTGAACATCATCACCTCGAAGAACCAGAAGCCCAAAGCCGACTGGCTCAACATAGCCATAACGAGCAAAGCCCGCGGCCGAATAAAGGCATTCCTGCGCGAGGAGCAAATGAAGATGGCCAAATTGGGACGCGAGGAACTCGAACGGAAACTCAAGAACTGGAAACTCGCCATCGCTATCGACGAGGCCGTCGGCGCGCTGTGCAAATACTACAAGGTTAAGACCGGCACCGAACTGTACGCTCAGATCGCCGACGGCCGTATAGACATAGGCGACACCAAGGAACTGATCGCCCGCCACATCAACGGTGAACTGTTCGAACCCAAACCGCCGGCAAAACAGGCGCCGCACATACAGCCGCAGAAACAGGAGGAACGCGACGGCGACGCGCTGATAATAGGCGACTCCGTGGGCGGACTGGACTACAAGGCCGGAAAGTGCTGCAATCCCATATTCGGCGACGAGGTGTTCGGTTTCATAACCATCTCGTCGGGCATCACCATCCACCGCAGCGACTGCCCCAATGCCCGCCGCCTGAAAGAACAATACCCGTACCGGGTCATAGAGGCACGCTGGCGCAGCACTCCCCGTCAGGGAGCTTTCGTGGCCTCTATACGCATAGTCGCCGAGGACACCACGGGTATGGTGAACCGCATAACCGACACAATAAGCAATCAGCTGACCTTGGCCTTGGAGGTACGCACCACCGCCGGGCGGCCGGAACGAGGGGCATCGTTTTCTATCCCGGCCAAACGCGACGCGGCAAACCTGTTTCTCCACTTACGCACCCGCT
>QMCE01000374.1_pt1 | contig 22637 bp, 27 predicted proteins | sample 1821851 | NCBI WGS metagenome assembly QMCE01 (sample SAMN09453174, study PRJNA476694) | Termite gut metagenome, whole genome shotgun sequencing project. | isolation source: worker | host: Odontotermes sp. | place: South Africa:Pretoria | collected 2016-01-28 | reverse complement strand
AGGAAAAGAGGGAAACCGGAGGTTTCCACGAAAATTTTCTGGTTCTCTTTTATAAAAGAGAACGAAAAAAATCTTCGGCACAAAGATAGCGAAAAATCTTGTACTTTTGTCGTATGGCGAGAGTTGTGATATATAGCGACGGGTCGGCGTTGGGGAATCCGGGGCGGGGCGGTTATGGTGTTGTAATGTTGGCGCCACCGGACCACAGGAAGGAGTTGAGTTGCGGCTACCGGCTGACGACCAATAACAGGATGGAGTTGCTGGGTGTTATCGTGGGTTTGGAGGCGTTGAAGGTACGGTGCGAGGTGGTGGTCTATTCCGATTCGCGGTATGTTGTTGACGCGGTGGAGAAGAAGTGGGTTTTCGGGTGGGAGAAGAAGGGTTTCAAGGGGAAGAAGAATCCCGACCTGTGGGCGCGGTTTCTGGGTGTTTACCGGCGCCACGAGGTGCGGTTCGTGTGGGTCAAGGGGCACGCCGACAACCCGCTCAACGAGCGCTGCGACGAGTTGGCGCAGGCCGCAGCGCGGGGTGCGGAGTTGCTGGAGGATACCGGGTACGTACCCGGTTAGTAGGGCTCGGTGACCACTACGCGGAACGTCCAGTCGCCCGGTTCGTAGGAGTCGTAGTGATTATCGGGGTCGTAGAGGAAGTCCGAGAAGGCGGCGAAGAAAAGCATTTTCCCCCTCGTATAGGCGGAATTTATAGTCACCGTCCATGTATAGTTGGGATCCACGGGGCTCTGGTAATGCCGCACATAGGGGAACTCGCTCTGATAGCCGTCGTCGAACACGACGGTAGCCGTCACCGTACCCTCGTCGCACACCGCCCGCGTGATCTCGGGCATGGTGAATTCGATCTCGTATTCATACCCGTTGAACGACCAATCGTTCCACGGGGCGTCGAGGTAGACCACTTGTGAGTCGGGCGTCGCGTCGTTGTAGTTACATCCGGCCGCGAAGACGGCAATAGCCATCAGAATAAACAGTTTTTTCATTATTTCCAAAGTATTAAAATATCTCTTCAACAACTCCCGTGCCGCTGTGCGTGGTCGCGCGGAGCAATTATTCAGTGGTCAACCGATCCTTTAAAGTACTTATCCAGCAACTCCCGTGCCGCTGCAAATGAGGTCATCCGGTTCTCTTCCACGCGGCGTTCGTACTCGGCAAAATCATCGCCCATCGCCTCGAAAAAGTGGCTGCGCAACGCGGCGTCGATGGTCTCGGTCATCCAGTATTTATTCTGCCTACGGCGGTTGCGCCCGAAGTACCCGTTGGCCTTCACGAACGCCATGTACTCCTCGATGTTGTTCCACACCGCCCTCAGGCCCGCTCCCGTGACCGCCGACGAGGTGAAAACCTCGGGCCGCCATCCCGACTCGCCCTGCGGAAAAAGCATCAGCGCATTGACCAGATAGCTCCTCGCGAGGTCGGCGCGGGCGACGTTCTCGCCATCGGCCTTGGTGATCACAGCTATGTCCGCCATCTCCATAATACCCCGTTTTATCCCCTGTAACTCGTCGCCCGCGCCCGCGATCTGGAGCATCATGAACATATCGGCCATCGAGTGCACGGCGGTCTCGGATTGCCCGACACCGACCGTCTCTATAAATATAACGTTGTACCCCGCCGATTCGCACAGAACTATCGTCTCTCTGGTCTTGCGCGCTACCCCGCCGAGCGACCCCGCCGACGGGCTGGGGCGGATGAAAATGTTCGGATTGCCCGATATACTCTCCATACGGGTCTTGTCGCCGAGGATCGAGCCGCCGCTGCGTTCGCTGCTCGGGTCGATGGCCAGCACCGCCAGCCGGTGCCCCAATCCCTCGACCATCCCGCCTATCGCCTCGATGAATGTACTCTTGCCCGCACCCGGCACTCCCGTTATCCCGATACGTATCGAATTCCCCGCATGGGGCAGGCAGCGCTCGATGATCTCCTGCGCCTGGGCGTAGTGCCGCGGGTTGTTACTCTCGACCAGCGTGATGGCCTGCGCCAGCACCGTGATATCGCCCTTCAGGATACCCTCCACGAACTCGTCGGTAGACAGCACACGCCGCGCGGCACGCCTGAAATGGGGGTTCACCGAGGGCGCGTCGTCAACTCCCGGTGCCACTTCGAGGGCGCTCCCTTCGAGTCCGTTTTCGTAGTGAGAAATTTTCATAATTATTATTGCAAAGATACTAAAAGATTAATATCTTTGAGGATTAATTAAAATCACACAATGAAAGTATCGAAAATCGAGCACCTGGGGATCGCGGTAAGCAACCTCCAGGATGCGATCCCGTTTTGGGAAGGGGTGTTGGGATTGAAGTGTTACAACATCGAGGAGGTCGCCGACCAGAAGGTGCGGACGGCTTTCTTCATGGTTGGCGACACCAAGATCGAACTGCTGGAGCCGACGTCGCCCGAGAGCACGGTGGCAAAGTTCATCGAGACGCGCGGCGAGGGTTTCCACCACGTGGCCTACGCCGTGGAGAACATCGAACAGGCGTTGGCCGAGGCCGAGGCCAAGGGCGTGCGGCTTATCGACAAAACCCCGCGCATGGGCGCCGAGGGGCTGACGATCGCGTTCCTGCACCCAAAATCGACGGGCGGAGTGTTAACCGAATTGTGTGAAAAGAAATGAGCGACAATCAGGAGAAGATCAAACAGCTTATAGAACTTCGCGAACAGGCGAAGTTAGGAGGCGGACAAAAACGTATCGACTCGCAGCACGCCAAAGGTAAGTACACGGCGCGCGAAAGGATCGGAATGCTGCTCGACGAAGGAAGTTTCGAGGAGTTCGACGCGTTCGTCAAACACCGCAGCCACAACTTCGGGATCGAGGAGGAGAACTATTTCGGCGACGGCGTGGTGACGGGATACGGCACTATCGACGGCCGGTTGGTCTATGTCTTCTCGCAGGACTTCACCGTCTTCGGCGGGTCGTTGAGCGAGACCTTCGCGAACAAGATCTGCAAGGTGATGGACATGGCGATGAAGAACGGCGCACCGGTGATCGGCATTAACGACTCGGGCGGTGCGCGTATTCAGGAGGGCATCAACGCGTTGGCGGGCTATACGGAGATCTTCCAGCGCAATATCCTCGCCTCGGGCGTGGTGCCGCAGATATCGGCTATCTTCGGGCCGTGCGCCGGCGGTGCGGTGTACTCGCCCGCGCTGACCGACTTCGTGCTGATGAGCAAGGGAACGAGCTATATGTTCGTCACGGGGCCCAAGGTGGTGAAGACGGTGACGGGCGAAACGGTCGACCAGGAGCAGTTGGGCGGCGCGAGCGTGCACTCCTCGAAGTCGGGTGTGGCGCATTTCGTGGTGGATAACGAGGAAGAGGGCATGGCGGCGATACGCAAGTTGCTCAGCTATATGCCGCAGAACAATCTGGAAGACGCACCGCTGACGGTATCGACAGATTCCATCTCGCGCTTGCAGGACGAACTGAACGAGATAATCCCCGACAATCCGAACAAGCCTTACGACGTGTTGGACGTTATCCGTGCGGTGGTGGACGGCGGTGAATACATGGAGTCGCAGAAACATTACGCCCCCAACATCGTCACCTGTTTCGCAAGGTTCAACGGGCAGAGCGTGGGCATCATCGCCAACCAACCTAAGTTTCTGGCAGGGGTGCTCGACATCAACGCCTCGCGTAAGGCGGCAAGGTTCGTGAGGTTCTGCGACGCTTTCAATATTCCGATCGTCACGTTCGTCGACGTTCCCGGGTTCCTGCCTGGTACGGGACAGGAGTACGGCGGTATCATCATCCACGGCGCTAAGTTGCTCTACGCCTACGGCGAGGCGACGGTGCCGAAAGTTACGGTGATCCTCCGGAAAGCCTATGGCGGCGCGTATTGCGTGATGTCGAGCAAACACCTGAGGGGCGATATCAACTACTCGTGGCCGTCGGGCGAGATCGCGGTAATGGGACCGTCGGGCGCTATCGAGGTGCTTTTCGCCAAGGAGATCGCAAAGATCGAGGATGCGGAAGAGCGGGCGGCATTCATCGCGGGCAAGGAGGCGGAGTACAAAGAGATGTTCGCCAACCCATACGACGCGGCAAGGTACGGATACATCGACGACGTTATCGAGCCTCGCAACACGCGGTTCCGTATCGTCAGGGCGTTGCAGTCGCTACAGAACAAAAAGCTGGTCAACCCGCCCAAGAAACACGACAATATACCTTTGTAGGATGAAGAGGTTACTGTTTATATTATTGGTTCTGGTTGCAATGCCGGCCGTGGCGCAGGAGGCGGATATCGTCGAAGAGGTGAGCCGCGCGGAGCTGTTCCGCCGTCAGGACCCTTCAGGAGGGCTTATGGCTGCTACGGCGATAACCGTCGTGCTGGCATCGTTGGCGACGCTGTTCCTCATTTTCAAGGGGATCGGCATCCTGGTGCGTAAGCTGACGGCACCCAGGCCCGTCAAGGTGGTGGAGGAAACCGTAGCGGCAGCCGTACCCGCCGTGGATATCGAAGGCGATGTATATGCCGCGATAGCAGTTGCGATATTTCAATACTCGCGCGACCTGCACGACGTGGAGAACACCGTGCTCACCATCAACCGCGGCGCGAAGGCCTACTCGCCGTGGAGTTCGAAGATCTATGGCCTGAGACAAATACCCGATAAGAAATGAAAGAATATAAGCTGAAGATACACGGCACGGATTACGACGTTCATGTGTTGAGCGTGAAGGACGGCATCGCGAGCCTGACGGTGAACGGCACCGCCTACGACGTGGAGGTGGAGGGCATAAAGACGCAGCCTACCAAAGTGGTGAACATGGGAGTACAGACCCCCGAGATGCAGAGCGAACAGCCCGTAGCCAAGCCGGTGAGCGCACCCGGAGCGGCAGTAGGGCTGAAGTCGCCGCTGCCCGGAGTGATCATCGACGTCAAGGTGCAGGAGGGCGACAACGTGAAGGCAGGGCAGACACTGGTGATCCTGGAAGCTATGAAGATGGAGAACAACATCGAAGCCGACAGGGACGGGGTTATCCATACCATCCGCGCACGACGGGGCGACTCGGTGCTCGAAGGCGACGTGTTATTGACAATCCGTTAGGGCTATGGGTGAATTTTTGTTGAAGAACCTGGGCGAGTTCTGGAGTTTCACGGGGTTTGCGAATGCAACGCCGCAGCACTTCATTATGATTGCCGTGGGGTTGTTCTTTATCTGGCTGGCTATAAAGAAGGGTTTCGAGCCTATGCTGTTGGTGCCTATCGGGTTTGGTATTCTGATAGGTAATATCCCTCACTCGTTGGGTATGGAGATCGGCATTTACGAAGAGGGGTCTGTTCTCAACTATCTCTATTTCGGGGTTATACGAGGAGTCTACCCGCCGCTGATATTCCTGGGCATCGGGGCAATGACCGATTTCTCGGCGTTGATCTCGAACCCAAAATTGTTGTTGGTGGGTGCAGCGGCACAGATAGGTATTTTCGCAGCATATTGCGGCGGCCTGGCGTTGGGATTTACCGCCGAGGAAGCGGCAAGTGTGGGCATAATCGGCGGCGCCGACGGCCCGACCGCGATCCTGCTCACCTCGAAACTCGCACCGCATTTCCTCGGGGCAGTGGCCGTGAGTGCGTACTCCTATATGGCTATGGTGCCGCTGATCCAACCTATTGTGATGCGGCTGTTCACAACTAAGAAAGAGCGCGTGATCAGGATGAAACCGCCGCGCCTTGTGTCGCAGACGGAGAAGATATTGTTCCCGATCACGGGACTGCTGCTCACCACGTTCCTCGTACCGCCCGCGATCCCGCTGTTGGGTATGCTCTTTCTGGGTAATATACTTAAGGAGTCGGGCGTTACAAAGCGCCTTGCCGCTACTGCGAGCGGGCCGCTGATCGACATCGTGACAATTCTCATAGGGCTCACGGTGGGCGCATCGACACAGGCGACGACATTCCTTACGTTGCAGTCTATAGGTATCTTTATTCTCGGTGCGTGCTCGTTCTTCGTGGCGACGACGGGCGGTGTGCTCTTCGTGAAGTTTATGAACCTGTTCCTCAAGGAGGGCAACAAGCTGAACCCGCTGATCGGTAACGCGGGCGTATCGGCAGTGCCCGCCGCGGCGAGGGTGTCGCAGGATATGGGATTGAGGTACGACCGTTCGAACCACCTTCTGATGCACGCCATGGGGCCGAACCTGGCGGGCGTTATCGGATCTGCAGTTGCGGCGGGCATACTGTTAGGGTTCTTAGGATAAAGCACTCGAATAAAGAAGGCCACCCGAATGGGTGGCCTTCTTTATTTTGTCACTGAAAATAGGTGAGTCCCACCGTTGCTATGCCGTGCTTGTCGATAGTGAGAGGAACGACTGCAAATCCCTCGGCCGGAGTACTTCCGTTCATGTCGAGGATATTATTGTCGTTGGCGTCATGTATGGCGTATACGTAATACGTCGGCAATATTTCTCCCTCGAATACGCATTCTATAGTCCCTCGGCCACTCACCGGAACCACGGTAGCCAAAGATTCGTTTATACGGAAATCGCCGACGGCCTCGATCCCGGGAGGAGCCAACATCACCATTATCGAGCCTCCGCTACCATGTATGCCGGTGACCCTGACTTTTACTTTCCTGATGCCGGAATCTTTATTGTCGCTGCAACCCGGGGCTAGCAATGCTATTACCGCTATGACGGTTATTATGATACCCTTCATAATTCTCATCGCCTTAGAACAAATCTTTCTTATCCAAGCCCTTTATCGAGCGTCGGTGGCGAAGATTGAGAAAAATGAAGAAATGTATGACTATGGCAATCTCCCAAATAATGACAAGAATGTTTTGTATATCGGATACCTTCTCCATTGGAGAGTTGAATCCCAGGCCGAACCATAGATAGGAGATTGCAAGATAAACGATACATGTGGTTAGGTTGAAACGGAATCCCGTGTCGTAGATCGGCAGATATTTAGCATCTTTGGAGCCGAGCCACCATCCCGCAGCGAACATGAGCATGGCATAGGCTAACGGAGAGATTATTACAGCCTTCATCGCATAGTGATTTAGCGAAGCGCTTATGCAAAAGCGGGCCGCGACGGTAAGCAGGATCGCAGTGGCGATGAAGCCGAGAAACGGAGGTGTGATGTACTTTTTCATTATAACAGGTTTTTGATTTTTTCGGTGTAAAAAACGGTGATGTTGCGTTCGGTGAAACGACGGTAGAGTTCTTGGCCGAGGTCGGTCAGGAAGTAGTACTTGCGGTCGGGCCCTTTGTTGCCCGGGCGAAGTTCGTGGCCGAGCACGCCGACGTGTTCGAATTTGCGAAGTGCGCGGTAGAGGCTCTGCTCCTCGCACGAGATGGTATCCACCGACGCCTCCTCGACAAAGCGGCGGATCTGGTCGGTGTACTTGGGCCCGTCGCGAAGGGCGAAGAATATCCACAGCGTCAGTTGCCCCTTTTTGTAGGTCTCCTCCCACGCCGCAAGGAGGTCGTTCAGGATGTTTTCCTCTCTCATAATTCAGATGTATTAATCATGTTGTACAGTACAAACGTAATACATAATTTTTTATTATCCAAATAATTCTTAACTTTGGCACACTAAACCTAAAACAATCAACCTGATAATCATGAACGTAAACAATTTGATGGCCGAGTTGGAGCGCAAGCACCCGGGCGAGAACGAGTACCTGCAAGCCGTTAAGGAGGTTCTGGAGTCGATCGAAGAGGTCTACAACCAGCACCCCGAATTCGAGGCCGCTAAGATCGTGGAGCGCATCGTGGAGCCCGACCGTATGTTCACTTTCCGCGTTACGTGGGTCGACGACGCCGGTGTTCCGCAGACCAACCTGGGCTATCGCGTGCAGTTCAACAGCGCCATCGGGCCCTACAAAGGCGGGTTGCGCTTCCACAAGGCAGTGAACCCCTCGATGCTCAAGTTCCTCGGGTTCGAGCAGACCTTCAAGAACGCTCTCACGACGCTGCCTATGGGTGGCGCGAAAGGCGGTTCGGACTTCGACCCGACGGGCAAATCGAACGCCGAGATCATGCGTTTCTGCCAGGCCTTCATGCTGGAGCTGTGGCACAATATCGGTGTCGACACCGACGTACCCGCGGGCGACGTGGGCGTGGGCGGCAGGGAGATCGGCTTTATGAACGGTATGTTCCAGAAGCTGTCGCGCCAATACCACACGGGTGTCCTGACCGGCAAAGGCGAGACATGGGGCGGTTCGATCCTTCGCCCCGAGGCGACGGGTTTCGGCGCTCTCTATTTCGTGGAATATATGCTCAAACGCGCCGGCAAAGAGCTGAAAGGTAAGACGGTTGTGGTTTCGGGCTTCGGCAACGTGGCTTGGGGTGCGGCTAAGAAAGCTACCGAGCTGGGCGCCAAGGTTATCGGTATCTCGGGCCCCGACGGTGTGGTGCACATCCCGGCAGGCATGAACACCGAGATGATCGACTACCTGTTGGAGTTGCGTTCGTCGAACCAAAACATCGTAGCTCCGTTCGCCGAGAAATTTGCCGGAGCAACATTCACAGCGGGTAAGAAAGCTTGGAGCATCAAGTGCGATATCGCGCTGCCGTGTGCGTTCCAGAACGAACTTAATGGCGACGACGCTGCCGAACTGCTGAAGAACGGCACATGGTGCTGCGCCGAGGTTTCGAACATGGGCTGTACGCCCGAGGCTATTCACGCCTTCCAGAAAGCGGGGATCCTCTTCGCACCGGGCAAGGCCGTGAACGCGGGCGGTGTGGCGACATCGGGCCTGGAGATGACCCAGAACTGTATGCACCTGTCGTGGGCGGGCCACGAGGTGGACGAGAAACTCCACTTCATCATGGAGAGCATCCACGAGGCTTGCGTGAAATTCGGCGTACAGAAAAACGGCTCGATCGACTACGTGAAGGGCGCCAACATCGCCGGCTTCATGAAGGTCGCGCAGGCTATGCTGGAACAAGGCGTATACTAACGGGTGCCCCCGCAGGGCAATTATTTCTACACTCGAACAAAAGGGGCGTTTGTGCGAAAGTATGAACGCCCCGTTTTTAAAACAATGAACAGTGCGGTTTAGCGACATAACAGGACACGGGGAACTCAAGCAGCGTTTGGCGGCGGAGGTCGATGCGGGGCGGGTGAGCCATGCACAGCTGTTCGCCGGGGCGAGCGGTAGCGGTGTGCTGCCTCTGGCGTTGGCCTATGCCCAATATGTAAACTGCACCGACAGGAAAGACGGCGATTCGTGCGGTGTGTGCCCGTCATGCGTAAAGTACGGGGCGCTGGCGCATCCCGACCTCCATTTCGTCTACCCGGTGAACTCGGCCGGAAGCAAGAAGTTGCTTAGCGACGCTTTCCTGTCACAGTGGCGTGAGATATGGGCGCGCACGGGCGGCGTGTTCGACGAGGCGCAGTGGTACGAGGCGATAAAGATCGACAATAAACAGGGTATCATCACACGCGCCGAAGCCGACGAAGTGGTGCGCAAATTGTCGTTCAAGGCGTTCGAGGCGCGATGGAAGGTGGTTATGGTATGGCTGCCGGAACGTATGCGCCCCGAGGCGGCCAATGCATTGTTGAAAATCCTTGAAGAGCCGTGGGAGCGGACGCTGTTCCTGCTCGTGAGCGGCGATCCTGGCGCGCTGCTGCCCACCATACGCTCGCGGGTACAGATGGTGGAGGTGGCGGGAGAGGCGCTGGAAGATGCCTCGGTACGTGCCGAATTTTTCGACCTCTTCGCGCAACTGATGAGGCTCTCCTACAATGACCGCCATATGGAACTTCTGGAGTGGGCAGAGGGGGTGGCGGCGATGGGACGCGAGGTGCAGAAACGCTTTCTGTCCTATGGCGTGGCGATGCTTCGCGATAACTATATGCTCGCGGCGGGAATGCCCCAGGTGGTTGCGCTGACGGGCGGCGAACTCGACTTCGCCCGTAAATTCTCGCCATTTATCGGTAATCACAACATCGAGCCCCTCGTGCGTGAAATGGAACTCGCCGCCGCCCACGTGGTGCAGAACGGCAACCCCAAAATGATATTCGCACACTTCGCTCTGTCGGTGAGTAAACTGATCGTGCGTGCCGGTACATAGGATTGGAGGCGAACTGCAAACTTTAGCCTGGCGAAAGTCGAAATAACACAATACATCTATCGGAATGTATAAAGCGATACTCCTTACCGGCGGCAACGAAGGCGATGTGGCGGCGACGTTGGCGGCGGCGCGTGAGAGGGTGCGGGAATGCGTAGGCCCTATCGCCGCCGCCTCGTCGCTATACCGTAGCGCGCCGTGGGGCTATTTCGACTCCCCGCAGCAGGACTTCCTCAATCAGGCGCTGATCGTCGAAACACACCTCTCACCCATCGAACTTCTCGACGCAACACAACGGATCGAACAAGAATTGGGGAGGCCAAAGGGAGCCGCCAGCGGAGAACTAACGAGCACCGCGAGTGCGGTTCGCCGCCGGGGGTGGCGCCTCTCCGCATGGTTTCGCTTCGCAAAACCTGCCCATGCACGCGTGTACACCTCCCGTCCGATAGACATCGACATCCTATTCTACGACGATCTGGTGATGCAAACTGAGCGGCTCACCATACCCCATCCGCTGATACAGGACCGGGAGTTCGCGCTCGAGCCGCTGGCCGAGATCGCACCGGGTTACCTACACCCCGTGCTGGGTATTACCGTTGATGAGATGTTACGCCGGTCGAGAGCAGGCCGCACGCCGCTTTGATATCTTCGCCGCGCGAGGCCCTGATGGTGGTTATGATCCCTTTACGCGTCAGCGCATCGCGGAACGCCTCCATAGCGGGCGCGGCGGGGCTGGCGAACGGAGAATCGGGCACCTTATGGAACCTGATAAGATTGATCCTCGCCTTAAGTCCATTGAGCAATCGCGCCAACTCCTGAACGTGCCGCGGCCTGTCGTTCATTCCCTCGAAGACTATATACTCGAAACTCACGCGCCGCTGGTGTGTGAAATCGTAACCCTTCAACACCTCCACCACTTCACGTATCGGCCACGCCCTCTCGACGGGCATCATCGCGGCGCGCTCGTCGGCGAACGGGTTATGAAGGCTCACGGCAAGGTGCACCTTCGTATTATCCAGAAATTCGCGTAACGACGGCAGCACCCCCACCGTCGAAACCGTAACCCGTGTCGGACTCCATGCGTAACCCCACGGCGCGGTCAGGATTTCGAGCGACTTGAGAACCTCGGGCAGGTTGTCCAACGGCTCGCCCATGCCCATATAGACTATATTAGTGAGGTTTTCGGCGCGCGCCTGACCGAGGATCTCGCCCGCCGTAAGATTATGTTGCAGCCCCTGGCGGCCCGTCATGCAGAACGTGCACCCCATCCTGCACCCCGCCTGCGACGACACACACATCGTTGCTCGCTCGCCGTCGGGTATCAGCGCCGCCTCGACCGCCGCCCCATACCGTGTGGGATAGAGATATTTCCGCGTACCGTCGGCGGAGATATGTACCTGTGAAGGTGGCGTAATGCCTACGATATAATTCCCTGCCAGCGCGTCACGGTGCTTTTGCGACAGGTCGGTCATCTGCGCGATATCCGTCGCGCCTTTCTTATAGAGCCACGAGGCCATCTGTCCCGCCGCGAACCGCGGCATACCCACCTCCGCCGCAACCTGCTGCAATTCCGCAAGGGTTTTACCGAAAAGTGGTGCGTGGCCGCACGGGACGATTATTGTGTTAGCGCTCAACCGGACGTATCGATTTAATCCTGGACAGGCAGCACGATCCAGAGGACGATATACACGATTATATCCAACCCGCCGAACAAGGCAAGCAGTACCGTAGCCCAACGGACGTTATAGGCGTCCCAACCGAAATAATCCGCAATGCCTGCACAAACCCCTCCGATGACCGCATTCCTACGCGACCGATAAAGCCTCTTCATACTACTCCTCTTCTTTCATGTTGGTGAAGACGTTGGTCACGTCGTCATCCTCTTCGAGTTTTTCGATCAGTTTCTCGATCGTCTCGCGCTGCTCGGGCGTGACCTCCTTGGTGTCGGTCGGAACGCGCACGAACTCCGCCGTCACGATCTCGATACCCTTATCCTCCAGATATTTCTGAATAGCGCCGAAGCTCTCGAACGCGCCGTAGAGCAGCAGGTGCCCTTCGTCGTCCTGCAACAACTCGTCGACCCCGAAGTCGATAAGCTCCAACTCCAGCTCGTCGATATCCAACTCGTCGGGGACGTTGACCTTGAAGACACACTTGTGGTCGAACATGAAAGCCACACTGCCCGAGGTGCCCAACGAGTCGCCCAGCTTGTTGAAGTAGCTGCGCACGTTGGCCACGGTGCGGGTGGTGTTGTCGGTCGCCGTCTCGACCAGCACGGCGACGCCGAAGGGCGCGTAACCCTCGTAGACCATCTCCTTATAGTCGGCCGTATCTTTCGAAGTGGCGCGTTTTATTGCCCTGTCGATGTTGTCCTTGGGCATATTCTCGGCCTTGGCGTTCTGGATCAACATACGCAGTCGCACGTTGTTCGCGGGGTCGGGCCCCGACTCCTTGACCGCCATCTCGATGGCCTTGCCTATCTTAGTGAACACACGCGCCATGTTGCCCCAGCGCTTGAGTTTTGCCGCTTTGCGGTATTCGAATGCTCTTCCCATAACAGGGGCAAAGTTAGTGATTTTTTACTATCTTTGTACAAAATATTAAAGGCAAACAACCTTTATACCCCATCATCGAATCAGGAAAATTCAGCGCGGTATATTTGTTGTCTTGTCCGGGTTGTACCTTCACGGGTACAGCTTGGGCGTATGGACGGCTATGTGTGCGAAGGGTTTCCTGATCCTGATGGTGGCATTGTCGAACCCAACGCCCTTTTATTATGAAATGGACAAAAAGCATCGTGACATTCTGTTACACGAACGACGCCCTGAGGCGGTTTTCGGAAGGCATTCAGAGCACAACTCCCTGGCAATGTAAATCGCGGCACCGGCTGCACCGGCTCAAACCGATCGGTGAGAACGAATACGAATACAGTTTTCGCCCCCGACGGAAATTTGTAGTCTACGCGATAATTCGCTACCTTCGCAGATCATGTACGATAAAATAATCGAAGTCCTCAGGCGCGGCGGGTTGATACTCTACCCCACCGACACGGTGTGGGGCATAGGGTGCGACGCGACGAACACCGCCGCCGTGGAGAAGATATACGGGCTCAAGCGGTCGGCGGACAAAAAAAGTATGCTGGTGCTGGTGCGGTCGGTGGATGCGGCGGCGGCGATCACGGGGCGCGTACCCGCGGTGGCGTGGGAGATGATGGAGCTCGCCACCTCGCCCCTGACCCTCGTGCTGCCCGGCGCGTGCGGTGTGGCGGAGAACCTGGTCCCCGACGAGGGAACGATAGGCATCCGTGTGCCTGCCGACGATTTTTGCCAAGGTTTGCTGCGTCGGTTCGGCAAGCCGCTGGTCTCGACGTCGGCCAATATATCGGGGCATCCTGCTCCTCTCACGTTCGACGAGATCGCCGACGAAATCCGTGCGGGTGTGGATCTGGCCGTCGATCCGTTGATGGAGAGCCGTACAGCGACACACAAGCCCTCGGCGATCGTCGCTTTCGACGACGCGGGACGCATAAAAATAATACGAGAATGATGACGGTAGAGACAGACGTTCAAGTGCGATTTGCCGACTTCGATGCCCTCGGGCACGTCAATAACGTAAACCTCCAGCACTACTTCGACTTGGGGAAGAGCGATTTTCTACACCGGGCAATGGGGCTGGCGCACGTATCGGAGGCGTCCGTATTCCCTATCACAGCCGCAACCCAAACGGACTATCTTGCGCAGACGCGCCCGGGCGAAAGAGTCTATGTCGACACCTCGCTCGAAAAAGTGGGCAATAAAAGCATGGTATTGGTTCAGCGAATCGTTGCACGAGGTAGCGGCGAGGTGAAAGCAACCAGCCGCAGCGTAATGGTCGCTTTCGACTTCGAACGCCAGGAGTCGGTGCCCGTGCCCGGCGAATGGCATGCCAAATAAAAAACCCTCCTTAATGGAGGGTTTTCGATTTAGCAGGTAGTCTTTTTGTTGTGGTGAGCATTATGGTGCTCGTGGTGCTCCGACTGTTTCTTGTGGTCGGGGGCCTGTGTGAGGGCCGAACCTGCTACACTCTTAACTTTTTCCGATGTCTTGTCGCTACGCAACAGGTCACTCGCATCGCTTGCCACGTCGTGGTGGGTTTTCTCGTTTTTCATAATAGTAAATATTAGATGATTAATGGTGTTTTGCTCTGTCAATGAGCAACATCTGTGCCAGATATTCAAAAAATAAGTATCTTCGCGGTGATGAAGAAGCTACTGTTGACCTGTCTTTTGTCGATTGCCACGTTGCAGTCGTATGCTCAGTTGGATAAACGCTACTTCGTCGAGACGGGTTTCGCGATGCTCGGTGAGGAGCGTTACGGCGATGCCGTGAAGACACTTAACCTGTTGCTGTCGATAGACGACGAACTGCACGAGGCATACTTTATCAGGGGCTTGGCCAAGTCGCGGCTGGGCGATATGCCGGGTGCCCGGAACGACTTGTCGCGGGCGATCGAGCTTAATCCGGTCTATACGTTAGCTTACTATCACCGTGCCATCCTGCGTGCGAACGCGCGCGATTTCGACGGCGCACTGAACGATTTCAGCGAGGTGCTGGAGTTGCGCCCCGACATCACAGTGGCTTATTTCAATCGCGCGATAGCCCTTATGAACAAGGGCGACTTCGAGCGCGCGGTGAGTGACATGGGCCGCTACATACGTCTCGAAGGCGGCGACGCGGAGACCCATGTGCTGCGCGGGGATGCCTATCTGAAGATGCAGGATACCCTGCGGGCGCGGGCCGACTTCGATACCGCGATAGCCTTGGACCACAACTACGCAAACGCCTACTACCGACGCGGTATTCTGGAGGCGTCGCAGGAGCGTTGGGACGAGGCGCTGGCCGACCTTACGCAAGCCGTAGAGAGCGACCCGGGCCACCTGCCGGCGCTGTTCGACCGCGCGGCGGTTTACCACCAGACGGGCCGGCAAAATGAGGCGTTGCAAGATCTGAACAGGGTGATAGAACAAGACGGCGGCTATACGGCGGCGTACTACAACCGCGCCGTGATCCTTTCGCAGGCGGGGCTGCTGGGAGAGGCGCTGGAGGACTATAACACCGTAGCGGAGAGCAATCCGAACAATGTGCTGGTATTCTTCAACCGCGCGGGAGTGTACGCCACACAGGGTAATTACCGGGCTGCCGTCGCCGACTATTCACGCGCAATCGAGCTATATCCAGATTTCGCGACCGCCTATATGCAACGTTCGGAAGTCAAGGCGCTTATGGGTAACACGCGCGGCGCGGCGGACGACCTGAACACGGCACGGCGCAAGATCGGTGAATACCGTCTCGCTGCGGCCGACAGCACCTACTCGATATACGCCGACCCGGAGCGCAATTTCTCACGCCTGGTGGCGTTCGACACACCTTTCGCACGTGGCTTGCACGAGCGTTCGGTGAACGTTTCGGCGGCCATGAGGCCCATGTTCCGCTACCTGCACGCACGTGGAACGATGGCGCTCTCCACCGCCGAAAACCCGCTGACGCCCGAGGAGCTTATGAATATTCAGGGCGGCGACTTCGAACGCGGTGTGGCGAATATGCTCAGCAAGCAGTACACCAACGCGGTGAACCTCTTTTCGTCAGCCATCGAACGCGATCCCACCGACGGTAAGCTCTACCTCGCGCGTGCCGTGGCGCGTGCCGAGATGATAGATTTCATCTCGTCGATCGACACTTATCGCAACCCGTCGGGGATACTTAAACCTCCTTCGGCAAGGACTTACAACTACGACGAAGCGTTCGCCGACATAAACAAAGCGTTGCGCCTTATGCCCGGCGAGGCGCGGGTGGTGTATAACCGCGGCAACCTGAACGTCGCTGCAGACCGTATGGCCGACGCATTGGAAGACTACACTGCCGCCATAGCTCTCGAGACATCGCTGGCCGAGGCATGGTTCAACCGCGGGCTGGTACATATCCATCTCAAAGATGTGCGGCAAGGGCTGTTAGACCTCGGTAAGGCCGGTGAATTAGGGATAACCGAAGCATACGAAATACTCAAAACTTACGAAAAATATGACTGAAAAACTTAGGCGAACGCTGATGGAGTCGAAGACGGCAAAATGGGTCATCCTCGGGCTGATCTCGTTCACGCTGATCACGGGCTACATCATCTCCGACGTGATGGCTCCGCTCGACATCATGCTCGAACAACAGACGGGTTGGAACTCCACCGAGTACGGGATATTCACATTCGGATACGGGCTGTTCAATGTTTTCCTGTTGATGCTCATCTTCGGCGGTATGCTCCTCGACCGTTTCGGCGCGAGGTTCACGGGATTGCTTTCGATAGTGATAATGCTTGCCGGTACGTTCATGAAGTATTGGGCGATATCGACCGACTTCGGCGGGCAGATGATAACCATCCTGGGCTTTACGATGAAGCTTCAGGTCTTCTGGGCCATGATAGGGTTCGCCGTCTTCGGAGTGGGTATCGAGCTTATCGGCATCACGTCATCGAAGATTATCGTCAAGTGGTTCACCGGGCGCTCGATGGCGCTGGCTATGGGGTTGAACGTCGCCGCAGGACGTATCGGCACGGGTATCGCACTCCTGGGTGCATACCCCTATGCGAAAATAATGGGTAGTGTGAGCGCGCCGCTGGCGTTGTGTATGGTACTGCTGATCATCGGGTTGTTGAGCTATCTGGTATTCGTGGTCCTCGACGCCCGCGCCGACCGCCAGGCCCCAGCGGAAAGCAATGCCGCGGAGGATGAAGATAAATTCAAATTCTCCGATATATTCTCGATAGCGCGTATGAGCGGGTTCTGGTACCTTGCGCTGATGTGCGTGTGTTTCTACTCCGCCGTCTTCCCGTTCCTGAAGTTCGCCACCAGCTTCATGATCCAGAAATACGGTTTCACGCCTTTCTGGGCGGGGTTCATCCCGGCGCTAATCCCGTTCGGCAATATCCTGCTCACGCCCGTATTCGGCAGCATTTACGACCGCAAAGGGTACGGGGCGTCGATCATGATCCTCGGGGCGTTCATGCTGATAGGCGTCCATGTGCTGTTCGCGATTCCCGCACTGACATGGAGTGTTCTGGCTATCGTGCTGATGATCGTTCTCGGCGCGGCATTCTCACTCGTGCCGTCGGCCATGTGGCCCTCGGTGCCTAAGATAATACCGTTCAACAAGCTCGGTACCGCCTACTCCATGATATTCTGGATCCAGAACTGGGGACTTATGGGTGTGCCACTGCTGATGGGCTGGGTGCGCGGCAGGTTCGTCACGGGCGAGATGATCGTCGACGGCCACCCCACAACGACCTACGACTACACATGGGTGATGGCGATATTCGCACTCTTAGGGGTGCTGGCCCTCGTCATGGGATTTCTCCTCAAACGCGCCGACGCACGCAAAGGATACGGCTTGCAATTGCCGAATTTAATGAAGTAACCTAATATCCGCCCTCCGCGGGCACGCGGTTATCCCCGGCAAACCATTCCGGTGCGTGGCCGCACAGGCCGATTATTAGGTTGTTCCTCTATTTGGCGCGGGGGATATCTCCTTAGCCGTTATCCCCGGCAAACCATTCCGCATAGGAATTTGCCGTCTCGTGGAGGCGGAGCGAGAAAAGACCCACACCCCCCGGCAACGCAGGAGCGATAAGCGAGGCGAACCACGCAATAAGATTCTCACATGTGGGTTGGAACGGCACGGCGAGTACACGCTCGAACCGTGCCCCCAACTCCGCGGCCAGACCTTCGTCGCGCAACAGCAACGTATGGTCCAGACGATTGATTATCAGATCGTGAACTATCCCCTTCAGCACCCCGAAATCCAACACCATGCCCTGCTTCGGATCACCAGCCACCTCCGACGGAACACCCCGTACCGTGACAAAAAGCCGGTACGAATGCCCATGAATCTGGCTGCACAGGCCATCATAGCCCGCCAAAGCATGCGACATCTCAAACGAAAATTCCCGAGTTAACCTGATAATATTCATAATTATTGTTTTTGTTCTCTTTTGATAAAGAGAACCAGAAAACCGCGCGTGCCCGCACAGGGCAGATATTCTTATGTTTGCGCTTCCCCGAATGTCAGTCCTCGGGGATTTTTAGCACGAAGTGCGCCTTCACTATTGTGAAATATGTTATTGAAACTTTGTTTCAGGATAACTAATTTCACAATAGTTACAGGCGTAGCCTGAAAAAACCTCGCGAACTCACATTAGCCCTGCGGTGGCAACCGCGGTTTTTTGGCGCCACCTTTTTATCAAAAAAGGTGGTAATTTAGACGGTCATTATTTCGTGTTCTTTTTCGGTAATGAGGGCGTCGAGTTTTTTGGAGTATCGGTCGGTAAGTTTTTGTGCTTCTTCTTCGCCGTCCTTTGCCATATCCTCGGGCATACCGTCTTTATGGGCTTTTTTGAACCCTTCGACGGCGTCGCGGCGTGCGTTGCGCAGGCTTACGCGTGCGGTCTCGGCTTCGGCGCGCACCTGTTTTACGAGTTCTTTTCGTCGTTCCTCGGTAAGCGGCGGGATGTTGAGGCGGATGTGCTCGCCGTTGTTTGAAGGTGTAAGCCCGATATTGGCGACCATGATGGCTTTCTCGATCACGGGGATCAGGTTCTTCTCCCACGGCTGCACGAGGATCGTGCGTGCGTCGGGGATGTTGACGCTCGCCACCTGCGATACCGGCACCTGGCTACCGTAGTAATCCACCATAACGCTGTTCAGCACGGCCGGAGTTGCTTTGCCTGCGCGTACCGATAGCATCTCCTCCTGAAAGAACGACAACGCGCGGTCCATCTTGCCCGCCGCCGCGTCCAATAACGATTTCAATTGCTCCTGCATAATTATCTCGTTTGGTTAATTTTTCACATCTCCTCCAAGGCGTAATCGACCGCCTTGTTCAGTAATTTGTTGAAAGCATACGTCTTACGGAATTCGCCCACCGCCCACTCGGCGACATCGGCACGCAGCAATGTCTTCTCTTCCATAGCCTGTTCGAGGCAGATATCTTTCAACTTGAGGTATTCGTCCATCGGCGAACCCACGGGAAAACCCTTTGGCGTTCTCGTCAGCTTGCGTTCCTCGTTAACGAAGAACCCCTCAGCCTGCTCCACCGCCGCCAGAAAACCTTCAGCGTTATCCGCCATCTCGCTTCGCACACTCTTCAACACCTTCGGCTCGGGCATATACAACCCCGTCGTCAGAAAGTAAGCCGCCGTACCCGCGTCGGTCCGCGGCTCGACATGGAAGTAATACCCCGCCTTGCCCGACTTCTTGCCGCCCGGACAGACATAACATCCCATATAACCCTTATACGGGCGCTTATCCGGACTGAACCTCACGTCGCGGTAGATCCGATAGGTGCAATCCTTCACCGCCAGCCCCCGCGTCGAGGCATCGAACTTCCCGATACCCGCTATCAGCCGCTCCGCCACCCCGTTGAACTCCTCCAACGCCACAGCATACCTCCCCCTGTTCGCCTCGAACCAATCCCTGTCGTTATGGACAGCCAAATCCGATAAAAAAGAAATAACCTCCTTCATGTGCTACATTTGTTCTCTTTTGCAAAAGAGAACCAGAAAACCGCAGGTGCCCCCGCAGGGCAATTATTTTTATGTTAGCGCATTCCTAAACGCCAACCGGCCAGGAAACGAAGTTTCCATGAAAATTTTTTGGCGCCACCTTTTTTATAAAAAAGGTGGTAAAAACTATTTACGTATCTTTTTCTTAGCGTAGTCGTATCCGGCTTTGAATGCTTCGATATTTGCGGCTACAACGTCGTCTCCTTTGCGGCCGAAGATATCGCGGATGCCCTGTTCGAGTTTCTCGGCGGGGATCTCAAGGAACGGTGCTGCAGCACCCAAGAGCACCATGTTCGTCACCCGGGGCGACTTGGCGATGCTGTCGATATCTATCGCCACAACGTTGGGCAGTGTCGCCAACTCCTTATCCAACACCTCCTGAGCAGGGTAGTTCGGGATATTGACGAACGGCGAAGTATTGGTGATCACCCATCCCTCTTCCGCCAGCCACGGCAGGTAGCGCAACGCTTCCATCGGCTCCAGCGAAATCACAATATGTGCCGCCCCCCGCGGGATCAGGTCAGACGCCACCGGATCCGAACTGATCCTCAAATTCGACTGCACATCACCTCCACGCTGGCTCATCCCGTGAACCTCCGCCTGCTTGATATGCAGCCCTGCATCCAACGCCGCACGGCCGATAACCGTCGCTATCGACAAGATCCCCTGGCCCCCTACTCCCGATAAAATAATGTCTCTTTTCATGTGCGTGCCCGCACCGGGCAATTTATTTTTAGTTAATGCTTACCTTTTCTTCCGTTTGAGGGTTTGTATACATTCGCGGCGGGGGATTATTACCGAGACGCCATTGTAGGCGATCTCCTCTTTTATCGTGGCGTACATTTCGTCACGGTTTTTGGGGAGGGGGACGAGTGTGCGCACGTGTGCCGGGTCGACGCCGATGCCCGTGCATATCGCTTCGAGGCGTCCGGTACCTGCCGAGTCCTGGCCTCCGGTCATGCCGGTGGTGAGGTTGTCGGAGATGATGATCGTGACATTGGTGTTCTCGCGCACGCAATCGAGCAAGCCGGTCATGCCGCTGTGCGTGAACGTCGAGTCACCGATAACGGCCACCGATGGGTGTTGTCCGGCGTCGGCTGCGCCTTTGGCCATCGTGATCGAGGCGCCCATGTCGACGCAACTGTCGATGGCATGGAACGGCGCGAGCCAGCCGAGGGTATAGCAGCCTATATCGCTGAAGACCTTCGCGTTCTTGTATTCGTTATGCAGCACCTCGTTGAGGACTGCGTATACATCGCGGTGTCCGCAACCTTCACACAGCGCGGGCGGGCGCGGCACGACCACTTCGCTGGCTTTATGCCCGGGACGTGCGGGAAGGCCGACAGCGGCACGGACGTTATCCGGACTGAGTTCTCCGGTGCGCGGCAGCTCACCGCTCATACGCCCGCGGACGGGCTTGGGGGTATCCATGATCCCTCGCAACTGCTCCTCGACCACGGGCTGTCCGTCTTCGAGCACCAGCACCGCCCCGCACTCGCCGCACAGCTTACGCACCTGATCGACAGGCAACGGATACTGTGTGACCTTGAGCACCGGGTGGGGGCAGCCGTCGGGGTAGTTCTCCATTAGGTAGTTATATCCGATGCCGCAAGCAATGATGCCGAGCGACTTATCCGCCCCGTCGATATATTTATTGAACGCGAAATCTTTCCCGAACGCCGCCTGTTCCTCCAGCAGCGTCTTGTAGCGCACGCGTGAGTTGCCGGGCATAAGCACCCATTGGCGCGCGTGGCCGGCATCGGGATGCCCCAACTTATTCTCGTCGCGTACCGCCGCCGTTTCGACCACCGCACGCGAGTGAGCCATGCGGGTCGTTATACGCATCAGCACCGGGATACGGAACTTCTCCGAAAAATCGAACGCCTCGCGCACCATGTCGTAGGCCTCCTGCTGCGATGCGGGTTCGAACACGGGGATGAATGAGAATTTGCCGTAGAACCGCGAGTCCTGCTCATTCTGCGAGCTGTGCATAGAGGGGTCGTCGGCCGCTACTACCACAAGGCCACCGTTAGCGCCCGTCATCGCCGAGTTAACAAAAGCGTCGGCCGCGACATTCATACCCACGTGCTTCATACACACCAGCGCGCGCTTGCCCGCAAAACTCATCCCGAGGGCCTCCTCCATTGCCGTCTTTTCGTTCGACGACCACACGCTGTGCACTCCGCGTTCGGCCGCCAAAGGATGGCCCTGGATATACTCCGTGATCTCGGTCGATGGCGTGCCCGGATAGGCGTAAACCCCCGACAATCCCGCATGAAGTGCACCTAACGCCAATGCCTCGTCGCCCAACAGCAATTCTTTCTTCACCATATGTTCGGATTTTTTATTGCTGCGAAGATACGAAAAAAATAGCTCCAACCGAAATTGGAGCTGTCAAAATAATCCCTGCCCTACTGAATGCCTATATACTCTCTTTAACAAAAAACAGTAAGGGATTAGAATCTTCGGTTATCGAAGGCGATACACGCTCGCGAAGCACCTCCAAGTCCTCGGGCTGCAAACTGCCGGGCTGGATCGCATAAACCCACAAATCACCGTCAGCCGCAATGGGTTGCCCGAAGAACAGGTTATGTAACGGGAAACGGCTATCTGGATCGGGAGTAAAGTTATAGGTAGAATTGTTATAAAGAACCGTTTCTCCTTTGGCAATATCATAAAGTGCTCGATAAGCTGTATGATATTCCATCGTGGGGAATTCCTCGGAAAAACAAAACGCAACCATACTGTCGCTGAAAACCAACTCATCTATATCGCCCAAATACTTTCTTTCCGCCTCTAATAATCCGTACGACACCCCATCGGTCATTTTACGTATCTCGTCATACGGCAATGTTTTCTCACCGAAATCAACCTCCAACCAAGGCCGGGGTTTGCCGTCTTTCAAATGATAAATAACGTTGCTGAACGGATAGGCAAAGTAATATTCACCGGCGCTGTCCCTGGAAAAACGCGGCTCAAAAGATGCGGCGAAGAATTTCTTCTGACGGAAAAACTCACCTTCTATA
>QMCE01000373.1_pt1 | contig 22640 bp, 21 predicted proteins | sample 1821851 | NCBI WGS metagenome assembly QMCE01 (sample SAMN09453174, study PRJNA476694) | Termite gut metagenome, whole genome shotgun sequencing project. | isolation source: worker | host: Odontotermes sp. | place: South Africa:Pretoria | collected 2016-01-28 | reverse complement strand
TTATTTGAAAAATTCTTTCATGTCGATATATATACGTTTTAGTTAATTTTGGACTAAAATAAATAATGGCGTAAAGCTAATTACAGAATTACAAATACACAATTCAATGCACGAAATTTTTCTGGGAACAGGCGGAAATATCGGTAACAGGAAGGAAAACTTCATTCGCTGTCAAGAATTAATTGAGGAAAGACTGGGGAAAACAGTTTCCATGTCGTCGATTTACGAAACGCCGGCGTGGGGATTTTCCTCAGAAGACATTTTTTGGAACCAGGTAATTCACATCGAAACTGATTTGGAACCGGAAGCGCTTTTAAAGGAAATCAATAAAATAGAAACCTTATTTGGCCGTACCAGAAATGGTGATGGTTACAGCTCGCGCGAGATGGACATCGATATTTTGTACTTTGACGACCTGATTGTCAGAAGCGATTGTTTGTCAATACCACACCCGTTAATACACGAACGCTTGTTTGTATTAAAGCCCCTGTCCGAAATTGCCCCATACTTAATACATCCGGTTTTACAAAAAAACAGTTTACAAATGCTTGATGATTGTAAAGACACTTCGGTGATAAAAAGAGTTGATTTGTAATAATAATCCGGAATTATATGTAAAATGATCGTAGATCCATCCCGCCAGAATTGACTTTTCAGGAGTCCGTTAAAAATTGATGTATAATAGCCCGCGCTGTGCTATACATTGCCGCTGCCACCGTCGCCGAATCCATGCACAGACCTGAAAAATCGACACTTTGCCGCTCCTCTCCGGAGTCGCGATATGGGGCATGGGGGGCGAGATTGCCGGAGCTGTGGAAATACTATTGTATAACGGTTGGGTGTTTTTGCGAGATTTTCATATCTTTGCCTATTACCGATAAACCTGAACAAAAGATAAATTCAGCATGACACAAAAACGTTTCCAGGGCGAATGGCCCAAGATCGGCATCAGACCGACCATCGACGGCCGTATGAACGGCGTACGCGAAAGCCTCGAAGACCAGACCATGAACATGGCGAAGAGCGTCGAAGCACTGCTCACAAAGAACCTGAAATATCCCGACGGCACGCCTGTCGAGTGCGTGATCGCCGACTCTACTATAGGGCGCGTTGCCGAGAGTGCGGCGTGTGCCGAGAAGTTCCGTCGCGAGGGCGTGGGCGTCACCATAACCGTAACCCCGTGCTGGTGCTACGGCAGCGAAACTATGGACATGGAGCAGCACACTGTGAAAGCCGTGTGGGGTTTCAACGGCACCGAACGCCCGGGAGCGGTATACCTGGCGGCAGTGTTGGCGGCACACGCCCAGAAGGGACTGCCTGCGTTTGGCATCTACGGGCAGCATGTGCAGGATATGGGCGACACGTCGATCCCCGCCGATGTTGAGGAGAAGATGCTTCGTTTTGGCCGTGCGGCTATGGCTGTGGCGATCATGCGCGGCAAGTCCTACCTGTCGGTGGGGGCTGTGTGTATGGGTATTGCGGGGTCGATCGTCAGCCCCGACTTCTTCGAAGACTACCTCGGCATGCGATGCGAGGGTGTCGACGAGGTGGAGATCATCCGTCGCATGACCGAGGGCATCTACGATAAGCAGGAGTTCGAAAAGGCCCTCGCATGGGCGCGCGCCAACTGCAAGGAGGGCGACGACGTATGCAATCGCCCCGATCTTCAGAAAGACAAAGCAGGGAAAGACAAGGACTGGGAGTTCGTGGTCAAGATGGCGATCATCCTGCGCGACCTTATGCAGGGCAACCCCAAGCTCAGAGAGATGGGCTTCGGCGAGGAGTCGTTGGGGCACAATGCTCTGGCGGCAGGTTTCCAGGGGCAGCGTCAATGGACCGATTTCTATCCCAATGGCGACTTTGCCGAGGCGATCCTCAACTCGTCGTTCGACTGGAACGGCATCCGCGCACCATATGTGCTGGCCACTGAGAACGATGCGTGCAATGGCGCGGCTATGTTGTTCGGCAATCTGTTGACCAACACGGCGTCGATCTTCGCCGACGTGAGAACATACTGGAGCCCCGAGTCGGTAGAGCGCGTTACGGGCAAGAAACTCACCGGCAAGGCCGCGAACGGAATCATACACCTTATAAACTCCGGTGCGGCATCGCTGGATGGCAGCGGCCGCCAGAGCGACAAGAATGGCAACCCCACGATGAAGCCGTTCTGGGAGATATCGGAAAAGGAGGCGCAGGCGTGTCTCGACGCGACTACATGGGTACCAGCCAATCGCGAGTACTTCCGTGGCGGCGGTTTCAGCTCGAAGTTCCTCACGTGCGACGGCATGCCCTGTACGATGGTGCGATTGAATCTGGTGAAGGGCCTCGGCCCGGTGTTGCAGATCGCCGAAGGATGGACCGTTGAGATCGACCCCGCAGCGCATAAAATACTCGACGACCGCACCGACCGCGGATGGCCAACTACGTGGTTCGCGCCGCGCATTGTCGAGGGATGCGATAACTTCAAGGATGTCTACTCGGTGATGAACAACTGGGGCGCCAACCACGGATCGATCAACTGCGGCCATATCGGTGCCGATCTAATCACGCTGGCGTCGATGTTGCGCATCCCGGTAAGCATGCATAACGTGCCGCAGGAGAAGATATACCGTCCGTCGGCATGGGGCGCGTTCGGTATGGACAAGGAGGGGGCCGACTACCGTGCATGTGCAACATACGGCCCGCTATATAAGAAATAGTGCTGCAGCTCGACGCTTGGCATGACGCACTGATCGGATCAAGTGTTATTTTGCGTGTGGACAGGCATGGGATTATATGTCTGCATAAAACTACCCGCGCAGTATTCGCACCAAAAGTAATGCAGACCTGCGGCAGTATGAGGGGATTGACGGGGGCTCTCCTGTCAATCCCCGTTGCCGCCATTTTGATCCCATTGCGTGACGGAAACTCGTTCTTGGCTTCATCCTGAATGAGGGCGTTGAAACAGTTCCAGGAATAAAATTTAACAGACCTTCAGGAGGTCAAGCAATAACCTCCGCATATAACTTACAACTAAATGAAAAATATTTTCGTAGCACAGGCGCACAGGGTTGGCACTGCGGGTTTGACGTTATGCAGCTCGGGCAACCTGTCGTGGCGTGTGGCGCAGGACGAGGCGCTGGTCTCGTCGACCGGATCGTGGCTCCCTGAACTGACCGCCGACAAGGTCTCACGGTGCAGGATTAGCACAGGCGATCTACTCGAGGGCCTAAAACCATCTATGGAGAGCACATTCCACCTCGGAGTTATGAGAACCCGGCCCGATGTGAATGTCGTGCTGCACTTCCAATCGGAGTATGCCACGGCGGTGGCGTGCATGAAGAGGAAACCTACGGACTTTAACGTTACCGCCGAGGTGCCGTGCTATCTGGGTCGCGAGATACCGGTGTTGCCCTACTTCCGTCCCGGATCTCCCGAACTGGCTGTGGCGGTCACCGAGGCGATGAGGGATCACGATTGCATACTTCTCAGCAGCCACGGGCAGGTGGTGTGCGGCAAGGACTTCGACGATGCCTATCAGAAAGCTATGTTTTTCGAGATGGCATGCCGGATAATCGTGCAGGCCGGCGAAGGCAACTACGCCACGCTTACCGCCGCCGAGATCGACGACCTCGATAAATATATACTCGGCAAGAAACAATGAGCTACCTGGCGATAGACCTGGGGGCGGGCAGCGGACGCGCCATAGTGGGCCGGATCGAGGGCGGACGGCTGACACTGGAGGAGGTGTGGCGTTTCACCAACGAACCGGTGATGGACGGTGGAGTTTTGCGATGGGATTTCGATGCGCTGATGGAGAATATACGCAAAGGCATCGGGCTCGCCGGCAAGGGTTTGAAGGGGGTGGGTGTCGATACCTGGGGAGTCGATTTCGGACTGTTGGACAGGGGCGGTGAACTCGTTGCACCGCCGGTGTGTTATCGCGATCGGCGCACACAAGGGATGCTCGCCGTGGCCGACAAGATAGTCTCGCGCGAGGAGATGTATGCCGTGACTGGTATCCAGCAAATGGAGATCAACACGCTCTACCAATTGCTCGCCGCGCCGCCCGTGGGCGATTGCCGCCTGCTATTCACTCCCGACCTTATAAATTATATGCTCACTGGCGTGGCGATGAACGAGTATACCATAGCCTCGACATCGCAACTATTGGATGCCCGCAGTCGATGCTGGGCCACGGGACTGATAGACAAATTAGGGTTTTCGCCCGCATTGTTCGGTAAGATCGTCCAGCCGGGAGCGGTTGTCGGAACACTGCCCGACGGGGTTAAGGTCTTTGCGGTGGGGTCGCACGATACGGCGAGCGCCATAGGCGCCATACCCGCCGAGGGCGACGACTGGGTGTTCCTCAGTTCGGGAACCTGGTCGCTGATGGGGGTTGCGCTCGACGAGCCGGTATTGACCGAAAGTGCGCGTTCGGCCGATTTCACGAACGAGGGCGGGGTGAACGGAAAGATACTGTTCATGCGCAATATCACGGGGCTGTGGCTTTTGCAGCGCCTGATGGCCGAGTGGGGCGATGCGTCGTACGACGATCTGCTTGTCGATTGTGAGAGGTGTGAGCCATTCCGCAGTCTCGTCGACGGCGACGATAGGGCATTTACCAACCCCGGGTCGATGAGCGAGGCGATATGCGCATGGTGTGAGCGTACGGGCCAGCCGACACCTCGCACGCGCGGTGAATTCGTGCGATGCGTGCTCGAGTCGCTGGTGTTGAAATACCGCGATGTGGCGGCACAGATCGGCGAGCTGTCTTTGCGCACTGTGCGGCGATTGTTCATCGTTGGCGGGGGGAGCAAAAATCGTTTATTGAACCAGTGGGTGGCCGATGCGTTAGGTGTCGAGGTGATAGTGGGGCTTGCCGAGGGAACGGCGGTGGGCAACATAATGCAGCAGGCGATAGCCGACGGCGCAGTTCGCGATTGGGCCGAGGCGCACGAGATCGTACGCTCCAGCTTCCCGCCGCAATCATATATGCCCGGCGATAGTTCTCCATGGGAAGCCGCGGCGACGGGAATGGGGCGCTCTAAATAAATATCTGTATACGAGGTCGCAGACAATCACCATGTATGTTATAAAATCGAAAATATGAAGTGCTGTCGACGACTGTCATGAACACCCGTGAAGCGGATTACATGAGCAAGGATATGATCGATACCACGCTCGACTATCGACACGAAGATAACCCCTCTCGATTGATAACTCGCAATTAATACATGATTAATTATATAAGATAACAGCAAAACTTTAACAGACCATGAATAAACTTCTACGCAACAACGGTGTGAACTACCTCGTGCCGTTTATTCTGATCACGGCGTGCTTTGCGCTGTGGGGCTTCGCCAACGATATCACCAACCCTATGGTGAAGGCTTTCTCGAAAATCTTCCGTATGAGCGTCACCGATGGCGCACTGGTGCAGGTGGCGTTCTATGGCGGATATTTTGCCATGGCATTCCCCGCGGCAATGTTCATCCATCGCTTTTCATACAAGGCGGGTATCCTGCTCGGGCTGGGACTCTATGCAGTGGGTGCGCTGATGTTCCTGCCTGCGAAGATGACGGGCGACTACTATCCGTTCCTTGTGGCCTACTTTATAATGACGTGCGGACTGTCGTTCCTCGAAACGAGCGCCAATCCCTACATCCTGAGCATGGGCAGCGAACAGACAGCCACGCGGCGCCTGAACCTCGCCCAATCATTCAACCCCATAGGATCGCTGACGGGAATGTGGGTGGCGATGAACCTTATTCAATCACGACTGAACCCTCTCGACTCCGAGGGGCGTGCAGCGCTGGACGATGTGCAGTTCGAAGCCGTCAAACAGACCGACCTCTCGGTGCTTATCGCGCCTTATGTGGTTATCGGATTGGTGATCGTCGCGATGTTCCTGATCATACGCTTCTATCGTATGCCGCGCGATGGCGAACGGTCACACAAGATGGAGTTCGGAGCTACCCTGAAGCGTATTTTCTCGATCAAACGCTATCGCGAAGGTGTTGTCGCCCAGTTCTTCTACGTGGGTGTCCAAATCATGTGCTGGACTTTTATCATCCAATACGGAACACGCATCTTCATGGAGCAGGGCATGACTGAACAGGCTGCCGAGGTGCTTTCGCAGAGGTATAATATTGTTGCGATGCTGATATTTTGCGTGAGCCGCTTTGTGTGTACGTTCCTGCTGAAGTACTTCAATCCCGGTCAGTTGCTTTGTACGCTCGCCGTGGCAGGTGCGGGGTTTATAGTCGGGACGATCATGTTGCAGAACGTTTATGGAATATATTGCCTCGTGGCAGTATCGGCATGTATGTCGCTGATGTTCCCGACGATATATGGAATTGCCCTGAAAGGTCTCGGCGAGGATGCCAAGTTCGGAGCCGCGGGGCTGATTATGGCTATTTTGGGAGGATCCGTAATGCCGCCCGTGCAGGCTATGATCATCGACCGGGGGACCGTATTGGGCATGCCTGCGGTTAACGTATCGTTCATCCTGCCGCTGATTTGCTTCATAGTAGTTGCCACGTACGGCTACCGCATGCGTAAATTGGAGGCTTAGAGGCATTTCGTCGATCGAGGGTGGTAATTCTTCTTTGCAGGCCCCCGCGACTCATAAACAGGTCCCGCAACTCATAAAAAAGAGTCCGTCTCAAAACTCCGAGACGGACTCTTTTTGTCGATTTTATCCCACTTACAAGCATTTTCAAACACGCGACCTTCAGGGGGGGCAAGAGATAGTTTTTGAGGCAAATTCTTCGCAATTTACTTTGGTGTAGATTTTCGTCGTACTGATCGCGACTCATGGCTCTTGACGAAATCCTCGGCCACATTATTGTCTGCCAGTTTCACAAGAGCAGGTTCTTCGCCCTTCTCTATGCGTTGCACATACAGTTCGATAGCCTTGGCCATCGACGGAGCCTCGACCGTAGGGGCCATTACGCTCACCTCGAATCCACAATCTATGGCTGCACGCGTGGTACTGTCGCCGAACGTGGCGATACGGGGCATACGCGCGAGAGGCGCGCCTTCGTCGATACGGCGACGGAACGCCACAATCTCCGACGGGCTGAAAAACACCATCATATCGTAAGCCGCCACGTCGAGATCGCCCAGATCGGCACTAACCGTACGCGACAGGATAACCTTGCTGAATTTCAGTCCCATTTTTTCCAGAGTTTCGGGCAATTCGGGCTTGTGGGGCTCGGAGAGGACGAGAAGATAGCGCTCGTCGCGATGCTTTATGATGAGCTCCATCAGGTTCTTGAACGACCCGTCGGCGAAGAATATCTTGCGTTTGCGGTAGATAATATATTTCTGCAAATAGAGCGCCGTGGCCTCGGTGTTGCAGATATATTTCATCGTTTCGGGGATCGTGACGCGAGCCTCGTCGGCAATTCGGAAGAAGTGATCGATGGTCGTTCGACTGGTGAAGATCACAGCCGTGTGGTCCAGTATCTCGGTACGTTGACTGCGGAACTCCTTGAGGCTGACACCCTCGACCTTAATGAACGGACGGTAGTCTATTCCTATGCCGAATCGTGTGTGAATGTCGTTGTAAGGCGATTTTTCGGCCACCGCAGGGCGCGGCTGCGAAACCAGTATTCTGTCAATTTTCATCTCGTACTATTATCCATACAATTTCTCTGCCGCGATAACGAGCGTTGCGACAGGGAGCAATTCAATCCCGCAAAGGTACAAAATCCATAGCAGAATCGAAAGTTTTTCACGCATAAACAACATTAAAGTGCGCAATAGAATAAAAAATACGAATATAGCGCCCAGAAACACGAGCCCCCACAACATCGCACTGCTACCCGAAAGAGACAACAGCAGGAAGACCGGCAGCAGGGTCATACACATCGTGGCAGCGAACATTTTGCGCATATAGAACAGGCGGGTGGTGAAATCGTTGTAGAGCGTCAGGCGTCCTGCTACGGCAAGAATACTCCACTGGAGAGACCACACTGCACCTGCCGCGATGCACAGTCCCGCCACGGTCATCCATCCCGGTATTCCGATACACTGACTTACCGCCATGCCTAGGCCGAACCCTCCCAGTACAATAGCCCAGTCGAGATAGTGGTTAAGCACCTTGTTGTGCTTGTCGAGCAGTTTCTCGCCCACCACACCGCCGCGCAGGACGTTGAATGCCACCAAAACGTAGTCGCGATAGGCCCACAGCATAAGACACCACGCCACAAAGCACACCACCAGCGCTACGCTGAAGAACAGTGTGGGCGACCCCGCCGCGTCGTACTCCACCGCTGCCGTCGACCCCACCAGTCGCGACCCCGCACCGAACACATCGGCCACCGACGACATTCCGGGAACCATCGTCGAGCCGAAGCCTCCGACACCGTCACCAACGGCATCGATTGCCGAATGAACCCTCACACTATCTCCAACGAACGGGGGCAACGTACCGATAGATTCTAATGGCATAGTTTAATAATATTATTGTTTCGACGGGTTAATGCGCGATTGACCACTGCTGCTTTAAATATATCTTCTGTTATTCGCGAGAGTCTTGCCGACAACTTTATTTCGCGCGAACAACGGCGGACTCCACGAGACTTGGTCATTCCGGGAGATATTCCATATTGGTACTCGCACTCTATGGCGTAACTTGTATTGAACAGACGACTGCGATCATCTGATCGTATAGGCGATCACCCACACCACTAACGCATTCTCGGCGTTGGTTGTGCGCGACGTTTCATAGCTCCCCCCCACATGATCCTCATAAGCGACATTCCCGGCGACTTTATGGCCATTAGCGATCGTCGCGACCATATTCATATTTACATGCCTAAAAAAGCCTAATCGTCGGACATATCGTAATTCCTCAGTGCGATCCTGATAGTGGTGCCGCGCCCCACTTCGGAGTCGACAACGTAGATGCGTCCGCGGTGGTAGTCCTCGATGATGCGCTTGCTTAGCGAAAGACCCAGACCCCAGCCGCGCGTCTTGGTCGTGTATCCGGGTTCGAAGATGCGCTTGAAGTTACCCCGCGCTATGCCCTTGCCGCTGTCGCTGACGTCGATGTCGATCCACTCCTCGTCCGACGATATTACAACATCTATCTGCCCTGTGCCCTGCAACGCGTCGAGAGCATTTTTCAGCAGATTTTCGACCACCCACTCGAACAGCGCCTCGTTGAGCATTGCCCTGACCGGGGCGATGGCATAGCCGTTATAGCTAAGTGCAACGTTGCGCGGGATGCGCGAGCGGAAGTAGTCGACACTGCTGCCCACCGCCTCGTTCACATTCGAAGGCGAGAGAATGGTCTCCGATCCGATCTTCGAGAATCTGTCGACCACCTTTGTCAGGCGTGTAAGGTCGCTCTCTATCTCGTCGACCACACTCTGATCTATCGACTGGTTGCGCAAATACTCCAACCATCCGAGGAGCGAGGAGGTGGGAGTGCCCAGTTGGTGGGCCGTCTCCTTGGCCAGACCTATCCACACACGGTTCTGTTCGTCGTCGCGCGAACTGCGGAATGTTATGTATCCGAACGCCGCGAAAATCACCAGCACCACAATCTGCGCAATGGGGAAGTAGATCAACAGCCGCCGCAAACTCGACGTACCATAATATACCCAAAGCCGCTCGCCGTAGGGGCTCGTGATCTCGAGCGCCGGGTTACGTGCCCCGAGCCGCACTATCGTTCGTCGCAGACGATCGGGATTCGAGAGCGTCTCGTTGTCCATAAGGTGCGAATAGCGCACACGCGCATTCTGGTCGACAACCACGAACGGAACGTCGCTCTCGGCCTGCGTGATCAGTTCCGTGGCGCGATTACCGGGATGGAACAGATTCTCGTTGACCAGAAACAGCGTCCACAGCCGCACCTCCTGCTGCTCCTGTTCGCGCATGCTACGGGCGATGCTGTTGGTGAACAGCAATGACGCTCCGCCGATCAGCAGACCGATCACGATGAGTATCACCTTGCGCCGAAATGTGAGCCAGTTTCTCATTCTTTATGTGTTGCCGGTTTCCCCGTATTGCGTATCGTTGCTTTCTTTATTTGGAAGTTATCGCGCACCCGGGCCAGATATTATTTAGTGCAGGGCATGACCGGTGAAATTATCGATTCCAGGTACAGTGCTCCTTCATCCGATTTCCGATAATAGTTAAGCACACCGCCAACGAGGGTACAACTATTTATGAAATATTCACTACCCACAAGCCGAATCAGGGCCGGACAAACCGCCGCCTCAAACTACACCGAGCCCAAGATCAAATAGTATTCACCGCGGCAACTCCGATGCGTATGGGGCCGGCTGTTTGTGTATATGGATAATCATGCCGTGCCAATTCCGGGAGGTCTGTTATCGTGTAAGCCGAATCAGGGTCGGACAAACTGCCGCTGCGCCCAATCATGCCGAGATCAATAGTATTCACCCTGGCAAATCTGGTGCGTATTAGCCGCCGGAGTTACAAATCTCCTGCAACGCCGAACTTTAGGACCTCGATCGGTCGGGCCGGTCATGTGGAATTATTCTATCTCCTCAACCGGTTGGGATAATCATGTGGCGTCCCCTTATAACATAAATCGACCGGGCTGATAATGTGGAGTCATTTTAGCTCCTCAATCGCTCGAGACAATCGACTATTCGGTGTCGGATTCCTACTTTCTCGCCGTATCCTGCGATGCGAGTATATGGCCATAGCGCTCCGCGTCGCCCAGTAGTTCGACAGCTGCCGCAACCTCCTTGTCGCGTGCGACATTACGCGCCGTTACACCCTGCATGTACTCGTGCCGCATGACGAGATTGTCGTTTATCAGCCTCTCGATCTGCTCGCGGCAGAGCACGAGCGAACTGCGCTTGTCGTCGTGCAGTTTTCTCTCTATGCTGGCGATCTCGTCCTCTATGGCGTCGTAATAGAGATCTCTCTTGGCCCGTGTGCGCAGGAGTTCCAGTGCCCGCCGCGTTTCCGATTCGTACTCCACATCCTTGTCGTCCATCCATGCTACGAAATCGTCGTACGGTGCCGCCTTAGATTCGGGATGTGCACGGGTGTAGTCGTCGCAGAAGTCGTCGATAAAGCCTCGCGCGTAGACAATAGCCGTGAACATACTCCAATATTCGGGCTCCATACGTATGTCGGGCATCACCCCTCCGCCGTCGTAGACCTTGCGGCCGCCGACCGTTGTGAATTCGTTTATCAGCGAGTCGGGGATCGAGCTGACGCTACCGTCGTCATTGCGATGTGCGTAGTCTACCGCCTGAATACACCGCCCGCTGGGGGTATAGTACTTCGCCGTGGTGACTTTAAGATACGACCCGTAGCCCACCGGCCGCGTAACCTGCACCAGACCTTTGCCATATGTGCGCTGACCCATGAGTACTGCACGATCCAGATCCTGCAACGCCCCTGCGACGATCTCGGCTGCCGATGCCGACCCGCTGCTCGTGAGCACAACAATAGGCACAGACTGATCTACGGGCTCTTTCGAGGTGTTATACGTTTCGTTCATCGATGCCTGCCGCCCGCGTGTACTGACCGCCTCGGTACCTTTCGGAACGAACATACTCACGACCTCCACCGCCTCCTGTAAAATTCCGCCTCCGTTGCCGCGATAGTCGAGTATAAGCCCTTTCAGAGGGCCTCGCGAGCGCAGATCTTCCAGTGCTGCGCGCACCTGTGCACTCCCGCCTTCGCTGAAATCGCTATGTTGGATGAAGCCCACGCCGTCGGCGATCATGTCGTAATACGGCACCGATGGGATGGTGATCCTCTGGCGCGTGATACGCACTGTTTCCTCGCGGCCCGAGACGAGTTTCAGCACACGTGCAGTGAAAGTAGTATTGGGATTGCCTTTCAGCAGATTGCTCACCTCCTCGGTAGTGACTCCCACCACATTATGCCCGTCGACCTCTACGAACCTGTCGCCCGGCACCAGACCCGCCTTGTCGGCCGGCGACCCTTTGTATGGCTGTGCCACTGCTATGTAGTCGCCCTTTTTGCGGATCACCGATCCTATTCCGCCGTACTTGCCCGTGGCCATGACTTTGAAGTCGTCCATCTCGTCGGCAGGCATCCATGTCGTATAGGGATCCAAACCTGCCGTGAGGCCTGCGGCGGCATCCTCGAGCAGTTTTTCGGGTTCTGTTTCCTCGACATAATAGGCGCTCACCTCGCGCATGATGTTGATCAGTGTCTCGATACTGCGCCCCAGTTTGAGCGCCGGACTCGTCGCCGCCACGCTGATCAGCGCAACAGCGATTATCGCACATGTATACAGTAATTTACGTTTCATCTCATCATAGATTTTAGTCGTGATTCAACCCTCGGAACTATGCGTTTCAATCCCTCGATGTCGACGAATCCGCCGTCTCTGGTCACTGTGACCCTGTCGTCGAACTGCCACAGTATTTTGCGCAACGTGCTTGTGCAGCGGAAGGTCATCTGTCCTTCGGCCTCGCTCTCGCTCTCGGGTTCGTAGGCGTATGTGGCGAAGGCGTCGACCAGTCGCTCTCGATCGAATTCCATGCGCACACTCACCTTGCAGAACGACACTATAGGATAAACTGCCGACCATACAACGATCACGCCAAGGAGCACCAGCCCCCGTGTGGAAGCGAACAGCGCCTGCACCATAGACAAACCACCGGTGTTCAGCGTCCCCGTAAGCGACATCGCCGCGAAAACAAGAGCCAGCAGTATCGCCAACTTCAAAAAGCACTTCAGTGCCCGCACAAGGTATAAATTCATATTTTAATGATAATTGTTAATAATCGTATCAGCTATACAACACCAAGGGCTAACTTATGTTCCAGAGCAGCGGTGTATCACGGTTGCAGTCTGTGGACAACGGGCGCCATTTTCGGTCACGAACATCGGGCATTATTGTGGGGCCGCGGTAGTAATCTGTGGGCAATGGGCGTTAATTCCGGTAACTATTATGTGTAGCTCCTGGCCGAGGCCTACGGACAGTCTGCGGCGACTTTATGCGGTTTGATCCACACAGGTGATCGGCCTACTTTGCATGTCGAGGTTGGCCTTTTCGCGAGGTTTATCGCGTTTTTTTGCCGGGCGAAGGTTCGGCACTGCCGGATAGCGTAAGCCTTATCTTAAGTGGAGATGACATTCGCATGGATCCGCAGGGACTTCGTCTAATCTCGGTATTACCCGCGACCCGGATACCCATCGATCGGCAACTCATCGACCATCATGCACACCCACCGCTCGAGCGACACTCTCCATCACCCACTTAGGCGTAGAAGTGGCACCGCACACCCCAACGCTGCGAGCGCCTGCGAACCACTCGGGCTGCATATCGTCAGCGCCCTCGACCATGTAGCTGTGCGGATTCGCCTCACGGCATACCTCGAACAGCAATCGCCCGTTAGAACTTTTTCGTCCGCTTACGAATACAACCACATCGTGCCGTTTGGCAAATTCACCCAGCCGACCTTCGCGACTCGCCACGGCCCGGCAAATAGTGTCGTGTACTGTGACCTCCTCGGCGTCGTGTGCGCGTCGCATAAGCTCGTCGCTTATGCGGCCGAAGAGCTCCAGACTCTGCGTGGTTTGTGACAGGAAATAGATGGGTCGCTCGAAATCTACCGTATTGAGATCGTTCTCGCCCTCGACTACGATCACCTCGGCACCACCCCTCGCCTGACCCGTCAGACCCACGACCTCGGCGTGCCCGCGCTTCCCCAGGATTACTACCTGCCCCCCCCGCTCCGTCATTCGTGCATGGGCTGCCGCCACAGTCCGTTGCAGTTTGGCAACCACAGGGCACGTTGCGTCGATCACCTCGATCCCCGCTTCGGCAGCGGCTTCGTAGGTTTGCGGAGGCTCGCCGTGGGCCCGCACCAGCACTGTTTCTCCCTGCATACTGGCCGTAAGATTACCATGCGCTATTGTTCGCAGTCCCAGCCCCTCGAGCCGCTCCATCTCCAATCCGTTGTGAACAATATCGCCCAGCGAGAACACACACCCCCGCTCACCGAGAGACTGCTCGGCAAGCTTTATGGCATTAACAACGCCAAAACAGAAGCCCGATTCGCTGTCTATCTCTACGTTCATATCTATTTTTGGTCGTTTCACGGTTATATGTTTTTGCCCGAGGCGGCATAGATATCAGACCTTAGTGTCCTCCGATCACAATATTAACTATTGACATCCATATCGCCGATAATTCTCGCCGCCCAGTCCAGTTGCTGCTCGAGAGTCATTGCGCTGTTGTCGAGGACAAGGGCATCGTCGGCCTTGCGTAATGGCGATACCTTGCGCTCGGCGTCGGCCTTGTCGCGAGTGCGGATGTTCTCCTCTATCTGTTCCAGAGGCACACCCTCCATCTGGTCGAACCTTCGACGTGCACGTACAGTCGGATCGGCAGTGAGAAATATCTTCAGCTCGGCATCGGGGAATACCACAGTCCCGATATCGCGACCCTCCATCACCACTCCGCGCCTCTGCCCGATCTCGCGTTGCAAGGCCACCAACTTCTCGCGCACCTCGGGTACCGAACTGACATCGCTCACATGGCGGCTTACCTCCAAAGAGTGGAGCTCATCGCAGTCACGCATCACTGTCGCGCGGTCGATATCGGGCAGCATGGCCACCAGCTTCTCGCGGTTGAGAGCCCCGTCACGAAATGCACCGTGATGCAAAGCATAGAGCGTCACGGCGCGGTACATAGCTCCGGTATTTATAAAGGTATAGCCCAGTCGTGCCGCCAGTTCGCGTGCGAAAGTGCTCTTGCCGCTCGACGAATGGCCGTCGATGGCTACTATTATCTTCTTTCCGGAGGGTAACATTTCTACAAAAGTACAAAAAATAATGGCGCGCGATCGTATGGAATAATTATTCATGGATCTTTGCCCGAGATAAATCATGCGGAGTAGTCGATCGAATTGTGCCTATGCCGGGTTTTATATTAGGCAGAAGTATATCTGTTGCCACGAATAGGATTCACGGAGATATGATGGAGGGTCGCAATATCGGGACTGTGGTATTCCCCGATGCCGATCCGGCTGTGCGTGCACGCCGAAGGTTCGACCAGATGGAGGGCAGGTCGTTGGAACATGTAGAGGAGAACATCCGCGCTCGCGACAAGGCCGACGCCGAGTGCGAGGTATTGCATAAAGCCGACGATCTTAATATATCCCCGAAATTATTCCGTTAGTAAGATCTTTCAACAGGAAAATTAGAGATGTAGTCATTGGTCGAGGCGCGAAAAAACACCTAAAATACTTCCGAAGAACGGAAGTAGTATTTTTAAACAGACTCTAAATAATTATCTTTGCATAATTATGCGCAATTTTCTACTCACATTGCTCAGCGCGGCGATGCTCTCGTGCGGATGGCTGGGCGTATCGGGATTGCCGTTGCTGGTGGCTTTAGTACCGTTACTGCTGGTCATAGAGCGGCAGGATTGTTTTTGGCACACCATGGGATTCGTGGCGTTGGCCTTGGGCCTGTGGAGCGGCGTCACCACATGGTGGATCGCAATGGTGCCCGGCGGATGGCCCGGCGCGGTGCTGTCGGTGATCATTACGGTGGTGCTGTTCGGCGGCGTGTTCGCGCTTTACTGGTTGGTGAAGCGGCGTTTCCCGCAGTTGGCGTTCGTGGTGCTTGTCTCGGGATGGATCGCTGCCGAATTGCTATATACCGTGGGCGAGCTCAACTTCCCGTGGTTGGTGCTGGGCAACGGGTTCGCCAACGATGTGAAGGCCGTGCAGTGGTACGAGATCACGGGTGTGTTCGGAGGTACACTGTGGGTGTGGGCTTGTAATATACTGATCTTTAATGTTTTGCGCCGACAGACGCGGTGGTCTGTCGCGGCGGTCGTGGTGCTCGTGCCGCTGGCGGTGTCGTTGGTGCGTTACTATACTTACAGGGAACGGGGCGAGGAGAGAGTGGCGATGGTCGTGCAACCCGACTTCTTCGCGTGGCAGAAATTCGGCGCTGTCGACGAGCAGACCCAGATAGATACCATGCTCCGATTGTCGGCCCGTGCACCCGCCGATGTGGATATATTCGTATATCCCGAAACGGCGCTCGACATGCAGTTTCAGGAAGACCACCTGGCCGACGACCCCGTGATCGAGCAGTTCCGTGCGCTGCTGAGGCAGAAATATCCCGGTGCGAAAATGGTGATGGGAGCGACCACGATGCGTTTCTACCGCCCCGGAGAGCGCATTTCGCATACCGCCCGCGAGACCCTGCACGATGTTTTCTACGACTTCTACAACTCGGCGTTACTGATCGATACGGCCTCGACCGTTGAGGTGCACCATAAGACAAAACTCGTGGTGGGTGTCGAAAGAATGCCGTTCAGGGGCAAGTTCAAGCTATTGGACAAGTTGATGGTCGACCTCGGTGGAACGTCGAACAATCTGGGCACCGACTCCGTGGCGACAGTGTTTCGCGGCGATATCGGGGCAGCGATATGTTGGGAGGCTGTCTTTGGCGAGTATTTTGCAGAGTTCGTCGGGCGCGGCGCCACGCTGATGACCGTGGTGAGCAACGACAGTTGGTGGGGCGACACGAGGGGCTACCGGCAACTGTTCGCCTTCTCGCGCCTGCGTGCCGTCGAGACCCGCCGCGCCATTGCCCGCAGTGCCAATACCGGAACATCCGGGTTTATCGATCAGCGCGGCAACGCACTTGCGCAAACGAACTGGAACGAGACCATGGCGATCACCGCAACGCTCCGCACCAACGACCGCATCACTCCCTACACGAGGTGGGGCGATTTCGTGGCCCGCATCGCTACGCTCCTGTTCGGCCTCTCGATATTGTATTACGTAGCTTTGCTATTCCGCCGCCGATGAATTATCGCCGCACGCTCGATACCTTATATAATATGATGCCCGATTTCCAGCATGTCGGGCCGGGGGCCTATAAGCCCGGACTGGAGCGGGTCGTGGAGTTTGTCGACGTGCTGGGGTGCCCCGAGCAGAGGTTCGAGACCGTGCATATCGCCGGAACCAACGGCAAGGGTTCAGTCGCCCACATGTTGGCGGCGTCGTTCCAGGCCGCGGGGCAGCGGACGGGGCTATACACCTCGCCCCATCTGCGCGACTTCCGCGAGAGGATGCGCGTCGACGGCGAGATGATCCCCGAGCAGGCGGTGGTAGACTTCGCAGATCGGCATATCGAGACCATGAAGACACTGGGACTCTCGTTCTTCGAGGCCACGATGTGTATGGCTTTCGATTGGTTTGCACGGTGTGGTGTCGACGTTGCGGTAGTCGAGGCGGGACTCGGAGGGCGGTTGGACTCTACGAATATCGTCGTGCCGCGGGTGAGCGTGATCACCAACATAGGACTCGACCACCAGCAGTTTCTGGGCGAGACGCTGTCTGAGATCGCGGGCGAGAAAGCGGGGATCATCAAGGAAGGCATACCTGTCGTCGTCGGCGAACGGGGGGCTGAGAGCGATCCCGTGTTCGAGAGAAAAGCGAAAGAGCAGGGTGCGCCGCTGATCTTCGCACAGGATGAGTATAAGTGTACGGGCATCGAAAAGGGCGAGTGCTCGCAGACTTTCGAGATGGAGCACGCTGGTGAGCGTTTTTCGATCACCGTCGATCTGCTGGGCGACTATCAGGCGCGCAATATGGTGACGTTGTTGGCCGCGGCGGAAGCTGCGGGTTTGCCGCTCGACTCTGTCAGGCGAGGTGTCACTACGGCGGCTATTACTACGGGACTGCGCGGAAGGTGGGAGGTTATGGGACGCGCCCCGTTGGTCATTGCCGATACGGCGCATAATGCCCACGGGCTGCGGCTCGTTGCACAGCAATTGCGCGATATGCATTACGAGAAACTCTACTTCGTACTGGGAGTGGTGGCAGACAAGGATCTCGATGCGATCCTGCCCCTGCTGCCGGGCGATGCATACTATATATTTACAGCGCCCACGATCCCGCGTGCAATGCCCGCCGACGAGTTGGCCCGCATGGCGACCGGGTACGGACTGGCGGGAGAGATCGCCGGAAACCCGCAGCAGGCGCTTGCCCATGCCCGTGAACTCGCCTCGAGCGACGACATGATACTGATAGGTGGCAGCAATTTTACGGTGGCGGAGGTGTTGTGACAATCGATTTCTGTATGCCCCACTTACGGATCAGGTGAAGCCTGCAAATAATTAATAATACTTTAGGATATGAAGAAGATTTTTTTGATCCCGACGCTGGTGCTGTTCGTCTCGGCCTGCACGTCATCCGAGAAGAGTACTATCGATACGGAATACGGGGCCGTTGAAATGGTGGAGTACGCTATGCAGGAAGATATGGCGGAGACCGAGACTGTTTTGGCCGATGATATTGCGCCTGTGGCAGTAAGTCCACGCAAAGTTGTGCGCGACGGTAATATGGGCTTCAAGGTCGACGATATCAAACGTGGCAAGGCAATGGTCGATGCTCTGGTGACGCAATACGAGGCGTATTACGGCAATGAAAGCTATCAGGAGTACACCGCGAGGCTGGAGTACGACCTGATGATCAGGGTCCCGTCGCAGTCGTTCGACAACTTTGTGAAAGCCATCGAGGCGGCCGACGGCAATGTGGACTATAAGAATATAGTTACGCGCGATGTGAGCGAGCAGTACTACGACCTCGAAGTGCGCCTCGAGAATAAGCGCAGCTATCTGGCCCGATACCGCGACCTGCTCCAACGAGCTACCAAGATAGAGGAGATACTCGAGGTGGAGACCTCGATCAGAGCACTGGAAGAGGAGATCGAGAGCGCCGAGGGCCGCCTGCGCCTGCTCAGCAGTCAGATAGATTACAGTACGCTGACCCTGACCCTGTATCAGGACAGAGCCATCGTCGCCAAGTCGACCCAGAATTTCTGGCACAAGGTGCGCAATGCACTGGTTGGCGGATGGTCGGGGTTTGCCGCCGTGGTTGTGGCCTTGCTCTATCTCTGGCCGCTGGCGTTCGGTGCATTGGTGGTGCTTGGTATCATCCTTGTCGTTCAGAAGAGCAAAAAGAAGAAACAGGCATGATACAAGACACGGAGTTCGAGAACACCATAAGGCCCCAGGAGCTCCATAACTTCCATGGACAGGAGAAGATCGTCGAGAACTTGCGCATCTTTATCCGCGCGGCGCTTATGCGCGACGAGTCTTTAGACCATGTGCTGCTCCACGGTCCTCCGGGACTGGGCAAGACCACGCTGGCCAATATCATCAGCAACGAGATGGGGTCGTCGCTAAAGGTGTCGTCGGGGCCCGTGTTGGATAAGCCGGGCGATCTCGCGGGTCTGCTCACTAATCTTGCGGCGGGCGATGTGCTATTCATCGACGAGATACACCGACTGAGCCCCATCGTCGAGGAGTATCTCTATTCCGCGATGGAGGATTATCGCATCGATATAGTGCTCGACAAGGGTCCTGCGGCGAGGTCGATACAGATCGAACTCAATCCGTTCACGCTTATCGGCGCCACAACGCGCAGCGGCCTGCTGACCAGCCCCCTGCGTGCGAGGTTCGGCATACAGTGCCATCTGGAGTACTACGACGTACAGACCTTGGCCGGAATAGTGCGTCGCTCGGCATCGATACTGAACGTGGAGATCAACGACGCCGCGACGACCGAGATCGCAATGCGCAGTCGCGGTACGCCCCGAATAGCCAACGCACTGTTGCGGCGTGTGCGAGATTTCGCGATGGTCAAGGCGGAGGGCAGGATCGACCTCGACATAACCAGAACCGCCCTCGAGGCACTGAATATCGACGCCCGTGGACTCGACCAGATGGACAACAGGATATTGAACACCATAATCGGCAAGTTCAACGGCGGCCCCGTGGGTATCAACACAATAGCCACTGCCGTGGGCGAGGAGTCGGGAACGTTGGAGGAAGTCTATGAACCGTTCCTGATCAAAGAGGGCTTCCTGAAGCGCACGCCACGTGGTCGCGAAGCCACCGAACTGGCATACAAACACCTCGGGGTAACATTCCCGGGAAGAGAGGGTGAGTTGTTCTGAAGTGGCGGCACTTGGCCGATATCATCTTCCGGAACAGGAGTATATATTAAATGTAATGAAACACATAATCATCATATCGCTGATCATCATGGCGACGGCGGGACGGGCGGCGGCGCAGTTCACCGTGCCGAGGGGCGGAGGGCGGCAGGCCGAGATTACGCATCGGATCGATTCCGTGCGCACTGTCCCGGTGGTAGATCATACCGATCGGGTGGCGAGCCCCGCGCGCGACAGGGCGCGCCGACTGGCCCTGCGCAAGAAGCGCAATACCACGCAACTAACCGTAAACCTGAGCGCCACACAGACTCAATTCGACAATTGGGCAGCCGGTGGCGAGAATACGTTCAGCGCACTGAGCGGCCTGCTGTTCAGCCATGCGTATAAGCGCGAGCGCTTCGGGTCGGAGTTCCGCGTGGATGCCAAATACGGAATGAACTACATAGACCGTAAGGCATTCAAGAATCAGGATGTGTTCCAAGTCAACTCACTGCTAACGTGGAACGCCGTGCGCTACTGGTCGTGGTCGACCGACACCGAGCTTCGCAGCCAATTCGCCAAGGGCTACCGCTCGCGGACCGACAAGACGCTGATCTCGAACTTCATGGCTCCCGGGACGTTTAAGATTGCAGTCGGTGTGGTTTATAAACGCAGTCCGTGGACTATCAACATATCGCCCGTGGGCGGTAGTGCGACGTTCGTGTGGGACTCCGGGTTGTCGAAGCAGGGCTTGGCGGGTGTGCCGCCCGGCCAAAGGTCGAAGTGGCAGGTGGGGCCCTCGCTGAGGGTTATTTATGAGAAGATGTTCGCAAAGAATGTGATAAAACTGCGCTCCGAGGCGTACACGTTCACCAATATCCGCACGGCGCCCACAGTGCGCTGGGAAACAAGATGCGACATACAGGCAACAAAATACCTGAGTACTACGTTATATAGTTTCCTGCAATACGACAAGGCGGCCAACACCCCCAGGCGCGACCATATACAACATCAATACTCGATCGCCGTAGGGCTGTCGTATACCTTTAAGAATAAATGAGAATAAGGAATGTAATCCTCGCGGTGGTGGCTATTGCGGCGAGTGTGGCTATCGGAATGAGGCTCGGCAGCCGCAATTATATCGCCGTTATAGGTGGCGGTGGCAGTGAACAGGATCAGAATAAGGTGACGCGCCTGATGCGCATGATCAGCACGGATTATATCGACTCCGTGAGTCTCGACTCGATAACCGAGGTGATCATGCCAGAGTTGATGAGCGTGCTCGATCCGCATTCGGTATATATCCCGGCCAAGGATTTTGCGGCAGTCAGGGAGTCGCTCACAGGCGAAGGTTTCGCGGGCGTGGGCGTGAGGTTCTCGATGATCATCGACACGGCGGTCATCACCAATGTTATCCCCGGAGGCCCCAGCGATAAGGCGGGACTCCACAACGGCGACCGCATCATGCGCATCGATACGACTGACATCGCGGGCATAGGATTCCCTGACATGAAGGTCATCGAGATGCTGCGCGGAAAGTTGGGCACGACGGTGGAACTGGGAATAGAGCGCAAGGGAGAGCCGATGACCATCAACGTCACGCGAGGCCAGATACCTGTCAACAGCGTTGCCGCGGCATTCATGATCGAGCCGGGCATAGCGTATATCAAGTTGGAGCAATTCTCGCGCACGACCGATATCGAGGTGCGCGAAGCGCTGTCGCAACTTCGGCGTCAGGGCGCTAAGAAGGTGGTGCTCGATCTGCGCGGCAATCAGGGCGGGTACCTCGAGCAAGCCATCAACCTGTCGAACGAGTTCCTCGCCGAGGGCAGCATGATCGTCTACACCGAGGATCGTCAGGGCGAGCGTCAGGAGTGGCACAGTGATGGCCACGGGAAATTTATGGATATGGATATCGCCGTGGTGGTAGATCAGCTGAGTGCCTCGTCGAGCGAGATAGTGGCCGGAGCGTTGCAAGACAACGACCGTGGGGTGATCGTAGGGCGGCGCACGTTCGGCAAGGGACTGGTGCAGGAGCAGGTGGCGTTCAACGACGGCTCGGCGGTACGGCTCACAGTAGCCCGCTACTATACCCCCACGGGGAGGTCGATCCAGAAACCCTACGACGACCAGTTGGCATATTATATGGAGACCTACGAACGCCAGGGCGAGTATTTCTCGGCCGATAGCGTGCACTTCGCCGACAGTCTGCGCTTCACCACTCCCGGCGGACGCACGGTGTACGGTGGCGGCGGGATCATGCCCGACGTGTTTGTGCCGCTCGATACTATATATATGAATAAATTCTGGGTCGAGGTGCAGATTACCGATCTGCCTTACCGGTTCGCACTCCATTGGGCCGATGTACACCGAGACCGGGTGAATGCCGTCAATACGGTGGAAGAACTCGATGCACTGCTCGACGGCGACCCCGAATTGTGGCCCGAATTCCTGAAATTTGCCAGACAGAGAGCAGGTATCGTGCCCGCGCCGAATGACAAAGATGTTACGAAAGATGCACTGATCAGACTGATTCGTGCAAATATAGGCCGCGGAACTGTGTTAGATGGGGCAGGATTCATCTCGCAGTATTATCCTGAGGATGAGCCACTTACGGCTGCGGTAGAAAAATTAAGCAAAAAAAAGTAGAAAAAAGTTTGCGAAATGTTTGGTGGTTTAAAAAAAGCCCCATATATTTGCAGTCCCATTACGGA
>QMCE01000372.1_pt1 | contig 22671 bp, 25 predicted proteins | sample 1821851 | NCBI WGS metagenome assembly QMCE01 (sample SAMN09453174, study PRJNA476694) | Termite gut metagenome, whole genome shotgun sequencing project. | isolation source: worker | host: Odontotermes sp. | place: South Africa:Pretoria | collected 2016-01-28 | reverse complement strand
CATCGAATGGTCTCGATTGGAATCATTATCAAATGGAATCGAATGGAATCACCGAATAGAATCGAATGGAACAATCATCGAATGGACTCAAATGGAATCATCCTCAAATGGAATATCTTGTATATCCATAACTTGAAATGAAAAAGGTGTATTTCCAAGACAGTTCTTGACTTTTTCTAGCATTATTGGAGAAATGTCTGTCAATATAACCTCAGTTTTTTGGGGCAGATTTTCTTTTTTATTATACCAACTATTTCCAGTCCCGCATCCCAACTCAAGAATTTTCATGTTCTCTTTTATTTCATACTGATCAAATACCCAATTATGCCAGCCATATTTATTTACGCTGTATTTTTCATGTAAATGTATCCTTATGGATAATGTGTCCTTTTTTATATACAGTTCATTTGTTTTCTCATCCATATTTCATACTCACTTATAATGTTTTATTCATTACACAGGAATTAAACGGCAGCTTCTTCGCGCCGTCAACCAATGTATCCACTCTTATTTGTTCATACCCTAGCGTTTTATACCATTCTACCAAGGTTTCATTTATATCAACAACGTGGATTTCCGCGCTTGTTCCTCCGATTTCTTTAATTCTATTTTCAATATATTCCATTAATTTTTTCCCAATTCCCACATGTCTATATTCGGGCAATGTTGCTAAACGTTCTACAAAATAAATTTCGTCTCTATAATATGAATATCCGACACATCCTACTATTTGTGCATTGATGGCGTATCCATACATTTTAAGTCCATTATGTATTTGCTTTTCAATTACATTAGAACGGATGAACGCGGGAAACCGAGGCGCGCTATTTTCTGTAAAGTTAAACTGTAACGCGACTGTCATAAATGCTTTATTGAGAATATGGGTAATAATTTTACTGTCCGCTATTTCTATAATATTTTCCATATTAAATTTAATTATAAAGCAAAATCCTGTTTTTTGTCAACTTAAGCGAAAAATACTACAGGACGTAAACTTTTGGTTCACATCCTGCAATGTTATCCCTTTTTATTCGCAGTGGGGTTTACTACCCCGCCCCTCTGGGGCGGTTGCTATTTGTACTACTTACCATTCTATGGTAGTAAACCCCACAGATACTACTTTCCTTACAGAACGAACCTCGTCAATTCTGTAACACGTACATGTTTCCCCGCCGCTTGCGGCGGGGAGGTTCATTTTTTAATCACAGGCTGTATTATTTTCTCAAAACTTTCAGGGACAAAATGGAAATATTCTATCCGCCCCGCCGATGTATCAAGCTTATACTCTGTTTCTGAGAAATCAAAGGTGTTTATCGCATTCGCCAGTTTTTTGCCGACAGTTTCGGTTTCCTGTTCATAATTGAACGGACCGTGCTCAAAAACGATGTATTCCATTTCGGGAATATCGATGATAAGCATATTTTCCGGTATAGTTCCCTTGTAATTAATAGGTAACCTTATCCCATAAGCCTCCGCCACTTTCCCACCGTCCTCATAAAGGTGAGCCATTATCTGCCCGGAAAATTGACCGATAACATCATCTTTGCCGTCAAGTTTGCCTTTTATGCTGTCCAGCAATCCGCAAATCGTATCGCAATCTTGCCCCGGTATTTTGTCCTGCTTTTCCCAAAAATCCCAATAACCGTGGCTTTCATAATTTTTGATGTGCAAAAATTTATGAGCCTGAATTGTGATAAAATAAACCTTTACATTTTCCGTCGATTTAACCATACCAATTTCTCCTATACCTAAAAAGTAACGGTCAAAAGTTGAAATTTTTGTACGAAGTATAACAGGCAAAGGATTTTTACGGTAATCTTTAGGAGTTACGCCGTAAGCTTTTTTGAACGCCCTCGTAAATGCCTCATGACTTCCAAAACCGTAGTTCAGCGCAATGTCCAAAAACGTGGTTTTGGTATCGCGTATTTCAATAAGGGCAAACGCTAGTTTCCTAAGCCTTATGTAATCCCCCAGCAGCATACCAGAAATTTCCTTAAATCTCCTTGTGGTATGAAATTCAGAATACCCGAGCCTCTTTGAAAGAGATTGCAGCGTTAAAGCCTCATCGTCATGACACTTTATTCTTTTGTCAATCTCATCCACCACAATTTGAATTAGCCTGCGCCACTCGTACATATTTCGTTCCAACCATCCTGTTATTAAAATAAAAGAAAGAAACAGGATAAATTTGATTTTAATTGCTTTTTATCATGTTTTCAAGTTATTTTTATCCATTTGGCGCGATTTCGCATACTGTTTTGGCTGTAAATGATGTCTGGAGCGAGGGGTATTTACAGTCATTTTCTTATGCGAATTAGAATTTAAGAGGTGTTTCCAAAAGTATGACACCGTATAGATACCGCCTTGATATTTTTTTCGAGGGATTCAAACCCGCTCATCAAACCTAAACCATACCGCCGCAGTCTGAGAACAGCCAAACAATAGGTATTGGTTCTTTCTATCTACAAGCTCCTTTGCCGCTTTTTCCCCCGGTATCCAAGTTTGAGACTCTGCCTTTTATATTCAAAACATCGTATTCCAAGTTCAGAACCCTGATCACCCTGTTCAGAACTCCGATTACCTAGTTCCGAACTCCGATCACCCTGTTCAGAACTCCGATTACCTAGTTCAGAACTCCGAGTTCCCTGTTCAGAACTCCGATTGCCGAGTTCCGAACTCCGATCACCCTGTTCAGAACTCCGATTTCCTTGCTCAGAACTCCGATCACCTTGTTCAGAACTCCGAGTTCCCTGTTCAGAACTCCGATTGCCGAGTTCCGAACTCCGATCACCCTATTCAGAACTCCGATTTCCTTGCTCAGAACTCCGATCACCCTGTTCCGAACTCCGATCACCTTGTTCAGAACTCCGAGTTCCCTGTTCAGAACTCCGATTGCCGAGTTCCGAACTCCGATCACCCTATTCAGAACTCCGATTACCTTGTTCGGAACTCCGATCACTCTATTCTGAACTGCTATATGCGAGGATTCTTCACTCTGCCTTTCCTTATCATACTTTTGTTTCCCCTTTAGAATTTAATTGATACCATAAAGCCGGTGCCGGTAAAATTTACGGAAAGATCATGTTTCCCAGTTTGCTTTTTATGCAGCATGGGAATAACCCAGCCATAAAGGCTGCCTATTGCCGCGCCAACAAGAACGTCGGTTAAGAAATGACTGCCGGAAGTGATACGACACGCGGCTATTCCGACAGCCAGTGAATATGCCCCGGCTATTATCGGAACTTTCCATTTTGAGTCAGGGTATTCGGCGGAAAATGTGGCGCTTAAAAAACTTGCCGATAAAAAAGCCAGTGCGGTTGAGCCAGAAGGAAAACTATTGTAATAATCATTCATAAGTCCGTCAGGAACTCCGCCGGAATACATGTATGGTCTGTAACGGATAATCGCGTTTTTTAGCAGGTCTTTTGTGCCAAAGGTAAGGGCAAACGCTTCCGCATACATTATGCCGTAGGTCAGCCACGCTTTTCTATCTTGTATGTTTCCTGTCAAAGATAGCGCGGGTAACATAAGAAGGGCATATACGCTGTAATCGCTGATTTTATCCAGTGTCTTGTTGTATGAAAACATCAATCTTCTGTCCAGCATGTTTATATTTTCTTTATTAAGCCCAATGGGAATGTTTTTTGGTTCATTATGTACAAAAAACGGGCTTGCGAAGACGCCCAGCGCGGCGGCTCCAAGAACAAGGTCTTTTTTGAGATCATAGGTAAACACACTTTGCGAATAAGCGGTAAAGCTTATTAAAAAGGAACAAAAAGCGATAAAAAGTTTCTTCATTTTTCCACTCCTGATTTGATTGTTTGGATTTAAAATCCTTTTTCAATCTAAAATGGGGAATGAGAAAATGCAAGAAACGTGTCGTCACATCAGCGATACGTTTCGTGTCACTGTCGTTTTATAAGCAAAATACCTTTAACAACAAGCAGGCAGAACATAAACGTTGCCGCGTACGGCTGAGGACTTGCAATAAACAGCACGACCGCGCATATACCAAGAAAAAGCGAAACCGTTGTTTTGTATTTCAGCCATATCCGGTGTTGCACATTTTGCAGGGCAAGTTCGGCAATACCAAAAGTAACAATCACGCCTGTATACACAATAAACGGAATACGGATATACATAGGGGCTTTATCGAGGGCAAGCAATGAAATGTGGCGTACAATGGTATCTTCTCGCTGTCCAAAAAAGGGGAGAAACAGCAGCAGTGCTGGCATACAATCGAATATACCAAACACGACGCCGCGGAAGCTTCTTGTTTTTTCCTGACTGTCGGTTTCGGCAATCCTGATAAGTTCCTCACCTGACAGTAAATCATCTATTGATACTGAAAACAGCTTTGAAAGTGATTTAAGATAATGAAGGCTCGGATATCCCCGTCCAGATTCCCATTTTGAAATTGCCGTGCGGGAAACAAATATTTTTTCCGCAAGCTGTTCCTGTGTAAGTCCATGCTCTTTTCTGAGTTGTTGTAACTTTTTGCTCAATTCCATACAAATTTATTCCGCATCGTCTAACGACGTTTGTTTTTCATATATTGCCCACTAATTTTTCTTTTATTACGGCAAAATATTCCCGAACGTAATAATTAGGCAATAATAGTAAAGGAGTTCCGCTTGCGATACCGCCAATATTTTTATATCCCAATTTTCTTGCGATATTTTTTGCTCTAAACAAATGAAATCCAGAAGATGCAATAAGGATTTTTTTGTCAATATCAATCAACTTTGCGGAATATGACAAATTTTCATAGGTATTTGTAGACTTATCTTCTATTATGATACGATCAGGTTCAATACCGGTATATTGTAATAACGTTGACATAATTTCAGCTTCTGTGGATGTTTCATCATTTCCTTGTCCGCCGCTTACGACAACTTTAGTCAGTTTATTTTCTTTAAGATATTTCTCAGCGGCATTCATGCGTTGTAATAACGTTAAAGAAGGCTTTGAACCATTCAGACCAGCGCCAAGAAGTACAATACAATACGCATGTTCAATGTTTTTATTTCTTGAATCGTGTATTATCAAAACCTCTAAAATAACAAAAGAAAGTATACATAAAAATACAAAAGCCAAAGAGAATAATCTAATGATTTTAGGTATTCTTTTGTATATATTCTTTATGTTTCGCTTTTGTTTATGATATACTATGAACAAAGCCCCAATAAAAATCCATATACAATTATATGTATTCAAATAGCCTATAAACACAGTTATGGCAAAAAAATACAATAAACAACATATACCAATAATCAATGCCCATTTTTCTTTTATTTTGTTCATTTTAATTTTATACATTTTAGGAATCAAATCCTTTTTGCGCTTTTTCCGTTGTTATTCTTCTCTTTTCTAAGGTTTTTTCAAATAATTCATTCATTATTTCAGGCATTTTTTCCTCAATGATATGTACCCCTTCTTCTGTTATTCCTCCTTTTGTCGCTACGCGCTCTATTAATTGTTCAAATGTTATTTTTCTTTCATATAATAATTTACCTGTGCCATATACTGTTTCGATTACCATGTTTATTATAATCTCTTCATTTAGTGTGGTATGTTTTTTTGCCTCATCAGTTATAACTTTAAAGAGCGCGCCTATAAATCCGGGCATACAACTTGTCAATTCAGAGCCCATACCCATTTCAGTTTCAGGTATTTCAATAGTTGTTCCAAAATACTCCAGTATTTTTTTCAGTTCATTTTTATCGTCAGGCGTTACATGATTGTTATGACATATCAGGGTAACTGATTGATTTATTTCCGCCGTTACACTGGGAATTATTTTTGAGATTTTTCTGTTTTTATGTATTTGCTCTAGTTGATGTATGGACACACTGCCATTTAAAGAGATAATATGACAATTATTCTTTATTTCACCAAGAATTTCTAATAATACTGTTTTTATTTCTAAAGGCTTCACGCAAATAAAAAGAATATCGGCGTTTTTTGCGACATCGTTATTGTTCGTACAAATATTCAATTCAGGATATTGAGTACTTAGGTTCGTTATTTTGTCATGCGTTCTATTTGATAGATAAAGATATGATTCATCTATGGTTTTTGATTCAAGAATTTTTGAGAAAATCATTTTTCCCATACTGCCGTAACCAATAATTCCAATATTCTTTTCTAACATAATGTTCATTATAATGCCGTTCCTTTTTTGGGAATACATAATGTACTCATATTGACGCCTTCAAGTTGCAGTAATTTTATTTTTGTGTCGATACCTCCGGCATAGCCGGTGAGGCTTCCGTTAGCGCCTACAACGCGATGACATGGAATAATGATAGAAATAGGGTTATGACCTACGGCTCCGCCGACAGCTTGCGCCGATATGCATGATTTTCCTGTATGCACCGCCAGTTTCTTTGCTATGGAACCATAGCTAGTAACTTCCCCATACGGAATTGATCGCAAGATTTCCCATACGCCCTGCCGAAATTCATTGCCGATAGGGGCTAATGGTACCTGCGCTATAGAAGGATTATTTCCCGCAAAGTATTGTTCAAGCCAGTTTTTTATCACGCTGAATACTGGTATATCGTCATTTCTAACTGCTTGTTCTGGAAGCGTATTCCCATAATACTTTTGTTTGGCAATCCAAAGCCCGACAAGATATTCGCCTTCACTGGCAATCATAAGTTCGCCGACAGGTGAAGAGCAGATTGTAAAATAATACATTACCGTTCCTTATAGCGCGTTCCCATTTTTATATGATTTTATTCGCAGCAGGAAGCTTCATTCTTCATAATAATCCATACAAACACGATCTTGCAAAACAGTGCCGATAAATGCGCCCGCCTTTTTATGTTCAGGATGAACTTGATACTCCGATAAAGCTTTCTCATCCACAAACAAACTGTTTAATATAAGGTCTTTATCACTTGAGGATACATCAGTTATATACACCTTTAATTCGACAATGCCTTCAATTATTTTGCTAAGGTTTTCCAGCTTTTCCTTAATAATTAAGGCGTTTTGCGTGTTTTCAGTTTCGGAAAATCCATCTTTAAATTTCCAGCTTACAATATGTCTTATCATTCTGTTCTCTCCATTAAATTTATATATAGCTTTTACTGTTCCTCGTATGGTTCGGCGAAATTATTCGCGATAAGCTGGAAATCTTTTGGATAATCATAAGATGTCCACCTTTCATAGCTATTAATCAACTCTAAAGCGTCTTCATCAGACAAGCTTTTTATAAATCGATGACATTTTTCCATAATCATTTCAGGTTTGTTTGCGGACTGTTTTACGGTCTCTTCTAATTTCCTAAGGGACGGGAAGAGTATTTCATTTTCCAGTAAAATTAATCGATACAAAGAAAATATCATCCTATTGGCTGTATGTATACGCGCAAAACCTTCCGGTTTGCATATTACCCAAAAATAAGAATAAGACATTTTTAACGTACAATAATAACGCAGCTTTTTTCCTGCCGCTTCTGTTTTTTGAAATACTGGAATACGACTTACCAGCTCCGGTAAATCAGGGTCATTGCAAAATAGTGTGCGCGTGCAGGAAAACATGTTACGCATTGGTTCTGTTCCGTTTTCAGCAATACTTATTAATTCCTGCTTAGTTTTATAGTGGATATCAAAATAACCGCCTTTATATGTACATTTACCCAAATATGTATCCATAATCTTACCGCTTTCTTTCTTTTGTTGATAATATTCTGGAGATACGACCGCGACTCCGTCAATATCTGAATCCGGACGTTCTGTACCGGTAGCTACTGAGCCAGTTAAAAATAATGCTGTAATTTCAGGATTTTCCTGAAAAAATGCGATCATATTTTTTATTGAATCTTCATGGTGTTTCATTGTTTTACCGCCTTTTATATTTCTGTCAAAGAATATCATATTTTTAAAACGACGTCAATGTTATATTCTCAACTCGATGTTAGGAGCTTTGTCTAATAGCGTTTAATGTCGCTAGACTGCGGAGCGCAAAGCTTCTATACTATGTGTTATGAAATCCGATAAAGTTCCCTTCCGATTATTGAATGATGTCGCTTTGCGCGAATTTGTTGTATCGCGTTTTCTTCGATACGTGCGGATATGCACCGAAAGCAGCCGCCATACCGAACAAACGCCTTCTACTGCGGGTCAATGGGATTTGGCGAAAACGCTTGTCGCCGAACTGTGCGAACTTGGCGTACAGGACGTACGGCTGACCGATTCCTGCTATGTCGTTGCCCGCCTTCCTGCAAGCGCGGGACTGGAAGCCGTTCCTGTGATTGGCTTTCTGGCGCACCTTGACACATCGGACGAGGTGTCCGGCAGGGATGTGAAGCCGCGCCTTGTGGAAAGCTACGACGGCAAGCCTATAGAACTTGTGGGTGGACTGCGACTTGACCCCACGTTCGACCCCGATTTGGCGGCGCATGTCGGAAAAACCATTATTCACACGGATGGTACGACGCTGCTGGGCGCGGACGACAAGGCGGGCATTGCCGAGATTATGGGCGCGGTCGAATTTTTAAGCGCGCATCCCGATATACCGCATGGCGAAATTGAGATCATCTTTTCACCTGACGAGGAGACTGGCAAAGGCTTGCCCGATTTCCCTGCTGATATAATACGGGCGCAAGTGGCTTACACGGTGGATGGTGGCGCGGCGGGTGAAATTGAGGCGGAGTGTTTTAACGCGGCGGAAGCGGTACTTACGTTCACTGGAAAAACCGTGCATCCGGGGTACGCGAAAGGGAAAATGGTAAACGCCCTGCTTATGGCGGCGGCTTTTGTGAATATGCTTCCCCGCGCCGAAAGTCCCGAAACAACAGATGGATATGAAGGCTATTTCTACGCCTCTGAGATACAAGGCGGAAGCGAGCAGGCGAAGCTCGATCTGCTCATCCGCGACTTTGACCACGAAAATCTGCGGCGGCGAAAAGCGCGACTGAAAACATTCGCCCGCGCCGTAGAAGCCCAATTCCCCGGCGGCGTGGTTTCGCTTGACATACACGATCAGTATTATAATATGAAGGAAAAGATAAGCACGCGCCCGGAAGTCATGGATAAGCTGCAAACCGCCGTCGTCGCCATATACGGCTCATGGCGTCTAAAGCCCGTGAGGGGCGGCACAGACGGTTCGCGCCTCACCGAGCTGGGCATCCCCACACCGAACATCTTCACTGGTGGGCGCAACTGGCACGGACGGCTTGAGTGGGTGTCCGTGCCGGATATGGAAGCCGCCTGCGCGGTAATCGTGGAATTAGCGCGGCTGTGGTCGGAGTAAGGGGATGTTTAGAAGAGGTAATGTTAATGTCGGTTTATGTATTGATAGAAAAAGCTTATGAAGATGATGTAAAAGTAATATATAATTTTGGTCCAAACAAGAATAGCTTTGAGCAGTTAGAAATAGTGAAAGAATCTGGTTTATCCTCAAAGCTTGAGTCAAATGTGAAAAATCCTTATATTTACTATTTAAAGGCTGTTACAAAGCTTATTAAACATAACAAAGCGAATCCGTCAAATCAATATCCGGCAAAACTTATATATGCGTCTTAGAAAACATACTATAGCTCATTATTATAGCAAAAGGATCAAACAATGAACGAAACACCGTCTTCGGCGCGGGTGCATATCGCCTTTTTTGGGCGGCGCAACGCCGGAAAATCGAGTCTTGTCAACGCGGTTACAGGACAGGAGCTTTCTGTCGTATCCGATATAAAAGGCACCACGACCGATCTTGTGTACAAGGCGATGGAATTGCTGCCGCTGGGACCTGTCGTGATTATCGACACGCCGGGGATTGACGACGAGGGCGCACTTGGTGAAAAGCGCGTGCAAAAGGCGCGGCAGGCGCTGAACAAGACGGACGCCGCGATTCTGGTGATGGATGCTTCGCTTGGGCTTGAGAAATCGCCGGAAGAGGCGGAATTAGTACGGATATTTGAGGAAAAATCCGTGCCATACATCATCGCCTACAACAAAAGCGACCTTACGCCGAAGGATTTTGCGGAACAGCTTGCGGTGGACGAACACGCTATTATGGTCAGCGCGAAAGACAAAACCAACATCGCCGTCTTAAAAGAAAAAATAGCCGCGCTCGCCGCGTCCGAAGACCCAAAACTGCGCATATTGGGCGATTTGGTGAATCCGGGCGACTTTGTGGTGCTGGTCGTGCCGATAGATTCTGCCGCGCCCAAAGGCAGGCTCATCCTGCCTCAGCAGCAGGCGATCCGGGACGCGCTGGAAGCCGATGCAACGGTTGTCGTGGTGAAGGATACCGGCTTGAGCGATACCCTCGCCGCGCTTGGTAAAAAGCCAAGTCTTGTGGTAACGGACAGCCAGGTCTTTGAGCAGGCGGCGAAGGACACACGAGCGGATGTACGGCTTATCTCATTTTCCATATTGTTTGCCCGTTACAAGGGCTTGCTCGCGTCCGCCGTTGAAGGAGTAAAAGCGCTTGACGCCCTGCAAAACGGCGATACAGTACTGATTTCCGAAGGCTGTACTCACCACCGGCAGTGCGACGATATAGGCACGGTGAAGCTGCCGCGCTGGATAAAGACACATACAGGCAAGAACCTGCAATTTGCTTTCACGAGCGGCGGCGAATTCCCCGAAGACCTATCGCCCTATAAATTCATCGCGCACTGCGGCGGCTGTATGCTGAACCACCGCGAGATGCGTCACCGCCAGCAGCACGCCGCCCGGCAGAATGTGCCGATGACGAACTACGGGGTACTTATTGCCTATATGAAAGGAATTCTGCCGCGCTGTATGGCGGCGTTGGAAGATAAAGCTTTTTTGGAAGTGAATGACAAAGTATGATCAAGAAAGGCAGGGGGAAAAGGTAAAAACTATGAAAGATGCCAATCACTATAGAACAACGCTGCCCCGCTGCCAGAAAACAACCATAGTACGCAACGGAAAAAAGCAGCCTGAAACAGCATTACCGGTGCACAGAATGCAGACATCAGTTTATTGCAGATCATGAAAGAAGGTACAAGGGAACGCACCTTACGATACCCAATTTATGCTGGTAAGAGGCGCAGGGATAAGAGACAGAGCAGTAATCCTTTCAGTCAGCATAAGCAAAGTAGTGCGAAGCCTCTCTGTCCATTTCGGTTTCCTTTAGCGGTATCATACGTTTGGAAACGCTTGCTCTTACTAATCGATGTGAAGTATCCTCGCACATAGCAGTTCCGAACAGGCGGAGTTCAGAACAGGGAATACGATGTTTTAAACTATCACATAGGATTTATGAACATAAAATTCGGAGTCAGGAACTGCACTGCCAGAGAAAAAAGCGGTAAAGGGAGGAGGATACGGATGGAAGAACCAATACCTGTTGTTTGGCTGTTCTCAGACTGCGGCGCTATGGTTTAGGTTTGATGGGCGGGTTTGATTCCTCAAAAACAAATATCAAGGCGGTATCATACTTGTGGAAACACTTCCGGTTTTTAATTCACGTAAGTTTCTGGCTGTATGCGGCATATTGCGGCCACCAGGCTTTGCGCAGCAGCCGCAATATATGGGCGGAGTGAGCGTGGGAATGTCCAAATGAACGGAACCCCAGCCGCTTTAATTCGGGCGCATACACTCCTGGTTAAATGAAGTTTGCATTGTTTTTATATTTATTCGCCGTGGGGTTTACTACCGCGCCGCTGTGTGGCGGTTGCTGTTTGTAATACTTACCCCCGCCGCTTGCGGCAGGGAGGTTCATTTTTTACATACTAATAACGAATGAATACTTAACCCTGTACACGTTTCGTCATTACATAGATATTCTGAAAATTCAAGTCAGCACTTATATTTTTCATCATCCATATTATTTATTTGCTCTTTATTGAAAACAAAATCCACTCCAACATTTTTTACAACAGTAAGTCCAAAATGTTTTGCCCTATTTTCAATATCTTTTGGAGTTGTGTAAAAAAATAAATCAGGTCTTAGGTCGTCAAATTCCTTTTCTAATACATATTCATTGGCTTTTTTATTGGGATATATATCAGGAGAAGTTAATATCCCTTCCTGTAAATATGCTCCTAATTTATTTATATATGCAAAGATAATAATTCCATTAGTTTTGCATATCTTTTTTGAGTCCTTAAAGACCAAATCTCTTTCTTCCAGTGGTAAATGGTACATAGGTCCAAGTACTAAGACCACATCGAATTCATTTTCATTGAAATTCGGCAAATGAGTGGCATCGCCAACCATAGCGGTGGATATAACGGCCCGCGCGGAATAATTAATTTTCTACCGCACCGCTATGACGGTACGGGGGACGCCGCCAGTCAAAATTTCGCTGATGCGGTATTTGCTGTTCGCGATTATTACTGTGGTGCCGTTCGCAGCGGGTTGCTTCATATATTCCAGCTTGGCGCGCGCGCCGTTCGCGCCTTTTCGCGACGTACCGACGCAAAATTCCTGACAGCGCTCTATATTTTGCACTAGCTCGTATACGTCCTTGCCGCTTATTTCTTTCACGAGACTGTTAGGGTCGTCTTTATCGACGTATATGCCGTCTACACCCGTTAAAATCATCAGGTATTCGCTTTTTACCAAACATGCGATTTGCGCGGCGGTTTCGTCGTTGTCCAGAAGGTACACCAGCGGTCCGTCCGCGTTTTTGCTAAGCGCAGCGATTTCGTTTTTAACGTTTTCCTCGTAGGACAGGGGGTCGTTATAATTTACCACCGGTATCGCGTTTTGCACGGGGCAGCGCATAAGCAACTTTTTCAAATGCTCGCGTTTCAGCTTATCGTTAAAATGTTGATGCTCCACTAAAATTTGGCGAAGGCTAAAGCGACTGTCTACGAATTGGCGGTAGCTTTGCATTAAAATACTTTGCCCTTGCGCGGCGTAATCTGTCTTGATTTCCTCGTCGGAACCGGTAAGTTCGCGCCCATTGCGTTTGATATAATCTAGGCGACCGATTTCCGTCGCGCCAGAGGTCACCCAAATCATGCCGGGGCGCAGTTCACGCGAGAGCCGCGCGATTATATTGTAATCCACGTCGTTATAGGCGCGGTTTACAAGCGCCATACTGCCTATTTTTCCGATTAAGTCTAAATCGAATTTCATAATCTAATACCGTCTGCACACCCCGTGCTATTCGAACAGTCCCTCCAGGACGGCCAAAACTTTGTCTGTCGCCGCTTGCGCGCTTACGCTGCCCATGTCCATCACCACGTCAGCGATGAGCCGCATGTTCGCGTTTATATTGTTAAAGTATTCCCGCTTGCGTTTAATTCTATTCTCCTTAAGGGGCATAGAATTATTTGTGATTTTTTCTTTTTCTATTTTTTCGTTAAATACTTCCAAATTTTCTGGTATTAAATCAATGCCGGTATATTCTTTACATTTATCAGATAAAAACATTCTATAATATCCTGTTCCGCATCCAATTTCCACAACTTTTGATTGTTTAGAAACATATTTTTCCAGTAGTTTTTTCGTAAAATGAAATTCCAACCCGGCAGCTTTTGAACCATAGACTCTTTGTTCTTCACGTTTAGTAACGTAATTCTCATGTATCATTTTTTCATTTGATGCCATAATGTAATCCTTTGAAGTATAATTCTCCGTTGTTCAGGGCGGTTTGAAAAAAGGGGAAATTGGTATGATGAGCGAATTCATTATAATTTTCAGACTATGTCAACGCAAATTTCACCTATCAACACATCACGCTCACACAGCAGCACCTCCGCCGCGTGAGCGTGATTTTCTTACTCTCCAATTACCGCGCGAATGTCTTTCTTTATCGCGTCCAGCTTCTTACCGGCTTCCGTCTTTGCCGCGTCAAGTCCGCCTGCGCCAACCGCCGCGTGGCAGCTCGCGTAGAACTTGATCTTCGGCTCGGTACCGCTAGGGCGCGCGCTTACCACAGTGCCGTCCTTGAGGTAGAATTGCAGCACATCGCTCTTGGGCAAATCCACCGGATCAGTCTTGCCCGGCGTGTGGGGATAGACGATGAGTGATTTTTCCAAATCGCGTACCTTTTCCACCTCAATGCCGCCAAGCGTCTTGGGCGGATTGTTGCGGTAGTTTTCCATAATGCCGTCCATAATCCCGGGACCTTCGATGCCTTGGAAGTACTTGGAAATGCCCAGCTCCTGCCAGTAGCCGCATATCCCGTATAGCTCGTTTAGGCGGTCGAGCAGGCTCTTACCCTGACTACGCCAATAGAGCGCCATTTCGGCGGTCATGGCGGCGGAGGAAACGCCGTCTTTGTCGCGGATTTCGTTCTCAACCAAATAGCCGTAGCTTTCTTCCGTGCCAAACACGATGGTGTAGGGGATTTCGTTGGTTTCGGCCTGCCGCATCACAGAAGCGATCCACTTGAAACCCGTCAGGCACTCGATACACGCCGCCTCGTAGTGCGCCGCGACCTTTTTCTGCATACCGGTCGTTACGATTGAGTTGACCATAGCCGCGTTCGCGGGCAGTTTTCCCTGTTCTTTGAGCGACAGGAAGATATAATCAGCAAGCAGCACGCCCATTTGGTTGCCAGTAACAAGCGCAAAGTTCCCGCCGCCTTGATTCACTGCGATACCAAAGCGGTCGGCGTCTGGGTCGGTCGCCATCACCAGATCGGCGTTCTCTTTTTTCGCCAGATTGATCGCCATTTCGAGCGCGGCGGCTTCTTCCGGGTTAGGGAACGCCACTGTCGGGAAATCGCTGTTGCCTTCGCGCTGTTCCGGCACGGTGATCACCTTTAAGCCCAAGCCGCCCAGTACGGCTTCCACATGCATTGCGCCAGTGCCATGCAGGGGCGTGTAGACGATCTTCACCTCGCCCGCTTTTTCCTTAATCAGCGCGGGGCGGAAAAGCTTACTTCGTACCATTGCCTGATATTTGTCGTCGATGTCTTTGTCAATGATGACAAGCAGTCCCTTCGCAATCGCGTCCACTCTGTCCATCTCCTTGATCGAGGTAACGGCGTTTACTTCGTTGATGATTCCCTCGTCATGGGGCGGAATGACCTGCGAGCCGTCGTTCCAGTAGGCTTTGTAGCCGTTGTACTGCTTAGGGTTGTGGCTGGCGGTTACGACGATGCCGGTGTCGCAGCCAAGCTCTCGTATGGCAAACGAAAGTTCCGGCGTGGGACGCAGGCTGGAGAATAAGTAGGTCTTGATGCCGTTTGCCGCGAACACAAGCGCGGCGCCTTCCGCGAATTCGGGTGAATAATGTCGGCTGTCAAAGGCGATAGCGGCGGACAAGCTGCCATTTGCGGCTTTGTTCGGAAACGCCTTGATAAGGTAGGCGGCAAGCCCCTGCGTGGCGGATTTGACGACAAAGGTATTCATGCGGTTAAACCCACCGCCAATAACGCCCCGAAGCCCGCCAGTACCGAACTCCAATGTCCGGTAGAAACGATCTTCAAGCTCCTTCCAATCTTCGGCTTTGAGCAAAGCCTCAACTTCAGCTTTAAAGCGGGGGTCTTTTTCCTTGTCAAGATAATCCCGCGCCGCGGATATAATGTGCTGCTTTTCCATAGAAATCTCCTCATTTTAATCCAACTCGAAAAACCGAGCGGCAAACACCATAATTATTATACTACCTAAAGGAGAGGGGATACAAGCCCTAAACAAGCGGTCAGAATGGGCGGATGAAAGATTCTTTGGATAGAAAATAATCCAATTTCTCACAAAACTACGTTTCTTTCACTTTGACATACCCATACATACTATGGTAAAATATCATTCTATATTTTTTATAAGGGGGATGTATGTTTGCAAATTTAAATGAGTTAAGAAAGTTCAGTGCTGAAAATAATATCAAAATGGTTGACTTTATGATGATCGATTTAAACGGACGCTGGAAACACCTCACAATGCCTCTTGAAAGGCTTAATGAGGATACTTTGAAATACGGCGTTGGCTTTGATGGTTCAAACTACGGGTTTGCTCCGATTGAAAAAAGCGATATGGTTTTTGTACCCGATTTATCCACGGCTTATGTGGATAAGTTCGCAAAAATTCCGACTTTGAGCATGATTGGCGATGTTTTTGTAATAGCTTTGCCCGAAAACAAACGCTTTGACCAAGACCCGCGCAATGTTGCGTTCCACGCGCAGGAATATCTGCGTTCCACCGGCATTGCCGATGAGATGAGAATAGGTCCGGAATTTGAGTTCAATGTTTTTGACAGCGTAAGCTATTGTACAGAACCCAATATGGGAATGTTCCGCGTTGACAGCGAGGAAGCCGTGTGGCACAGCGGGGACAGCGACTCTCTCGGATTCCAGCTGCCGAGAAAAGGTGGTTATCACGCCGCGCCGCCGCAGGATAAGCTTGCGGATTTTAGAAGTAAAATATGTCTGCTTATGGAAGAGCAGGGCATAAAAGTAAAATACCACCACCACGAGGTAGGAGGTCCGGGGCAGGTAGAGATTGAAGTTGAGTTCGGCGGACTTCTGGAAATGGCTGACAAGACCATGCTTACCAAACATATAATCAAAAACGCGGCTGTCTCGGAAGGTAAGAGCGCGACCTTTATGCCAAAACCGCTGTATGACGAGGCGGGCAACGGTATGCACGTTCACATGCACCTTTTCAAAGAAGGCAAACCGCTGTTCTACGATACAAACGGCTACTCAGGGCTTAGCGATACCGCCTTGTGGTTTATCGGCGGATTGCTGACACATGCGAGGGCGCTTTGCGCTTTAACCAATCCAAGTACAAATTCGTATAAACGGCTTGTTCCAGGTTACGAAGCCCCGGTTACAATCGGATACGCTACATCCAACAGAAGCGCGGTAATTCGTATTCCCGCGTATGCGAAAAGCCCCGAAACCAAACGCTTTGAGTTGAGGAGTCCCGACGGCACGTGTAATCCATATTATGCGTATGCGGCTATACTTATGGCGGGCATTGATGGGATTAAGAACAAAATCGATCCTTCAAAGCTTGGGTTCGGTCCCTATGACTTCAACTTATACAATCTGAGCGATGACGAAAAGGCAAAAATAAAATCACTTCCGCGGTCGCTGGATGAGGCGCTTGACGCGCTTGAATCCGACTGCGCTTTCCTCAAGGAAGGCGGCGTGTTCCCCGAAGCTTTGCTTAAAGTATGGGTTAAAAACAAAAGAGACGATGCTGCACGGTATAACAAAATGCCGCAGCCTGTTGAGTTTGGAATGTATTACGACCTCTAGGCGAGGGGATGCAGGTAAGGGTCTGTTTAGTATGTTTTATGGATATATGCTTGCAGGATTGCGTCTTGTGAAAGCAAAAAATCAACGCAAAAGCATACTAAACAGGCTCTTATGTCCCAACTGCGGTTTTGCGGAACTGAATCTAAAATAAAATCAAAAAGACCACAAAATAACGCCTATACTCCCGCTTTTCGCGCTAATATAAAATAGTGTTTGCTGTTCATTTTTTGCCCGTCAAAATAGCAGTCGTCGATATGTCTGGCACGTAATAGCTCCAGATTTACCACGCCGAATATGTTTATAATGTCGTCTAACGAAACATAAAAATGCAGGATGTTTTTTTCGGGACCGTCGTCGGTTTTTCGTACTGTGTTTTCATCAATCACAGGGTAACCAGCTTCCGCGAAACTCCATGTTTCCTTAGAGCAAAGCGTGATGTATATCTCGCCGTTTGGCTTGATAACACGATTAATTTCCTGTATGATTCTGTTCATTCCGGTGGTATCGGTATGCGAGATTACGTGATATGCGAACAGACAGTCAAAGTTGTTGTCAGGGTATGGCAAAGACAACATGTCGGCTGTCCTCACATCAATATTTAGCCGTTCTTTTTCCGCCCAGCTGCGTAAATGGTCTGTTCCGTCCGATGATAAATCAAATGCTGAAATGTCAAAGCCTTTCTGCGCGAAAAATATACTGTGCCGCCCCAAACCGCATCCAAAATCAAGTAAAGCCTTATAGCCCTGCTTTTTTCCAACGTTCAGCGACAAAGTAACTTTCTTCGCTTGGCTCTAACCAAATACCGCTTTTATTTTCTTTCCAATTCCATGCTTTAGAAACTGACAAAACAATCCCCCTGTTAATACATCATTTACAACAAAACCACCGTTTATTAGCTTTAACTCCCTTTTATTATCGCGCGAACGCTTTCATGGACGCCTTCTTTTTTGCGGAAGCACGCGGCAAAACGTTCCATTTCCCGCAGAATACAACCAATCATATCATCTGAAACGGACACGTCTTTCTCCCACCACCAGTTTTTAATCTGTATATGCGAGTCTGACTTCTGCGGCTCAAAGCGGGCTATAAATCGGTTGCCGCACAGTACGGGTATCACGTAATAGCCGTATTTTCTTTTTGCGGCGGGAACATAAACTTCCCACGTGTAGTCGAAATCAAATATTTTTGACACCATTCCGCGATCCCAGATGAGGTTGTCCAAAGGAGCGATAAACCGTATTGTTTCTGTTTCAGTCGGATTGCCAGCGTCAAATAAGAATTCGTCTTCGCTTCTGACGTAGAATATGTCCGGTATACCCTCAATCTCAAGGCGTTTTACTAATCCATCCGCGGCATATTCGTCAAGAATACGCTGCCGGAGCTTTTTATCTTCCAAATACGTGCCCAGCCACCCGCCGCCGTCTTTGTTCCAAAGCATGCCGACGCTTCCGATCCTTCTGTAAACATACCATTTGATAAAATCATACTCCGATTCAAACGGATCAGGCTGGTTAAGAATACTTTCGGGAAGTAGATTTTCGATACGATCATATACTTTATTGACGTTTATTTTTTTGAAGACGCCTATTTTCCCGATATGAAACAGATAATCCATTGCGGCGCTTGACAAATTCCTGTGTCCCCACCGCCCCGCGTCAGCCGAACCCAGCTGTATCTGTTTGGGCAGCATAGGACCGTTTTTTGCAAGCGCATCCATAATAATGTCCATATAATTAAGCGCTTCCGCCGAGTTTCTGTAACAGAGGATAGAAACCGTCTGAGCGCCGTTTTTTTCACGGATAAAGCGAAAACAGCGCCAGCATCCCGCGAATAAATTGACATCATCTTATCCCAGCCGTCAATCAAAAGGCGGTCTTTATAAAGAAGCTGTTCAAGCATTTCCGGTCTGTAGTCCATTATTCGTGACTGCAGCACGAGGTCTGCATTTCGTCCGACAATGTTGAGCGGGTCATATTGTATACAGCCTGCTTTTTTTATATAGCTGAGAATTCCGTCAACGCCCGAACGCGGCTGACATCCGGTTATGTTTTGATAACGAACCAGAAAGGCGCGGGCGTCTTCTTTGTGTAGTTTCATTAACAAATTATACTATACTTCTGCCCCGCCGGAAAGCGGGGCAGAGCAAAGGGCGCGTTGCTGGATTTCGCTGAATATTCGCCTAAAGCGCGAGTCTGTAGATATTTGCTATGTCGTTTTTGTCAAGACGGACAAATCCGCCGGTTTTTCCATCGCCTATTCCGAAATTCTTAACGAGGACGGGAATGTCTTCTTCTTTGGCGCCGAGTTCGGCAAAGGTAATGGGCATTCCTATGGACTTGAGGAAGCGCTTAAACGCTGCTATTCCTTCTAATGCGGTCTTTTTTGGGTTTTCAAAATTCATCTGACAGCCGAATACCCTGACCGCCATTTGGGCAAAGCGCATAATATCATGGTCGCAGACATAGGTCATCCACGCAGGCATTATGACAGCAAGCCCCGCGCCGTGGGCAACATCATACAGTGCGGAAAGCTCGTGTTCTATGCCGTGGCTGTTCCAGTCTTGTTCGCGCCCCACGCCAACAATGTTGTTGTGGGCGACCATGCCTGCCCACATGATGTTAGCTCTCGCGTTGTAGTTGTGAGGATCATGTATTGCTTTGGGAACTTCGTTAACCATTGTCAGCAGAACGGCTTCGCACAGGCGGTCGGTTATCTCGACATCCTTCGTGTTGGATATGTAGCGCTCAAATACGTGAGCCATAATGTCGGTCGCGCCACAGGCTGTCTGATACACCGGAAGCGTGACGGTAAGAGCTGGATTCAAAACCGAGAATGCAGGGCGGATACGGTCGCTTCCCGCGCCGCGCTTTACCATGCCGTCTTCATGGGTAATGACCGAATTGGGCGAGCCTTCGCTTCCGGCCGCCGCTATGGTAAGAACCGTTCCAACGGGGAGGGCTTTTTGCGGTGCGGCTTTTCCGCAGTAGAAATCCCAGAAATCACCGTTATAGCATACGCCGAGCGCTATGGCTTTGGCGGAATCTATTGCCGAACCGCCGCCGACAGCCAGAATAAAGTCAACTCCTTCTTTTTTGCAGAAATCTATCCCCTTATAAACCAGACCGGAACGCGGGTTCGGCTGAACTCCGCCCAATTCAACATAAGGGATGTTTTGACCGTCAAGCGATTTTTTAACCCTGTCAAGCAAGCCGGAACGCACGACCGAACCGCCGCCGTAATGTATAAGAACCTTGGTTCCGCCGTTTTCCTTTACCAGTGTGCCGCACTTGTCTTCGGTATCCTTGCCAAAAACAAATTTCGTAGGGCTGTAAAACTCAAAATTTTCCATTATAAATCTCCTCATAAAATGTGTTGAGTATTACCATAGCACAATAATCTGAAAACAGTAAGATATAAATATGAATAACTCGGTATTGATATCTGAGATGAACAGCTTCGCGCCGGTGAGCGTGATGATCTGTTCAATTGGATCAGCGTCAATGGTTACTGTTGTTCTTACATAAAGACTTCCTTAAAATGTGAAAAGCGTAACCAAAGCCGCGCCCAAAATTTGCCGTGTGCTGTTGACACGGTACAGATTCGGTTTTCCCGATTCTATGCGAAAAGCCCCGGCGCGGCGGTGTTACCACTTCGGGCTTGTGTGCATGGGCAAGTTATGGTACAATAACATTAGTGACAACAGCGGCACGGCGGCTTTTTCACCCGCTTTGATAGTTTCCACTTCGTGGCAAATTATCAAAATGGTCCCTGCCATATCGCTTCATCTGAATTTTCAAAAAGAGTGGAGTGAATATCTAATGACTACATTCAATTTTAAGCTAACCACCGGAGACATGAATGCCGGAACAGTTTACTTACCGAGTGAGGACATCAGCAACGCGCCGGTAATCATTTATTGCCACGGTTGGGGCGGCAAGCGGCAGTTATGGACGCCTACGCAAATGCTTTGTGATAAGGCAATGAATGAAGGCGTTGCTCTTGTAACGTTTGATTTTTTTGGATGTGGTGAAACCGGCGGCGATTACAGCAAAATGACATATACGCGGTGGAAAAATAATCTATCTGAAGTTGTGTCTTGGGTTGCCGCTCAGTCTTTTTCAAACAGAAGTAAAATCGGCTGCTATTCATTCAGCTCTGGGACTACAGTCGCCCTGCGTCTGGCAGCGGAAGATGAGCGGCTTTCATTCATCATCTCTGTCGGGACATGTATTAGTACGCATATTAGTATGGGTAGCGGAGGTCCAGCTAAGTTGCTGGCAGATAATCTAAGCCGCTTGCTATCAGGAGGAACAGCTAAACTTTTTGGTATTGATTTCGGGATTGATTTTTTCGTTGATACAATAAGCAATGCTCCGATTCATTCGCTGGACAAAATAGTGTGTCCGGTTCTATTCTTACAAGGTACGGCAGATAATCCTTTCCGATGTGCTGATGCAAAAATGGGATATGATATTATAACGTATGATAACAGGCATTCCAAATCGAAATATATTTCTTTTGAAGGCGGCACGCATGAGCTTGATAATGTAGCAGGAGAAGCAATAAATACAGTCTTTGCTTGGCTTATGCCGATTTTAAAGCAATAAATGTCATGTACCATGACACGAAAAAGCGGATACCGTTATGGTACCCGCTTTGCAAAAGTGTGACCCACTCTGATAGTTTCTGTGTTGCAGCAAACTATCGACGTGGGCACTGTCGAGGGGGCTGCGGCCTAATGGCCGCTAAAGGAACCGCCACAAGGTGGCGGGTTGATACGCTTTTGGGCGAGAATATCTACAAAACGTATCGTTATAAAGTTTTGAGGGATGGTGATATGGCGGGATATATGGTCTACTGGCCGAAGGATCAGGTAAAGAAGTTGCAAAAAGAAGGCGATACTGGCCCCATTTCGGTGGTGTTTGGGAGCATCCACAGCAGGATGCCTACTATCAACAGTGTGCAGGTAGGCGATATCATATTCCCCGTCACGCTGATGGATGGTGTTTTCTGCGCGTTGGCGCGGCTTCCGGTCGAGAAGATTGAGCCGGCTTATGACTATCTCGTCCGGGAAGTGGGCAACCAATGCGGCGCGCTGGTTCCTGACGGGATTGACCACAAAACCTATTACAACACCCCATACGCCCCACATAAATACCACCAACTGCCCTTTAACTGCTGCTCTAAGCGGGCGGCACAAGGGACACGGGGTTCATCCATTCAGCTGCGGCCCATCCCGCGGGAAAGTATCCCAACCATGCTGTTCGGGCCGACTAAAGCCAAACAGAAGGCGCTCATCCTTGACAAGAAGGGAAATCCAAGTGTAACATCGCTTACGTCGACAAGGCGAATGAGCGATGAAACGCTGGAGATTTTCGAGGCGTTGTTCTTGGAAGAGGCGGCGCTGGAGCGAATAAGCTGATGCATTTCAAATTTGGGCGATAAGATTGATGTAGATAGAGGTGTTGAAAATGATAAAGACGGAATTTGGTATCATTGATGAAATAGACTATGGAAAGGATTATGGTATCT
>QMCE01000715.1_pt1 | contig 22679 bp, 18 predicted proteins | sample 1821851 | NCBI WGS metagenome assembly QMCE01 (sample SAMN09453174, study PRJNA476694) | Termite gut metagenome, whole genome shotgun sequencing project. | isolation source: worker | host: Odontotermes sp. | place: South Africa:Pretoria | collected 2016-01-28 | reverse complement strand
ACGGGCAAGATGAAGTTGGTCGATACCGCCGGTCGCGTCGATAAGTTTATGAGCCGTTATCAAAAACACTACGACAAACGCAACGCGGCGAAATAAGTTTTCGTTCATGCAAAATCGAAGCGCAATTCCATGTCGGGGTTGCGCTTTTTTTTATACATTTGCATCAAACAAATACCGACAACAATGAAGAAAGCATTGATATTGGCGCTGACGGCGGCGCTGGCGTTGGGTGCGGCGACCGAGAAGGCGGCGGCACAGAAGTTCGAACTGGGCGTTCGCGCCGGAGTGGCCGCGCAAAGCATGGACACGAAGGCGCTCGGCCTCATAAACGGCAAAAACAACCCCGGTTGGCACGCGGCAGTGGTGTCGCGCATCAGGCTTATCGGTTTCGGCGACGGACTTTTGGGCGCGGGATTATTCTTCCAGCCCGAGGTGGTCTACTCGCAAAGCAATCTCAAAGGAGAAAAACTACGACCCGTTCCTGGAACGCGGGCTTCGTCCTCGAGCCATGTGACAAAGATCAGCATGAAAACGGTCGATGTGCCCCTGCTTCTGAGCCTCAAGGTGAGTCTCGTGCGGGTTCAGGCGGGCCCGGTGTTCAACCTGATGAATAATTTCAGCACGACCGGCGGCGACATGGAAATGCAACCTCTGCGTCCCGCGGTGGGCTACGCCGTGGGTGCGAGCGTCGATCTGGGGCCCCTTGTCATCGACGGCCGCTATCACGGCGACTTCAAAAAGATGGAATTCAAGGGCCAGGATTGGGAGGGCATTAAAAGCCAATTTTCGAGTTGGTCGATAGGTGTCGGCCTCATGTTTTAGCGGTGCCTATGCTGGAAAAAGAGATAACGCTCGACAACATAGATCCGCGGGACTTCTACGGCCCCGGAGGTGCCAACCTCGACGAGATGGTGACCCTGTCGCCTAAGGTTAAGGTCATTGCGCGCGGCTCCGTAGTCAAGGTACTCGGCGACCAGGGCGAGGTGGAGCGTTTCGAGAGGCGGCTCAGAGGGTTGGTGGACTACTATCTGAAATATCACCACATCTCGCGCGAGGTTGTGCGCCAGGCGTTCGGGGCGGCAGGAAGAGGCTCTTCCGCCGGTGAGGGAGAGATAGCGGCTCCCAACGCCGACGATGTTATCCTGTTCGGAGTGGGCGGGAACGTGATCCGCGCCAAGAGCAAAAACCAGCGGCGGCTTGTCGAAAAGGCCGCCGACCACGATCTTATGTTCGCCATAGGCCCCGCGGGCTCGGGTAAAACCTACACCGCCATCGCGTTGGCCGTCAGGGCGCTCAAAGAGAAACAGGTGCGCAGGATAATCCTCACGCGTCCGGCGGTGGAGGCGGGCGAGAAGCTGGGGTTTTTGCCCGGCGATGTGAAGGAGAAGCTCGATCCATATCTTCAACCGCTCTACGACGCTCTCGGCGATATGGTTCCGGGTGCGCAACTCGCGAAATACCTCGAAGAGGGGACTGTTCAGATCGCGCCTCTGGCCTTTATGAGGGGCCGCACGCTCGACAACGCTTTCGTCATCCTGGACGAGGCGCAGAACACCACCCTGTCGCAGATCAAGATGTTTTTGACACGAATGGGGCCGAGCGCGAAGTTCATAGTGACGGGCGATTTGACCCAGATCGACCTGCCGCGAGCCTCCGATTCGGGACTCGCGCGCGCCCTCGATCTGCTCTCACGCGTGAAAGGCATCGCGACGGTGCGCTTCGACGAAGGCGACATAATCAGACACAGACTGGTCAAGGAAATAGTTAAAGCATTCAATAAAGATGGACAAAGCGATAGTTAAAACAGATTTCAAATTCGAGGGGCAGCGCAGCCTCTATGTCGGTAAAGTGCGCGACGTGTACGACATCGACGGCCGTTACCTCGTGATGGTGGTGACCGACCGCATTTCGGCGTTCGACGTGGTGTTGCCTCGCGGAATACCTTACAAAGGACAGGTTCTGAATCAGATCGCGTCGAAGTTCCTCGACGCCACGGCCGACATCTGCCCCAACTGGAAGATAGCCTCGCCCGACCCGATGGTCACCGCCGGGTACAGATGCGAGACCTTTCCCGTGGAGATGATCGTGAGGGCCTATCTCACCGGCTCTTCGTGGAGGGATTACAAGGCCGGAGCGAGAGAGATTTGCGGCGTGCGCCTGCCCGACGGGATGCGCGAACACGAGCGTTTCTCCTCTCCTATCGTCACCCCGACCACCAAGGCAGAGATAGGCGCCCACGACCAGAACATATCGAAAGAGGAGATCATCGAGCGCGACCTCGTTTCGCGCGAGGATTACGAAACGCTCGAACGCTACGCCCTCGCCCTGTTCGCCCGCGGAGCCGAGATGGCGGCGCGCAGGGGCCTGATACTTGTCGACACCAAGTACGAGTTCGGCCACCGGGACGGCGAGATCACCCTGATCGACGAGATCCACACCCCCGACTCGTCGCGCTATTTCTACGCCGACACCTACGAGGATCATTTCGAGAAGGGTTTGCCGCAGCGCCAGCTCTCCAAGGAGTTCGTGCGCGAATGGTTGATGGACAATGGTTTCCAGGGCCGCGAGGGTGAAGTGGTTCCCGAGATGACAGACGATATCGTCGCCGATATCAGCGCGCGATATATCGAACTGTATGAGAACATCACGGGTGAAAAGTTCCACAAACCCCACTCCGCCGACCGCCTCGCCGAGATCGAGGAGAACACTAAAAACATGATATCGAGATTAATTTGATGATTTGGTAATTTGATAATTTGATAATGGGCGACGCACAGAAATAGTATACATGCGAAGCATACCGATAGTCATCATCAAATTACCAAATCATCAAATTATCTAATAGAAAAAATTATTATGAAAATTACCGACCTGAAACCAACCGCCCTGTGGGGCCACTTCGCAGAGATCTGCAACATTCCCCACCCCTCGCATCACGAAGAGGCGATCCGCGCCTTTATCGTCGACTTTGCGAAACGCAATGGACTCGAACATTTTGTCGACCAGGCCAACAACGTCATCGTGCGCAAAGCCGCCACTCCCGGAATGGAGAACCGTAAAGGGATCGTGCTTCAGGCCCACCTCGACATGGTGCCGCAGGCCAACAGCGACCGCGCGTTCGACTTCACCAAAGACCCCATAGAACCCTACATCGACGGCGAGAGGGTGAAAGCCCGCGGCACGACCCTCGGCGCCGACAACGGCATAGGTGTGGCGGCAATGATGGCAATACTCGAATCCAAAGAGATAAAGCACGGCCCTTTAGAGGCTCTTTTCACCGCCACCGAGGAGACCGGAATGGAGGGCGCGTTCGGCCTCGAGGCCGGGGAACTCCGCAGCGAAATATTGATAAATCTCGACTCGGAGCGCGGCCATGAACTCTGTACGGGTTGTGCCGGGGGCACCGACGCCAACATGGAGATGCCCTACCAGGCCCAGCCCGCACCGCAAGGCTACGCGGCCGTGACCGTGGAGGTCAAAGGTCTCAAGGGCGGCCACTCCGGCATAGAGATCATCATGCAGAGGGCCAACGCCAACAAGCTCCTCGCGCGCACCCTGCGTCCCCATCTTGCGGCCGGGATAGAACTTGCAAGCATCGACGGAGGGGGTCTCCGCAACGCCATTCCGCGCGAAGCCAAAGCCACCCTGCTCGTAAAAGGCGACTATCTGGCGACCTTCGAGGAGGCCGTCCGGCAGATGGAAGCGACCTTCATCCGCGAATTCAAGGATATCGAGGACAACATCTCGCTGAAAGTTGTCCACGCGTCCGACTATCCGAAAGAGGTGATCCCGGCCGCCGTGGCCCGGAACCTTATGGACCTTGTGTGCATCGTGCCCGACGGAGTGGTCAAGATGTCGACCTCGATGCCGGGGCTCGATGCCGGGGCTCGTGCAGACCTCCAACAACTTCGCGCGCGTGGTCTCCGATGGTAAGAGTGTGAAAATGCACGCCCTGATGCGTTCGTCGTTGCGCTCCGAAAAGGAATTCGTTGCCGAACGCATCGTCGCGCTATGCGGCCTCACCGGAACGAATTGTGAGCTGACCGGCTCTTATGACGGATGGAATCCCAACATGGACTCGCCCATCCTGAAGACCATGGCCGCCGGATACGAGCGCCTTTTCGGCGAGAAACCCGAGATCACCGCCGTTCACGCGGGCCTCGAGTGCGGCATCATCGGAGGAGTATATCCCGAGATGGACATGATCTCGTGCGGCCCCACCATCCGCTATCCCCACTCGCCCGACGAGGAGGTGAACATCGCCTCGGTCGAGAGGTTCTGGCGATTCCTTGTCGACGCTCTGGAACATGCGCCGGTGAAATAAGTTGAAAATTGAAAGTTGAAAATTGAAAGTGAGACTGCGCAGGACATTATTGTCAGGGTTGAAGACCCGAGGCAATCCAGAAAAAGAAGATAATGTGGTAAACAGACTGACGCGAAAGTTTTTGCGTGTGTTTTTATTGTGTTTATCACTTTCAACTTTCAACTTTCAACTTTCAAATCTTCGGGCTCAGCCCGCAGAAGGGAGCGCCGGGTGGAGTGTTTCGGCCACACCCGTCGAAGGCGTCGAAGGGGAGTACGAAGTGGTGTTCGAAGCGCTCATTACCCCCGAGTGGCATCTGTACGACCTGGGCCCTTACACCATTCCGGGCCTCGCCACGGGATTCGATTTCTCCGCCTCGCACGGAACGGAACTCCTCGGCGAGCCTTACGAAATAGGGGAACCGATTCATAAACACGACGCGGTTTTCGGTTTCGAAACCGGATATTACAAGATGCTCGGCAAGTTCGGACAGAGGGTGCGCGTCCTGGAACCGGGAGCCGTTCTTGCCGGCGAGGTCGAGTATCAGATATGCCGCGACGAGGTGGGTTGCATCCGCGGGGTTTGGGAGTTCTCCCTGCCCGTCGGCCCGAAAGGCGATCCAGCCACAGTCCTGAGTCCTGAAAATGAGGCGATCCGAACACCGGACAACGCTCGTGGCGGGGGCGGCTCTATATGGGCCATGATCCTCGAGGCGATCCTGTGGGGTTTTGCGGCGTTGCTTACACCTTGTGTTTTCCCCATGGTGCCGATGACGGTGTCGTTCTTTATGAAGGGCGACGGGAGCCCCGCGGCGGGACGCTTCAAGGCCCTGGTCTTCGGATTGTTCATCATATCCCTTTACACGTTGCCCATCGCCGTTATCATTCTGATCGCACGTTTTGCGGGAGGAGAAGCGGTGACGGCCGACATCTTCAATTGGCTGGCCACACACTGGATCCCCAATGTGCTCTTCTTCTTAGTCTTTATGGCTTTCGCGGCGTCGCTGCTGGGGGCTTTCGAGATGAGAATGCCTTCGCGATTGGTGAACCGTTCCGATCGCGGCGCCGAAAAGGGCGGTCTGGTGGGTGTGTTTTTCCTTGCACTTACCCTCGTGCTGGTATCGTTCTCGTGTACGGGGCCTATCGTCGGAACGGTGCTCATAAAATCGACGCAGGGCGAATTCTGGGCGCCGATACTCACGATGCTTGCCTTTTCCGCGGCTTTTGCCCTGCCGTTCACGCTACTCGCGTTCTTCCCGGGACTTATGAACCGGCTGCCCCAAAGCGGCGGCTGGCTTAACTCGGTGAAGGTGATCCTCGGCCTCGTTGAGATCGCGCTGGGGCTGAAGTTCCTGAGCGTCGCCGACCAGACCTACCACTGGGGCATACTCGACCGCGAGGTCTATCTCGCAATATGGATCGTGGTGTTCACGTTGCTGGGCCTCTACCTGCTCGGAAAGATACGCTTCAAGTACGACTCGCCCGTCGAGCACATCGGCGTCGGAAGGCTGGCGCTCGTGATCGCGGTGTTCTCGTTCGTGGTTTATCTCGTTCCGGGAATGTGGGGTGCGCCTCTGAAAGGCATTTCGGGCTATCTGCCGCCCCTCTCGACGCAAGATTTTATTTCGGGGAGTGGATTCCCCTCCTTTGGAGGGGTGGCAGCCGTTCCGGCTGACGGGGTGGTTTCTTCTGAAAAAACAAAATACTCCGACGTCCTGCACCTGCCCCACGGGTTGAGCGGGTATTTCGACTTCGAACAGGGGATGGCCGCCGCGCGCGAGGCCGGGAAACCCGTTTTCCTCGACTTCACCGGCCACGGTTGCGTCAACTGCCGCGAGATGGAGGCCAGGGTTTGGGTCGATCCCGGGATTCAGCGCATTCTGCGCGAGGAGTACATCGTGATCGCGTTGTATTCCGACGACCGCACTCAGCTGTCCGAAGCCGACCGGCTCACGACTCCCGCGGGTAAGGTACTGAAGACGCTCGGGCGCAAAAATTCATGGATAGTCAACACCCGCTACGGAGTGAGCGCGCAACCTGCCTACCTGCTCCTGGACGGCAAGGGCGAACTGCTCGTTCCTGTCTACGGTTACGACCTCGATATCGAAAAATATGCCGCTTTTCTCCGCAGCGGCGTGGAAGCGTACGACAGGGCACGATGAAACCGCACGTCAGAAAGGCGTTGGCCGAAGCAGTCGCAGGCGTCATTCCCCACCGCATGGAGAGGAACCGATGGCGCGGGCTCCTGCGTTACGGGCCGTGGCGTCTTCTGAAACTGGGCTTCACGCTGAACCGGAAAACACTTCCGCCTCCCCGGTATTACCTCGCCGTGTGCGCCATCGCCAAGAACGAAGGCTCATATTTTAAGGAGTGGATCGAGTGGCACAGGGCGCAAGGGGTCGAAAAATTCTATATCTACGACAACGACTCGACGGACAATACCGCCGACGTGCTCGCCCCTTACATCGCCGAGGGATTGGTCGAGTATACTTTCGTGCCCGGACAGCGGCAGCAGATACCTGTCTACGACGATTGCATAGCACGGCACAGGCTGGAGATGCGCTGGCTCATATTTCTCGATCTCGACGAATTCATCGTCACTTCGGGCGGCGTGCGGTTGCTCGATTTTCTGCGGCGCATGGAACCCTATCCGGTCGTGGAGGTGAATTGGCTCGTGTACGGTAGCGGCGGGGAGAAGGTTCGGAGGCCCGGAGGGGTGATGGAACGATTCAAACACCATTCGCGGCTCGACCACGAGACGAACCGTCATGTAAAGAGTTTTATCGACCCGCGGCGCGTGGGTTGCATGACGGGGTGTCACGAAGCGGCGAGATTGGCGTTGACAGGCTCTCCGGTCGATGTGAGGGGCGGGAAGATCAGCAGGAACTGGAGACGGCGCGAACCTTTGAGCGGGGATGTTCGCATCAACCACTATGCCGTGAAGTCCCTCGAAGAATTTAAGGAGAAACGCGCACGCGGACGCGCCCGGGCGCTCGATAAGCGCGGCATGGACTATTTCGAGCGCTTCGACAGGAACGAGATAAAAGAGGAGGAATAAGATTATGAATAATTTGAAAGAACTCGAACCGAAAGCGGTTTGGACGATCTTCGACGAGATCACGCGCGTACCGCGGCCGTCGAAAAACGAAGGAAAAATAGTGGCATGGCTGGTCGGTTTCGCGGAGCGGCACGGCCTTGAATACCGCCGCGACGCGGTGGATAACGTGGTTATCCTGAAGCCCGCCTCGCCCGGAATGGAGGGGCGCCCGACCGTGGTGCTTCAAAACCACGTCGACATGGTGTGCGAAAAGAATTCGGGTGTGGAGTTCGATTTCGATCGCGACCCCATCGAGACCTATGTTACGCCCGACGGTTGGGTGAAGGCGCGCGGCACGACCCTCGGCGCCGACAACGGTCTGGGGATGGCGGCGGCGCTGGCGCTTCTGATCGACGGCGAGGCGCAGCACGGCCCTCTCGAAGCCCTTTTCACCGTCGACGAGGAGACTGGCCTCACGGGGGCTTTCAACCTCGGGGCCGACATGATAACGGGCAAATATCTGATAAATCTCGACTCGGAGGACGAGGGCGAGGTGTTCATCGGCTGCGCGGGAGGAGTCGACACGCTTGCTTATTTCGATTACACCGCGGAGCCCGCGCCGGAGGGACACAAATTCTTCGAGATCACGGTCTCGGGCCTGAAAGGCGGCCATAGCGGCGACGATATCGAGAAGGGGCGCGGTAACTCCAACAAGATTCTCGCAAGGGTGTTGTGGGGTGGCCTTGCCGGTCATGGCTTGCATTTGGCAGGCATCGACGGAGGCAATCTGCGCAACGCCATTCCGAGGGAGGCGCGTGCCGTGGTGGCCGTGCCCGGGAATAAGGCCGCGGATTTCATCAAGTTCGTGGAAAGTTTCGATGGCGATATTCGCGCCGAACTCGAAAACTCCGACGCGGGAGTTCGGGTCTCGTTGACTCCTGCTCCGGCGACCCCGACGGTCATCGACGGCGATACCGTGCGGCGGCTTGTCTCTGCACTCGCGGGAGTACCCAACGGGGTGCAGGCGATGAGTTTTGCGATACCGGGACTGGTCGAAACTTCCACCAACCTTGCATCCGTGAAGATTGCAGGAGAAAAGATCGTCGTCACCACCTCACAGCGTTCGTCGGTCGAAAGCGCCAAGCGGGCGACTGCGACGGCGGTGGAAGCTGTCTTTTCGCTTGCCGGAGCGAGAGTCGAACACTCGGAGGGCTATCCCGGCTGGGCGCCCAACCCCGACTCTCATCTGTTGGAGATGACGAAAAAGGCTTATGAAAAACTCTTCGGCAAACCGATAAAGGTGCGCGCGATCCACGCCGGTCTCGAATGCGGACTGTTCCTCGAAAAATATCCCCATCTGGAAATGGTGTCGACCGGGCCTACGATCCTCGGCGCCCACTCACCCGACGAGAGGCTCGAGATAGCGACCGTAGATAAGTTCTGGCGTCTGCTTCTCGAAATTCTCAAGACCTTATAACGGTCAACACGAAACTATCCGGCGTCCGAAAGGCACCAGAGCCACGGCCATCAGCTTGAAGTGTTGGAGGCCGAAAGGGATGCCTATGATGGTGGCGAACATCAGCACACCCGCCACAAGGTGGCCGACGGCGAGACAAACCCCGAAAGTGACGATCCACAGGATGTTGAAAAATGCGGCCAGACATCCGCTCCCCTTTTCACTCACTATGGTCGTCCGGCCGAAAGGCAGCAGCGCGAACGCCCCTATCTTGAGGGCCTGAACTCCGAAAGGAATACCTATGATCGTTATACACAGCAGGATGCCTCCCGCGAAGTATAACAACGCGAGTATCAGTCCGCCGAAAATTATCCAGAGTATGTTTCCGAGAACGCTCATGTATGTAGGGTTTTAAGGTCTGCGAGGGCTATTGCGAGGGCGGCTTCGGCAACCACCGCGGCTCGAAGGGCGATGCAGGCGTCGTGGCGGCCCCCTATCTTCAGAGGCTCGACGCGGCCGGTCGAAAAGTTATATGTTTGTTGCTCGCGGGCGATGCTGGCTGTGGGTTTCACGGCCACGCGCACGACTATCTCACCCCCATTGGTGATGCCTCCGTTCACTCCCCCGGCGTTGTTCGTCGAGGTTGTTCCTTGCGCGTCGACGACAGGGTCGTTGTTGTCGGAGCCGCGCCATCGCGCTCCCTCGAAACCGCTGCCGAACTCCACGCCCTTGACACCCGGGATCGAGAACATCAGATGGCTAACGACGCTCTCCACCGAATCGAAGAACGGCTCGCCGAGCCCCGGAGGCACTCCTGCCGCGCGGCACTCTATCACCCCGCCGACCGAATCTCCGTCCCGCACGGCGGCGGCGATCACCTCGTCGAAGCTGTTTTTGTCGCCACACCCCCCAATTTCGACGATCTCGCTCGAAAAAACGATGTTTTTCGGGGTATACCCCCCGTTTTTCAGGGGGTGCGTGTCCAAAAACAGTATTTTTTTTGCAACGACCCCTGCGGCGACGAGCCCCAAGGTCACACGCCCCGAGAAATGGCCTCCTCCGCGCGGATCGTTGTGTCCGCCGAACTTCTGCGCGGCCACCAGATCGGCGTGCGAAGGACGGGGATGCTCTACAAGATGGGCATAGTCGCCCGAACGGGTGTTCTCGTTGCGGAACAGCACGGTGAGAGGCGCGCCCGTGGTGTGGCCCTCGTAGAGACCCGAAACGATCTCCGGAGTGTCGGCTTCGCGCCGGGGTGTGGTGCCCGTGCCGCTTCCGCCGCGCCGCCGGGCGAGGTCCTGCTCGAAATCGGCCGCCGACAGAGGCATTCCCGCGGGCACGCCGTCCATGACGACTCCCAATGCCTCGCCGTGGGATTCGCCGAAGATAGTTATTCTGAAATTGCGTCCGAAACTATTCATCCTTGTTTTTAGGTTGGGCTAAAGCCCGTGGGTGTTTGTGTTCTTTTATCCGTCGGTTAAAACCGACGGCAATATAACTTATCGAAGTCTGTCCAAAAGTCGCTATAAGATTTGGACACACACTCGGCATCGCGGATGATTACGGGTGCCTGAGCGTTGAGGGCGGCAACGGCCAGCGACATCGCCATCCGGTGGTCGCCGTGGCTCTCGACAACCACCCCGTCAGTCGTTCCGACTGCCACCCCTCCGCCGGAGGGGAATCTCCCTCTCTCCAATCCTCTCGTTATGCGCATCTCGTCCTCCACTGAGAGGTCGACCCCGATGCCCAGACGGCGGTATTCCGAGAAAATGGCCTGGGCGCGATCGCTCTCCTTGTGGGCGAGGCGCGAGGTTCCGATAATGGTCGACGTTCCCTCGCATGAGGCCGCCAATGCCGCCAGAGCCGGAAAAAGGTCGGGACAGTCGGTGGCGTCGAAGGTGAATGCGCGAAGATCCCGCCGCGAAACGGTGATCGAACCCATCGACTGCTCGATATGCGCGCCCGCCCTCGACAACGCCTCGATGATCGCAACGTCGGCCTGCAATGAAACGGGGTTGAGGTTGCGAACGGTCACCGACCCCGCCGTCGCTCCGGCCACCAACAGGCACGAAGCGGCGCTCCAGTCTCCCTCGATGGTCATCGAAGCGGGGGTGTAGGTTTGCGCGCCGGGGATGTAGAACTCCTCGTAGTCGCGATGGTCGACATCGACACCGAAGCGGTCCATCACGTCGATCGTCATGTCTATATATGGTATGCTCCGAAGATTCTCCACCCGCACGGTGGTGTCGCGGGCGGCGAGCGGAAGCGAGATCAACAATCCCGTGAGGAACTGCGACGAGATACTGCCGTCGATCTCCACCTCTCCACCCCTCATGGGGCCGTGCACGGTGAGGGGAAGACGGCCTTTGCGCGAGGTCACTTCCACACCGAGCCCGCGAAGAGGTTCCTCCATCATCTCCATGGGGCGGGTGAGGATCGTTCCGTGGCCGGTGACGGTGACCGGGGTGTGGCAAAGAGAGGCGATCGGGGTGAAAAGGCGTGTGGAGAGGCCCGATTCGCCTATGTCGAGAGTGTTCGAAACGGGGTCGAGACCTCCGGTGACGGCGTAAGTCCCGGGAGCGGTGTTTTCGACCTTCGCACCCAACGCCTGCACCACCCTCAGGGCGGCGGCGGTGTCGTCGCACATCTCCACTCCGCTCAACACAGACGTCCCCTCGGCAAGAAGCGCCGCGGCGATGGCCCGTTGGGCGTAACTTTTGGAACTCGGAGGTTCGATCTCGCCCTGAACCTCACCGGGTATGATTAATCTGTTCATAGTTTCAAAGTTGAAAGTTGAAAGTTGAAAGTTGAAAGTAGTTTTTGCGTTAGCTAACTTTCCATTTTCCACTTTCCACTTTCCACTATCTTAAAGTAAAGTCTTTCCCCAAATAAACCTCCCTCACCCGTTCGTCGGCGGCAAGCTCCTCGGCGGTACCGGCTTTGAGTATCTTGCCCTCGAACAGCAGATAGGTGCGGTCGGTGATGGTCAAAGTTTCATGAACGTTGTGGTCGGTGATGATGACCCCGATACCCCGCTCTTTGAGCGAACGCACGATGCTTTGTATATCCTCCACCGCGATCGGGTCGACCCCCGCGAAGGGTTCGTCCAACAGTATGAAAGCGGGGTTGATGGCCACCGCGCGCGCGATCTCGCACCGGCGACGTTCACCTCCCGAGAGTTGTATCCCTTTGCTTTTACGCACCTTGCCCAGGCCGAATTCCGAGATGAGCGCTTCGAGCCTCTCTTTTTGGTACTGCTTGGTGAAGTCGGTCATCTCCAGCACGGCGCGTATGTTGTCCTCGACTGACAGGTGGCGGAAAACAGACGCCTCCTGCGCCAGATAACCCACCCCCATCTGCGCGCGGCGGTAGACCGGCAGTTTGGTGATATCGGTGGATACCCCTTCGTCGTTTTCGAGAAAGATGGTCCCTTCGTTGGGCTTGATGAGGCCCACGATCATATAGAAAGTCGTGGTCTTGCCGGCGCCGTTGGGGCCGAGCAATCCCACGATCTCGCCCTGACGTACATCTATCGAGACGTGGTCCACCACAGTGCGCGTCTTGTACTGTTTGACCAGATCAACGGTGTATAATCGCATTTTATCGTAAAATTTTCCGTAAAGGTACGAAAATCCCAAAATATTTGTATCTTTATTCGTCAAAAACCACAAACTCTGAGGGGGCAAAAAGAGGCAAGACGTGAATAAACAAAGCGATACGCTGATCTACGACAGGCTGAAAGAGTATTTCGGCTTCACCTCGTTCAAGGGGAACCAGTTGGATGTCATCCGCAATGTGCTCGGCGGAAGAGACACTTTCGTGCTGATGCCGACCGGAGGGGGCAAATCGCTCTGCTACCAGTTGCCGGCGCTGATGATGCCGGGGGTGGCGATAGTGATTTCGCCCCTGATCGCGCTGATGAAGAACCAGGTCGACTCGATGAGGGCATTCTCGGAGACCGACGGGGTGGCCCATTTTCTGAATTCGTCGCTCAACAAGGGAGCGATACAACAGGTGAGGGAGGACGTGCTGGCCGGGAAGACCAAATTGCTCTACTTCGCGCCCGAATCTTTGACCAAAGAGGACAACGTCTCCTTTTTGAGGAAGATAAAGATATCGTTCTTCGCCATCGACGAGGCGCACTGCATCTCGGAGTGGGGCCACGACTTCCGCCCGGAGTACCGCCGCATTCGCCCTATAATCAACGAAATAGGTTCGGCGCCGATAATCGCCCTCACCGCCACGGCCACCCCGAAGGTGCAGATGGACATTCAGAAGAACCTCGCAATGACCGACGCCGCGGTGTTCCGTTCGTCGTTCAACCGGCCGAACCTCTACTATGAGATACGAGAGAAGCGCGACGAGAACCGCGAGATAATCCGTTTCATAAAGCAGCGCGAGGGCAAAAGCGGCATTATCTATTGCCTGAGCCGCAAGAAGGTGGAGGAACTCGCCGAACTTTTACAGGCCAATGGCATCAAGGCGCACGCCTACCACGCGGGACTGGACGCCGCCACCCGTGCCCGCAACCAGGACGACTTCCTGCACGAAAATGTGGATGTGATAGTCGCCACCATCGCTTTCGGCATGGGGATCGACAAGCCCGACGTGCGCTATGTGATCCATTACGATATTCCCAAAAGCCTCGAAGGGTATTATCAGGAGACGGGTCGCGCGGGTCGCGACGGAGGCGAAGGGCAGTGCATCACCTTCTACAGCTACAAGGATATCCAGAAGCTCGAGAAGTTCATGCAGGGCAAGCCCGTTGCCGAGCAGGAGATCGGGAAACTGCTTTTGCTGGAGACCGTTTCCTACGCCGAATCGAGCGTGTGCCGCCGCAAGACGCTGCTCCACTATTTCGGCGAGAGATACCCTTTGGACGACTGCGGCGCCTGCGACAACTGTCTCAATCCGCGCCCGAAGGTCAACGCTACCGACGACATGAGCCTCGCTCTGGAGACCCTCGCCGCCATCGGCGACAAGTTCAAGATCGACTATCTCGAAAGCGTGCTCACGGGAAAGGCCACCACGCTGGTCAAAAGCTACCGCCACCACAAGATCGAACAGTTCGGTCTCGGGGCGGAAAAGAACGAGCGCTATTGGGGCGCCGTTGTCCGTCAGGGGCTGATATTGGGCCTTATCGACAAGAATATCGAAAATTACGGTCTTCTCGGCATCAACGAAAAGGGGCTTGCATTCCTCGAAAAGCCTTTCCCCGTCACCGTGACGCTCGACCACGACTACAACTCCGAGGGCGACGAGGACGAAGGGCCGACGGTGGCCGGAAAGGGGAGCGGAGCCGCCGACGAGGAGCTCTTTGTGATGCTCAAGGACCTGCGTAAAAAGGTGGCCAAACAGCACGGTCTGCCTCCGTTCGTCGTTTTTCAGGATCCATCGCTCGAGGATATGTCGGTACACTATCCCATTTCGCTCGAAGAGATGCAGAACATAAGCGGCGTGGGTGTCGGCAAGGCCAAAAAGTTCGGAGGGCCCTTCATCGAGCTAATCGCGCGGTATGTCGAGGAGAAAGAGATCATCCGTCCGCAGGACATGGTGGTGAAAGGGGTCGCCAACAAGAGTGCTAACAAGGTCTACATAATCCAGAGCATCGACCGGCAGATGGACTTCGCCGACATAGCCCATGCCAAAGACCTCGAATTCGACGAGCTTCTGACCGAGATAGAGACCATCGTGAACAGCGGTACCCGCCTCAATATCAGCTACTATATCGACGAGGTGATGGACGAGGACAAAGCCGAGGAGATATATCTCTACTTCAAGGAGGATGCCCAGACCGGTTCGGTCGAGGAGGCTGCCCGGGAGTTGGGGCGGGAGTTCACCGAGGAGGAGATTCGTTTGGTTCGTATAAAATTCATTTGTGAACAAGGGAACTAGAAATCATTACTGTAACATAACATGGCAAAAAAACGCGCGGAGAGCAGAACTCGATATTTCATAAGAAGTCAAAGCGAAAAACGACTTTGGAATGTTGCTCATGTCGTTAGAGGAGGTGATTTTGTAGAGGAACAGGAAATAATAAATGTGTTTCCCGACATAGGGCTTGGTTCCGATAGGCCAGATTTTCTGGTTTGTTTCAAAGGAGAACCGGTTATGGTTATTGAGGCAAAAAATGAGTTTAAAAAGATAGATGAGGCTATCGATCAAGCCATCGGATATTGCGATACTATCAACGCTACAGGAAAATATCAAATAAAAGTAGCTGTTGGAGTAGCCGGAGAGGAAGATCATGGTTTTTTTGTAAAAGTGATGTATCATCAAGGAGATGTTTGGAAAGAATTAAAATCGAACGGTTATGAAATTTCAAACATTCCATCGAAAAAAGAGATAGAACAGGCGATCTTAGCCGACGACGGAACTACTACTGTGATGGTTCCGAGTGGTTCCGAGTTTATCGATGCTGCTATCGAGTTATCAAAAATATTGCGGTTTGCTAAAATAGAGGCTCCGCTCAGACCCAAAGTTATAGGTGCGATAACTCTTGCAATATATCAGGGTGATATTGATATTTCTGAGGGAAATGAATTGAACTCAATAAATAGACTGGTAAAGGAAGCCATAGAAGAGAGCGTAGACTTACGCCCTGATACGCAGTTAAGGTTACGGGAAGCGCTACATTTGAGCGGTGCGGATTTTGATCGACTCAGTTCCAGGATACAGAGAGTAATATCGATTTTACGGAGGTTGAATATACGGTCAGTATTACAGTCCGATACTGATTTTTTAGGATTGTTCTACGAAGCATTTCTACGGTACGGCTACGATAACAACGCATTGGGAATCGTTTTTACTCCACGACATATAACCAAATTTTGTGTTGACCTTATTGACGCGAGACTTTCGGATAGGGTCATTGACATAGCAAGTGGAACGGGCGGTTTTCTTGTTGCTGCTTTCGACGCAATGATGTCCAAGGCAAAAGGCCCTAAAGCTGTAGCAAAGATCAAACAGTCACTGTATGGTTTTGATACCAATCCGACGGTTTGGGCTTTGGCTACTTTGAATATGTTTTTTCGCGGAGACGGTAAAAGCCATATTGAGAATGGGAATTGTTTCGATTATCGAGAGCGGATCGAAGGTAAATTTACAAGGGCATTCCTTAACCCTCCTTTCTCGCAAGAGGAGGAACCGGAGCGAGATTTTATAGATTTGGCGTTGGATGCACTTGAGCCGGGAGGAGTAATGGCAGTCGTCGTCAAGGCTGGAATTTTTGCCGACGATGATAATCGGTCGTGGAGGCAAAAGATAGTGAAAAATCATAGTGTTTTGGGAGTTGTCAGTTTGCCGGAGGATTTGTTTTATCCCACAGCTGCTCCGACGTCCATATTTATAGCAAAAGCCCATATTCCCCAGAGCGAGACGGATGGAATTTTTATGGGAAGAATTTGGAATGATGGATTTGAGAAACTTAAGGGCAAGCGAATTGAATGTGGCGGTTCGCAATTAAATGAGATTTTGGACGCATTTCGTTTGTTTAAAAACGATAAAGATTTCAATTCGAAACTGGCTACGGTAATTTTGGGAGATAAAATTATAGACGGACAGGAATTTAGTCCTCAGCAGTGGCTACCTCAACCTGCAATAACGAATGAAGAACTGGTTAGGCAACGCCGAAATGTAGTTCGTTCTCTGTTTCAAACGGTTTCTATTATTCCAGAACTTGCGAACGAAGTTCTGGAGAATTTTCCATCATATACGGATACAGAAATTCCCGTTCCTTACGCGACTTCGGGCATGTTGACTGATTATTTCTATGTTGTTAACGGGATGTCTTCAGGTGAGAAGAATTATTCAGAAGGCTACTGCCCTTATGTTTCAAGTGGTGATACAACGAATAGTATAATTCGATTAATCGCTGAAGATGACTCCGGTGAAGTATTTGAAAATGGTGCAATTACAGTCACCGCCTTTGGGCAGGCATACATTCAGCCATGGAAATTCATAGCTCGAGGAAATGGAGGGAGTTCTGTGCGGGTGTTAATCCCGAAGTTTAAGATGTCTTTCAATGAATTACTATGGTTTGCGACACAAATCAACATTCAGCGCTGGCGCTTTTTATATGGTCGAATGGCTATTAAATCAAGGCTCGAAAGGCTACATGTAGAAACTCCGAGAAGTGCTATCGAAGATTCAGGGGACACTATTTATGACAGAATATCTGGCTTTCGCGATACATTGTATGAATTAAGTAATGTAGATTAGGATGATTGGATGGAAGTCAGGGCCAAAAAATCGTTAGGTCAGCACTTTCTGACCGACCTCAACATCGCGCGAAAGATAGCGGACGCGGTGTCGGGGGGCGGAGATGTACTGGAGATAGGCGGCGGGATGGGTGTTCTGACGCAATTCCTGCTCGAAAGAGACGATCTCACGCTGTGGGGCGTCGAGATCGACCGCGAAAGTATCGCCTATATGCGTGAGCGGTTTGCTGATTTTCACCCGCGCCTCATCGAGGGAGATTTCCTGAAGTTCGATCTTCGCGAAAGGTTTCCGGACGGGGTGAAGATAGCGGGAAACTTTCCATATAACATCTCGTCACAGATATTTTTCAAGGTGCTGGAGAATCGCGACCTTGTTCCCGAGATTGTCGGAATGGTGCAGCGCGAGGTGGCCCAAAGGATAGCCGAGCCGCCGGGAAGCCGCACCTACGGCATACTCAGCGTGCTTTTGCAGGCGTGGTACGACATAGAATACCTTTTCACGGTGTCGGAGAGCGTGTTTTCGCCGCCGCCCAAGGTCAAGAGCGCGGTGATACGGCTCAGGCGCAACAGAGTGAAGGAGTTGGGATGCGACGAGGCGCTGTTCGTGAGGGTGGTGAAGGCGGCGTTCGGACAGAGGCGCAAGATGCTTCGCAATTCTCTCCGGGCGGCGTTCGGCGATTTCGGCGGGGCGGAGCATCCGTTCTTTACCGACCGGGCCGAGAGGATTTCCGTCGCCGGGTTCGTCGAGCTGACCAACTGGATAAAAGAACGCATATCGTAGTTATTTGCACGAATGAACACTTGTTTGGCAAAAATGAGATAATTCATCCGGCACATAATGTCTATTTTTGTTTCGGAAACTCATGCGATTTTAACCGACTTTAAGAATCGACTAAATATTAACCTGTTATGAATGAAAAGAACAACTCCCTGTCGCGTCGCGACTTCCTGAAAACGGGAAGCGTTGCGGCGGCAGGATTGATGCTCGGCGGACTCTCTCCGCTCGAAGCGTTGGGCAATGTGAAAGGATCGGCGAAGGGAGCAGCCCCGACGGACCGTGTCCGTCTTGCCTGCATAGGTATCGGCAACCGTGGCTGGGATCTCGTGCGCGAATTCGGCGCGACGGGCCTGTGCGACATAGTGGCTCTGTGCGATGTCGACCTCGACGCCGATTTCTGCGCCAATGCCCTCAAAGCCCATCCGAATGCAAAACGTTACCGCGACTTCAGGGTGATGTTCGATGAGATCGCGGGCGAGTTCGACGCGGTTTCGATCGCTATTCCCGACCACGCGCACTTCCCGGCCGTGATGCTCGCAATGTCGATGGGCAAACACGTCTATGTCGAGAAACCGATGACGCGCACCTTCCACGAGGCGCGCCTGATGATGGAGATGGCGCGCCGCAATCCCCATCTCGCGACCCAGGTGGGCAATCAGGGCCATTCCGAGGCGAACTATTTCCAGTTCAAGGCGTGGATGGATGCCGGTATTATCAAGGACGTCACCCGCATCGACGCTCACATGAACTCGGCGCGCAGGTGGCACTCCTACGACCAGAACATCTATAAATATCCCGACCCGCAGCCCCTGCCCCCGAACATGGATTGGGACACGTGGCTCGGTACGGCCATGTGGCACGACTTCAACAAGGTGTACCATCCGGGCGACTGGCGCAGTTGGTGGGACTTCGGCATGGGGGCTCTGGGCGACTGGGGCGCGCATATTCTCGACACGGTACACGAGTTCCTCGCGCTGGGACTTCCCACCGAGGTCGATCCTGTATATCTGAAGGGGCACAACGACTTTTTCTTCCCACTCTCCTCGACGATCAAATTCCGCTTCCCGGCACGCGGCGCGATGCCACCGGTCGATGTGACGTGGTACGACGGCGTGGATAATCTTCCGCCGCTTCCGTCAGGATACGGGGCGAGCGAACGCGACCCCAACATTCCGCCTTCGGGAGCCAATGTCGACGTGCCCGACAATCTCAATCCCGGAAAGATAATCTATTCCAAAGAGCTTACCTTCAAGGGAGCGTCGCACGGCAGCACTCTGTCGATCATTCCGGCCGACAAGGCACGCGACATGACGTCGAAGCTCCCGGAAGTTCCGGCCAGCCCGTCGAACCATTTCGCCAACTTCCTGCTCGCGTGCCGCGGCGAGGAGCGCACACGCTCTCCGTTCGAGATCCACGGCCCGTTGGCGCAGGTGTTCTGCCTGGGCGTCATCGCCCAAAGACTCGGTCGCAAGATCACCTTCGATCGCCACACGGGCACGATCTCGGGCGATCCCATTGCCAACGCACTTTTGGCGGGCGCTCCTCCCCGTCTCGAGTGGCAACAGTTCTATGAGTTATAATTACGAATTACGAGAAAGTGAAAAAATTTCTATTAACGGCGCTGGCGATCGGGATGATCGGCGGCGCGATGGCCCAGGAGTGGACTCCGCTCTACAACGGTAAAAACCTCAAGGGCTGGAAGAAGATCGGCGGCAAGACGGAATTTCGCGCCGAGGGCGACGCTATAGTGGGCATCTCGAAGATGGGCGAACCGAACGTTTTCCTGACGACGGAGAAACGCTACGGCGACTTTATCCTCGAATTCGAGTTCTTAGCCGACGATGGTCTCAATTCGGGCGTTCAGTTCCGCAGCCAGAGCAAAAAAGAGTACAACAACGGCCGCGTACACGGCTACCAGTATGAGATCGACACCGCTCCGAGGGCTTGGTCGGCGGGCATTTACGACGAGGCGACCCCGCGCCTGTGGCTCTATCCTCTGACCTACAACCAACCGGCACGCGCGGCGTACAAGGCGGGCGAATGGAACTGCGCGCGCATCGAAGCGATCGGAACCTCCGTTCGCACATGGCTCAACGGCATCGAATGTTCGTCAATTGTCGACGATGTCTATTCCGAGGGTTTTATCGCGCTTCAGATCCACGACATAGGGCGCGACGTAGCTAACGAAGGCAAGAAGGTGAGTTGGCGAAACATTCGCATTTGTACGACCGATCCCGCGCTTCACGCCACTCCCGAAAACCCGGAAGTGTGTCAACTGAATCTCATTCCCAACACCATTTCGCCCCGCGAAAAGGCCGAAGGGTGGCAACTGCTGTGGGACGGCGCCACGACCGACGGCTGGAGGGGTGCGAGGCTCGAAGGTTTCCCCGCTAAAGGTTGGAAGATCGAGAACGGTATCCTGTCGGTCGAAAAATCGGACGGCGGCGAAGCGGCCAACGGAGGCGACATAGTGACTACGGGCACTTACGGCAACTTCATTCTGAAGGTCGATTTCCGCATAACGGACGGCGCCAACAGCGGCATCAAATATTTCGTCAAGCCCGACATGAACCGCGGCGAAGGCTCGGCCATAGGTTGCGAGTTCCAGATACTCGACGACCAGAGGCATCCCGACGCGAAATTGGGAGTGAACGGCAACCGCACCCTCGGCTCGCTCTACGACCTGATCCCGGCGCGCGACAAAGCCGAAGCGTACCTCCGTCCGAGCACCTTCAACACCGCGATGATCGTCGTGCAGGGCCGCCGGGTCGAGCACTGGCTCAACGGCGTGAAGCTCGTGGAATATGAGCGCGGCACGCAACAATGGGACGCGTTGGTCGATTACAGCAAATACCGCGACTGGCCCGATTTCGGCAACCACGCCGAGGGGCACATCCTGTTGCAGGATCACGGCGACGCCGTCTCGTTCCGCAACATCAAGATCATCGTACCCTGTTGTTGCGGAGCACAGTGCGGCGCTGTGGGCAGTTGCAAAGAGGGTTGCACCTGCTGCTGTACGGACGGCGAACACGGCGGCGGTCATGGTGGTCACGGCGCACACGGCAATCACGGCGCCCATGCAGGCCATAACCACTGACCCCAACCCGTTCACCACAGAAAAAGGCTCCCGAGGGAGCCTCTTTTTGTCATGAACAGGCAATCCCTATTGCAAAAAAGCAGTATCTTTGTTCAATTATGAAACGTAGATATATTGCACTGTTGATAGTCGGCCTGCTGGTGTTGGATCAGGTCGTGAAGATCTGGATCAAGACCCACATGACGCTCGGCGAGAGCATACATGTTTTCGGCGACTGGTTCCAGATATTTTTTATCGAGAACGAGGGAGCCGCGTGGGGAATGTCGCTCGGCGGCCAGTATGGCAAGCTGATACTTAGCCTGTTCCGCATAATAGTGGCTGTCGTTGCCATAGGCTGGTTCATCAACCTGCTGTGGAAGAAGAAAGCTCCTGTGGGGGTGTTGGTGGGAGTATCGCTCGTGCTGGCGGGTGCGTTGGGCAACATCATCGACAGCGCCTTCTACGGTCTCGTTTTCTCGGAGAGTACTTATGTCAGCGTAGCCACGCTTTTCCCGGAGGGTGGGGGATACGCCGGTTTCCTACACGGCAAGGTGGTGGACATGCTCTACTTCCCATTGTTCACTATCCATGATATGCCTTCGTGGCTGGGATGGCTCGCGGGCGCCGACGGTGTGTTCACGTTCTTCGCGCCGGTGTTCAACATCGCCGACAGTTATATCTCCATCGCCGTTTTCTATCTTGTGCTGTTCCAGTGGAAATACTTTAAATAATTACGAGTTATGAATTACGAAATACGAGTGATCATCGCAATTGTCGCGACGATGTTTTGTGTCGAGGTTTTCGGGGCTTCTCCCCTCGAAAGGCACGGCGCGTTGAGGGTCGAGGGTACCCGGTTAGTCGGCGAGAGAGGCGCTCCTGCCGTTCTGCACGGAGTGAGCATGGGCTGGCACAGTTCGTGGCCGCGTTGGTACAATCCCGAAGCGGTCGCAGAAGTTGTGAACGAATGGAAGGCCGACGTCGTGAGGGCCGCCATCGGCATCCATTCGCGCGATACGGGTTATCTGGCCGATCCCGAGGGCTCGTGGAAATGTCTCGAAGGAGTGGTCGAAGGTGCGCTCGCGGTGGGGGCCTACGTCATCGTCGACTGGCACAGTCACCAGATCGAGACCGAAGCCGCGGTCGATTTCTTCACCCGGGTGGCCGGGAGGTGGGGCGAACATCCCAACATCATCTACGAGATATACAACGAACCCATCCGCGATTCGTGGGACGAGGTGAAGACCTATTCGCGCACCGTGATGGATGCTATTCGCGCCGTCGATCCGGACAACATTATCCTCGTGGGTTCGCCCCACTGGGATCAGGACGTGCATATAGTGGCCGCCGATCCGATCACAGGCTACGACAACATCATGTACACCATGCACTTCTACGCCGCCACACATAAGGACGACCTGCGGGAACGCACGCAAAGCGCCATCGACGCGGGCACGCCGATCTTCCTGTCGGAGTGTGCGGCTATGGAGGCGAGCGGCAACGGACGTCTCGATTTCGCCTCTTGGAGGGAGTGGGAGCGTCTGGCCGACCGCAACGGTTTGAGCTGGGTGACATGGAGCCTTTCGGAGAAGGAGGAGACCTGCTCGATGATAGACGGCGGTGCAGTTCCGGCGGACGGCGGCTGGAAGGATGCCGACCTGAAGGAGTGGGGAAGGTACGTGCGCGACAGGCTTCAGGCCGGATCGCCAATACCCGAGCCCGAAACCATAGAACTGTTCAACGGCCGCGACCTCGACGGCTGGGTGGGCTATCTGGCCGATCCTTCGCTCGATCCGGCCGAAGAATTTACCGTG
>QMCE01000371.1_pt1 | contig 22682 bp, 22 predicted proteins | sample 1821851 | NCBI WGS metagenome assembly QMCE01 (sample SAMN09453174, study PRJNA476694) | Termite gut metagenome, whole genome shotgun sequencing project. | isolation source: worker | host: Odontotermes sp. | place: South Africa:Pretoria | collected 2016-01-28 | reverse complement strand
CGCCACACCACGCGCAACTTTCCTAACCGCGAGGGCTCCAAGCCGGGCGAAGGGCAACTGGCCGGCGTTGCCCTTATGGACGCGCGCTCTATCGCGGCCACAGCGATAAATGGCGGCATTCTCACCGCCGCCGATGAGCTGGATATCGCCTATGCCGACACTCCTTTTACCTTTGATGACGCCTCTTACCGCAACCGTGTCTACCACGGGTGGGGCACCCCCAAGCCGGACATCGCATTGGTGCTGGGGCCGAATATCGCCCCGTGGCCGGCCATGCCGAGGTTGGCGGAACATTTGCTGCTGGGCTGTGCATCCTATATCACCGATTTTGTCACCACAACCGACGAATTGATTCCGTCGGGCGAGGCATCCGCCTACCGCTCTAACCCGCTGCGGATGGCCGAGTTTACCCTCTCGCGCAAAGACCCGGGCTATGTGGCCCGCGCGAAGAAATATCACGGGCCCGAATATCTGCGCGGCAACGGCGAAGCGCCGGCTGCGGCGGGGGAATGGGTCTCACAAGCCTTGCTGCGTGCGGCAAGCGCATATGGAAAAGATCTGAATGAAAAAGACGTAGGTTTTGGTAGTATTGTCTGTGCCATCAAGCCGGGCGACGGTTCGGCCCGCGAACAGGCGGCAAGCTGCCAGCGGGTGCTGGGCGGCTGGGCCAATATCGCCGCGGAGTACGCCACCAAGCGTTATCGCTCTAATCTCATTAATTGGGGAATACTGCCCTTTGTTGCGGACGGCGGAAAGCTGCCGCCGCTGGCTGTTGACGATCTGATATTCCTTCCCGATATCCGCGCAGCGGTGCAGCGCAGCGATGAAAAGATCGAGGCATATATACTGGGAAGCGATGTAAAGCGTATTACCTTAACACTAGGAGATCTCACTGGTGACGAGCGGCAAACGTTGCTGGCAGGGTGCTTGATCAACTATTATAATGAACAAATGGTAGCAGATAGCTGATGACAATTAATAAAACCATAGTAACCGCAAAATACAGCTTTGCTTTTCTTCCCCGCTTTCGCCGGGGAAGAAAACATGTATTGCGCTTTTCACCTTCATCGGCTATAATGGGATACGAAAGACGGGAGGCGCAAATCTATAATGTACCATATGGAGCATAACGAACTGCTGGAACAGCTGGATAACGCCATTGCGGCGCGCAGTGTCATAAGCATCGGGCGCCCCGACGCGGCCGAGACAGAGCTGTTGTGTATTCCCATCGCACGTTCGGACGAGCTGCTGCTGGTGCATATCTTTTACGATTTTTATCCTGACGGTTACCGCGTTGTGCGCATAGAGGATATCTACGACGTATTGCGTGACGGCAGCGAACTGTTTTTTGAGCGCATCCTCGGCGCCGAAGGCGTGTACGCCAACCTAAAAGCCCCGTCGCGTATCGATCTGTCGTCGTGGAAAAACCTGTTAACCTCTCTCAAGGGTCGCTTTGACTACTGTATTGTGGAATGCGACGACGAGGAGGATTTCCTCATTGGCCGTGTAATGGAGATTCGCGACTGGGATTTTACTTTTTGGTACTTCGACGCCACCGGGAAATGGGATGAGGAACTGGATTTGGTAGACTACGAAGACCTGACGGCAGTGAGCTTCGACGATAACTACACCAAAACGATCATCAAGTATATTCCGCACCCGTAGCTCGTAGAAAAATCTTACGGATAGTTTCCTCCTCCGCTGTTGGCGCGGGAGGATACTATCATGTTCACATGGAATTTATGCAAGCAAATAAATTTGTTATGGCGCGGATGCATTATTTATGATATAATAGCATGAAGTGATGTGCCGTATCAGAAAGAAAGGGAGATTCGCATGGGTAAGGCAAAGCGTAAAATGCTTGTAGTCGACGATGTCACTATCAATCGTGTGATTCTCACCGACCTTTTTGAGGAACGCTACGAAGTGCTCGAGGCCGAAAACGGCAAGAAGGCGCTTGAAATCATGTTGCAGCACAGAGAAGAGCTGTCCGTCGTACTGCTGGATTTGATGATGCCGGTTATGGACGGCTTCGAGGTACTGGTCGCCATGGATGGCGAAGACTTGCTTGACAGCATTCCCGTCATCATGATCACTGGAGAAAACGACGATGAAAAGGCGCTGACCGGTTACAGCCTCGGCGTTTCCGATCTTGTGGAAAAGCCCTTCAACCCTGATGTTGTTTTCAAGCGCGTCAACAATGTCGTCACACTGTATGAACACAAGGCCGAGATGGAGCGCAGGCTGCGTGAGCAAAAAGAGATGCTGGAAGAGCAGGCTGCGCGTATCCGTTTGGCCAACCAGTTCCTCATCGATGCGCTCAGTACCACCGTCGAGTTTCGAAATATGGAATCGGGCGAGCATATTATCCGTGTTCGCTCCCTCACCAAAATCCTCCTGCTGGAGTTACGCCATTCCTATCCCCTCACAAACGAACAGATCGAAACGATAAGCAATGTCTCAGCCATGCACGATATCGGCAAAATTGCCATCTCCGACGTCATCCTCCTTAAGCCGGGCCCCCTCACGAAGGAGGAGTTCGAGATCATGAAAACACATACGACGCAAGGGTGTGAAATTCTCAATAATCTTGGCTACGACCGGGGCGAGGAATACTACATATATGCCTACGACATTTGCCGTCACCACCACGAGCGCTGGGACGGGCGCGGCTACCCCGACGGTCTGTGCGGCGATGAGATTTCTATTTGGGCGCAGGCTACGTCACTGGCCGACGTCTATGACGCCCTTACCAGCAAGCGCGTCTACAAAAGCGCTATCCCGCACGCCGAGGCGGTGGATATGATAATGGGAGGCAAATGCGGCGCCTTCAACCCAAAGCTGCTCGAGTGTTTTCTCAACGTGCAAAACACGCTCCAATCACAGGTAGAGCAAGCCGTTAGTAAGGCGAAGGCGGAATTGGAACAAAGAAAGTGATACTGCTCTGCAACCAGGCATAAAAGCGCGCCCAGCGGCGTGCTTTTGCATGGAAGGGGAATTCATCATGAAGCTGCGGGAGGACGCGCGCGCCGTGTATGAGGCTGCTCTGGCGGCGGCGCTGCCAGATGTTGCGGTACGTCAGGCGTTGACCGGCTTACCTCCGGTACGCGGTCGGCTGGTGTTGCTGGCGGTAGGCAAAGCCGCTTGGCAAATGGCCGCGCAAGCCAAAAAGGATTTGGGAGAGCGTATCGGCAGCGGTATTGTTATCACAAAGCACGGGCACAGCGGCGGAGCGATAGACGACCTTGTTATCTGCGAGGCGGGGCACCCAATTCCCGACGATAACAGCTACGCAGCCACTGCCAAGGCCGTTGAGCTGGTGCGGGATTTAACCGCCGACGATATGGTGCTCTTTTTGCTGTCGGGCGGCGGCTCGTCTCTGTTCGAACAGCCGCTGCTGCCTGCGGCGGAGATGGACAGCGTTACGCGGCAACTGCTGAGCTGCGGCGCCGATATAGTCGAGATGAATACGTTGCGCAAGCGTTTTTCTGCCGTAAAGGGTGGAAAGCTCGCTTTGCTGTGTGCGCCGGCCAGGATATTTGCCGTCGTTCTTTCCGATATTGTCGGCGACCCGTTGGATATGATAGCCTCCGGCCCCGCTTACCCCGACTCCTCTACCCGTGCCGAAGCTTTAGCCATCGTGGAAAAATACGGCCTTAAGTTATCACCCGAGGCAATTGCGCTTCTCGATATCGAGCCGCCGAAGGAGCTGCCCAATGTCCAAACGCGGGTGATAGGTTCGGTGCGCCTGCTTTGCGATGCCGCGCGATCGGCCTGTGAGCGGCTGGGCTACCGGACAGTTGTCCTTACGTCGTCTCTCACATGCGAGGCGCGTGAGGCGGGAAGCTTTTTGGCCGCTATCGCGCGGCATCACGCCGATACGACGCAACCGCTCTCTTTTATTGCGGGAGGCGAGACGGTGGTACGCGTTACCGGCAAGGGGTTGGGCGGGCGTAACCAAGAGTTGGCGCTGGCCGGTGCGCGCGGGCTGGAGGGCTTACGCGACGTGCTGCTTTTCTCGGTTGGTTCTGACGGTACCGACGGCCCCACCGATGCCGCCGGCGGAATGGTCGACGGTGAAACAATGCAAAAGCTGCGTGCGGCGGGCCTCAACCTCGACGCCGTGTTGCGCGACAACGACGCCTACCACGCTCTGCAAGCCGTCGATGGCCTCATTGTTACCGGCCCCACGGGAACAAATGTGAACGACGTGGCATGCTTGCTTGTCAAGAGATGATATTAAGTACCGGATATGGTATAATAGCCACAGTACGGCTATTATACCGATTTAGACGGCCCTTTCGCTCGCCGCCTTTTGGCGGCAACCGCAAAAGACGGCCAATTATACCATATTCGCTTCGATTCTATGGTATAACAATGAGAAATTTCAGAACAAGTTGGCGATGGCCGCACTGTCTGTAACAATATGCTGTCCCGCTATTATTTTGTATTTTGTATTGTTTTATACAAAAAGTATGGTATACTATTTGTTACACTACTCTTCGATTAAAATTCGCCTGTCACTTATGTTCGCGCTTTTGCGCCGGGTCGGCGCGATAATACTTGAGCAGGAGCGGGCATTGGCCCTGCCAATGTCCGCTTATTTGCGTCAACCCGGCGCAAAGGCGCTCGTTTTTTATTTGAAGAATAGTATTGGAAATAATAATTTATCGCGAGGCTACGTTGCACTTGTCAATTGACAAGTGCTCTTTTAGGGGGACTGCTTTATGATAAACCAAAACCAGCGCCTGCCCGCGGGGAGCCTGAAAATCTCGCAGGAAGTAATCGCAACTATTGCCGGCGTGGCAGCCCTAGAAATCGAAGGAGTCGCTCGGCTGGCGCAGCATTCGCCGGGGCTTCGGCACAAGTCGTTGGCGGCGTCGCGCAAAAAAAATGCCGATGTCATCATCTCCGATGATTTCGCCGAAATCGATATCGGCCTTGTCCTTTCCTTTGGCGCGCGTATCGGCGAGGTATGTACCGCCGTGCAAACCGCCGTCAAGGAAAACGTACAAACGATGACAGGCATGGCGGTGTCAAAGGTAAACGTTTATGTCGACAATATCGTTTTTTTCGAAGAGCGCGCCCACGACGCGGGTTGAATCCGGCATAACCGCACTTTGAAAACACGGGCACTGCCTGTCGGCACCCGGTCATTCTTCTTCCCAAACAAGGACGGGCAGAAATCATAGAATAATGCCTCCCGAGGCGATGCACTTAGGAGGCGTCTTTTTCATTGTATCACATGGAGCGATTTTTTCGCGTTTTTTCCTTTGCCAATAACAGGGGAAGGGCGACAGTTAACGGAACCCAGAAGCGGAAAGGGCAGACCAGGTATGAAGCAAAACAGACGCCAGTCGCGCGAAAACGCGTTTCTACTATTATTTGAGTGGTCTTTCCACGCCGGTTCGCCCGACGAAACACTAAGGCGCGCGGAAGAGGGCCGCGCGCTGGAGGCCGACAGGTTTTGTCGCGAACTGATCACACGAGCCATTGAGGGAGTGATCGGGCTGGATAACCTCATCGCAAGTTATTCCGATTCTTATAAGCTCGAACGCCTCTCGAAAGTTACGCTTGCCGTGTTGCGCGTGGCCTTCTGCGAGATGACGCTGATGGATGATATTCCATTGGGCGCCACCATTAATGAGGCGGTAGAGCTTTGCAAAAAGTACGCCGGCGACGAAGAGGCTGCTTATGTCAACGGGATACTGGGCCAATACGGGCGTGACCGTGACGCGGGCACGATGCGCGTTATGGAACATGATGCACGCGACACGGAACATGGTTTGACGCAGACGCCGAAAGTTGGAGCAGACAGGGCAAAAGCGCTGGAAGCTTATCATGACAAGAAAAAAGCCGCCGAGGTGCGGACAGCGAAAAGAAAAAGCCGCTCGGACAGACCGCACAAGCCGAAAACAGAGCGGGATAAGCCCGAAGAGGGCAGACCGTATCAAGCAAAAGCAAATCAAGGTAAATCCGAAGAGCGTAGGTTATACAAGCGAAAATCAGATGAGAATGAACCATACAAGCTTAAGGCAGAACAGCGAAAGCCCAATAAACCTTCACCGTACCGCAGAAAAGCTGCCGATGTATCCGGCCGCGGAACGTCTCTTACGGACAGCACACAACGAGCCAAGGCAGAATCCGCGCCGTTAAAAGCCGGCAGGGATGCCTTGCGGCGCAAATGATGCGGGCGCTTGGAATCGACACCAGCAACTACACCACCTCCGTCGCCATTTACGAAAGCGACGGCAGCTTTGTTCGGCAAGAGAAACTGCCGCTGCCCGTACAGGCAGGGCAGTTGGGTTTGCGGCAGAGCGACGCGGTATTTGGGCATATCAAGCAGCTACCGGCCCTTATAGAGCGGATACTGCCGCGCGGCGAACCGTTGCCCGTGCGGGTTGGCTATACGGTACGCCCCCGGGATGTTGAAGGCTCATATATGCCCTGCTTCCTCCCCGGCGGGCTGGCTGCAAGAAGTGTGGCGGCAGCCTTGGGCGTAAAGGCAATTCCCTTTTCACATCAGGCAGGACATATCGCGGCGGCATTATGGGGCGCGGGTGCGCTTTCGCTGTTGCGGGAAGAGCATCTTGCCTTTCACGCATCGGGCGGTACCACCGAGTGTCTCCTTGTTCGCCCCGGAAAGGAAAAACCACTGGATGTCATGCTGTTGGGAGCGACGGCCGACCTATGCGCAGGCCAACTCATTGACCGGGTTGCCAGACTGCTGGGCTTGCCCTTTCCCGGCGGCCCGGCATTGGAAGCGTTTGCTGCCGGGGCGTTGCGGCGCATCCCGCCGAGAGCAACGCTAAAAGACCGCGATTGCTGCCTCTCGGGGTTGGAAAACCAATGTAAGGCTCTGCTGGAGAGCGGCGAGCAGCCTGAGGTTGTCGCCGCCTTTGCGCAGGAAAGCGTTGGGGCGACGATATGCGGCATGGCGCTTGCCGCTCAAAAAAAGTATCCGGGGCTGTTATTTGTATTTGCCGGCGGCGTGATGTCCAACGGGCGCATTCGCACAATGATACAGGAAAAAATAGCGAATGCGCGCTTTGCCCCGCCCGAGTTGAGCGCCGATAATGCCGTTGGTATCGCGTTGTTGGCCGCCCTTTGGGGCGGTAATTGCGGAGGTGACGGCGAATGAATATCCGGCCGGCGGTCTGTGGAGACATATCTGCGCTAAACGCGCTGTACACGGATTTTTTTGCCCACAACGCAACGCAACAGCCACAATGGTATCACGCGGTCGAAGAAACCGGCGCGTATCCGCGCTCGGTTCTGGAAAGCCAATGCGGCGATATACTTGTCGCGGAAACAGACGATGTAATCGTCGGGTTTGTGCATATAGAAGAAAACGCCACGCCGCCGTACCCTTCGGTGCGTGCCTACAGATACGCCTGTGTTGTGGATATCGCCGTCAGCGAGCGTTACCGTCGCAAGGGTATCGGCCGGCTGCTGCTGGAAGAGTGCAAGCGCTGGGCACGCTTACGCCGGCTGGATTATATCGAGTTGACGGTGCTGGAGAATAACGCTGCCGGCATCCGCTTTTATGAACGCGAGCATTTTACCACGGTGTCGCGAACAATGCGGTTGCGGGTATAAAAAGCGGTGTTCAGCAATCGAAACGCCCCTCTGACGGCGATTTTTCGCCCTGCTGCGTTAATCTCCCTTGCAATACACAAAGTATTGCTGCGAGAGCCGTATCTGCATATAAAAGCCGCGATATCAGGAGGAAGAAGCTATGCTTATCGTGGCTGTCAGCCAGCTTAACCGCTATGTGAAGGCGGTGCTGGAGGAAGACCCCAAGCTTTCGGACGTCTTTGTCAAGGGCGAGGTAAGCGGATTCGTACGCCATCGTGTGTCGGGGCACTGCTACTTCCGCCTCACCGACGACGGCGGAAGCGTTAAGGCGGTACTCTTCGCGCGGCATGCGGCGCTGCTGGAATTTGAGCCGAGAGACGGTATGGCTGTGTTGGCGCGGGCGTCGGTGAGCGTATACGAGCGGGAGGGCGCGTACCAGCTATATGTTACCGAGTTGCTGCCGCAAGGGGCGGGCGCGCAATCGATAGCATTGGAACAGCGGAAAGAACGCTTGCGCGCCCTCGGTGTCTTTGATGAAACGCGAAAAAAGCCGTTGCCGCGTTTTCCCGTGCGCGTTGGCGTCGTCACATCGAAATCGGGGGCGGCGTTACAGGATATCCGTACGGTACTCGAGCGGCGTTGGCCGTGCTGTCTTCTTATCCTCGCGCCTGCCGCGGTGCAGGGGAGGGATGCGCCCGCCTCGCTACTGCGCGCAGTAGACGAAATTGACCGTGCCGGTTGTGACGTCTTTCTGCTCGCCAGAGGCGGCGGCGCAGCCGAAGATCTGTCGGCTTTCAACGACGAAGCGCTGGTGACACGCGTCTTCCGTTGCAAAACCCCCGTTATTTCGGCAGTAGGCCACGAGACGGATACTACTTTATGCGATTATGCAGCCGACGCCAGAGCCCCCACGCCGTCGGCCGCGGCAGAACTGGCCGTACCCGACCGCCGCGAGCTTTTGCAACGGGTATCCGGTTATCAAAAACGGCTGGCAACCGCCGCCGGGCACATGCTTGGTTCCCGACAAACCGCCCTTTTGCGGATGGAGCAGCAGCCCTGCTTGCGCTCATCGCTGGAAATTGTAAAAAGATGCGAAAAAAGTGTGGATATTATCACACGGATAATGTATAATAGTAAGCGAATATTTATGCAAGAGATCTCTTTGCGGCTGACGTCTTCCGCGGCGCTGCTCGATTCGCTCAGTCCGCTCCGCGTCCTCGACCGGGGTTACTGCGCGGCCTTTTACGCAGGGGAAGGACATCACACCGGACCGGTAAGCCGCGCCGCGCAGCTCACTGCGGGAGACGCGTTGACATTGCGCTTCTGCGACGGCGAAGCGGGTGTTACCGTTGAAAGAACACTATCTGAGAAGAAGGAGAATTGAAGTTAGGCGGTGAGCCGATGCGCAAATCAGCGTGGAACTATTACGGCGTCAAGCTCATTTATCAAATGATCGTAACCGGGCGCCCGATTCCCGAGCGCATTGATAAGGCGTTCAGTGACACGCACACTTTTTTTGAGGAAAGTGTGATGCTTGTTCATGCGCAGTCCTTTGATCACGCCTATACGGTCGCGGAGAGAAAAGCACGCGAAAATTTAGAGCCATATACAAACGCCTACGGGCAAACGGTGGAAACAAAGCTGATTGATGCAATCGATTGCTTTCTCATTATACCAAACAACGACGGATTTACCACCGGAACAGAGTTGTATTCCTCTATTTCGCCGGTTGCAAAGGAAATTACGCCGCGCGAGTATCTTATGCGCAAATATGAACATTCCCTTGCAGATCACGCAAAAAACGGCGCATATCGCCAAAGAAGCGTCGAGATGCAAAAGACCGTCACCTATGAAGAATTCAGCAAATGGAGAAAGACGCCATGAAAGAACAACCTACCTTCGAAACGGCTATGGCACGCCTTGATGAAATCGTCGCCGGGCTGGACAGTGGGCGGCTCTCGCTGGAGGCGTCGCTGGGGCTCTTTGCCGAGGGGGCTGAGTTGGTGCGTTTCTGCAACGGCGCCCTTGAGGACGCCAAGCTGCGACTGGAGGAACTGTTTCCTTCGGGCCATGAACAGTCGAGTCTTTCGTAACCGTCAAATAACGCCCTGTGCGCGGGGTGATGGAATTGGTGAGAGATGAACGTACTGCAAATCCTGGGAAGTAATCCGGTGCTGAATATCGCGTTGCTGTCCTTTGCGCTGGCACAGATGCTCAAAATGATATTTACGCTGCTGATAACCGGCAAACTCGATTTTGAACGGCTGCTGGGCGCGGGGGGTATGCCCAGCTCCCATTCGGCCATGACGTCGGCGCTGGCAATCGCCATTGAGCGTGCGGCGGGGTTTTCGTCCCCCACCTTTGCGCTGGCCGTTTGCTTTGCCGGTATTGTGATGTACGACGCTATGGGCGTGCGGCGGGCCGCCGGCGAGCAAGCCAAGGTGCTGAATAAGATGATCTTCGATTTCCCCTTTTTTCGCCGACAGCTTTCGGACGGTGAGCCGCCTGCCGCCGACCAGGAAGCACCGCTTGATAAAGGAGATACGCAGACTTCCACTGTAAATACGGAGGACGACGAAGGCCATCCTCTTATTCCGAAGGAGCTCAAGGAGTTTCTCGGGCATACTCCCACAGAAGTGCTGGGAGGCTGCCTGTTGGGAATTATGGTTGCGATTGTAATGCCTGTTTGATACTATTTTGAGTATTGCAAGGAAAATCAACGCAGCAGGGCGGAAAACCGCCGTCAGAGGGGCGTTTCGGCTGGTGGACACAGCTTCTAAAAGAGGATGACGATTTGGCGAGCGATAAAGTCCGGGTGGACACGCTTTTGGTGGAACGGGGCCTTGCGCCGGGGCGGGACAGGGCCAAGGCGTTGGTGATGGCCGGAAATGTCTATATAAACGGCGCAAAGACCGTCAAGCCGGGGGAGACGGTGAGCGCCGGCAGCGCTATCGAGTTGCGGGGCGGCGAGCCGCGCTACGTCAGCCGCGGCGGCCTCAAGCTGGAAAAAGCGATTAACAGCTTTGATCTGCCTGTTAACGGGTTCGTTTGCGCCGATATCGGCGCCTCCACGGGCGGCTTTACCGATTGTATGCTTCGGTACGGCGCGGCACATGTTTTTGCCGTGGACGTCGGCTACGGCCAGTTGGACTGGCGGTTGCGGAGCGACGCGCGCGTCACTGTTCTGGAACGCACCAACGCCCGCCGCCTCACGCGCGATATGCTCGGTCGACCGGTGGATTTGGTTAGCATAGATGTCAGCTTCATTTCATTGCGCCTAATATTGCCCGCCGTGCGCGGTATTTTGCGGGATGGTGGTCACGTGATGTGCCTTGTAAAACCCCAGTTCGAGGCAGGACGCGAGAATGTAGGCAAGCGCGGGGTAGTCCGCGACCCGCAAATCCACGGCGGTGTTATCGCCGCCGTGGCCGGGTATGCGGCAGAAAACGGCTTTGCGCCGCTTGGTCTCGATTATTCGCCCATCAAGGGACCGCAAGGGAATATTGAGTACCTGCTGCATCTTGTCAGGGCAGGGGAGGAGCGGACGCTTGCGGGCGAAACCGTCGCCAATGTTGTGGAACAGGCACACAAAGAGCTTTCGCAAACCTGAATAGCACAATAAGAGGGTTCAAATGATAAATCGAATTCTCCTGCGCCCCAACTTCGACAAACCGGCCACGCCGGACTGTACACGCCACGTTGTTGAAGTTCTGCGCGCACTGGGTCTTTCGCCGCTGATGGATGCCGCCGCTGCGGCGGCGGCAGGAGTTGCCGGCACATGTGAAACAGCTCCATACAAAGCGCTCCTGCTTGACTGCGACCTTGTTTTGGTCATTGGAGGCGACGGCACAATTCTGCATGCCGTGCGCGAATGCGTCCCGTTGAACAAGCCGCTTTTGGGAGTAAATACAGGGCGACGGGGTTTCCTGACACAACTGGAAACAACCGAGCTGGACAAGCTGGCGCTACTGCGCGACAGAAAATATAGTTTACGAGAGAGAATGCTTCTCGAAGCCACGCTAGATACCCCAGATGGCCCGCGCGTTCATCTTGCCCTCAATGATTTTGTTCTCTTTCGCGGCGATTCGATGCGCCTTGTCGAGTTGGATATCGCGGGCGCGGAAGGGCCGGTGGCCAGATACCGCGCCGACGGCGTAATCTTTGCCACGCCTACCGGCTCTACCGCCTACAGCCTTGCGGCGGGCGGGCCTATCGCCGACCCCGCGCTGGATTTGATTCTGATGACAGCCGTTTGTCCGCATGCTCACCTCTATCATTCGATGCTGCTTTCGACGAGCGGGCGCTATCGTGTGCGCGAGCTGCCCGGCAACAACACGCAGGGCATCGCTCTTTCGGCAGACGGCGAGCGGGTGGGGAATCTGGCTGCGGGGGAGAGCGTCGTTATCGCGAAATCACAGCAACGAGCGTTGTTTCTTGATTTTGGTTTGTGGGATTTCTACCGCCGTGTCGATCAAAAACTAGCACTGGAAGGAAGGATTCTATGAAAAGCAAACGCCACGCCAAGATTCTTGAGCTGATAGCGCAGCATGAAATCGACACGCAGGAGGAGCTCTTGCGCAAGCTTAATGAGAATGGCTTTAGGGTGACACAGGCCACCGTTTCGCGTGATATCAAGGAGTTGCGGCTGGTAAAGGTGCAGGCGGAAAACGGCTACAAATACTCCACCAACACAGCCAAGGCAGAAGCCGACATGTCCTTCAAATTCCACGCCGTCTTTAACGAGTCAGTGTTGCTTATCGACGTGGCCGAAAATCTTGTTGTTATCAAATGTTATATTGGCATGGCCAACGCTGCCTGCGCCGCGTTGGATAGTGTGCAATGGAAGGGACTTGTGGGTACTGTGGCCGGCGACGATACGATACTTTGCATCATGCGCGACAGACAAACCGCCGCCAAATTTGCCCAACAGCTGCAAAAGCTGCTCAAGTAATACCAAGAATTACTATCGCCGCTGTTTATTCGGTTTCTCTCTCGCCTTTGGCTGGGAGACAAATAAAAAGTTGTATATAATCAGAGGTTCATATCCATGCTTAGCCGCCTCTTTATTCAAAATGTTGCAGTTATTCAAAAGGCTGCCATCACGCTTGGGCCGGGGCTGAATGTCTTCACCGGCGAAACGGGCGCCGGCAAGACTATTTTGATTTCGGCCATCGATGCTGTTCTCGGAGAGCGCGCTCCCCGCGATATGATTCGTACCGGCGAAGAAAAAGCCCTTGTCTCCGCATTTTTCGAGAACCTCTCGCCGGAGGCCCTCAGGTTGTTGCGCGAGCTGGGCTACGATGAGGACGAGGGCGGTGTGCTGATTACGCGCGAGCTTTCGCGCGACGGCAAGAGCAGCAGCAAGATAAACGGAATGCCGGCCACGGCCGGCGTGCTGCGGCAAGTTGCGGGGATGCTCATTCATATCCACGGCCAGCGCGACGCCGCCCAGCTTCTGCTGCCCGAGCGCCATATGGAACTCATCGATTCCTTCGGCGAGCTTTCAGGTTCGCGTGAACAATACGCCGCAAGCTACCGCCGGCTGCGCGAAATCGAAACTGCCATCGTTTCTCTCACAATGGACGATAAGCAAAAGGCGCAACGGGTGGACATGCTTACCTATCAAATTGCCGAAATAGAGGCGACTCACCTTGACGACCCCGGCGAGGAGGAAGAGCTGCTGGCCCGGCGCAAGCTGATAAACGCCGGCGAAAAGGTAATGAACGCTCTTTCTTCCGCCTACTGCGCTCTCAAAGGCGAAGATGGAAAAGAAGGGATAGACACACTATTCGGAGATTTAATAAGCGGAGTGGAGACGGCGGCAGAGTATATACCCGCATTAGCCGCAATGGCGAATCGCCTTGCCGACATCGGCTATGAGATCTCCGATTTTGCCGCCGAATTGCGCGACGCGCTGGACAGTCTCGAGTTCGACCCGCGCGAACAGAACGATATCGAAAGCCGCCTGCATACAATACATGGCCTCAAACGAAAATACGGCGAAGATATTGCGACAATACTGCTTTTTTGCGAGCAGGCGCGCGCCGAGCTTGAGGGCATCACCACCAGTGGCGAGAGGCTGGCCGTTCTGGAAGAAGAGCGCACGGTTGGCTTGCAAGAGGCGGTACGGCTGGCCGAAATACTTACCGGGCGGCGCGTGGCGTCGGCGGAAGCTTTTATCAAGGAGATAGAGGCCGAGCTGGCTTTTCTCGATATGCCTCATGTGCGGTTGTTTTGCCGGCGTGAGGCAAAGGCATTGGGTGCCGACGGCGCCGACGATATGAGCTTCTATCTTTCGACAAACATCGGCGAAGACCCGAAGCCGCTGCATAAAATCGCCTCCGGCGGCGAGATCTCGCGGATGATGCTGGCCATAAAGAACGTGCTGGCCGACCGGGACGCCATCGGTACGCTTATTTTCGACGAGGTCGATAACGGCGTTTCGGGCCGTGCCGCCCACAAGATAGGCCGCAAACTGGCCGAAGTTTCGCGAGGGCGGCAGGTGATATGTGTCACCCACCTTGCGCCGGTTGCCGCATTTGCCGACACTCATCTGCTTATCCACAAGGAGGTGGAGGAGGGGAGAACCTATACCCGTGTGCAGGAGCTTGCGCATGAAGCGCGCGAGACCGAGCTTGCCCGTATCACAAGCGGGGATAACGTGACACAAACAGCGCTGGAAAACGCCAGAGAGATGATACGCACGGCACGGAACGCGATCCTCTGACAGGAATCGAGAGTACGCCCGTGGCAGGTTACGGTCACAGACGGGTTCATTTCGCTCCGCAAAACTTCACAAAAGGGAGAACAGCAAACCATGACGTTATTCGAAGAACTCAACCGGCGCGGTCTTATCGCGCAGATGACCCACCCACAGGAAATCGAAACGCTGCTGAACGGCGGTAAGGGCACCTTTTATATGGGCTTCGACGCTACGGCCAACTCGTTGCATGTTGGGCATTTTCTCGTGCTTACCACCATTCGCAGGTTGCAATTGGCGGGCCTTACGCCCATTCTGCTGTTGGGCACCGGTACCACGATGGTTGGAGACCCCACCGGGCGCACCGATATGCGCAAAATGCTGAGCTATGAAGAGATAAACCGTAACGCAGATCTCTTTGTAGGTCAAATGGGGCGCATCGTTGATTTAAGCAAAGCCATTGTCGAGCGCAATGGCGACTGGCTCATGCAGCTCAACTACATTGAGTTGCTGCGCGATATCGGTATACACTTCACCGTCAACCGGATGCTGGCTGCCGATTGCTTCAAATCCCGCATGGATTCGGGGCTTTCTTTTATTGAGTTCAATTATATGATTATGCAAAGCTACGATTTCCTCCAGCTGTTTCGCAAGCATAATTGTTTGATGCAGCTTGGCGGAAACGACCAATGGGCCAATATCATCAGCGGCGCCGACCTGATTCGCCGTGCCGACGGCGGAGAGGCGTATGGCCTGACCTTTACGCTGCTCACCACCAAAGAGGGCACAAAGATGGGCAAAACCGCCAGGGGCGCCATTTGGCTCGACCGCGAGAAAACCAGCCCTTATGAGTTCTTCCAGTACTGGCGTAATGTTGACGACGCCGAAGTGATTCCCAGCCTTAAGATGCTTACTTTTATCCCCATCGAGGAAATCGAGGAGATGGAACAGTGGGAGGGCAAGCAACTTAATGAGGCCAAGGAGAAGCTTGCATGGGAGCTGACAAAGGATGTTCACTCGAAGGCCGATGCCGACGAGGCACTGGCTACGGCGCGCGGTTTATTCGGTGGCGGCGATGCCGGGACAATGCCTTCCACCGCTTTGACGGAGACCGATTTGACAGACGGAGCCGTCACTGTGGTCGATTTGCTTATAAAAACGGGGCTGTGCCCGTCAAAAGGAGAAGCACGGCGGCTGATAGTGCAAAACGGTGTGAGCATTGACGCCGGAAACGGCTTTGCCGCTGTCGCCGACGGAGCGATGAACATTACAAACGAGCAACTGCGTGCCGGCGTGGTGCTGCGCAAAGGCAAGAAGGTATTCCACCGGGTAACGCTATAGAAATTATAACGGTGGCTGTTGTGGCCTGCGGTCGCTACAATCTGCCGACACGGAATAGGGATTACCGGAACGTTGCAGAGGGTGGTTATTTATCCCGCTTATACTACTCTGCAATGAAAAGACGAGCACCTTTGCGCCGGCCCGGCGTAAAAGCACAAACATAAGTGATACGCGAGTTTTGATCGAAGAGTAGTAGTATCTGCACAGTCTTCGCGTTGGCGTCGTTCCATGGGTGATGTGGGAAACGGCGGTATCGCGCAATCGATTGAAAGAGTATGGAGGAAGATGCCGGCATGAGTTCCAAGGTGGTTTTTTTTGGCGAGGCCGATTACGGCAAAAGTACCCTCATTGGCTATTTGTATGCGTGTTCATTGGGGCTGGATATGAACAAGGTCGAGGCGCGGCTTAAACAAAAGCTGGGTGCCAATTACAGCCCGGAAGTGCTTTACTCCTCCCTCATCAACCCAGATATCGTCGAAATTATTACAAAAGAAGATAAGACAATTCAGGAAATAGACAATGTCCGCAACCTCGTGGAGGGCACAAAGATACTCAAGGACAGCGACGACGAAATTGTCACACAGACCACCACGATAATTGGCACACGGGCAAAGATCATTACGACGACACACAAAAAGCGTGTCAGCCGTCGGCTCAACTCGATCGTACACCATCTTAAAAACATCAACATCGGCACCGGCGACGAGCCGGTAAAGATAACGATGATAGATACGCCCGGCCATGCGATTTATTTAAGCGAACGCGATATCGGCATATCGATGAGCGATATCGGTGTCTTTTGCCTTGCAGTTAACGAGGTATTATCCGACGATTTCGGCGGCCTTATGTTCGAGCTTTCGCACCTGTGGTCACTTTATAACAGAGGTCGCAAGCTGATTTATCTCCTGACAAAGTTTGACCTCGCGGGGTACCGCGAGGAGGACTATATCGAAGCGTGCAGCCGCATAAACGCCTTTTGCCGCTATGTCAACGTCGATGTGGGCGGGGGTATGTCGGGGCCGCTTATCATGGAGGAACCGGATGCCGTCGCCATCATCCCGGTTGCCGTCGACCCTGTGTGCCGCGAGGGCGTTAATATTTTCGGCGTCAGCGAGCGCACACCATGGTATCGCGGACCATCCCTGCTCGAAACCGTGAAAAACCAGATGTACGAGTTGGCCAACGAGAGCCGGCGCGAACGCAACGACAGGCTGCTCTTTTCTGTCGATAAGGAAATCGCAAGCCCGCGCAGCAACGTGGGCAAGGTGTGGCGTGTGCATATCCGCAACGGGACGCTGCATGTCGACGATAAAATCCGCCTGACGTCGGTAAGTCTCGAGGGCCGCCCGCGCGGCGAAACCTGTGATATCGAAGCGGCGGTAAAATCTATCCACGAGGAGCTGGATGCGCTGGAGGGCGTTGCCGACACCGACGCCGCCTATACCGGAGGCATTGTCACCATCGATCTCAAAGGCTGTACCGCAGACGGCCGGCGCATCGACAAAAAAGAGATTCAAATCACAAAGCAGAGCTACGGTCTCGGGCAGGGAGAGACATACCGGCATCACAATACTGTTACTATCCGCTTTTCCGATATCGAACAGGCACTGGAAATCGTAAAGCTTGGGCAGGAGGTCATGCTCCTTTGGTTTGGCAAGGGCGTGCCGGCAAAAATTACCGGCATTGACGATTCCTTTGCCCGCATGGAGGCGCGGCTGTTGCATGGCAGAACGGTCGCGATCCCCGACAGCGAGGAGTTGCGCGACCTCGAAGCCGTACAAAGTATCAAGGTTTTGGCGCAGAACAAGGGGAAAAACTGGCATTTTGCGGGGTTCGTTGAGTTTTAACCTCTCGCGGTCACCGGTATTTTGCGATTCCCTGAATTTACCATTCTCCCGTCCAGGGGTACCGATAAGACGGCGCAACGAAAGCACTATCTGCCCGTGTGTTAAAAGGCTCTCATATTCCGCGATATCATGCAATTTATAAGATACTTCCTCGCCAAATCTTCAGATAAAACTTTTCACCGGCAGCATTCCCGCGTAATGTCAGATATACGCTAAAAATGTCGGTTATCCCTTTACAATCAACCGATATTGTGTTATTATGGCATTTGTGGTAGCGACGCCGTGCCGTGTTTTGATATAACTAACGCTCTTGTAATATCATTCGCGCGCACTTGTAAATGTCACCGCAGCCCATTGTCAAAACAAGGTCGCCGGCCTTAGCGTTTTGCTTTACATAAGCGGCAATCTCGTCAAAACGCTCGAAGTACACCGCGCCGTTCACTTTGGCGGCGAGGTCGGCGGAGGTGATGTCGCCGGGGTCAGTTTCACGCCCGCCCATGACGGCGCTAAGCACCGCATGGTCTGGAATGCGAAGCGCGGCGGCAAACGTGTCGAGGTGCCGCTTGGTGCGCGAGTAGGTGAAAGGCTGAAAAACGGCCCAAACACGGCGGTAGCCCATTGCCATCGCTGCCGAAAGGGTTGCGGTGAGTTCGGTGGGATGGTGTGCATAGTCGTCGGCGACTGTAACGCCGTTTATACTGCCCAGTATCTCAAAGCGCCGCGCTGTCCCGCCAAAGTGTGGGAGTGCGTCGCGCAGTTGAGCGGGCGTAACGCCAACCGCCAGCGCGGCGGCACAGGCCGCCAGCGCGTTGGGAAGGTTATGCCGCCCCGGAATACACAGCTCCAGCCGCGTGAGCGGTTCGCCCCGGTACAGTAAGTCAAAGGCCGTAGCGGCCGGATTGGAATGCGCTATATTAACAGCGCGATAATCATTGCCCTCGCCCAACCCAAAGGTAATTACAGGCTGTTTTAAGTCCTGCACGGCATCCATCGTGTTCACATCGTCGCCATTGGCGAGTATCATGCGGCTTGCGTTAGACGCAAAGACACGGAAGGATTTTTTGATATTCTCCAGCGTGCCGAAATATTCGAGATGATCGGCGTCAATATTGAGCACAACGGCGATATCGGGGTGCAGGCGCAGAAAGGTATCGCGGTATTCACAGGCTTCCACGGCAAAAATTTGTGAGGTGCCCGCCAACGCGCTGCCGTCGATAAGAGGTAATTTGCCGCCGATAAACGCGCCGGGCTTTAACCCCGCTTCCACCAAGAGCTGTGTGAGCAGCCCGGTGGCCGTGGTTTTGCCGTGGGTGCCGGCCACGCAGATACAATTGTTGTAGCGCCCGGTGAGCCAGCCCAGCACGTCAGCTCGTTCAAAAGAAGGGATACCTTGCTGCGTGGCGGCGGTCAGCTCGGGGTTTTCGGCCGGTATGGCCGCCGAATAGATGATCAGATCGGCTCCCGCAATTTGTTCGGCTCTGTGGCCAAGAAAAACAGTTGCGCCCATCGAGCGTTCGGCGTCGATGTTGTCGCCGGTGTTGTTGTCCGAGCCCTGTACCCTGTGGCCCATGCCAAGAAAAAGTTGTACCATCGGGAAGATACCCGAGCCGCCCACACCGATAAAGTGGATGGTGGCCTGCCTGTTTTCCAGCAATTTGTCTAACTGCTCTGTGATCGATGCCTGGGTCATTAAAGCCTCCGCTGTTTTGATGTCCTTCTCCGCAAAAGAGGGGAGAAGGAGTGGAAACAACACCGCCGGAAAAATGAGATGTGCTGTTAATTCCACTGTATCCATTATACATCAAAAAGCAAGAAAAGAACACAGGCAAGCATGTATTTTTTCATGGTTTAACCCGCGCCGGCTTGGAATAAATCCCGCCGGCAGGTGCAAAATATAACGGGAACGCATCTGCTTTTGGAGGGAATTGGCTTTGAATATCACAGATATCAGAGTAAGACGGACTTATCAGGACACCAGACTCAGAGCGCTGGTGTCGGTTACAATCGACCATGACCTTGCAGTGCACGATATCAAGGTCATCGAGGGCCCCGAGCGCCTCTTTGTTGCCATGCCCAGCCGTAAGGACGACAACGGCGTGTTCCGCGATATTGCGCATCCTATCACACCCGAAGCCCGCTCAACACTGGAAACCGCCATCCTCGCCGCTTATCATGAATATCTCGACCGGCAGCGCGAGCGGCAGGAACAACAAGAGCAGCCGGAATTGCCTCCCGCGCCGAATGAGGAGCTATAAGGCAAATTTTGAGCAAGAGCAATGGTGTCGCCTTGCGCGCGCCAAATCATAACAATAAACGGTGAGTGGCAACGTATTGTGTTGCGCTCACCGTTTACTAACTGGCAAAGAGGGACCTGACATAACGGAACACTACTGCCGGCAGTAGTGTTCCGTGTAATTACAATATGCTATCTCCTGCGGCGGCCCAGGAGGCGAAGGAGATAGAGGAAAAGGTTGATGAAATCGAGATACAGGCTCAGCGCGCCGATGATGGCTAATTTGCGCACCTCGGGGTGTTCGTCGTCGTAGCCGCCTACAACGGCCGATTGATAGATGGCTTTGATTTTATTGGTATCGTACGCGGTAAGGCCGATAAAAATCAGCACGCCGAAGCAGCAGACAACTAGATCCATCATGGGGTTGTTCAGAAAGATGTTGACGAGACCGGCCACGATCAAACCTATCAGTCCGAACAGCAGCAGGCTGCCCATCCGTGAAAGATCCTTTTTTGTGAAAAAGCCGTAGAGGGACATAGCCAGAAAGAGGCCCGCCGTGATGCCGAACGCGAGGATAAGACTGCCCAGTTCATAAGCGATTGCAAAAACGCTTAGCGTAAGGCCTGTTACCGCCGCGTAAGCCATAAATAACACGGTAGCCACCGCCGGACTGAGCTTGCGCACCGCCGCAGAAAGAATAATCACCAGCCCCAGTTGCAAAATCAGAATAGCGATAAGCCCAAATTCCGAGCCAAACACCATCGCAAAAATGGCCGGTACCGACAGGCAGAGCATAGCGCTTACCACGGTGGTGAGCAGCCCAAGGCACATCCAGCCCATTACCCGCGCCATATAGGCGGCGCTCTGCGCCTCCAGTTGGCCTTCCTGTTCTTGCACGTACATACGGTTGTTCTGTTCGTACACTGTTTCTCTCTCCTTCCGCGCCTTTACGGCAACGATTACACTTATAGTATAATACAGTGGAAAGAAAAATACCAGTGAATTTTATGTAAAAATTTAACGAAAGACAACTACCCTGTTATCATCAGGTCCGAATTCCCTCGATATGCAAGTTGCGCTGCTGCTGAATATCATAGCTGGAGAGGGGGCGGTAGTCGCTATCGTAGCTGTGGCAGGCAATAAGCAGCTTATCGGGGTTGCCGGAACTGTCCGTGTCGACAACAACGAGGGTGTGATGATACTGCGGCAGATAGATAGCGATTTGGATGATATCACCCGGCAGCAGCGAGGCGGTATCCACCTCCGTGGCATAAGGGCCTATCTCCTTATTCCGTGTAAGGAATTCATAAAGATACTGTACGCCCGACCACGACGGCGTTCGGTCGTTCGGGCTGTTATAATACCATCCGAACAGTTTTTTGAAATTCATAACACCGCCGCCGGCAAGGATGCATTGCGACGCGAAATTGGCGCAGTCGCCACCCAGTCCCGAAAAGTTATAATAGCGCGGGTTGCGCCCCAACGCCCATTTATGAGCGTACTCCACTGATTTTTGGCGGTCATACGGGATTTCTGGCATTCTGTTTCACCACCTTCGCGGGAGATTATGAGTTGCCGCCTTTCCCGCCGAAGGAGGAGAAAGGCGGTATATCGCTATCGCCATTTATTATTGGCTTGCGCCGTCAGTGATGTCCATGTTGCGCAGCCAACGATACCGTCAGCGCCAAGACCATGGTGACGTTGGAATTGCATGACGCCGTTTTTGGTTTTGGGACCGAAGACGCCGTCGATACCGACACTGTAGCTTCCCACCGTCTCAAGCGCATCCTGTAGCGTACAAACATAGATACCGCGCTGGCCCTCGCGCGTGAGGGGATAACCCGCCGAACAGGCAGGAGGCCCCAGCCGACGGTCGTAATGAACCCATGTAGGGGTCAGGCTGGCAGGTTCCACATAACCCCACACACCGAGGTTAGAAGCAAGATTACGCAGGCGGTTGCGCTGGGCACTGGTAAGGTTCTGTGCGACATCGAACGACACGCCGGCATAATGCTGCGATTGGTTGGCGTGCCCGCCTTCGCCGATACGGCGGAAGGCGTATCCCACGTAGATAGGCGCGCCCCACGAAAGGCGGGTGGTATTCCATGCCTCCATAGCGCGCCGGTCTGTCCAAATGATATCGGAATTGGATTTACCGCGGAACTCTCCCACCGAGAGGGTGCTTCCCGTCGAATAGGGCATGGGCTGCCACAACTCGCGCTCATAGCGCTCCATCCGGCCTGTCTGATTGTTGTATACCAGTAGCGTTATCATTTTATGTAGCTCCTTCCGGGCGTCAGGGAAATGCCCCGTCAATATGAATACTCTATTATATGGCAATGGCGGGATTTGGTTCGTTTTCTACTTCTGCCCCTGTTAAAAAAGAGGATTTATGCAAAATTATATGAAAAGGCAACGCGATGCTTCCCTTGCCGCAGGTGGAAAAGTGTTATGGATCGCGCGACCGCATTTTTCATCCAAAATTCCGGATTAATTGCTGAAATATTTTTGCCGCACACACAAATTATTCACAAATTAGCCCTATAATGAAAGGGTAGGGCAAAGCTCCGGGAGGAGGCTCGCCCCAACGATATGGCTAGGAGGGACACAATGACAAAAACGATGGTCTTCATCACCAACCAGTACAGCTGCGACAGGATAATATATGCGGCCAGAACAGTGGCGAAGGAAACACAAACCGAACTAAATATCATACAGATTCTCGATAACGAATACGAACTCAACCCCGAAGCGATCGATTATCTCTACGCTCTGGCCAAACAGGCGGGCGGAGTGATGCGTATTGTATTCACAGCCGAAAAGCTGGAGGTGATGCACGAAACCATCTCTCAAAACGACTGTGTCAATGTTCTCACCGGGATGCCGAGCTCCCATAACAGTGTTCTCTACGATTTATGGAAGGAATATCCAGACAAAAATTTTCATGCCGTGGATGAAACAGGCGAGGTCGTAGACCAAGAGG
>QMCE01000370.1_pt1 | contig 22689 bp, 19 predicted proteins | sample 1821851 | NCBI WGS metagenome assembly QMCE01 (sample SAMN09453174, study PRJNA476694) | Termite gut metagenome, whole genome shotgun sequencing project. | isolation source: worker | host: Odontotermes sp. | place: South Africa:Pretoria | collected 2016-01-28 | reverse complement strand
GCCGCGCTCGCTCATCAACAGCTCTCTCCCAAAAGCACCCCTCTAAGGGTCCCTCTTTGTTTCCCAATATTGTTTAATTTTCAAGGTCCGGGGCGCCGTTTTCCCCGCACTGCGCCGGGCAAAAAGGCAAAAAATCAACACCACCGAGGGGCTTGCACCCCTGGGGCGGCGCCGAGTTCTAATTATAGGGGGGTATTCTGGGTTTGTCAACAGCTTTCGCGGATTCTTTTTTGCTTTGTCACACCGGCCCGTGTGTGCCGGGGCCGCCAGTCGCCTTTAGTCGTACTTTTTGGGTGCCACCGCCAGCATTTTGCCTCTTGAAGCAGCTTTGGCTATATGCTACACTTGGTCTACCCAAAACCGCCCCGCCGTCAAACTATATTATATACTATAAGAAATAAAGCAATTCATCAGCAAAGCAAAAGCAATCACTCAGTGCAATACCTATTCGGAGGTATCTCATGTCCAGCAAAACTCGGTTCTTGGCTCAGTTCTCCATCCTGCTGGCGCTTGAAGCCATCTTCTGCTTCACGCCGCTGGGATCGCTGCCCGCCATCGGGCCCATTGTGGCCACGCTTGGCATGATTCCGGTCATCGTCACGGCCATTCTGCTTGGCACCGGGGCCGGCACCCTGATGGGCGCTTTCGCGGGGCTGTTCAGCTTCTTGGTGTGGACCTTCATGACGCCAAACCCGCTGGTGGCCTTCGCCTTTACGCCGGTGTACCCGCCGGGCAACTTTTTCAGCCTGGTTATTTGCTTCGTGCCGCGCGCCCTGGTGGGCACCGTCACCGGGCTGGTGTTTGGGGCTCTGGCCAAGCTGGCCGAAAAGCGCCAGTGGCTGCGCTATGCCCTGGCCGGCTTTTTGGGCAGCTTTGCCAACACCGTGGGCGTATTGGGCGGCATCGCGCTGTTCTTCGGCGAGGCTTACGCCGGTGCGCTGGGCGCGGGCCTGCTCATGATTATCGGTATCACCGTGCTCACCAGCGCCATCCCCGAGGCCATCATCTCGGCGGCGGTGGGGGCCCTTGTTTGCCGGCCACTGAAAAAGGCGTTGGATAGGCCCTAGTTTTAGCGATTCTTGCGTTATATTATGTTATTTCGGCTCAGCCCTGGGTAAGCTATGAATAGCCCAGCCATCCTGTCATCCTGAGCGTAGCGAAGGATCTTTCCCTTCATATAACCGCATATGTTCCGGCTCAAAGATTCTTCGCTTCGCTCAGAATGACAATAAACCAGAATGACGATTTGCTCACAACGACAATAGTTACAAATTGTCACACGAAAAAGCGCCCTCTGCAGAGGGCGCTTTTTCGAAAGAGGAAGGGATGAGGGCTAAGACTGTCCGGCACAGAACAATCCTTCGCCTCAGGAGGAATTGGAGGTCAAGCGCCGGAAGGGGTGTTCCTTCGCTTTCCCTGATGCTACTGTAGCACATCCATTTTACATATTTTGTCGGAATTGCTCGACAGAAAATATTTACTCGCTATTTGCCAATTTGTAAATAGCCAGCATATCCTCTTGGCCCAGGCGCATCATGCCGCCCACCTTGCGCTTGCCGCCCCGGCTGCATCCTTTTGCCATGGCCTCAAGGTCGGCCTCGGTGGCGGTGATGCCCGCCTCGGGGATGCTGGTGGGCATTTCGATGGCCCAGAAAAAGCCCTCCATCTCCTCGATGCCGGCCAGGGCCAGTTCTTCGTCGCTGCCCTCGGCGGGTAACTCCATCACTTCGGTGGCAAAGCGGGCAAAGCGCGCGGCGTCTTCTTTATACACATAGCGCGCCCAGCTGCCCCACAGCGCCGAAAGCGAGGCCCCGTGGGCCAAATCGTATTTGGCGGAAAGCTCGTGCCCCAGCTGGTGGCAGGCCCAGTCTCCCGCGCCGGCGCCCGCGCCGGTGAGGCCGTTGTGGCTCAGCGCGCCGGCCCACATCACTTCGGCCCGGGCCTCGTAGTTCTCGGGCTCGCGGCACAAAAGGCGGCCGTTTGCCATCACGGCGCGCAGCAGCGCCTCGGCAATGCCGTCGGTAATGGCCATGGTGTCCTTTTCGGCGGTGAAATACCGCTCCATCGTGTGCATTAAAATGTCGGCCACGCCGGCGGAGGTTTGGTAGGCCGGCAGGGTGAGGGTGAGCGCGGGATCCATAATAGCGAAATCCACCCGGCCGTATATCTCGTGGCTCCGGCCGAACTTTTCACCGGTCTCCTCGTTGGTGATAACCGATGAATCGCTCATTTCGCTGCCGGCGGCGGCCATGGTAAGCACCACGCCAATGGGGGTTTTGCCCTCTATTTTGCGCGCGCCGGTGTAGAAGTCCCAGGCATCGCCGCCGCAGGCCAGGGCATAGCCAATGGCCTTGGCGGAATCGATGACGCTGCCGCCGCCCACGGCCAGAATAAAGTCCACCCCTTCGGCGCGGGCAATCTCCGCCCCTTTGCGCACCAGCGAGAGGCGCGGGTTCGGCTGCACGCCGCCCAGTTCCACGAAGGGCAGGCCCGCCGCGTTCAGGCTGGCCGTCACCCGGCCCAAAAGGCCGGACTTTTTGGCGCTTTGCCCGCCGTAGTGCAGCAGCAGTTTCTTAGGCTTGTAGCCGGCCAAAAGCTCGGCCAACTGCTGCTCGGCGCCCTTGCCAAACACCACCCGCGTGGGCGTGTAGTATTCAAAGTTTTGCATGGCGGAAACCTCCGTTATAGTTAATTAGTTATGAGTTATTAGTTGTTAGTTGAAGGGCAATGTCAGTTAAGAATGTTACAGTGTGCGCAATATTAAAATAGCAAACAATTCAATTGTTTGCTATTATTGCAGCTACTCTTCTTCCTATTTCTTTGCAGCCCAGGGGGGTTTCTCCGGGGGCGGCGGTGTCGGCGCTGCGCAGGCCGGCGGCAAGCGCGGCGTCCACGGCGGCCTCCACGGCGGCGGCTTCGGCGGGCATGGCAAGGCTGTGGCGCAGCAGCATGGCCGCCGAAAGAATGGTACCCACGGGGTTTGCCACATCTTGCCCGGCAATGTCCGGCGCCGAGCCGTGGATGGGCTCGAAAAGGCTCGGCGCGCCGGGCGCGCCCAGCGAGGCCGAGGGAATCATGCCGATGGAACCGGTAATCATGGAGGCTTCGTCGGAGAGAATGTCCCCGAACATATTCTCGGTGACGATAACGTCGAAGGCGGCGGGCGCGCGCACAATTTGCATGGCGGCATTGTCCACCAGCATGTTCGAGAACTCCACGTCCGGGTATTCCTTCGCCGTCTCCTCGGCCAAAAGGCGCCACAGGCGGCTGGTGTCCAGCACATTGGCTTTGTCCACGCTGCACAGCTTGCCCCGGCGGCCGCGCGCCGCCTCGAAGGCCACCTTCAATATGCGGCGTATCTCCTCTTCGCTGTACAGCATTTCATCGCAGGCCACGCGGCTGCCCGCCTCGCCTTCGGTGCTGTGCCGCCCAAAGTAGATGCCGCCCGTCAGCTCGCGCACCATCAAAAAGTCAATGCCGGCGGCGGCGATATCCGCCCGCAGGGGGCTGGCCGCTGCCAGCGGCGGCAGCAGGCGGGTCGGGCGCAGGTTGGCATACAGGCCCATGGCCTTGCGCAGGCTTAAAAGGCCCTTTTCGGGGCGCTTGTCGCCGGGCAGGTGTTCCCACTTCGGGCCGCCCACGGCCCCCAGCAGCACACCATCGGCAGCCTTGCAGGCTGCGAGGGTGGCCTCGGGCAGGGCCTCGCCCACGGCGTCTATGGCCGCGCCGCCCAAAAGCTGGCGGGAATAGCTAAACTCGTGGCCAAAGCGCCGGGCCACGGCGTCCAGCGTTTCAAGGGCCGCCGCCACAATCTCCGGGCCGATGCCGTCGCCCATGAGCACCGTTATGTTTTTTTGCATGGCTTTACCCTTCTTTGGTGATGTGATTGTTGTAGGCGCTCACCAGCGCGGCCACGCTGGCCACAATGATGTCGGTGTGGCGGCCTGCGCCCCAGCTCACCTGGCCGCTGCCGTTCCAGGTGAGGCCCACATAGGCCACGGCCTTGCTGGAAGAACCGGTTTCCAGCGCGTGCTCGGCGTAGGTTAGGATGGAAAAGTCCCGCCCGGTGGCGCTGCGCAGCGCATGGGAAACGGCGTCCAAGCGTCCGTTTCCCCTGCCGGTCACCTCGCGCTCGGCGCCGCCCTCGGTCACGGTTATTTCAGCCGTGATGCCCTTGCTTTGGATGAAGTGCACCTCGGGCACGTCCAGCGGCTGGGCCACGTTGAGGTAGGTATTCTCGAATATCTCCTTCACCTGGGCCGGGGAAAGCTCGCGGTGCTCGGCGTCGGACACGCTTTTCACCACATAGCCGAAGGCCTCGCGCATCTTGGCGGGCAGAACGTAGCCGTAGTTTTGTTCCAGCAAATAACCGATACCGCCCTTGCCGCTTTGGCTGTTGATGCGGATGACGTCGGTTTGATACTGGCGGCCCACGTCGGCGGGGTCTATGGGCAGGTAGGGGATGCCCCAGCCCTCAAAGCCCCTCTCCCGGTGCCACTCGGTACCCTTGGCAATGGCGTCCTGATGGCTGCCGGAGAAGGCGGCAAACACCAGCGCCCCGGCGTAGGGGCTGCGCTCGTTCACGGGCATGCCGGTCACTTCCTCGTACTTGGCCACCACGCCCGGCATGTCGCTGAAATCAAGGCGGGGGTCTACCCCGTGGGCGAAGAGGTTCATGGCAAGGGTGACAATGTCCGCGTTGCCCGTGCGCTCGCCGTTGCCGAACAGCGTGCCCTCCACGCGCTGTGCGCCGGCCAGCTGGGCCAGCTCGGCGTCGGCCACGCCGGTGCCGCGGTCGTTGTGGGGATGCGTGGAAAGAATCACGTGTTCGCGGTATTTTAGGTTGTCGCTCATGTATTCAATTTGGTTTGCGTACACGTGCGGCAGGCTCATTTGCACGGTGGCGGGCAGGTTGATGATGACGGGGTTCTCCGCCGAGGGCTCCAGCACGTCCAAAACGGCGTTGCACACCTCGAGGGCATATTCCGGCTCGGTGCCGGTGAAGCTCTCGGGGCTGTATTCAAACAGGAAGTTGCCCTCGTACTCGGCGGCCAGCTTCTTCACCAGCGCGGCGCCGTCCACGGCTATCTGCTTAATTTCCTCCCGGCTTTTTTTAAAGACCTGCTCGCGCTGGGCAAGGCTGGTGCTGTTGTAAAAATGCACGATGGCACGGCGCGCGCCGGCCAGAGAATCGAAGGTTTTGCGGATGATGTGCTCCCGGCACTGGGTGAGCACCTGCAGGGTGACATCCTCGGGCACCATGTTTCGGTCTATCAGCGCGCGCAGGAATTCGAACTCGGTGTCCGACGCGGCGGGGAAGCCCACCTCTATTTCCTTAAAGCCAAGGGCCACGAGGAAAGAAAAGAAATCGAGCTTCTGGCCAAGGCTCATGGGCACCACCAGGCTCTGGTTGCCGTCGCGCAAATCCACGCTGCACCAGATGGGGGCGGCCTCAATGTGGTCTTTTTCAGCCCAGCGCGCCTTGGCGGCCGGGGCGGGGAAATATCCGGGCGTGTAACGGTGATGGTTCATCATGCTGTTGTCTCCTCCTGGGTGGTGTAATCCTTCGTCTTTCGGTGATGCGTGCAACGGGATGCCGGAGGAGGCGCGGGCCGCTTATACGCATATACAAAAAAGCCGCGCCTCTGTGCAAGAGACGCGGGAAATTCCGCGCGGTACCACTCTGCTTCGCCGGCACAGCCGGCGCGCTCGCCAGGCAGCATTCGCATAAACCAAGCATACTTTTCGTACTACATTTGCCAATGATGCTCCGTTATGCTCAACTGCCCCGCCCCTGTAACGGTGGGCTTCCGGCGCGGCCTAGTGGGGCAAAGCCCGTTCAGCCTGCTGCTAAAAGGGGAGTTCGGCACCTGCCCGCCGGGGCCTTTCACCAGGCGGCCCCTCTCTGTGTGGCGGATGAAATGCGTACTGGTCCTTCTCGTGGCATTTGGTCGATATTGCTCGAAACAATGAAACGCCTGTTGGTAGAGAGATTTTAGCACATTGGAAGGATAGCGTCAAGAAGCTGTTGCTTTGCGGGAGTGGCCGAACGCGTTGTTTATGTAGGGGTCGTCCTCTGGACGACCCGAGGGTATTGCATTGTGCTACGCCTGCGGGACGTCGAGGACGCCGTCCCCTACTACCTTGTTCAGCCTAAAATATGACGTGTCATTCTGAGCGAAGCGAAGAATCTTGCCCTGCGCTTGGGCCAAAGATTCTTCGCCTGCGGCTCAGAATGACAAGATTTAGACAGAACAGCGTGCTACAAGGATTACCAGCGCGTTTCGGACACCCCCTTGCTTTGCCGCTGGGATGCGGGCAAGCAAGGACGGTCGATTCGTGAATCGACCCTGCAAATAATCTACCCCCTGCCCAACATACAACTATATCTCTCAGGTATATCTCTCAGGCCGGCTTGCCCTTCCGGGCAATTGGTGACATAATGGTGACATAGCCATCATCATCATTCCATCATCCCGATGCGACAAGGAGGAGGCCGGCATGCAGACGGGCGGCAAAGCCGAAAGCAAAGGCGAACGCCCGGCGGTGCTGGGGCGCTTTGCCCCCACGCCCAGCGGGCGCATGCACCTGGGCAACGCGCTGGCGGCGCTGCTGGCCTGGCTTTCGGCCAAAAGCCAGGGCGGGCGCATACTGCTGCGGGTGGAAGACCTTGACCTGACGCGCACCAGCCCCGCGCACACCGCCGCCATCATGGACGATTTGCTCTGGCTGGGGCTGGATTGGGACATCGGCCCCCGCCACGCCCAGCCGCAAAACGCCGCCGAGGCCAAATGGTTCCAAAGCCGCCGGGGGGCTTTTTACGAGGCCAAGCTTGAAAAGCTGGCCGCTTTGGGCCTCGTTTACCCCTGCTTTTGCAGCCGGGCGCAGCTTCACGCCGCCACGGCCCCCCACGCCGAGGACGGCAGCTATGTGTACGACCGCCGCTGCCTGCGCCTCTCCCCCGCCGAACTGGCCGAAAAAAAGATAACCCGCGGCGCGGCGCGGCGCCTGCGGGTGCCAGACGAAACCGTGGGCTTTATGGACGGCTGCCAGGGCTGGTACGAAGAAAATCTTGAGCGAGAGTGCGGGGATTTTATCCTGCGCCGAAGCGACGGCGTGTTCGCCTACCAGCTGGCCGCCCCGGCCGACGACGGGGACGCCGGCGTCACCGAGGTGGTGCGCGGGCGGGATTTGCTATCCAGCGCGCCCCGGCAAATATGGCTGATGCGCCGGCTTGGCTACACGCCGCCGCGCTTTTGCCACCTGCCGCTTCTGCTGGCGCCGGACGGCCGCCGCCTTGCCAAGCGCGACGCCGGCCTCGACCTTGGAGCCATCCGCGCAAGGGGCAAGCGGCCCGAGGCCCTTGTGGGGGTGCTGGCCCATCTGGCGGGGCTGCTGCCCAAGGCCCGGCCCGTGGCCGCCAAAGATTTGATAGAGTTATTCAGCTGGGGCAAAATACACAAAGAAGACTGCGTAGTGAAAGGGGATTTATTGTGAAAACAATTGGACTTCTCGGCGGCATGAGCTGGCAGAGCACCACCACTTATTATCAGCTTATCAACGCCGAGGTGGCGCGCAGGCTGGGCGGCACCCACAGCGCCAAGCTGCTGCTGCACAGCGTGGACTTTGCCGAAATAGAAGCCCTGCAGGTGGCCGGGCGCTGGGCCGAGGCTGGGGAAGTGCTTGCCGCCGCCGCGCGCGGGCTGGTGGCCGCCGGGGCCGGGCTGATGCTGATTTGCAGCAACACCATGCACAAGGTGGCCGACGCCGTGGCCACGGCTGGCGCGCCGCTTTTGCACATTGCCGAGGCCACCGCCGACGCCCTGGAAGCCGAGGGCATCAAAAAGGTGGGGCTTTTGGGCACGGGCTACACCATGCGGGAAGATTTTTACAAAAAGGGGCTGTGGGCGCGCGGCCTTGAGGTGCTGCTGCCCGAGCCCGCGCAGATGGACGAGGTAAACCGGGTGATTTTCGAGGAGCTGATTCTGGGCCGCATTGAGGAATCCTCCCGGCGGTTTTTCCTCGGGCTGGCGGACGATTTTACGCGCCGCGGGGCCGGCGGGGTTATTTTGGGTTGCACCGAAATCGGGCTGCTTATCAGCCAAAAAGACAGCACGGCAACCCTCTTCGACACCACCGTCATCCACGCAAAGCGCGCGGTGGAGTTGGCGCTGGAATAGTCGTTAGTCTTTGGTCAACACGCCCTAGCCCAAATAACTTCTGTACTCCTTGTAATTCTCCGCCAGCAGGTCATAGGGTTTCAGGCCATAGGGGCATTTTTTCGCGCACTGGCCGCAGCGGGTGCAGTTTTTTGTCAGTTCCATTTTGGCCTGCCACTCGGGCGTGAGGAAGGGCGCCACGGGGCTGCGCCGCAAAAACGGCCCCATCCGGGCGCACATATTTATCTCTATGCCCTCGGGGCAGGGCAGGCAGTAGCCGCAGCCACGGCAAAAAGCGCCGCCCAGTTCCCGGCGATCCCGCTCGATGCGCGCCTCCTCCTCGGGGCTAAGGGGGGCATCCGGCGCTGCTTGCAGGGCCAGCAGTTCCTCCATCTCGGCCATGTGCTGTATGCCCCAAATGGGCGCCGCGTTCGGGTGGGTCTGCATCCACTTGCGGGCCGTTGGCAGATGGTTCAGCAGCCCGCCGGCCAGGGCCTTCATGGCAATGAAGCCCACGCCCTTTTCGGCGCAGAGGGCCACCAGCCGCTCTTCCTCCGGCCCTGAAAGATAGCTGAAGGGGAATTGCAGCGTATCGTACAGGCCGCTCTCCACGGCCTCGCGGGCCACGTGCAGGCGGTGGTTCGTGATGCCGATGAAGCGTATTTTCCCGGCGGCGCGGGCTTCCAGCAAGGCCTCATACAGGCCGCTGCCGTCCCCCGGCAGGGGGCAGCGCGCCGGGTTGTGCAACTGGTACACGTCGATGCAATCCACCCGCAGCAGGCTGAGGCTCGTTTCCAAATCGGCGCGCAGGGCCTCGGGGGCGCCGGCCGTGGTTTTGGTGGCCAGCACATAGCTGCCGCGCGGGTAGGCGGGCAGCACGGCGCCCAGCTTTTCCTCGCTGTCGCTGTACACGCGGGCGGTGTCTATAAAATCAATGCCGCCATCCAGCGCGGCGCGCACAAGGGCCGCCGCTTCCTCATGGCTCACCCGCTGCATGGGCAGCGCGCCGAAGCCGTCCTGGTTCACCCGAAGGCCCGTGCGGCCCAAAACCACCTTCATCATCAATTATTCCTTTACCATATACAGGATGCCCACCGTGCTGGGCCCGCAGTGGGACGATATGGTGCCCGAGGCCTCGGTGGTAACGATTTCACGGAATTCGGCGTATTTCGGTATCTCCTTCGCCACCATGGCCAGCGTTTCGTCCGGCGCGCCCGAATGGGTGATGAAGATGCGCTCATCTGCAAGGTCGCTTCGGCCGTCCAATTGGTCGCGCACATACTCGGCAAGGGCCTTTTCCAGCGTTCCCCGGTATTTCTTTCCCACACTCATGCGCCCGGCATCGTTTTGGTCTACGGCGATGCAGGGTTTCAGCTTCAGCAGGTTGGCCCCAAAGGCCGCCACCGAACTGCACCGCCCGCCCGCCGCCATGAATTCCAGCGTGTCCAGAATAAAGCTGGCCCGCACCCGGTGGCGCATGGCAATAAGCTTCTCCTGTATCTCGGCCGCCGAAAGCCCCCGGGCAATCATTTCCCCGGCCTGCACCACCAGATGGCCGCTGCCGGAGGAGAGGCTGTAGGAATCCACCGGGTAAACGCGCCCCAGCTCCCCGGCGGCCAGCATACAGTTCTGGTAGGCCGAGGACAGCGCGCTGCCCAGGTTCACGTGCACCACTTCGTAGCCGTCTGCCACCCATTTGCGGAAATACTCGGCGTACTCGGCGGGGGTGATGGCGGCGGTTTTGGGTAAAATGCCCCGTTCCCGCCAGGCGGCGTAAAGCTGCGCGGGGGAAACCTCAATGCGGTCAATGAAGCTTTCATCGCCTATTTGGATGTGGTAATTGAAGAATTGCACATCGTAGCGCGATTGCAGCATTGGCCCGATGTCGCAGGTGCTGTCTGCCGACAAAATGACTTTACTTGCCATAATTTCCTCCCCACGTCAAAAAGTGTTTTCACATCATTGAGTGCAGGGTCCTGCCGCATTATGCTTAACATTGTGTTATTATAATGATGAGCGCGACAAGGCAATTTTACCACAGCTTTGCGAATTTGAACAGTATGCTAAAATGTGTTGAGCGAAAACTTAATTCCTTGGGGGTGCATTGCAATGAAAACTGCGATTGTTTGCGAAGGCGGGGGTATGCGGGGCGTGTTCACCGCCGGGGTGCTGCAAGCCTTTATGAACGCCGGCTTTGTGCCGGACGAGGTGGTCGGCGTGTCCGCCGGGGCCTCGAACCTGGCCTCCTTCGTAAGCGGGCAGGCGGGGCGCGGCTACCGCACCAACGTAAACTACGCCGGGGACCCCCGCTATTGCAGCATCAAAAGCTACCTGACCACCGGTTCCGTCTTCGGCATGGATTTCATCTTCGGCGATATCCCCGAGGAACTCGACCCCTTCGATTACGCGGCATTCGCCGCCTCGCCCACGGCCTACTACGCCGGCGCTACCCAGCTTTCCACCGGCAAGGTGCGCTATTTCGGCATGGAGAGTATTGTTCCGGGCCTTGCCGCGCTGCGCGCCTCCTGCTCGATGCCGCTGGCCTCCCCTGTGGTGGAAATAGACGGCGAGGCCTATCTCGACGGCGGCGTGGCCGAACCCATCCCCATCGATAAAGCCCTGCGCGACGGCTGCGAAAAGCTGGTGGTGGTGCTCACCCGGCCGCGCGGCTACCACAAAAAGCCGCAAGCCCTGCGCGCGGCCTACCAATTGGCCTACCACCAGTACCCAAACTTTGTGCGCGCCATGCGGCTGCGGCATTTTGTGTACAACCACTGCCTGCAGCGCCTGTGGCGGCTGGAAGCCGAGGGCCGGGCCGTGGTGGCCCTGCCCGCCGCCCCGCTGGAAGTAGACCGCTTTGGCAAAGACGCCGACAAGCTCATCGCAGCCTACAACGAAGGGCTGGACATTGGCAGAAGCACCTTGCTGCGCTTGTAATTTGCCTATGCTTCACTTGTTTTCCGAATTTTCCAGTTCTGCGCTTAGTAGTTTTGCTCCTTTTTTGTACCCACTGTATATTTCCTTCGCCAGCGCGGCGAAGTAGTCGTCCATGGCCTTTTGCCGCTTTGCGGCCAGCCTTCGGCCCTCGGCAGTGAACATTTTTTCGGGCAAATGTTTCAGCTTGCGGTTGTATTCCCGCAGAATCGACGATTCTTCGCCCGGCAGCCCCGGGCTGGGCAGGCCGTCCGGCCCCAGGCGGTACAGCGGCTCGTCTATCTGTGCGCCAAACAGCAGCGCCCGCGCGCAGCCCACTGCGCCGGCCAAGTCCAGCTTGTCCGCGTCGAACAGAATTTTTGCCTCGATGCTTTGTGGCTTTTGGCCACCCTTGTAGCTGTGGGTGCGCACACAGTTCCGCACGTGGGCGGCGGCGCTCTCTCCCCATCCGGCGCGGCGCAGCATATCGTAGGCCATGCCGGCCCCGGCCTCGGCATGGCCCACGCCGGGGCGCTTTTCGGCGGCGCGGCCAATGTCGTGCAGAAGGGCCGCCAGTATCACGATGTCCCGGTCGGCCTTTGGCTCGGTGGCCGCGATGCGCAGGGCCCCGTACAGCACCCGGTAGATGTGCCCGGTGTCGTGCACGCTGCGCTGCATGCCCTTCAGCATCTCGGTTTCAACGGCCTCAAACTCCCTGCGCGTCATGGCAAAGCCCCCTCTCGGCTTGGGCGATGGTCATTCCGATAATGATTTGTCATTCTAAGCACAGCAACTCATTATTTGTCATTCTGAGCGCAGCGAAGAATCTTTCCCTTCGTATAACGCAAGTTTTCCGACTTAAAGATTCTTCGCTTCGCTCAGAATGACACGCTTTCAGAATGACATGTTACTAAATATTGTTCTGGTCCTCCCCCATTATCTCCCGCTGCACCTTCTTGCTCAGCGAGGAAAGCAGGGCCTTGTGGGAGGCGCGCACCATGTCGCCCAGCACCTCGCGCGGCAGCTCGCCGTCCAGGTAGGCGGTGCTCCAGTGCTGCTTGTTCATGTAATAGCCCGGCACCACGTCGGCATACTCCCGGCGCAGCATCTCGCTGAACGCCGGTTCCAGCTTCAGCGTGATAATGGGCCTGCCGTTTTGGTCGTTCACGCCGATGAAGGCGTACATTTTACCTTTCAGCAGATACTTGTAGGCCTGCCAGGCGGGCTGGAACTCCTTCTCGGTGGCCGGTTGCTTTTGCAGATATTCGTCCAGCCACCGGTAGTTTTCCATGGCCTCTTCCGGCCAGGGCGTCGCGCTGTTTGCTATTTCCGCCATTTGGGTAACCTCCCGTTTTTGTACTCAAGTATAACATATCATAGCTGAAAACCCTTCGCAAGATGAAGAATAGGAGTCATTATGCACCAGCGCCTGTACGCCATTACCCTGCTGCTAACCCAGCGGGGCGGCGCCACCGCCGATGAACTGGCCGCACGCTTTTCCGTGTCCCGCCGCACCATCTACCGGGACCTCGATGCCCTGTCCTCGGCGGGGGTGCCGGTGTACGCCCAGCCCGGCAAGGGCGGGGGCATCCGTATGCTGCCGGGTTATACCATCGACAAAGCGATGTTTTCAAAAGAAGAACAGGCCGATTTACTGGCCGACATGGGCAGCCTGGCCAGCCTGGGCGCGCCGGGTGCCGAGGCGCTATTAGATAAACTGGCCGCCGTCTTTGGCCGGCAGGACAATTGGCTGGAAGTGGATTTCGCCCCCTGGGGCACAGGGCCGGAGCTTCGCGCGGGCTTCGGCCTTTTGCGCAGCGCCATTTTACAGCGGCGGGTGCTGGGCTTTGGCTATTCCGGGGCCACGGCCAGCCCCGGCCCCCGCAGCGTAGAGCCCGCCCGCGTGGTGTTTCGCGGGCAGGGCTGGTACCTGTACGCCTGGTGCCGCAGCCGCAAAGCCTGGCGCTACTTCAAGCTCAGCCGCATGAGGGATATCACCCTCGGTGAAGAACGCTTTTCCCCGCGCACGCCGCCCCCCGCCGAGGCCCCCGCCGCCGGGCCCACCATGCGCGTGCGGCTGCGCTTTTCGCCCGAGGCAGCCTTCCGCGTGCTGGACGAATTTTCCCCGGCCCAGCTAAGCCCGGCCCCCGGCGGCGGCTATATCGCCGAGGCCGACTTCCCCTGGGGGGACGGCTGGCTTCCCGGCTATATATTGTCCTTCGGGGCGGCGGCCGAGGTGCTGCACCCGCCCGAGTTGCGCGAAAAAGTGGCGGCCACCTTGGCGGAAATGCTGGGGCAGTATGCGGAGTAGGCGCGGGCGGAGCGAAAGGCAAGCGTGTTCCAGTTGCAACGACGCACAAAATTAAAGCCTTGTCATTTGAGCGAAGCGAAGAATCTTGTCTTGCGCTTTCTAAAGATTCTTCGCTTCGCTCAGAATGACAACATAAATGACAACATAATGATGCAGTCAGCGCCGTTCACACAAACGTCATAAGGTGACAGGCCTTGTCATATTATATGTGCTATGCTGGGCACACCAGCGTGAACACATCCGCTGAACATAACATCGCATAGACAGGAGAATCCCCCGTATGAAGCAGGAAGGCAACGCCGCCAAGCTGGACTACAAAAAGGCCTACCCCGACCTCTACCTGCCCGGAAAGGCCCCCGCATTGATTGACGTGCCGCCCATGCCCTTTTTCATGGTGGCAGGCAGCGGCGCGCCCGAGGACGCCCAGTACCAAAACGCCGTAAGTGCGCTGTATGCCGTCAGCTACACCGTTAAAATGAGCAAGATGGGCAAGGCGCGGCCCGAGGGTTACTTTGAGTACAGCGTGCCCCCGCTGGAGGGCCTTTGGGGCGGGGCAGCCGACGGCCGGCCCGGCGGGCGCAAAGCCTGGAAGTGGATTTCGATGATTCGCCAGCCGGAGTTTGTGACGCCCGAGCTGGCCAAGTGGGCGCAAGGTGAAGCCGCGCGCAAAAAGCCGGAGCTGGATTTATCGGCCCTGCGCTTTTCTTTTTACCACGAGGGCCTCTGCGTGCAGGCCATGCACCACGGCCCCTATGCCGACGAGCCCGCGACCCTGGCTAAAATGGCGGCCTTTTGCCAGGAGGAGGGCCTTGCCGAGGCCATTGGCACCATCGATGCAAACGGCATTGCGCGCTGGCACCACGAGATATACCTTGGCGACCCGCGCCGCACGGCCCCCGAAAAGCTGCGCACGGTGCTGCGCTGCCCGGTGGCGCGGGGCTGAAGGCCTGTGCCCGCCCCCGCCCATCCGCAACAACGCTAAACGATACTCGCTTAACTTCTAAGCCAACCCAAGGGTTTGTTTTGAAGCTAAGCCGCTATGCTAACCGCCTTGAAAACTCGGTAACTATTGATTTTATTAGCATTGCTGCGATTAAATTGTTTCCGAATTTTCCGCCTTTGAGGACGCCTTATGGACACCGTGCCCGCCAAAACCATTCTCACCCGCAACAAAAGCACCGCCTGGTTTGGCTGCGAATTCAACATGAACCTCTACCGGGGCTGCTGCCACGGCTGCCTTTATTGCGACAGCCGCAGCGAGTGCTACCATGTGGAGGATTTTGACCGTGTGCGCGCCAAGGAAAATGCCCTGCCCATTTTGCGGGACGAACTGGCCCGCAAAACGCACAGGGGCGTTGTGGCCACCGGCGCCATGAGCGACCCCTACAACCCCTTCGAGCGCGGGGAATGCCTCACCCGCCACGCGCTGGAACTGCTGAACGCCTATGGCTTCGGCGTTGCCATCGCCACCAAAAGCGACCTTATCACGCGCGATATCGATGTTCTGCAAGACATTCACGCGCATTCCCCAGTGCTGTGCAAGCTCACGCTTACCACCGCCAGCGACGCACTGGCCAAAAAGCTGGAACCAAAGGCCCCGCCGCCCTCGGCGCGGCTGGCGGCGCTGGAAAAGCTGGCCGGGGCCGGGCTGTTTGCCGGGGTGCTGATGATGCCCGTAATGGCCGGGCTGGAGGACGATGACGAGGGCGTGCTGGCGCTGCTGAACGCCGCCGCCAAGGCCGGGGCGCGCTTTGTGTATCCCATGTTCGGCCACACCCAGCGCCCCGGCCAGCGGGAATACCTTTACGCGGGGCTAAAGGCGGCTTTCCCGCAGATAGATATCGCCGGGCAATACCGGCGGCGCTACGGCCAGCGTTATTACTGCGCCTCGCCCCGCGCGGCACAGCTGTGGGCGCTTTTCACTGAATACTGCCGGGGCAGCGGCCTATTGTACGAAATGCGCGACATCGTGCGCGCCTACCGCGCCGGGAGGGAAAGCGGGCAGTTGACTTTTATTTAACGCGTAAAATGATAAGTCCCGCCGTCGTTGCTGGGGGTTACGGCTATCTCGTTGTAGCTCACATATTCAAAGTGGAAGGTCGGGCCGTCGGCCAGATTCGCGGGCACCATATCCGGCGTGGCTATGGTGTAGGTGCCCCGGTGGTCGAAAGCCGTGAACTGGAAGGTGGTCGCGTCAAGGTTGAAGCGGCCGCCCCCGTCTGCCGAGGACCAGTTGCCCTCCAGCCAGTCATGGAAGCAGAAGTCGCTCATCAAAAGCGGCCCCGCGTTCAGGCTTTCCGCGTAGGGCGCAATGCCGTCCACGGCCGTTTCGGCGTCCGACGTCGCTATCCACACGTTTATCATCTCAAGGTAGGCGGCCGCCTCCCGGTAATCGCCCAGTGTCTCAAAGCCTTCCACCGCAAGGTAGAAAAAGCTGTCCTCATAGTCCTGCATGGCAATGTCGTAGGCCTCGGTGGCGGCGGCCTCGGCCTTTTCCGCGCTGTCCAAAAATCCGTCCATATCCAAATAAGCCAGGTAGCGTTCCGCCGGGCTCTCTATTCGGGCGGCCTCTTGATACAGGCGCAGTTGTTCCAGTATCTGGGCGCTGTCTTTGTAATTGCCAAGCTGGGTGTACAGGCCCGTGGCGCGCGACAAATCCCCGCCCTCAAGGGCTTTGGTGGCCTCGGCATAGCGCAGGGCGCGGGCGCGCTCGATGCTGTCCTCAAAATTGCCCAGCTCATCGTAAAGGGCCAGGGCTCCATTCACGTCGCCGTCCTGCTCCAGCAGGCGGGCCCGGCTGTACTGCCAGGCCTGCTGGTTGGCTTCCAGCAAATGGGGAGCCGCCTCCACCTGGCTCACAACGGCGGCGTAGTCGCCGGCCTCCCAGGCGGTTTTTAGGTTATTAGCCTGCAGGGCACGGTATCCGAAGAAACCGCCCACCCCAAGGGCCGCCAGAAGCAACAACAGGCATATCACCAGAACAGCCCTGCGCGCGCCCTTCTTTTTGGGGGGATTTTCCGGCAAGGGCAGGGGCGGCGGGGCGGCAGCCGCCTGCGGAACGCCGGCTGCCGGCTGGCCAGGCCAGGCGGGCGGTTGGGCCGGTGTGGCGTAGCCGTAGGCCGCGCCGGGCGCGCCCCACGCCGCCGCGCCGGGGGCCTCCTGCTGCACGGCGGGGGCATCCATGCCGCCGCTGGGCAGGGCCACGGTGGCGCCTGCGCCGCCAAAGGCGCCCCAGGCGGGCACCCAAGGCTCCTGCGGCGGGGTTTCGCCCTGCCAGCCGCCGGGCATAACGGTTTTGCCGGCTTGCGCCGGAGCCGCCGGGGTTTCATCAGGTTGCCACGGGGGCGGGGCTGCCGGGGCCAATGGCGGCACAGCCAGGGGCGGCGCAGGCGTTTCCCCAACAGGGGCCGCCTGAATGTTGCCGGGCCAGGGCGCGGGGGCCGGGGCCTCACCCATGGCTTCGGCATCGCTGTTAATAAGCACCGTCTCGGCGGGCCGCGCCGGGGGCGGGGCTGCCGGGGCCAATGGCGGCACGGCCGGGGGCGGCGCAGGCGTTTCCGCCTGAATGTCGCCGGGCCAGGGCGCGGGGGCCGGGGCCTCACCCATGGCTTCGGCATCGCTGCTAATAAGCACCGTCTCGGCGGGCCGCGCCGGGGGCGGGGCTGCCGGGGCCAATGGCGGCATGGCCGGGGGCGGCGCAGGCATTTCCGCTACGGGGGCCTGGGGCGGCGCGGGTGCTTCCGCCGCGGGCGCTCCGCCCCTTGCCGCTTCGGCAAAAGCCTCGCGCAAAACGGCCAGAGATGGATAGCGCGCCGCAGGGTCAATGGCGGTGGCGCGGTTTATCACGCGGGCCAAAGGGCCGTCCTCGGGCAGCAGCGGCCCCGGGCGGTAGCGCGCGTCCGGCGGCGGCGCGCCGGTCAGCATCAGGCTGCCCAGCGCCCCCACAAGGTAAACCCGGCCCGGCTCGCCGGGGGGGTGCAGATAGCCCTCGGGTGCGGTGTAGCCGGGGTAAATGCGCGGCGGCATTGTGGGCGGCGCGGGGTTGGAAAAGGAAATGCTCTCCGGGGTAATAATCAGGTTGCCCGGCGCAAGCGCGGCGTCTACGTCCACATCCGGCGGCAGCCGCAACGCCTCTTCCACAAAGCCGGCCAGCAATCCGCTTATCTGTGTTTGATCCATGATACCCTCCCCTGAATGTATGAAATTGAGAATGGAGAATGAAAGGCCAAGGCGAAAGCTATATGTAACCTCTCGCCTTGCAGGCCGCCGCCAGGCGCTCAACGGCCTCCAGCAGCACGCTTTTCGGGCAGGCGAGGTTCACCCGCACAAAGCCCTCACCGCCCGCGCCAAAGCCCTCACCGGGATTTGCGAAGAACTGGGCCTCCCTGCGCAGAAATTCGGTAAGCGCCTCGCCGGCGAGGGGGAAGGCGCGGAAATCTACCCAGGCCAGGTATGTGGCCTCCATGGGGCACACCGCGCATCCCGGCGCGGCTTCCTCAAGGCCGGTTTTCAGCGCGCGGTAATTGTCCTCCACCACCTCCAGCAGTTCGTCCAGCCAGGGGCCTCCCCGCTGGTAGGCCGCGCGTGTGGCCGCAATGCCCAAAATGGTGTTGAACTCGTAGCCGTCCACCTTCTTTTGCCGTTCAATGGCCTCGCGCTTCTTGGCCTCCGGCACAAAGATGGTGGCGCAGGGCAGGCCGGCGGTGTTGAAGGTTTTGGCGGTGGACGCGGCGATGAGCGTGTTGCTAAGCAAGTCCTCATCTTCCAGATGGCCGCCCGAATAGTGGGAAAATCCCGGCATCAGCAAGTCGCAGTGTATTTCGTCCGAAAACAGCACCACGCCGTTTTCGTGGCATATCCGCGCCACACGGCGCACTTCATCAGCCGTCCACACCCGGCCGCCGGGGTTGTGCGGGTTGCAAAACAGCATGATGCCGGCCTCTTTTGCGCAGGCCGCCAAGTGCTCAAAATTAATCTCGTATCGCCCGTTCTTCATTTTTAGCTGATTTTCGACTAATTTCCGGCCATTTAATGTGGCGGCGTCGAAGAAGGGGGGGTATACGGGGGGCTGCACAATCACGCCGTCTTTCGGGCGGGTAAAGGCGCGCACCGCCAGGTTGATGCCGGGAATGATGCCGAAGGTGTTCACCATCCATTCGGGCTTTGCGTTCCAGCCGTGCCGCACCTTCATCCAGCCGCACACCGCTTGGCGGAAGCTGTCCTCCGCGAAGGTGTAGCCCCAAAGGCCAAGCTCGCACTCGCGGCGCACCGCCTCGGCTATTTCGGGCGCTACCTTGAACTCCATGTCGGCAATGGTGAAGGGTACCATACCCGGCTGCATCCCGGCGGCGGCGGCGGCGTCCCATTTTTCGCTGCCGGTGCCCGCGCGGGAGTAAACCGTTGTAAAATCATACATGATTGTAGTCTCCTGTTGCCTTACCCCGTTCGGCCTCGCGCTGAAACAAGCGGCTTGACCGGTGAATAGGTGTAATAAATTGTACGCTCATTGCAAATAAACCGCAATGCCCACGGGCAATATTTAGGTATTTTTACAAAATTTGCCGGCGGCCCTTTTCCCGGCCGGGTATCTGTGGTAAAGTTACTGAATAATCATGCAGTCTATACTGTGGCAATCAATCATCGCATTATCGTTTAATGAGAAAGGAAGGCACACGTGAGCAGCTATAACCCCTACGACAATGTGGTAGCCACCATCAAGGCGGCCGCCGAAGTGATGGGCCTTGAGGAGAACGATTACCTGAGCCTCATGTACCCCGAGCGCGAGCTGAAGGTGAATTTCCCCGTGCGCATGGACGACGGCAGCACGCGCATGTTCGAGGGTTTCCGGGTGCAGCATTCCAGCGTCCGCGGGCCCTGCAAGGGGGGCGTGCGTTTCCACCAGAACGTGGACGAGAACGAAGTGAAGGCCCTGGCCGCCTGGATGACCTTTAAGTGCGCCGTGGTGGGCATTCCCTACGGCGGGGCCAAGGGCGGCGTAAAGGCCGACCCCACGCAGATGTCCCGCGCCGAGGTGGAGCGCATGACCCGCCGCTACACCGCCGCCATCCAGCCCATCATCGGGCCGGAGAAGGACATTCCCGCGCCCGACGTAAACACCTCCGGGGTGGAGATGGGCTGGATTATGGACACCTACAGCGCCCTGGCCGGCCACAGCGAGCCGGGCGTGGTAACCGGCAAGCCGCTGGAAATTGGCGGCAGCCTGGGCCGCCCCGAGGCCACGGGCCGCGGCGTGATGATAACCACCCGCGAGGTGCTGGCCCGCCAGGGCAAAAAGCCCGCCGACGTGCGCGTAGCCGTGCAGGGCATGGGCAACGTGGGCAGCGTTTCGGCAAAGCTTCTGCACGCGTTGGGGGCCACCATTGTGGCGGTAAGCGATGTGTCCGGCGGGCTGTATAAGGCCGACGGGCTGGACGTGCCGGCCATGGTGCAGTTCCTGTCCACCCGCGGCAATCTGCTGAAAGACTTCGACGCCCCCGGCGCCACCCGCATTTCGAACAAAGAAGTGTTGACCGCCGACGTGGACGTGCTGATACCCGCCGCGCTGGAAAACCAGATAACCGGGCAGAACGCCGGCCAAATTAAGGCGAAGCTGATTGTGGAGGCGGCCAACGGCCCCACCACCCTTGAGGCCGACGCCGAGCTTGCCAAGCGGGGCATTGTGGTGGTGCCAGACGTTTTGGCCAACGCCGGCGGCGTGGTGGTGAGTTATTTCGAGTGGGTGCAAAACCTGCAGCGCCTTGCCTGGGACGAGGAGGAAATCAACCAAAAGCTTGAGCGCATCATGGTGCAGGCCTTTAACGAAGTGTACAAGCTGCACGAGGCCAAGGGCATCACCCTGCGCACCGGCGCCTACTGCGTGGCGATGGAGAAGCTGGTGAAAACCCAGAAAATTCGCGGGGTTTTTCCGTAGGCAGGAATGTCTGTATAGCGACTTTTATGCTGTGCTGTAGAGCTTCAGAAAGCAAACGATAGCATCGCTTCGGCCCGAAATGCGGGCGGAACAAAAATGAACCAACGCAGGATTCAACCGTTCAGGAAAGCGGCGCTGTGTGCGCAAGTATTGCCGCCACCATTACACGCTGCGCCAAAAACGCGCGAATTCCCTACAAAACAAGTAAAGGGGCTGTTGCAAAGCGTACCGCTTTGCAACAGCCCTGAATTTTCCCATCGCAGGGGCGGCCGTTCTCGGTCGCCCGAAATTTGTGATATCACCGCGCAGGCTGGCCGCCGAAGGCGGCGGACCCTACGCGCCCAGCGGGTATCATCGGTCTTTGTAGGGCCTAATACCGTTATGCATATTGTCGTCTGCGGATGTTGCCCGAGGAAACCTCCCGGAAACATCCGCCAGCTATGCTTGGGGCACACCCTCCGGAGCGCAGTATTATACTTCTGGTAATAATGCCTCTAAATTATCCGCCCAAATCTGCATAAAACAGATGCAATGCCCCAGATGTTGTGGTATACTCGGGCTAGAGGAGTGATAATATGCGTATCTTGCGTTTGCTGGGTATGGTCGGGTTTTCGGGCAAAAAATCGGGAAGAAAATCAGCTAAAATACCTGCTAAAATCATTTGCTTGCTGCTGGCCGCCGTGCTGGCGCTGGGCTGTCTTGCCGCCTGCGGAAAGGATGATAGCTCTACCCCTCCGCCGGACGTGCCCTGGCTGCCCGATGATTTGACCGATGAGGACAGCGCCGCCCCCGTGGCCCCCGATTCCTCCGTACCCGAAGCGCCGCCTGTGGAAGAGACCTCTGTGCCCGAGCCGGAGCCGGAGTCCTCCGAGCCGGAAAAGCAGCCGGCGCCCACCTTTATTGAGAACACGCCCGCCGTTTCCCGCAGCGGCAAAACGGTCACGGTTTCCCTCAAAACCGACGCGCCCTCCACGGTGAACGCCATTCTTACCACGAACGGCAGCGGCATTAGCACCGCCGCTTTCTACGACTATTACAACCGCAACCAGGCCCTGGACGGCGCTGTGGCGAAAACCCGAAGCTACGAGGTGAGCAGTGCCGGCGGCAGCATCAGCTTTGATTTGCCGGATTTTGCCAAGGCGTATTATGTGCTGCTGAACGCCGCCGAGAACGCCACCGGCACCTGGCAAAGCGGCGTCACCCTGGTAACTGTGTTCGAGCCGAGCGCCAACGCCCCCACCTACACCAACACCATCAACCAGCTAAACAGCACCGAGGAACACCTCGTGTTCGCCGTGGAGACCTCGGTGCCGGTGACGGCCTTCTGCCTGGTGTGCCCCTCCTCATCGGCGGCGCCCACCGCAAAGCAGGTGCAAGCCGGCGGCGGAGACTTCAAGGGCAGCGTGGCGGTGGTGGCCAAGGCCGCCTCCAATACGGACAAAGCCCCCTACGTCGCCCAGGTGCTGATACCCAAAAAAGACCTAGCCGCCGGCGGCTACACCGCCTGGTTCACCGCCCAAAGCACCCAATTTCCGGACGCGCCCATCAGCGAATTGGGCAAGTTCGTGTTTACAATGTGAGGCCCCCGCCGTGAGGACACTGGAAGAACTGCGCGAATATTTTGCCGGCGACACCTTCGCCGCCGCCCTCGGTATTCAAATTGACAGCGTGGACCCAAACACCGCCGTGTGCAGCGTTACGCTGCGCCCGGATCATCTGAACGCCCTCGGCTTTGCCCAAGGGGGCCTTGTGTACAGCCTGGCAGACTTCGCCTTTGCCGTGGCGGCCAACACCGCCCGGGCCAGCACCGTCACCCTGCAATGCGCCATCAACTACCTGCGGCCCAGCAAGGCCGCGCGGCTGGTGGCCACCGCCACACCGCGCAGCCTTGGCCGCACGGTGTGCGTGTACGAGGTGCTGATTACCGACGACACCGGCGCCGAGGTGGCCCTGGTGAGCGCCACGGGCTTCACCCGCACACAGGGCGAGGGTGAGGAAAAACAGGCGATAATAGGATAATATAAAATCAGGGAAAATTGTCGGGAAATAGGGGAATAAATCGAAGAAGTTGAGAGAAAGGGCTGCGGCAAAGTAATTTTGCGGCAGCCCTTATCTGTGTTTATCCACTTGACATAGCCATATGATATAATTATAATAGAATATTTTTGACTGATAAACGGGAGGTAAAGCCGATGAACGTTAATTTACTTAGTGCGGTTTCGTGGTGGGCGGATTTAGGCGGGCTTAGACAGGCGATGTTTATTATCGGCTGCTGTGCAGGCGGGATATTAATCATACAAATTATAATGACGCTTGTGGGTTTGGGGTACGACGCTTCCTTTGACGCACCGGACGGCGGTATGGATATGGACGGG